>Ga0247727_10006657_pt1 | contig 22573 bp, 28 predicted proteins | sample WisWelCaveWW1625_FD_202498 | JGI IMG/M metagenome (GOLD analysis project Ga0247727, IMG submission 202498) | Biofilm microbial communities from Wishing Well Cave, Virginia, United States - WW16-25 | ecosystem: Environmental > Aquatic > Deep subsurface > Groundwater > Cave microbial mat | place...
TTGCAACGGCTGGGTCTGAAAGTGCCAGACCGGCTGACCATCACGCATCAATTGTAGTGAAGACTTTAGCCTATTTTTCACGCAAATACTGAACTTAGCTCGCTCAACTGCGGAAGTTGGGCTAGTTTTCCCTTCCCTATTGCCATCTGCAATCTGCGTCTGTCCCTTTGCCCTCCTCTCCCACACCACCGCTTACAAGTTCGTCGAAGCACTTGAATTTCTGGATAAAGCTGAATAGAACAACCAGACATACAGCGCCGATTTCAAGCAAGATCGCATCAAGTCCAAATTTGATAATCCAATAATCCCAAACGCAATAAAATCAGCCTATTGACCCACTAAGGAATGGTTTGAATATTTCTCAACCATAGACCGATAAATCAGCTTCAAAAAAAATTTCTGTCACAATTGCAAATTGATGGTAGATTTTTCCAAAATAATTTCGTAAATTTGCCAAAATTTCAATACCGCTTGGCCGGTGGCACGGCACAATTCATGCAGTTAAACCGCAGAGAGGAAACCCCATGTCTGCAAAGGAAAAAGCAATCAAGGTTGGACAGGAAGTACAAGCTCACTGCAAAAAGTGCAAAGCAGATAGGTTGCACAAAGTGACGGTGATTAAGGAAGGCAAAATCAAGAAGGTAATGTGTTCGAGCTGCCTGTCGACCCACGCCTATCGGAAGCCGAAAAAAAGCGGCGAACCCGGCGCAGCGGTGACGGTCGCAAAAATTCGCAAGACTACTCGCCGCGGGGTCAAAGATTGGGCGACGCTGGTTGCCGACGTCGATGAGAAGAGCGCGACGAACTACAAGCTCTCAGGAGATTTTAGTAACACCGTTGCGTTGCAACACAAAATCTTCGGGCTGGGCATCATCACCAAAGTCTTATCGCCGGATAAAATCGAAGTGGTGTTCAAGAAGAAAACGGCAATCCTCGCGCAGAATTTGAAATAGGATTTTCAGCGTCACGATTGTTGCAATTGAAGGCACGTGAGATGATCGCGTGCCTTTTTCTTTTGGATATCAAGAGAGCAAACCTGCCGTCGCCAACATTTTCTTCAACTCGTCGCGAACCTGTGGAGCGACCGGCAACAGCGGCGGGCGCGGATCGCCGCCGTAGTAGCCGAGCAAATCGAGCATGGCTTTCAATCCGGGAACGCCGAAGCGCGCCGTGGCGGCGCGGCCAATCGGCGCGATGCGCTGCATCAAATCTCTCGCGACAAAAATTTCTTCTTGCTCTACGGCGCGCAACATTTCCACGCACTCTTTGGGCGCGACATTGGCAAGCGCCAGAATTCCCCCTTGTAGGCCGTGAACAAGGCCGCCGAGCAGAACGCCGTCGGTGCCGAACATCACGCGAAATTTCGGTGATGCATGTTCTTGCAGCGCCGCAAGCTGGCCGAGATTTCCCGAGCTGTCTTTGATGCCGATGATGTTCTGATGGTTGGCGAGGTGTAGCACCGTGTCGACGGGAATATTGATATGAGTAAACTTCGGCACATTGTATAACAAGATGGGAATCGGCGAGGCGCCGGCGACGGCCTCAAAGTGACGCCGCAACGCTTCAGAGGTCATTTGCTCTGGATAGAAAAACGGCGGCAACACCAGCGCGGCATCAGCGCCAAGCTCTGCAGCACGCATCGTAAACACCGTCGTCAGCGCCGTCGACTCCAAGCCGGTGCCGACGAGCATGATTTTTTCATTGGGAATGGCCGAACGCGCGGCGCGGATGATTTCTATTTTCTCCGATTCGCTGAGATAAGGCGCTTCGCCGTTCGAGCCGAGCACCAAATATCCCGCTAAGCCGGTATTTCCAAGTTTCTCGATATTCTCCTGCAAGCGATGAGGCGCGGTGTGGCCTTTCTCGAAAGGAGTGGGAAGCGGCGGAAAAATTCCGTTGAGAGTGATTTGCATAGACACTCCAAACCTATCGTTTTCTCTTGAAGTGATTTTCGGAATATAGCTCAAAATCTTTTCCCGGCGCAGCAAGCTCGAAGATTTCGTAAAACTCGTCATCGCTGAGAATTTTGTACGTTTCCTTCGCGCGCCACCCTGCCGGGATATTTTCGATGCCTTCGGTGATAAAGATCAGCAATTTGCCATCGGTTGCCAGGCTGTCGAGAACGTATTGATTGACAAATCCTTCGACGTGAAATTGTCTCAACACAAACTTCTTCCGTTGGCGATCATAACTCAACAATCCCCAATCTTCATGAACCTCGCCTTTCGGATTTTTCTCTTGCGGCTTGTAGACGGATTTGTTTTTAGCCTGCAAAAATTTTCCATCGAGAACGAATTGATAGTCGCGCTCAACCGTTGATTCACCAGGCTCTCCCTTTCCCATCCCCTCCCATTTTCCGATGAAAAAATTGAAAGCGCTCCACACCTCTGATTTGTCTGCTTGTGCAAAAACAGTATTCGGCAGAAGCATCAAGATAAAAAACATTCGCTTCATAACGTAGCTCCTCGTTTTCAATTACTCAAGACTACACCATTGACACAATTCTATTAACCATACTATAAGAATTTTTTAATTCTGTAAACAAGAAAGTGAACTGCAAAACCGCCGTTTTCACAAAGAGAAACGATTTTTTGCAGAAATATCCAAAGCCACGTTTTTACTCATTACGCTTTACGGATTACATCCTTACTCCCATTTCGTCAAATAAAACGATTCCGGCGATGCGATCTCGTGATGTCCGGCCAACGTCATCCGCAGGTCGGCATGCACGACTCGAAAGCCGCACCGCAGCAATTCACCGAACGCGAGATGATAGCGCGTCGGCGACCGCACGACGAGCGAGCTCAGTCCGTCCCGCTTCGCCCAGGCATGCAACACATTCAACATGCTCTCGAAGTATTTCTTATCGTCCAGCAACAAGGCAGTTACTTTAAGAAAAGTGCGCGGCTCTTCTTTGGAATAAGTTTCGTTGTGGGCAACGGCGCAGCCGATCAAACCGCGACGGCCATCTTTCAACAACAGCGCGTCGCCGTAATCGTACTGCCGGACTATCTCGATCTCTCGCGCCAGTGAGAGATGCGGATCGATTTTTTTTATGAAATGATCCAAAGCCGGTTTCAAAGATTTTTTTTCATCCTGATCGCTCAATCCCCAAAAGATGGCTTCAAGTTTATCGCTCGAAGTGTGATCGAACGGCTCGGAAGACGGCGCTTGCATGTCCAGCACAAGCTGCTGCGGCACGAAGCCGAGCTTGCCGTAAAACCCGATGTTGCGATAATTGCGCGGGATGGTTTCCAGGCCGATAACGCGCGCGCCGGCAGATTGAAGCGCGCGTATCACGATACGCATCAATTGGTGGCCCACCTTCTGGCCTTGCTGCGCCGAAATGACGCTCACCGGGCCAATCCAGCCAACCTCGCCCCACAACCGGCAAAAAGCGTAACCCACGATCTCTCGGTTCTTCTCAACTAAGTAACAACCTTCCGGAAAACCGGCGAGATACATTTCCAAAAAAGAAAGATGGCAGGGCGGCACATGCGCATCTTTGTAGCCTTCATCCATGCGCGCCTTGGTGAAGGATTTGGAGAGGATCAAATTAACGGCTGGAATGTCATCCCGCCGCATGTTGCGGTACTGAAAATCGTTCATGAGTGGGTGTTCAATGCAAAGCGGTTATGCACAATTCGAACGCGCTTCACTTTCGCTGCCAAAGTGCGGCATATATTTCAAAATGCCGACCATGTCGAAGATTTTTTGGAAATGTTCCGAAAGTCCAAACGCTCGCAGTTTTTGGCCGTGGCTTTGGCTTCGGGTTAGAAGTGAAATAATGATCGACATGCCGGCGGAATTCACGTAACCGACGGCGGTGAAATTGAGAATAACGCATTTGGCTTGTTGCGCCGCGGCTTTGTCAAACGCCGATAAGAGTTTTTTTTCAGCCAAGCTGGTCACATCGCCGTTGATGTCGATGATCGCCAGCTTGTCTTCTAATCGTAAATTGATGTGAATGTCTTCCACGAAGGTGATCTCCTCAGGTTCTTCGCGTTGCTCTTACTCTTTCTCGTACTCCTACTCTTACTCGCTTCTGTTTATGTTCGAAATCAAAAGGCGAGTAAGAGTAAGGGAAAGAGCACGAGGAAGAGTTAAAAACTCTTACCTTCCCAAGTTCATCGTTAAGGTTATGACATGCCCGACTTCTTCGATTGTCTTAAATTCAACACGATCGACCAGCCGCTCGATGAGAAATAATCCCCATCCTCTTGGCGATTCTTCGCCGGCCAACTTCTTGGCGATATTCGGTTCCGTTCTCATTGCGATCGGGAATCCCCGACCGCAATCATGCACTTGCACCTTCAGGGTGCGGGGGCCATGGACGAGAAGCAACTCCACGCGGTCGCGCGCCCGTAGCCGGTTGCCGTGCTCCATCGCGTTTATGCACGCTTCGGAGACGGCGGTGCGCAAATCCTCCACGCGCGCCGAGGAGAAGCCCATGATTTCTGCCAAAGTTGCCGCCGCATCCATGGCAATTTTCTCGTAGCCAAGGCGTGACGGCAAAACCAACCGTATCACCGAAGATTCGTTTTTTTGCGATGCTCGCCCAGCCATGTTGTCCATCACCCTGACACTTTCACGAGCAGCATCGTTACATCATCCTGCGGGTTGCCATTGCCGCCGTAATTCTCCGCATCGGCGACAACGGCGGAAATAATATCGGCAAGTGGGTGATTGAGGTGGCGCTCGATGGCGCCGCGTAATCGATCAAAACCATACGGCTCGCCGCGGTCGTTCATCATGTCAACGATGCCATCGGTGTAAAACACCAGTAGGTCGCCTCGTTGCAATTTGATTTCAAGCTCGCGATAAGCCACGGCCGGAAAAATGCCCAGCGGAAATCGATCGCCAACGTGATCCTGCGGCACAAAATCGACGCGCCCATCTCGGCAGAGCAGGGGCAGCGGCTGTCCGGCATTGGTGTATGAGAAATGCAAGCGTTCCGGATCAAGCATCCCCAGACATGCCGCGACAAACATATTCGATTGCAGGTCGCGGTTCAAGCGTTGATTGGCGCGCGACAAAATTTCCGCGGTGTTGCACAGCCCCTCGGCGGCAAACCGAATCGACGAAATCGCTGCGCTCATCACCATCGCGCCGCTGAGCCCCTTGCCGGAGATGTCACCGATGATCAGGCCGTAACGGCCATCGCAAGCCGGCAGGAAATCATAGAAATCTCCTCCGACTTCGGTGGCGGGCAGTGACCGCGCGACAAGCTCGACGCCGGGAATTGGCGGCGATGCTGCCGGCAGCATCCGTGTCTGCATGAGGCGGGCGATCTCCAACTCCTGCCAGATGCGGGTGTTTTGCTTGATCGACCGCAACATGGTATTGAAAGAGCGACCCAGCTCGCCGATCTCGTCTTTGCTGCTGATGACGATGCTGGCGTCGAGATTGCCGGCGGCAACATCCTTCGTCGTTTGAATAAGCTGCCGCAGAGGAGAAAACATCTTGCGAATCGAGAACCCGATAATCAGCGCCGCCAAGAGCGACGAGATGACGACAATCTGAACCGTGTTTTGCCTCACGATTGCCGAACTGACGAAGATGTCGCTCTCATAACTGGTCGCGAGCAAAATCCAATTCCACGGCTTGAAGTAGAGATAGTAGCCGATTTTTCTCTCGCCGGCGCGACCGCGCGCCTCGGTACGTTGCACATACACCGTGAAGCCGCCGTATCCGGGCTGCCCGCCCATGGCGTTGATCTGATCATAGATTTTTTTTATGTGCGGAAACTCATCGTTGTAGAGATTTTTTCCAACCTCGGCGGGGTGCACAACGAGCTTGCCTTTGCTCTCGGGCGAATTGTCGAGCACCGAGATGTAGCCGTCTGCCGAAATGCGCATGGCCGTGAGCGCTTGTTTGATTTCGTCGCTCGGCTCGCCGTATTCTTGGTTGTAACGCTCGCACAGCGCATAGGCATATTCGGTTTTGGCGCGCAACAACTCGCGGGCGAGATTTTCCAGCTCGTGTTTCGATTCGCGAAACGCCAGCGCCCCCACCACCGTGATGGTCAAAACGATTTCCACCAATGCAACCGCGATCAGTTTGAATCTCAAGGTCATGTTTCATTCTTCGGAAATCGTTTCGTGTGACGGCCCCGACTTGATGCCGAGTCGATTCATTTTTGATTGCAAGCCGAGACGGCTCAGGCCCAAACGCCTGGCTACTTGACTTTTGTTGCCGAGATACTTGGCTAAAGCCTTTTGAATGATCGTTCGCTCCAAGGCGTCGACGGCGAGGCGAAGCTCGCCCTCCGTCTCGTGCACCGGAAGATGACCGATCTTTTCTTGGGCGATGAAATGCTCGGAGAGATGCTCCACCTCGATTGTGTTGGCGTTTTCTGTCATCGCGATTGCGCGCTCGATTTCATTTTCCAGCTCTCGCACGTTGCCCGGCCAAGCATAGTTTTGCAATGCTCGCATCGCCTCAGCAGAGATGCCAAAAATTTTTTGTTTTATGCGCTTGGCAAATCGCTGGATAAAATGATTGGCCAGCAGCGGTATGTCTTCAATACGTTCACGCAGCAGCGGCAAGCGCAACTCAAGAACAGCGAGTCGATAGAACAGATCCTCTCGAAAACGTCCGGCGCGAATGGCTTGCGACAGATGTTTGTTGGTGGCGGCGATCAAACGCACGTTCACCGGCAGCTCGCGATCGCCGCCGACGCGGCGCAACCGGCGTTCTTGAATCACTCGCAGCAGCTTTGCTTGCGAGGCTGCCGGCATGTCGCCAACTTCGTCGATGAAAAGCGTGCCGCCATTCGCCTGCTCGAAGTAGCCGATATGCTGGCGCACGCCGGTGGCTACGCCAGCCTCGATGCCGAAAAATTCACTCTCAACAAGATTTTCAGGAATGGCCGCGCAATTGATGCCGATGAACGGGCCGTCGGCGCGAGCGCTGCGATAGTGAATGGCGCGCGCGGCCAACTCTTTGCCCGTGCCGGTTTCGCCGTAAATCAAAACATTCGCCTCGCTGCGCGTCATGTTGCGCAACGACGTTTGCACTTGTTGCATCGCCGCGCTATTGCCGATGATCACTCCATCGGCAGATTCAAACTCGCTTTTCACAGCCTCACGCAATGATAGGTTCTCGGCGCGAAGTCTCTCCTGCGCATTTTGCAGGGCTTCGTAGAGTTGAACGTTGTCCAGGGCATTGGCGGTAAAGCTGGCGGCCGTCGACAGGAGATCGAGATCACTTGCTTGATAGCTTTCACGAGAAAGCTTCGGGCCGAGAACAAACGCGCCGGCAACTCGATTCTTGATTCGTAGCTCGGCCATGGCGACTTCTTTCGGCTCGCTGGTCAGACGGAAAAAATCCCTAAATGCCGTGCGCAAAAACGCCGTCGAACCTCCATCGCCGCTTTTTAGAAGTTCATTAAAGGCTATCGGCGGGGATTCTTTGCCGCGCAATGCCAGACAACGCCAAGCGTTTTGTTTTTCATCGCGAATGCAGGCTACTGCGCGTTCTACACCAAACGTGCCGCAGAGAACCGCGAGAACTTGTTGCATGATGCTCTCGCTATCGCGGCACGTTGCCAGGGTTTGAGCGATCTCGAAAAGCGTCCGCAGTTGAAAGATCTGGCGTTCAAGCTCCCACAGCTTGCCATCTATCGAAACATCTTTCGTCGAATCAGCCATGCACAATCAAAAATTGGTTGACGGTGATACCGAAAAGACTGACCAAGATTAAGAAACTTTAGCGGATGAAAGTTAAGCGAGTTGTTCTTCTCTTTCAACCTTAATTTTGCGCTCTGCTAACCTCTATTTGCGAGAGCAAGCCCAAAACCCGTAGTAATCGCCGGTATGATAAGATAGGTAAGCCCGATGTCGGCCAGGTAATCAACCAGCGTCATGTTGATCGGATTGCTCAACATGAGCGGCAAGTCGATAACCACGCTCATCAGCAGCCAGAGCATTCCGACGATGAGGCCTTCTTTCAAAAAGTCCTTTTCGACTTTTTTGAAATAGGCTACTCCACACGACACCGTTGCGAGCGTGACGACAACCGGCATGATTGATTCGAATAAAGCTCGCCAAGATTCGCGCAGAGGGAAGATCAGGAAAGCCACGATGAACGGAACAACCCAAATCGTCAGACCGAAGAGTAGTGCTTTGCGAAGCGACGCCATATTCCTTCCTCCTAAGATTGTAGAGTAAAAACTCTTTCCGCATACCTGCTAAGACCTCGGGGCCGGCAGCATCAACAGTACGATGACAATGACGTTTATCAAAGTTCCAAATGGCAGATACCACAAGCCAAGCGCTGCCAGCGTTATCATCGCCGTCCACGCCCACGAGACTTTCATCATGAACGCGACCATCGCAAGCAGGTATGCAAGGCCGTAGATCACGAATATCAATTTCATCAAAGTCGATCGCGGCTCGATGCCAACTGCTTGCACGACCTTTGACCACGGGCCGAGTTGGCCGGTATATTGACCCGTCTTCGGCGTGACGTAATCGCCGACAATCAAGGCTCGCGCCCCGTCGAATGCCATCCATCCGGCATTCAAGACGACGAACGCTGCGACAAGCCATCCTGTCCAATGCATGCTCCCTCCTCTTGAAGAATTTCTTAGGCGCTTTTATAACGTCTCTTTGCTATTTCCGTTATCCTCACAATGAATTCCGTCTTTCCGTTTGTATATGCAATTCTATCGTTGGGGTAATCCTTCGCCAAACGCAGCTTCAAATCTTGATACTTTCTTGCAACGTCACGGTACTCGATCAAGTAATCACGAAAAAACAATCTGTCCCACTGTTCGAAATCTCTTTCGACCATGTGAATGTGATGCGTGCGATTTCCTTTTGCGTCTCGTTTGATAAACCAGGCGTAAAACGGCGGAATGTCATCACCGAACGACGGGCGCCAGAAATAATCGTACCCTTGGGATTCCAAAACCGGCGCGATCTTCTTTTTTGTTTCTTCCAAAGAGGCGACTTCGACTAAAACATCAATGATGGGTTTTGCGGATAAATTCGGGATAGCGGTGCTGCCAAAGTGTTCGATGCGCCTGATCAGCGCATGAGGCAGACAATTCAAAAGATGCTGCTTTTCTTGTTCAAACATCCTCGGCCAATCAGGGTTGTAAGGCACAATGCTCACATCTTCTTGCGTGACTCGACTTATCTTTTCTTCAAGGGATTCCATCCGTTGCGAACTCAACTGCTTCAATTCTTAACTCGGTAAGTCACCAACACACAGCCGTTTTTGAAAGTCTTGCACTCAATCAATTCCAAATCAATCTGGCGTTTCATTTCGTGGAACAGCGGAATTCCCGAGCCGAGCAAAACCGGATGAATGTTGAAGCCGATTTCGTCTATTACACCGGCCTCGAAAAGCGTTTTTGCAAACTCGCCGCCGCCCATCACACAAATGTCTTTGCCGTCCTGATTTTTCAGGTTTCGGACAAACGCTGCAGCATCGTCCGAGATGATCTCAAACTTTTTTTTCAGGGCTTGTTTTCATCGTGCGCGAGAAGACATAGTTCTTCACGCCCGGATACGAAGCCATGCCGCCGCCAGCCAGGGCAACTTCGTAAGTTTTGCGTCCCCATAAAACCGTGTCGATAGTCTTCCAAAATTCTCTCATGTAGGCTTCCGCTTCCTTGCCCCATAAGAGCCAATCAACCGCGCCGTCTTTGCGGGCGATGAAATTGTCGAGACTATTGGCGCCGCCGAATGTTACTTTTCGCATGATTACCCTCTCCAACTCTTGATAAAGATTCTGGTTCACTACTTTATGTAGATCATCTTCTTCGCCGCTTGAAATTCTCCGGCGCGAATTTTGTATATGTAAAGCCTGCTCGCAAGAGAAGCTGCATTTCCGGCAACCTGTGTGTGGATAAGGAGTATCGGCAGTATCCTTTCAGGTCGGGAAGGCGGGAATGAACACATCTAAGATTACATCACAAATACCTCTCTTTAATAATGTTGATATGATGCATCTCATGCCCGGCGATGTGATAGGCCAAAGCGCGGACGGTCACGAAATGATTGTTTGCCACGCCGCCTCTGGTAAGCGCTACTTCTTCGAGTCCGTTGAAAAGGGCAATCGTCGAATTTCGCACCGCAAAATATTCATCCAGAATATATTTGATGGCGCGCTCATTGGCTCTCGAATGGCGGGCGTAATCATCTTGCTCGAAGCCGGGCAGCTCGGTGGCATCATTTCGAGCGAAGCGCAAAGCGCGATACGCATAAATCCGCTCATCATCAATGATGTGAACGAGCACTTCTTTTATCGTCCATTTGCCCTCGGCGTAGCGATGAATGAACTTTTCTTCGGGCAAGGACAGAATAAAATCTCTTGTCGTTTTCTGATTGTCTTGCAAGTGTCGCAGCACCAGGTCGCAATCAGGCAATAAGCCGATATACATGATTGCATACGGCGGGTATTCGCCCGCTTTTGGCTTTTCAATTTTTCTCATGTTTTATTCTTTCTTGATGCCGTTCGCAATGCCGGTAGGAATCGTTGCCCCCATTTCTCCATCTTGGCCTCAAGACGTTTTGTGCAATCACAATCGCAGCACGCCCACGGCTCCGTGCCGTTCAAGTCTTTGCAGCGCCGGCGATCATGGGCATTCTTGATTTGCAGAAGTTCGAAGTATTCTTCCCAGTGAAAGCGTTCCTCCTCAAGCGGCGTCGGACAAAAACAAGTCTCGACCCAACAAACTGTTTGATCGTCGAGCTGCCGAGCCTGAGCCATATCGTGCAAGTACTCATCCCCTGCGACAGAACCCAAACCGACTTCGCCACGGTCAATCGCGTGCAGCAGATGGCGTTCTTTGCCATGCTTGATTTTTGCTTTTACAAGATAGCGCATCGATAATCACCCAACTCTGACAAGCCGGAACAAAACAAGAAAAAGCATCACGCAAAGCCGCGAAGACGCCAAGAATACGCAAAGGTTTTTCTTCGCGATACCTTTGCGTCTCTGCGTGAGATTTTTTTACTTTTTGCACAGATTTCAATTTGAAGATACTACAGCAACGGTGCGATTTTCTCGGCGGCATCTTTCGAGGTCATCACCGAATACACTTCGAAATCGATCAGGTCGCTCCAACTCGCCATCCACTCATCGAGCAAGGCACGGTCGTGCGTTTCCATTAACTGATAACAACGCTCAAGCTTATCATCAACCCAACTGGAGACATAGATCAAGCCCTCCGGCGCCATGCGGCTCTTATCGCGAAAGCGGCGATAGACCGGCACGGCATCCTTGTTCTTGAAATGCTCGACCACCATGTACAGCGTCTTAGGCATTCTCAAATTCCCTTTCTCTTGATTTGCTCATCAAGTCTCTTTTGGTCTTGGGAACGACCAGAAAAGACCTCGCGGGAATGGTTTCACGAGAAAATGGTTGAGCCAGGGCTGGTTATAGTCCCTGTACAACCGTGGCTGAGCGCTTACCGGCGCGGAGGCGTGAGCGTGTCTGCAATGCTTTCATGTGGTTGCGCAAAAGTATCAGGCTCACTTTCTTGGGGGTGGATAGCCGTCGGTAAATCCGTCTCGATGACTTCAAATTGGAGCGTGGTATCTTTCTCCGGCGCAAAGAATGCCTCATACTTCGCTTCTTCGAGAGTGTCCACAGTCGCCGGTTGAACATCAGGCGCCGTCACGCCGCCGCGCAAGCGCCACGATGCAGCGCCGGCGTACGCGTTCTGCTCTTGTGTAATCGCTCGCGAAAGAAGCATCAAATTTAGAACACGTGCTTGCATTCGCCGGCAGGAGTTTGGGCGCTTGAACGGGTTGAAGTAGATCGGGTTCGGCAGCAGGCTCGCCATCAGCGAGCTTTCATGGAGAGAAAGATTGGCAGCGGATTTTCCAAAATAATAATGCGCCGCCGCTTCCGCGCCATAAACATTGTCGCCCCATTCAACGATGTTCAGGTAGAGTTCGAGAATCTGACTTTTAGTAAGAGTCTTTTCCATGCGGCGCGTCAAAATGATTTCACGAATTTTGCGAAGGATGGTTTTTTCTTTGGTGAGAAATGCATTGCGCGCCAATTGCATGCTGATGGTGCTGGCGCCGCGCACGTAGCGGCCCTTCCTCCAATTGAGCAGAAAGGCCTCGCGCATCATTTTGAAGTTCACCCCGTCGTGTTGGTAAAACGTATCGTCTTCGCTGATGATGACTGCCTGTTGCAGTGATTTGGCGATACGCAACAGCGGAACCCAGACACGCACCGGATTGGGGCGCGGTTTATTCCAATTAATGCCTGCTGCAGATTTGGCGCTGGTCTCGGGGCGATAGTTCTTTATTTCTTCTTCAGAAGGCAGGCCGCCGAAAATCAACGCCCACATAAGCAAAACAAAAACGCCGGCACCGCCGGCTATCCACCGCCAGCATCGTTTCCAGAATCCTTGTTTGCGCGCGACGGGTTCGATGATCTCTTCAAGACTTTGAGTTTTCTCATTCATAAGCGGTGCGCAAAAATTCGTAGGCACTTGCCAACAGGCAAATCTAATAACCTCCTTCGAACGGAAGTCAGCGCCAAGACTTGATCTTTGGCTGGCTGATACGCCGCAAGATAAGTCCGGAGGTTAGCGCAGTAAGCCCCACGATCAAAAACGTCCATCCCGACCATTGCACGTAATTGCTCACTCTTGAATGCACTTGACGATCTTCTATCCAAACCGTTTTCTGCACTCTGGGCGGGCCACCAAGCAATATCGTGGTAATCTGAGCGCTCAAAATAATCAGGCACGTTCCGATAAGAAACAAAATAACCCCGATATAGATTTTTTTCATGCCTAACGCAGCCCCGAGGCTTTGAGCGCGACTTTCAACGAGGTCTTCGCTTTGGTAATCTCGAGTTTGTCTTCGCGCGCCAACCAGCCGATGGCCATGCAAATCAGTTTCTCATTTTCTCCGGCAGCTTTTGCCACTTGCGCCGGCGTCATCGCTGCGCCGCTGCTGAGCACGGTCCATACTTTTCCTGCAAGCTCGCCAATCGTAACAACCATGTCGATCTCCTCATTTTTTGTTCAGAGAATGGTAAGAATGCACGCGAGGAAAGTCAAGATGATTTTCGGGTGGGTCTTTTCGCTTGATCAAATAATCCGTTTTCCCAAACCGGAAGCAGCAAGCTCAACGGCCAACTCTGCCGTGGTATTTTTGATGTCGAGAATGGGATTGATCTCGACGATTTCCAGAGAACCGAGACAACCAGTATCTGCAATCATTTCCATGATGGTGTGCGCTTCGCGATAGGTCAAGCCGCCGAGCGCCGGCGTGCCGACGCCGGGCGCTTCGCTGGGATCAAGCGAGTCCATGTCCAGGCTGACATGCAGCGCGTGCGTCTCTTGCGTGGCAATACGTAGGGCTTCCGTCATCACGTTGTAGATGCCGAGACGATCGATGTCGGCCATCGAAAATACGGTGATGCCGCTCTCGCGGATGAATTCCTGCTCGCGTTGGTCAAGGCTGCGCACGCCGATGAGCACGACATGATTCGAATTGAGCTTGCGAAACTCATCTGCGATGTTTATCAACTGTGGCGCGCCTTTGCCCAGGCACACTGCGAGCGGCATCCCGTGAATATTTCCAGAAGGTGTGGTTTCCGGAGTGTTCATGTCGCCGTGCGCGTCAATCCAGATCACGCCGATTTCTTGATGCTGGCGTTTATGAAAAGATGAAACTCCGGCAATAGTGCCCATCGCAATGGAATGATCGCCACCGAGGACGAGAGGAAATTTCTTTTCTTCGAGAGTTTTTCCCACCACATCGGCAAGCTGCACGCAGGTGGTGGTTATCTCCGAAAGAAATTTAAGGCGAGTATCTGAAATTTTGTGAGTCTCCGGCTCGGCAACATCGAGATTACCAATGTCTGTAACTTGATGACCAAGCAGGCGAAGATGATCCGCGAGTCCGGCGAGGCGAGCCGCCGAAGGTCCCATATCCACGCCGCGGCGTCCGGCGCCGAGATCGAGCGGCGCGCCGATGATTTTGATGTCGCGCATAATTTGTGTAAACGGATTGAGCAGGCGAGCTTGTCAAAAAGTATTGTTGATTTCGTGAGACAAGATAACGAAATTTAGGATGGGTGTCAAGCATCGAATCGCCGGGCCGATAGATGGGATTAAATCAAAGAAGGTCGAAATAATCCTGCCAAGGAATCGCCCGGGCCAATCGAGCGAAAGACGCCGCGATAAGTTCCGGCACTGACCCCAACAAACTCAACCATCTTCGATCAAGAATACGCTTTTGTGATTAAGCGAAGTTCTTGGTCAAAAACTCTCTCAAGATCCGATTGACCTTCCCCGCCTTCTCCATGCTTGGCAAATGCCCGGCGCTGGAAATGATGTGCAGCGACGAATTGGGAATCTGCTTAGCCATGCTTTCGGATTCTTTCGGTGAAATCAACTGATCGTTCGCGCCGGTGATGATCAACGTCGGCACTTTGATCGTTGGCAGCAAGTCGCTTGAATCCGAACGCAGCGCCATTCCCCGTGAGGCGCCGGCAATGCCGGCGACCGGCGTCGCCAGCATCATGCGACGGACATTCTCGCTCACTTCAAGTTGTTCTGCATAAGCGGTCGGCGCGAGCATTTTCGGAAACATCGCATCAACAACGGCGATACTGCCATCTTTCTCAACACGCTGCGCTAAATTCTCGCGATTGGTTTTCCCCTCCGGGGTGTCCGCCCCAGGCCTCGTGCAGACGAGCCCAAACCCTGCAACCAATTTCGGATAGCGTCGCAAAAAAGCAAAAGTGATATAACCGCCCATCGAATGGCCGATCATCATCACCGGGCCGCAGCGACGTGCATCCATCAACGCCTTCAAATCGTCGGCCATCTGTTCCATCGTGTAAGGTCCCGGCGGCGCTTCGGATTTTCCATGGCCGCGCAAGTCCGGCGCAATGACGCGGTGGGTGGCGCTCAGCGTCTGAATCTGTGAAGACCAGGTTTCGTGGTTCAGCGGAAAGCCGTGAACAAACAACAGTGGCGCGCGGGCTGCCTTCTCGCCGGCGCCCTCGTCAAGAAAAAACAAGCGCAGATTATTCACTTGGATTTCCATCATACGCCTCGCTTTCAAAAACTATCTGCTTTGAGAGCAGATTATTCGCGCCGAATTCGGTAAGATAGCGGCGAAATGCAAGAACTTGCTTCATTCAGGATCGCGGCGCGAATTTACCGTAAATATAAAAACCCGCGCCGATAATCAAAGAGATTTCATTTTGCATGTGATGCGCGGCGATTTGCCGCGACGTGATTTTGCATTGATTTCTTCTCAAAAAGTCTCTACAATAGCGCCGTCAACTTCATTTTTCAATTACACACCACAAAAGATAGATGGGCTTGTTATTTGCAGAAAAGGAGAAAAGATGAACTGGCTTTTGCAACCGTGGCCGTGGTACGTGTCCGGCCCGCTGCTCGGATTGACCGTGCCTTTGCTCTTGCTCATGGCGGGCAAGACCTTCGGCATCTCAAGTAGTTTTCGGCACGTTGCCTCGATTTGTTCGCCCAATACAAAATTAAGCTATCTGAAAGAGAATAATTGGCGAAGCGAGTCATGGAATCTCGTTTTCGTCCTCGGCATCATGACCGGCGCGTTCATCGCCATGCGTTTCCTCTCCGCGGCGCCTTTTCCCCTGCTCCCGGCCGACTATGCCACGACCGGCGGAATGGCCAAGCTGCTGGTCGGCGGTCTGCTTGTAGGCTTTGGCACTCGCTACGCCGACGGCTGCACATCGGGACACACTATCATGGGCATCTCGAACTTGCAGACGTCGAGCCTGATTGCAACCGCCAGTTTTTTTGCCGGCGGGTTGACGATGACGGCGTTGACGGCTTTTGGCATTTTCTAAAACCATCGGGAGTTCATCTCATGAATAATCTTCGAGTTTTACTCATCGGCATCTTTTTCGGAATCGTGCTCATCAAGTCGGAAGTTGTATCGTGGTTCCGCATTCAAAAGATGTTTCGGTTTGAAGAGGCGCACATGTATTTGATCATCTGCTCGGCCATCGCGGTCGGCGCCATCTCGGTTTTTTTGATCAAAAAGTTTCAACTGCAAACAGTGAGCGGAGAAAAAATTCTGATCAACGTGAAAGAGTTTCAAAAGGGAACGATCATCGGCGGGATTCTCTTTGGGCTGGGGTGGGCCATTACCGGCGCATGCCCGGGGCCGATCTATGCGCAAATCGGCAGCGGCGAAGCTTTGGCGCTTCTGACTTTCGTCGGCGCATTGCTTGGCGCGTATTTATATGCTTACCTGCGTCCGCGATTACCTCACTGAGGGTTATTAGTGAACAGTAATCAGTATTCAGTAATCAGTGTTCATGAAAAACTGTTTACTGTTTACTGATCACTGATCAATAGTTACTGATCACTGGTTACTGGTTTCTCAATGCCAACTTTTTATTTTTAGCGCGCGATTCCCTTGCCATTTGCGCCACGAAGCGCGTAAGCTGCTCGCGCAATTTTGCGTCGCGAACGGCAAGAATTCTGATCGCTAACAAACCAGCGTTTCGACCATTACCAATCGCCACTGTGGCGACTGGAACGCCGGCTGGCATTTGCGCGATCGAGAGCAGCGAATCCAAACCCTTCAGCGCGCGTGTTTCAATCGGCACGCCGATCACCGGCAACGGCGTATGGCTGGCGACCATGCCAGGTAAATGCGCCGCACCACCGGCGCCGGCAATAATCACTTGCAATCCCCGGCGATGCGCGCTTCGTGCATAACGTGCCATGTCCAGCGGCGTGCGATGCGCCGACACCACTTTCACTTCATGCGGCACGCCGAATTCTGCACAAACTTCCGCCGCTAATTTCATCGTTGGAAAATCTGAATCACTGCCCATGATGATGCCGACCGCCGGACGCTGTCGACCAACGACTCTCATCTTCATTCCCGCGCTCCAAATCGAATCCTGTCTGCAGCGCGCTGCGCTATCTCTCGGGCTTGCGTCACAGAGCCCCCCAGGGCTGTCACATGACCCATCTTGCGTCCTGGCGCGCTTTGAGATTTGCCATAAATGTGGATGTGCGCACCTTCCACGCGCAACGCTTCTGGCAAATTCTGCGGCTGACCGCTGCCTTCGCCAACGCCGAGCAGATTGATCATCACGGCTGCCGGCGCGCGCATCGCTGTTGAGCCAAGCGGCCATCCCAAAACGGCGCGAACGTGGTTGTCAAATTGCGAACAAACACACGCTTCAATTGTATAGTGTCCAGAGTTGTGCACGCGCGGCGCCATCTCGTTGATCAAAATCTCACCGTTGCTCGTCACGAATAACTCAACGCCCATCGTGCCAACGCCATCGATGGCAGCGACGGCTCGGCGGGCAATCTCAGATGCGCGCGCTGCAACTTCCTTTGAAATAGAAGCGGGCGCCGTCACGATGTGGCAGATATGATCATGCTGAGTCGTTTCCACGACCGGATAGCTTGCTTCTGCTCCGTCTTGCGCGCGGGTAATCATCACCGCAAGTTCTTTGCTGAACGAGCAGAATTCCTCGACGTAGAGATCGTTCGCCTCGCCGCCTAATTGTTTCCAGGCCTTCTCCAGCTCTTTCGGCGATTTGACGGTTGCATTTCCCTTTCCATCGTAACCGTTGCGGCGTTTTTTTAGTAAGATCGGCCAGCCGAATTTTTCTGCTGCCGCGAAAACTGCTCGTTGGTTTGGCGTATCGGCAAATCTGGGCACGGGAAGCCTAGCTCGTTGCAACGCCTGCTTTTGCCAAAGTTTGTCTTGGACGATGCGAATGCACTCGGCGCGCGGTAAAAGCTTGTAGCCTTCGCGTTCGACTACCGCCAATGACTCCGCATCAACGAATTCGTTTTCCAGAGTTATCACATCCACTTTCGATGCCAAACGGAGCAGATAATTCGGATCGTCCCAATCGCCGATCAGAAAATCGGTATCCAAGCTGTGCGCAGGGAATTCTTTTTTTCTTTCGAGCACGATGACTTCGCATCCAAGCTGAAATGCGGCTTGCGCGGTCATCTTCGCAAGCTGGCCGCCGCCGATGATGCCGAGGGTTGGGGGTCTATAATATTCTACAGCTAAATTTGCCACGAGAACTAATTCTCCATAACAGAAGTTCTTAACAATCCGTTCTTATCGACTATAACCAACGAACGATCCCGCACTTCCTCCCAATCATCGTCGTCAAATGGCTCTGAGGCAATATAGACCGCCGATGAGTTCGCGTTCCCAGCACTTTCATTTTTCCGAGTGCTTTGCAACATCCACAACGATTTTCCCCAACGCGTGGTGACAAGGATTTTGCCATTACTTGCCATGAAGTTCATAGTCGGCGGATTTTGTTTGAGAGGCGCGGCTACTGTATTCAGGAAGGTGACGACTGCCCGCATCGCTGAAGCGATTATTTCTATCGATGGATTAGCCAAGTCGCCCTCGCAGCGCCGCAAAAGTTCTGTTAAAAAAAGCAGGAAGCATAGCTCGCTATCCGTAGAACCACGACGCAGCACTCGAAACTCAGGCGCAATGTTGTCCATGATAATGTCGTTCAACAAATCAAGCGGTTTGATGATCGTGCCATTGTGCGCCCACGCCCAACTTCCAAAGTGAAACGGATGCGTGTTTTCTATTCGCACATTTCCGGAAGAAGCCGCCCGCACGTGAGCAATCCAAATCGGCGCTTGCAGTTGCGAGGCGCGTTCGGCGAACAAGTTATCGTCGAAAGCAGGCTTGAAATTTTTGTGAACCAGCGGCGCCGAGTCGCCATTCCAGCAGGCGATTCCCCATCCATCGCGATGAGTCTTGCCGGCACGATCTTGTTTGCTCTGGCGGACGAGCGCGTAGGGCGCATCCAAAAGAGGATAATTCAGATCGACCGACGATTGCGAAACACAACCAATCATTCTGCACATGCAGTTTTATCTCGTTTATAAAATCCCTTCATCTGCAAAACTGAAATAACACTCGCCGCCGATGATGATGTGATCATGCACGCTGACGCCGACGGCGCGGCACGCCTCTTTGAGCTTCACCGTCACCAGGCGATCTTCGGAGCTGGGGCTGGGGTCACGGCTTGGATGATTGTGCACGAAGATCAAAGAAGCGGCGGCCTCGTTCAGCGCTTCCTTAATCACTTCGCGCGGGCTGACGAGACTTTCGGTCAACGTGCCTTCAAACAGCGTATGCTCTTTGATGACTTTATTGCGCGCCGTGAGAAAGATAACGACAAAAACTTCTCGCGTCAAGTTTTGCAGACGCAACGCGTAACGTTTATACGCGTCTTCACTAGTGGCAATGTAATCGCGCGGTGTGTCGTTTTCTGCCATCAGTTTTTTGCCGATTGCCAAAGCCGCTTTTATTTGCGCGGCCTTTGCCGGCCCAACGCCGGGAATACTGCACAACTCCGCCACGCTGCGCCCATCGATTCCGCGGAAGCCGCCGCATTCTTGAAGAATTTTCTGCGCCAGGCCGATGGCCGTCGTTTGCGCATTACCAACACGCAAAATGATTCCCAGCAATTCCGCATCTGATAAACTTTCAGCACCAAGCTGGATTAATCTTTCGCGAGGCCGCTGGTCTGCTGGCATATCGCGGATGTTCAGCTTAAATTCCATCCTCCCGCCTCCCTGACTTTTACCACCAAAGTGAGCGAGCTTGCGTTTTTAGGTTATTTTGTTTACTTTGACCGCCGTTATCATTGCATGTTAAATGCGGAGCAATCGTTTTACTTGTCTTCAATCTATCGAAATAAGCGCCCAGCGCAGATAATAGAATGGCTGCGTGTGCACGTCTTGCGCAACCCGGCGCGCATGTTGGTTTTGAGCTTCGCCGGCTTGATTCTTAGCGGCACACTCGTCTTGATCCTGCCGATCTCATCCACGCAAGAACCGCTTAGTTTTGTCGACGCGCTGTTCAGCATCACCTCGGCAACCTGCGTCACCGGACTCAGTGTGATCGACATTGGAACTAGGCTGTCATCATTCGGTCAAGTCGTTCTTCTGATTTATATTCAAGTCGGCGGCTTGGGCTTTTTGACTTTTTCAACGTTGTTTATTCTGCTTATTCGCGGGCGGCTCTCTTTTGGCGGAAAGGATATCATCGAAACATCTTTCAGCCAGCGCCCGATGGGAACGATTGCCGGGCTGTTGAAAACTATTTTTGTGGCCACGATTTCAATCGAAGCGGTCGGCGCAATTTTATTGTATCTGCAATTTCGCAATGTGCACCCCAAGGATGATGCAATCTGGTTTAGTGTTTTTCACAGCATCTCGGCATTCTGCAATGCAGGTTATTCTCTTTATCCCGACAATCTCATGCGCTATGTCGGAGATTGGTATGTCAGCCTGATCATTTGCGCCTTGATCGTCACCGGTGGTTTGGGGTTCGTCGTGTTCTACGAAGTCGGAAGAATGATCATTCAGAAACGCCGGTTTAGTTTTGGCGAGCTGAATTTTCACGCTCGCTTGACGCTTTCGGTGACATCTGCGCTCATTATCGGTGGAGCGCTGGTATTTTTTGCAATTGAATACAGAAATGTCCTTGAGCCTTTTTCGTTATCGACGAAGATCATCGCCAGCATTTTCCAATCGATTACGCCGCGCACCGCCGGCTACAATACCGTTGACATGGGCGCGCTCACCAACAGCTCGCTATTTTTTATCATCGTCCTGATGTTTATCGGCGGATCGAGCGGCTCCTGCGCCGGCGGCATCAAGACCAGCACTTTTGCCGTGTTGCTTGCCTTCTTCAGAGCGCAGATTCACGAATATCCCGACGTTGAACTGATGCAACGCCGCGTGCCTGAAAGCGTCGTTTCGAAAGCGATTGCGGTAACACTGTTTTCTTTGGTAGTTATTTTGGCTGTTTCGTTTATCATCATGGTAACCGAGTACGGTGATTTGCGCGGCGCCGCAGATCGCGATAAATTTTTGCCGGTGCTCTTCGAAGTCACCTCGGCGTTCGGAACGGTTGGACTGTCGACCGGCATCACCCCATCGCTCAGCGATTTTGCCAAAGTGATGTTATCCATCGTCATGTTCCTTGGTCGCGTCGGGCCATTGACCGTGGCCGTTGCGGCCGTGAAAACCAAATACAAAAGACACAAACTGGCTACCGAGAACTTTTTAATCGGCTAATACAAAACTTTCCAAAAATTTAGGAGCACATTCTTTCATGCGCACTTTTGCCGTCATTGGCCTCTCCAGCTTTGGTTTTTTCCTCTGCAAAGCATTAAGCGAGCGCGGCCTTTCGGTTCTTGCAGTCGACAACGATGAATCCAAGATCGACGATGTCAAGCAAATCGTCGACAAAGCCGTTATTGCCGATGCGACTGACAAAGACATCCTCATTAGCTTGGGTGTGAACAATATCGACGTAGTAATCGTCAGCCTCGGCGATCGATTGGACGCCAGCATTTTGGTAACTCATTATTTGCGCGAGTTGGAGGTCAAAGAAATCGTCGCCAAAGCGATCTCCGAAGATCATGGAAAACTCCTGAACATCGTCGGCGCGACGATGGTGATTTTTCCCGAGAAGGACATGGCGGAGCGCCTGGCGAAAATTTTACAGCAAAGCTCGATGATCGATTACTTCGATGTCGCGCCCGGATACAGCGTCGTCGAGATCGCGGCGCCCAATGCTTTTCTTGGAAGAACTCTTCAAGAGCTTGATTTGCGCAATCGTTATGACGTACAGGTGATCATGATCAAAGAAGTGGTGCCGGAGAATATCATTGCCGTGCCGCGCGCCAGCCACGTCATCAAAGACAGCGACGTGCTCGTGTTGTTCGGAAAGGACGAAGACATCGCTGCCATACAAGAATTGAATGAGTGAAAGATTACACCAAATTTTCATTCCGCCCCGTGTCCATGTTAAAATAAGAAAGAGCCGGGGACACGGCGAAACCCTTATAGGCAGCTTTTGAAAACTTGCCCAACGGATAAAAAACGACCAACGGCTTTTATTTTCAATTCAGTTGGTCGCTTTTCCATCTGTTGGCGACATATAGTTTTCAGATTTAATTCTTAGTTTGATTCACTAAGTCGCCTACCACTGTATGCTGAATACTGCTTACTGCTTACTGATCACTGAACACCGAACTCACATCCAACCCATCTCCAACGCTACGATTAATACCACGCCGAAGACGATTCGGTACCACCCAAAAACCACGAAGCTATGGCGTTTGATGAACGCCATGAATGCCGCAATCACCAGCCAAGCAACGATCAGCGAGACAACGAGGCCGATCATGAAAACCAACAGGTCGGCACTTGAAAGAATCGACACGGAATTGAAGATGCTGTAAAACGTCGCGGCAAACATTGTGGGAATGGCAAGGAAGAAGGAAAACTCTGCGGCGGCTGCATGGTCGAGCCGCGCGACCAAGCCTCCCATGATCGTCGACGCCGAGCGCGACATGCCGGGAATGAGGGCAAAGCATTGCGCCACACCGATGATCAATGCCTGCTTCCAACTCAATTCTTCCATCGTCGTTGTCGTGGGGCGCGGACGAAATTTTTCAATGAGCAAGATTCCCACACCGCCGACAATCAGCGCGACGGCAACGGTCATCGGATTGAACAACGCCTTTTCAATTTCTTTGTGCGCCAGAAAGCCGATGA
>Ga0247727_10006658_pt1 | contig 22572 bp, 23 predicted proteins | sample WisWelCaveWW1625_FD_202498 | JGI IMG/M metagenome (GOLD analysis project Ga0247727, IMG submission 202498) | Biofilm microbial communities from Wishing Well Cave, Virginia, United States - WW16-25 | ecosystem: Environmental > Aquatic > Deep subsurface > Groundwater > Cave microbial mat | place...
GACCATCCGTGGCCTCCTGTCGGTGAGTTGTAAAACCACCAACAATCTGACAGGAGGCCCCGCGTTGCGCAATAGCTCCTAAGCCAAACGCGAGCGCCAACTTGTGGCTTGTCTTAATGCCATTCGTGCCAGGAACTTTTTCTTGACGTCGAGTTGGAAGTCGGTCGCCACCTCCGTCATTGCCAGTTCAAAACCGCGAAAGGAATGGGAGGGATCAGTAGGGAACGGGGTGGAAAAGCGGCGGTTGGACCAGCCGACTCATTTCGCCCAGGCTTGACCTTTATCAATCATCGGATGGTTTGCTGTTTTCCTGCGCGCATTCGAGCAGACTTCGCGAAGAAGTACGGCTGGAAGAATGACCCGGATCGTGTAGGATTGACATCGAAATGGAGGCATGGGAGGCCGTATTGGAACTGCGATTCTTCATCGACCCTGAGACCGAGTTGCCGCACATAACCGAACACGGTGTTACCGAGACGAAAGTACGCGAGGTACTCTTTGGGCGAGGCGAAGACGCTCGGGGTGACGAGGACTCGCGGATGAAGATCGGACAAACTCAGACGGGTCGCTATCTCCAGGTCGTCTATGTGCCAGACCCTGGCCGGGAGAGCGCGTTCGTGGTCACGGCTTACGATCTGAAAACCAAGGCAAAGAAGGCGTTCCGCCGCCGCCAACGGAGGAAAGGTCGATGAAAAAGCAAAAATTTCCGCCGGGCTGGAATGAGAAACGGGTTCGCAAAGTCATCGCGCATTATGAACGGCAAACCGAAGAAGAACAGGCTGATGAAATCGAGGCGGCCCTCAACGCCGAGAACATCACGATGGTTGCTGTCCCCACCCCGCTGGTGCCGAAAGTCCTCACTTTCATCCAGGGACGCAATCGAACCGCCTGACGTCTGTCCGGCTTGACCTGTGGCCTATTCCCATCTCTGCACAAGCTACGTTGGGGCGTTTACACGCGCATCTCGACTTGCTGGAATATCTCCGACTGCTCAGGAAACCGGCTGGCCACTTTCTTATTGAACACTTCGGTGTCGTCGATCGAGACCTCGAATCGCCCGCCGTCGGCTGGAATGAGCACGAGGTTTTCGATTTTGTGCGTGTACTTTTCCAGGAGCGTTGTCGCCAGACTGGCGGCACGGGGCAGGTGGTTTCAGGGGACACAGTAGAGAATCTGGACTTTCATCGCTTGACTCCTTCGGGCTTTGTCGCTGTCTTGATCAGCAGCGATTCCACCGCTCTCTCCAGGTTTTCACCACGTAAGTCTAGCCGTTGAATCTTGCCGGAGCCATCGATCAAGAACGTGGCGGGAATTTTGTCGACGCCGAATTTCACGACGATGTTCTGTTCCTTTTCGGAACCGTTGACGATCTGACGCCAGGGCAGCTTGTTTTCGGCGAGGAACTCGCGGACCGCATCGGAATTCTCATCGAGGCTGATGCCAATTACGTCGAAGCCGCGTGAGTGAAACCTGTCGTAGACGGCTTGGATGGCCGGCAATTCTGCGACGCACGGGCGGCACCAGGTGGCCCAGAAGTCGAGCAGTGTGACCTTGTTTCGATAGTCATCGAGCGTGATCGTCTTGCCGTGGATGTCTGTGGCGGAAAACGCCGGGGCAGGCTTTCCGACGAGTTCGATTCGAGCCAGTTGGGCCTGGACCTGGCCTTTGATGTCCCCATCGTTGGGAAATTTCTTCTCGATCGCTCCGTAGATTTGTCGTGTAGAGGCATAGTCGCCGGCGGTCAACGCCAATCGAGCCAGGGAATCGCCGAAGCTCCAGGCGAACCCGGTGTTTTGCGGATCGATTTCGGCAAGCAATTCGGAGAAAGTCTTCGTAGCCCGTTGGAAATCGCTTCGATTGGCCAGCGCCATCGCCGTAACCGCGCGGGCCAAGGGGGTCACGGATCCTTCCGGGCGATCTTTGATGTACCGCTGGGCCACCTTTTCAAATTCGATGTACAAGTCGTGTTCGATCACGGCGTTGAAAATCGTCAGGTACGCGCCTTCGGCGTCCGGCCGATCGCCGGAACTGACATAGTCGGCAAGAGCCTGAATTTTAAGGTGATCAAAATACCGATTGACCTCGCGGACCGACTGGAACTGCGGCATCTGGTTGGCCGCCTGACGATTCGGTTGATCGGGCGAGTCCGTCGATGACTTGGCATTTATCTCCTGTGGCTCTTGGGCTGCGAGTCCGCTCATCGCGAGTCCAAGGCATCCCAACACGACAAATGCGGCGGCGACAATCTGATAACGGAATCGAATCATGTGAAACATCCCTCCTTGGTTTTTTGGCAGATTCGAGCATTGCCCGCAGAGTGCGGGCTCATGATTTTGTCGGCTTGACCCGCGACTTCACCATCTTAAGCGGATCAATGAGCTGCACGATGCCGGCCTCGGCCAGGTCGCGGCCCGTCAAGTAGCGGGACGAACGGCACCACTCCTGAACTTGCTTCAGTTCCAAGTCGAGCAGTCGTGCGAGCAACTCGTCGCATTCCGCCTCCAGCCAGGCGAAGTGGCGTGCCCATTCCGAGGCCTCGACCTTTTCGACGTTTTCACCGCTCTCCCACCGGACCGGGTGAAATTGAAAGACGCTGAACGGCACCGCCGTTCGCTGCCGGCACGCGGCCAAGACCAGCAACGCGGCCGACGAGCACGCCCCGATCACCACGGCCTTGGCCCGCAGATTCTTCAATAGGATGAGGCTCATGATCGCCACAGCGGAATAGACGCGACCGCCCCCGGAATCGATGTACAAAGTACACTCCTGGCCGTCCTCCAATTCCAGGAGCCGGCCAACCACATCGCCCTCGCACTCGTCCAATTCGCCGACAATCGCGATCTCGCTGGACGGTGGTTCTTTGGCCGTAGTTTTTTGCGACATGGGGCTACTTCACGCTCAAAAGTCATTTGCCGAATGGCAACGAGGCGATGGTATATCGCGATGCAAGATTCAACACAAGCCGAGCCGGATGGGCCAAAGAACCCCGCAAGTTTGCACGGTTGCGGCACTACGAACGAAAGCGATCACGCTGCTTCCTGGTCGGATTTGGCGATTGGTTCCGCGGGTTCGGCCGCTGTTTCACGTTGCAGGGCGCTGTGATTGATTTCACCCTGCTCGTTCACGTCCTCGAAGCAGACCGAAAATCGCTTCGATACGCCGGACTCCTGCATGGTGATGCCGTAGAGCACGTCGGCACAAATCATGCTCTTTTTCGAGTGTGTGATCATGATGAATTGGGCCTGGTTGCTAAACTCGCGAAGCAGGGTCGTGTAGCGTTCGATGTTTGGTTCATCGAGTGCCGCGTCGACCTCGTCCAGGATGCAGAATGGGCTGGGCTTGGAACGAAACACGGCTAGCAACAGGGCCACGGTGGTGAGCGTCTTTTCGCCGCCCGACAGGAGCGAAAGTGCACGCAGCTCTTTTCCAGGCGGCCGGGCAACAATCTCGATTCCGCTCTCCAGCACATCGGTCTCGTTTTCCAGCAGGATGTCGGCACGGCCGCCGCCGAACAGCTTGCGGAAGAGTTCGCCGAAGTGGCTGCGAATCGACTCCAGAGTTTCCATGAACAGTCGCTGACTGTCCTGGTTGATTTTGCGAATGATCTCGTCGAGCGTTGCCTTGCTCTGAGTGAGGTCGGTGATCTGTGCGTGCAAGGTTGCGGCCCGCGTTTCCAGCTCTTGAAGTTCGGAAAGGGCCTCGAGATTGACGTTGCCGAGGCTAGTGATTTTGCGGCGAAGCTCCTGCATCTCTTGCTGGATCGCGTCACGATCGAGCAATGGGTCGGGCTGGTATTCCTTGAACAGGGCGGCAAGGTCGAGTTCGTAGTCCTCGCGGATGCGTTCCACGAGCGTGGTTCGCTGGTGCTTGATTTCGCTGGCCCCAAGCTGCTGCTGGTGCAACTCGGCCTGCAGCCTCTGGAGCTGTTCGCGCGACGAGTGGCTTTCCAAACTCAACGACTGGCGCTGCGAACGAAACAAGTCGCGTCGTTCGGCGAGCGTCGCAATTTCGCGGCTCACCTTCTCCTTTTGCAGGTAAAGCCCGGCGATCTGGCTGGACGCGGCGAGGATCTTTCGCTGGCAACCAATCTCGCGGTCGACCGCCGTGTCAATTTGTTCGCTCGTTTCCCGCTGTACGTGCTGGCGCTCGTCCAGGTCAGTGGTCAGTGCGGTCAGCCTTTGGCGTAGCCCGGCGAGTTGGCCTTCGATTTTGGCGAGTTCAATCCGGCCGGCCGTGAGTTCCGCCTGACGGTCCTCGACGCCGGCCAGCCGAGTCTCTATTTGCAATTGCTGATCCTGGATGAATTGTTCGATGCCGCTTTGTTCTTCATCCAATTCGCGGAGCCGGGCTTGCAATTCGGCCCGACGCGTCGCCGCTTCGGTCAGATCGCGGTCAATCGTTGCAATCTCGCTGCGCTGCAACGCCAGTTCCTCTTCGAGACTGGCCAATTGCTGACGCCGCTGGCTGAGCTGGTTCGCAATGCGAGCGGCCTGGTCGACGGCCGCCGTCAGGTGGTTCTCCAAAATCGTTCGCTCGTGCTCTTGGCGACGAAGGTTTTGCGCGCACTCCCCCAATTCTTGGTCGAGGGCCGCGATGCGACCGTCGAGTGCTTTGCTCTGTTCGAGCAGTGCTCGCAACTGGCTCTTGCGCGAGACCAATCCGACGTTGCCATGCGGGTCTCCGGTCGTGATCGTGCCGTCCGATTCGAGGATGTCGCCGTCAGAAGTCACAAAGCGAAGATCGCCGCCGGTGTTGTTGGCGATGGCCAGCGCAGAGCCGATGTCCCGAACAACGGCGGTCCTGTCGAGCAGATGGTTGCAGAGCGTCTCGCACCCGGCGACCGGGCGAACCAGAGCCGCGGCCATGGCGATGAAATCCGGGTGATCCGATGGATTGTTCTGCGACGTGGAATTCGCCGTCAGAGACGAGCGACGCGGCAGAGCATTCAAGCAGTCCAGGGCGATAAGGCTCACGGTGCCTTGCAATCGTTTGGGAAGTTTGCTGAGGAGCAGAACGACGTCGGCCTGGCGTCGCACCACAATGTGCTGGGCTCGTTCGCCAAGCGCGAGTTCGATTGAGCTGGCGTGGGCGACGTCCACCTGCAAGAGATCGGCCACAAGGCCCACGGACTTGCCCGTGAACTCCGGCAGGTTCAAAACCTCCTGCACGCCGCTGCCGATGCCCTCTTTGCGTTGTTCCAGGTCGTCGAGCAGTTCGACGCGAGCGGCAATCGCGCTGCGATCCTCGCGCATCGCGGCCAGCTTGGCGGCGCACGAGCGCTGAGCGGCCTGAAGATCGTCCATGCGTTGTTCGATTTGGCTCAGTTGTTGGTGCGTGGCGTCGCGGTCCTGGTTCGTCGAGGATTCTTGCTGCGAAAACGATTTGACCTGCGCGGTGAGTTCGCTCATGGGGCCGGCGAGCGACTGGCAGCGCCTAAGAAGTCGCTCTTGTTGGGCCTGGAGGGTTTTCTCCTGACTGTTGAGTGCGGCCAATTCGTTGTCCAGTTGATTGTCGGCCTGCACGCAATCCATCAACCGCGATTCTGCGTCGTTGACCTTTTCCTGGTCGGCTTCGATTTCCGAGCGAAGCTGCTCCACGGCCGCCGCCTCGGTTTCGACGTCGGCTCGGCGAGTGTTACACTGCTCTTCGACTCGCGTCACTTCGCCGCCGATCGTGGCAATGTGCCGCTCCAACTCAAAGACGCGGCTTGAAAACTCGGACCACTGCCCGCGCAGTCGTTCGATTTGGCCGGTCAAGTCGCGAGCGTGTGCTCGTTCGTAGGCGATTTGACTTTCGAGGCGAGCGATTTCCTGGCGGCAATCGGCGAGCGATGACTCCAGCGAGCGGTTCTGATTGTCAATTTCCTCCGTGAGTGACTGCACCTGAATGAGCTTGGCGTCGACGGCATCGCAGCGGGTGGCTTGCGCGGCCGCTTGGTCGCCGAGGCCGGTCGCCTTCGATTCATATTCGTCAAGCTGCACGGTGAAGTTGTGAAAATCGGCGAGCCCGGTTTTGAGTCGCAGCTCGCGCAGCCGTTCCGAGTATTCCTTGTGGCGGCGTGCCTTGGCCGCGGCCAACTTGACGCTTCGCAGTTGCTTCTCGACCTCCTCGACGATGTCGTGCATCCGCAGCAGGTTTTGGTCGACGTGCTCCAGCTTTCGCAGCGCTTCGAGCTTTCGCGACTTGAACTTGCTGATCCCGGCGGCCTCTTCGAAGATCACCCGGCGGTCCTTGGTCGAGGACTGCAACAGCACGTCCACTTTGCCCTGCTCGATGACGCTGTACGCCTCGGTGCCCGCCCCGGTGCCCATGAACAAGTCGCGAAAGTCGCGCAACCGGGCTGCGTTCTTATTGATCAGATACTCGCCCTCGCCCGATCGGTACACCCGTCGCGTCAGTTGAACCTCATTGGCCTCCACGGGCAGCAGGCGACGAGCGTTGTCGAACACCAGGGTCGCCTCGGCAAACCCCAGGCTGCGACGCGTGGCGGAACCGTTGAAGATGACATCCGCCATCTCTTTGCCGCGCAGGCTCTTTGCCGACTGCTCGCCAAGCACCCACTTGATAGCATCGACGACGTTGGACTTGCCCGATCCGTTTGGCCCCACGATACAGGTGATCCCGGAGCCGAAATCGAAGGCGGTCTTGTCTGCAAAGCTCTTAAACCCAAGTAATTCCAATCGCTTGAGCATGACCGGGAGTATACCGTGTGAGTCAGATTCTCAGAACGGGAGTTGAGGGTTCGGAGTTGAGGGTTCAGGGTTCAAAGAGCCAAGGTGAAAAGGCTTCGACAGTCGCGTAATAAACTCTGAGCAGCACGAAGGCATGACGCAGTCTGCTATGTTGGGAATGTGAGTCCGTTACGCAGATCGCAGAGCCTCAATTAGCAGTTCGCCGGAACAATCGATCCCAGAAAGTCGGCTTCGTGAGATACTTGCGCTCTCTTTCGTCCGAATCATCTTCGGCGAGGTCATCGCTGTTTTCGGCACGATCCTTGGAGCCGCGCTTTCTTGGTTCCGTCCATCCCAAGAGATTCGGCATCGCTACGTTCTCAGGTGGTTTCTCCGAAGACTCGGTGGCCCCTTGAAGCCTCGAAATCAGCAGTCTGGGGTCCGGCAGCGCATCCATTTCAAGTCGGCCTGGCAGGTTGTGTTGCTTGTCCGCTTGAACGAGCATGCCCACGATATCCGGGTAAGTGGCCCGCATGTCCATCGCCTTCGCAATGACGTCGGTGATGTCCGTAGCACAGAACTGCTGACCGACCGGCTGCCCGGGGTCGAAGCGGCTCATCTGCAACTTGGTCGCTCCTGCCGGAGCCGTCAGGACAATGTTGTTGCCGATTTTGAGGCTCAGCGGCGTTTGAAATTGCAACCTCTCGCCGAACAGCACAATTTCAGGCCGATCGCGGCTCGAAACGTGAATGACCATCTTGCCATTGCTTGGTACTTCGTGCAGATATACCTGATCCGCAAGCACTCTGCCCGGAATGATCGGGCTCTCTGGGTCCAAAGCCCGCAGTGCTCGAAATGCACCGTAACGCAGTTCCACGCTGTTCGAGTCTCGCAAGAGATCGCGCAACATGAGTGGGGCAATGGGCTCGTCCAGAGCACTAAGGGCGGTCAATGCATGAGCACGGAATTCAGGAATTTCGCCAGCTAGTTTTGCGAGCGGTTCGGCGCTCGCAGCCTCATCCAGATAAGCGAGAGCCTCGGCGGCGAAGAATCGCACGACTGCGTTGGAGCTACTCAAGCCCTTTTTGAGCGTCTCCACAGCGCGATATCCAATTCCTTCAAGTTTTAGCGCGGCGACGCGAGCCTGGGCCGGATCCAGCAGGTCCCCGCCCCACCAGGCCATTCGCTCGACTTCCTGCCCACCCGATTGCGACAACGGCATGAACCGGAGGACCTCCAGGTATCGAGCAATGTTTTCATGGTACCGTGTTGGAACCTTGAGCAAGATTTGCTGACCGGTCTTGGCCTCGGCGACAGGTTTGCCGTCGCGAGACTTGCCGGGAAATCGCTCATTGATGCGCGAGGCGACCTGGAGCGACCAGCGACCGGCCCGTTCGCTCTCGGTGACCAGGGCAAGGTTTCGATCTTCCTGTGCGATGGCGCCGCCGAGCACTCGTCCGCGGCAAAGCTCGGCTCGGCCGGCCGGTTGGCCATCCAATCCGCCCGTGACAAGCACGGGTCCCTCGGCCCTCGCCATAACGTGCCCCGACATTCCACCGGCACCAGCCACCTCGGCCGATTCTTGGAGCCACGCCTCCAAAAGCCAGCCGCCCTTCAAGCTCGTCGTGGCGTCTCGATTCGGAGCTTCCACCTCGACATCAAACGTGTCGCCTTTGTGCAAACGAATCGGTTGATTCTCCGATTCGTTCCGCTTCAGTTTCTTGTCGCGACACCAACACCCTGCCGATTTGCAGCTTCGCACTGCTGGCGGGATGCGGGCCCGCAATCGAACCAAGGCCGTCGTGGGAGAACGCAGGATTTCTTCCGGTTGCTTGATTCCGCGTTTTTGCATTTCCAGTAAGAGGGCGCTGCGGTCAGGGCCCGGAATCGGGTCGCTTCCGGTATCGGGCAATCCAACCACGATGCCGATTCCAATCACCGGATACGATTGCAAGCCCGCTACGGATACGACATCTCCGATCGTCCGTGGCTCTTTGCGTTCGGTCGCTTCCTTGTCGGAACTGGTCTTGTCGCCGGCCTCGATGCGAGCGAACCACTCCAGGCTACAGCTTGCGGCGCAAACGAAAACCAATAGCCAACGATACGTCGCTAATTGCGAAACGACAGCAGCCAGGCTTGGCATGGTAAACCCTCTGTTCCGAAAGGGAGTTGGTTGAATTGCGGGCGAGAAGATAGGGGGAGTGGCGGTTTAGGTCAAGAGAAGACTTAGAGTGACAAATGTCGAAGCCCGTATGAAGAAAGAAGACTGAAGCTCGAATGACGAATCCCGGTGCGCCGGCACACCGCGAGTCTTCGTCCCTCGGATTTCGTCATTCTTTAGACATTCGAGCTTCGTCATTCGTCATTTCCTGTCACGGAGGATCGAAGCCACCGGCACAGAACGGATGGCAGCGTGCAAGTCGCCAAAGTCCTTTCGCTGTGCCACGCAATGCACCGTACTTGCGAACGGCCTCGATGAAATACCGGCTGCAGGATGGATGAAACCGGCAACGGCCACCGAGAAATGGCGACAACGTGACCTGATAGGTCCGGACCAGCAGGATCAAAAACAGGCTGGGAATATTGATCAGCCAGCCGATCAGTTTCATGACCGGGTTCCTTGCTGGAGTTTTCGGCTCGTCGCGCGGGCCAGCGATTGCAGTGTGCTCGCAAGCTGTTCGAGCGGCACGGGGGCCGGACCGCGAGGAACACACACAAAATCGCAGCCGACCGGCAACTGCAATTTGCTGAGCCGAAACGCTTCTCGAAGCATTCGCTTCCAGCGATTTCGTTTCACGGCGTTTCCCACTTTGCGGCTTACCGAAAGACCGATTCGGCTGAACGGCAGGCCGTTTTCGCAAGCATACATGACAAGCCCCTCGTGGCGCGCGGAGCAGCGACGATCGTACACGCGGCGAAAATCCGTCGAACTCTTCAGTCGCTCGCGTGGACGAAGCCGATGATCACTCACGGTCGCCCTGCTTCCGCTTTTCCGGCGGGTTCGTGTACCAGATGTTCTTCATTTCGGTGTGGACCGGCGGCCGCATGCGATGAATGCGCTTGGCCCAGCGCGATGCGCCCCAAATCAGACCTAGTCCAACGATGAGCACTGCTAGGATCGTCAGCCCAACCCACAAGATCACGGCCTCAGTTTTGGCAATTTCGCGCTGCGCGTCGTTTTGCTCCTGGGCTTGGGTCTTAATTGGCACCGCTGTGCAAAGAATGACCGCGAGAATTCCAATGATGTGGCCCATGACGAACGTGCGATCGAACGGCCGAGCTTGCATGGTCATTTTCCCATCGATTCGCGAGGGTTTTCCGGATTCAACTCCGCAAAGCGTCGCAGCAATTCGCGGCTCTGCTCATTCAGCTTAGTGGGCAACACAATCTTGACTTCCACAAACTGATCGCCCCGCGGTCCCTTGCCTTTCGGAATGCCCCGGCCGCGGATGCGGAGCCGCTGGCCGCTCGATGTGCCCGGCGGAATGGTCATCGTGACGGTGCCGTCAAGCGTCGGCACATCGATCTTGGTGCCCAGGCCCGCCTCCGTCACGGTTACCGGAACGCGAACGATGATATCGTGATCTTTTCGCTCGAATAGCGGATGCGGATCGACGCGCGGAAGGACGAACAAATCGCCCGATCGTCCGGATGGCCCAACCTCACCTTGCTCTCGCAGCCGAATCCGGGAGCTGTCATCAACACCGGCCGAAATCTTTACCGTGATCGTCTCGTCGTTGAGCGTTGCCCCCGATCCGTGACATTGTCCGCACATGCGCTCCGGTCGCTTTCCTTCCCCCGAGCACAACTCGCACGGTAGCCCAAAATCGAACGGCCCGCCGCCGCTGCGCTGCCCCGATCCGCCACACGCGGAACACGTGGCGAACTTCGAACCCGGCTCTGCCCGTGTGCCACGACACTTCGAACACGGTCGGTTTCGTCGCACCGATACCTGAACCTCACCGCCAAGAGCCGCCACCAGAAACGGAATTCTTACTTCGTGCTCGATGTCACGGCCGGCCGCTTCGCGCGGACGCCGAGATCCAGTTTCAAACTGTGGCCCGCCGCCAAACTGCTCGCCGAACATCTTGCCCAAATCAAAACCGCCAAAGTCGAAGGATCCGGTCGGGCGGCCGCTCCCGCCCCAGCGAAACGACCACGACTTCCCGCCCGGACCGGCCGCCCCGGATTCAAACGCCGCTCGGCCAAACTGGTCGTATTTTTTGCGGCGGTCCGGGTCACCAACCACGTCGTAGGCCTCCTGGACCTCTTTGAACTTTCGTTCCGCCGCCTTATCGCCCGGATTCACGTCCGGGTGATACTTGCGGGCGAGTTTGCGATAGGCGCGCTTGATTTCATCCGCAGATGCGTTTCTCGCAACGCCCAGCACGTCGTAGTAATCACGCTCTGCCATCGTCCGTCGTGCCTCTAAGCGGATTGTGTACAACAAACCATCGCCGGCCAGAACTTGCCGGATTCTAGTGGACCGTCAATCCTGAATTGACGGGTAGGGACTGCCCTTGTGGCGGAATCTGAGGCCACGAATCGGCCACAAGGGGCGGAACTACCAGACAATTGAGGTTTGAAGGTCCACTAGTGTATTGATTGTAGGACTTGATCGGAGGCTTGCAAAGTCAGTCAGCGCGAGACCATGCCGAGTGGATGGGGTTGTTGAATCGCTGTGCAACCGGCGGTTTCGGGCAGTGGGTCACGCGGCCCGTGCAGTGGTGGATGGAACAACGCGATGCATCCACTCGATGCACTGTCGCCAGTTCTGCGGCGTGCCGGGTGACAACTGGCCCGCGAGCCTCGGGCCCGCCGCTCCGATCGCGTGAGGGAGAATAATCGGGACACCATCCAGCGTCAGACAACCCAACACTGCCGCTGTGGTCGCATCGTATGATTCCGGTGCAATCTTCGCCATCGAGATGGCCATGATTCCCATGCCGGCGAGTTGCTCTTCGAGCAAACGCAGCAGGAACCCATTTTGAGTCCCCTTGCCGACCAGGACAGCTTGAGGTGTCGTACTATCCAAATTGACGAATTGCCTGACTGCATCCGCCGCGCACGCGGCGACGAAGTGCGTCGCCGTGCAGAGAACGTCGGCGGCCGACCAACCTCGGTCCACTGTCATCTGAATTGTCTCTTCAATAAATGGTCCGGCGAAGTCAGCCGGATCGAGAAACTTGGGCGGCTCAAGCCTCAGGAACGCATGGGAGGCCCAACGGCGAACTAGCGGCTTGATTTGTCTTCCCTGGACCGCGAGCATGCCGCGTGAGTCGGCCGGCTGACGGCCATTCGAGAGTGTCGCGGCCAAATCATCCAGAAAGATCGTCCCCGGACCCGTCTCGAACATCCGTACTCGTGACGGATCTGCTCCGGCAGTGAGATGGGTCAAGCTCGTGACGCCATCGAGGTGAAAGACAAGTCGCGAAGAACGTGGGTCACTGGCGAGCACCCAATCGACCAGTGTTCCGAGCGAGCGGCCCCTACCACCTGCGGCCCGGTCGTTCGTCGAGTATCCCGCCAGTGTGGTGATGCCCGTAAGGTCTGCCAGGGCAGGTGCCACAACAGCAAGTTCGATCGCCGCCGGAGATGAGGCGGCTGGCAGGACACTCAGGAACAGAATCTGATCGAGCTGAATGGCCGCCCGCTCTGCAACGGTCTGGGTGGCATCGCACAATTGCCGGGCAAGCCCACCGGCTTCAGTGGCTTGAACAAAACATGAAACATCGTTCGCACTCGCAACTGCTTTTTGAGCATGGCCCGTTGTTCGATGTACCGGAGTCGCCACCGCCCCCAAGGTCTCCGCTCGACAACTCAAGCCAAAACCAAAGACTCGATGTAACGCGGCGCGGATTTCGTTGCCTGGAGTGTCAATCGACAGGCCGATCGCCAAGCGAGAGGCAACGGAATCTCGATTTGCAAGGAGCACGCCCATTAGGCAAAACCGCAGATTGGAAGGTCTGAGTTGGAGAATCAAACCAACCCGATACGTCAGTGAGGGTTCGCCGCCTCCCTCGCTAACGCATCGGGCCAGTGTTCCACGTGCCAGTTACACCCAAGCCTGGCAGGTCGCTAGGCCGCCACAGCAAGTTGGTGTTCGCGGCAAGCCTCGATCAAGGACTCAAAGAGCTGGAGGTCCAGGGCCGATGCCGTTTCAGACGCCGGGTTCCATTGCACGCCCATGCAGAACCAGGCCGGGTCGACCGACTCGATCGCCTCGATCACCCCATCGGGCGCCACGGCCGCCACGCGGAATTTGTTGGAAACTCGGCGCACCGCCTGATGGTGGCTGCTGTTCACGCGAATCTCGCCGTCGCCATAGATTTCGTCCAGGCGAGTACCCGGCGTGATCTCGATGCCATGCCGGTGCGATCCACCGAGCGGGTCTTTGTGCGGCAAGGCACGCGGCAAGTCTTCCGGCAGGTGCTGGTAGATCGATCCGCCGAAGTAGGCATTGATCAATTGCAGCCCGAAGCCGATGCCCAGAATCGGCATCTTTCGTTCAAACGCCAGCTTGATCAGCAATCGATCCGAGTCTTCGCGGCGGGCCGGCACAATCTTGTTCGACGGATGCGGGGCCATCCCGATCCGCTTCGGGTCGAGATCGTCGCCGCTAATCAGCACCAAGGCGTCGAGCCGTTCGACGATCGGCCGAAGCTCCTGGTCTTTGATCAACGGCGGAATGATCACCGGAATTCCGCCTGAGGCTTGCACGCAGTCGTAGTAGCCTGTGGCGACGACGCTGACCGGTGCTCGGCCTTTGGCAGGAACGCGCAGATCCGTGTTGATCCCGACGATTGGCTTGAAACTCGCACGCATAGGAATCCCTCCCTTTCCTTGAGTGAACCCATCCTTGAGTCACGACGCACGAATTGGAGCGATCATTATGACAGGCAAAATCGGCGCGTCAAGAACCTAGTTGAAAATTTTGGGATCCGGTTCCTCAATTGACAAGTACCACCACATCACTAGAATTCCGCCCTCGCATCTCGGACCAAGGATGGTCCGCCGGGCGTATTCCCTGCTCAGGCGGTGCCGTCGAGATCATGGAGGATCGGAGCATGTTGAGACTCTCCCGCTGGCTGCGCCACTTAGTTGCTGCTACCGCCAGGCCATCCAATTCACGGTCACACGCCAAAAACCTGGCGATCGGCCTGCGAATTCCTACTCAGTTTGAATGCCTGGAAGCACGCACGCTGCTTTCCACGCTCAATATCGACGCCGCACGTGCCCTGACTTACACGGCTACCCTGACGCTCCCCAACAATCTCACGATCTCGCTCGTCGGAGGAGTCTATACATTCAATGAAGGTGGCGAGTCGATCATCGTGATTGGAGCGGGGGCCGCTGGCTGCACGGGGACCGGGACGGCAGTCGTCGTTTGTCCGGATGAGTCAATAGACTCGATAAACGTTGACGTCGGCGACATGAACGATCGCGTCACCGTGCAATCGCTGGATGACCCAGCGACTGTGATAGGCGGCTTGGGAGACGACACGCTCGATGCCAACTCGGCTGACGTAGCACTTTCACTTGACGGCGGCATCGGAGGTGACTCGCTCATCGGGGGCACTGCAGGCGATTCGCTTACGGGTGGCACAGGCGACGACAACCTGAGCGGCGGCTCCGGAAATGATACGATTTCCGGCGGACCCGGCAACGACATTCTTGCGGGCGGCGGTGGCATCGACCGCGTCATTGAAACGGGCGATACCGATTTCGGACTCACCGATTCCAGTCTGAGCGGTTTGGGCAACGACAACCTGAGTGGTTTCGAGCAAGCCAGCCTGACGGGCGGTGCCGGAAATAACACGCTCGATGCCTCGGCCTACACCGGCACAGCCACGCTCGAAGGGCTCGGCGGCGACGATTCGCTCGCCGGAGGGCAGGGGGCCGACAGCCTTTTGGGCGGGGCGGGCCATGACACGATCGCTGGCGAATTGGGAAACGATACTCTAGCTGGCGGGTCCGGCAAGAACAGGCTCTTGGGCGGCGGCGGCACCGACATGGCCGACTACTCTGCCTCGACAGTCGGCGTCAAAGGCAATCTCAAGGTCGGCACGGGCAAGGGAGACGGCAAGGATCGTCTGGAGGCAATCGAAGGAATTGTCGGGTCCGATCTCGCGGACTCGCTCATGGGAAACGACCTGGCAAATTTGCTGATCGGTCACGGGGGCAACGACAAAATCAATGGGCTGGGCGGTGACGATACGATTTCCGGTGGTGCCGGCAACGACAACCTGCTCGCCGGATTCGGTAACGACCTGCTGCTCGGCGGGGCATCCAATGACATATTGATCGGTCATGCGGGGCGTGACTTGCTGATTGGCGGCGTGGGCGACGACGACCTGGTCGGCACGGGTGAAGAAGATATTCTGGTTCCTGGATCGACCGATCATGACGCAACGAATGAGGCCCTGGTCGCCATCATGGCCGAGTGGACATCCGGCCGCGACTACGCCACACGGGTCGGAAATATTCAAGACGGCAGCGGCAGCGTCGATCTGGTAAACGAGATGTTTTTCTTAAACACCAACACCGTGCACGATGATAACGACCCCGATCGACTCACGGGCAGCACCGAGGACGATTGGTTTTTCGCCTTCCTGACCGGCCCGAAAAAGGACCAACTCACGGATCGGGCCAAGAACGAAACTCTGGACACACCGAGCGAGTTGAATCCGATCTGATCCGAAGCGGGCTACGCCGTCGCCAGGATTGGCAATGTTGCCTTCCACGCCGATCCGCTTCGCTCCACGCGACGATAGAGCGTGTCGCGTTCGATGGGCACACGCCCCGCCTCTTCGATCAACGCCCGCAATTCCGCAACCGTCAACTCTTGCGGAGTGCTTGCGCCGGCGTCGTGGTAGATCTTCTCGTGAACGACCGTGCCGTCGAGATCGTCGGAGCCGAATGACTGGGCGACCTGAGCGGTCTTCACCCCGAGCATGATCCAATAGGCTTTGATGTGCGGGAAGTTGTCGAGCATCAGCCGGCTGATCGCCATCGTCCTCAAGTCCATCAAGCCACTCGGTAGTTTGATTTTTCTGTCGTCGCCGAGCTTGGTATTTTCGGGGTGAAAGGCCAGCGGGATAAAAGTCTGGAACCCACGAGTTTCGTCCTGCAGCTCGCGCAGGCGAATCAGGTGGTCGATGCGGTGCTCGGCCCGCTCGATGTGTCCGTAGAGCATCGTGGCGTTCGAGTGCAAACCGAGCGAGTGGGCCGTGCGGTGGATATCCAGCCACTCCTTCGCATCCGCCTTGTGCTCGCAAATATGGTCGCGCACTTCCGGATGAAAAATCTCCGCGCCGCCGCCCGGCAGACTGCCGAGTCCAGCAGCCACCAGCGTCCGCAAAATCTCACGATACGGCAGGCCGGTGAGTTCCTTGAACCAGTTAATCTCGACCGCCGTGTACGCCTTGATGTGCAGCTCCGGCGCCGCGTCGTGTACCAGGCGAATCACGTTTACATACCAGTCGAACGGCATCTGGTGGTGCAGCCCGCCGACGATGTGAATTTCGGTCGCCCCACGAGCATGGGCCTCGACGGCCCGCTCGGCAATCTGACCATCGTCCATCAAGTAGCCTTTGGGGCTCTTCAGGTCCGCTCGAAATGCACAAAAATTGCAGCGGTACAGGCACACGTTCGTCGCGTTCAGGTGCGTGTTAACGTTGTAGTACGTGTTGCTCCCGTTCCACTGCTCCCGCACCTGGTTGGCTAGCTCGCCGATGGTGAAGACATCGTTCGATTCGTAAAGGTAAACGCCGTCGTCAAGGGTCAGCCGCTCGCCCGCTTCGACTTTTCGGCGAATCTCATTCATCCGGCCGTTTTTGGGGTTTGAAGTCATGGGAGTAGCATAAGAAAGATTGAACAGGAGGCAACAGAGGAAACAAAGGGTCTGAGAAAACCCTTTCACTCTGTTTCCTCTGTTGCCTCCTGTTCAAACGCGAATCTCGGTCATTGGTATTTCGGCTGTTCGCTCTACCGAAGGGTCATATCCAAAACGGTCACCAGAAACAGGCCCATGCTGATGATCGAATTGACGTTGAAGAAAGCCAGGTTGACGCGTGCGAGGTCATCGGGCCGAACCAGACTATGCTCGTAGACCAGCAGTGTCGCGACGGCGACGACTCCGAGCCAGTAAATCCAGCCGAGTTCAAAAACGGCCGGCAGCAAAGCAAGAAACACGATCATCACGGCATGGCAAAGCATCGCCAGTCGCAGTGACCCGCGCACACCGAACCGTGCGGGTACGCTGTGCAGGCCGACTCGCTTGTCAAATTCCACGTCCTGGCAAGCGTAAATGATGTCGAATCCGGCGACCCAGAAAAGCACGGCTCCGCCGAGCACCAGCGGCGGCCACGGCGGCCAGTCCGACGTGCCGCGAATCGCGATCCACGTCGCAAGCGGCGCCAGCATGAGCGACGCCCCCAGCCAGAAATGGGACAGCGCGGTAAATCGCTTCGTGAACGAGTACAGGTAGATGAACAACAACACCGGAACGGCAAGATAAAGCGGCAGCAGGTTGCCGGACGAAAACCAGAAAATCAATGTCGAAGCGACGAACGCCGCCGCACAAACGATCGCAAACACAGCGACCGCCGTCACGCCCAACAGCCCTTTCGGCAGGTGCCGGATCGCGGTGCGCGGGTTCTCTGCGTCCAGCTTTCGGTCGGCAATCCGATTAAACGCCATCGCCGTGCTTCGCGCGAACACCATGCACAGAAGAATCCCCAGCCAATCGAGCGGCCGCCACGCACCCCCGTCGGCCAACTCACACCGCGTCGCCATCCCCGCTGCCAACAGCGCAAAAGGCAGAGCGAACAGCGTGTGGCTGAACTTGATCATCCCCAGGATGGTTTTGACTTGGCTAAACAACGCCGAGAATCCTCTTTGGCTCAATGCCAGATGTCGAAATCCGAATGACGAAAGAAGCTCGAAATCCAAATGTCGAATCGCCGAGCTACGTGGCATTCTGGCTTCGAGCTTCGTCATTCTTTAGACAATCGAGCTTCGTCATTCGTCAATTCCCCTCCGCCCAGCGGCGAAAAAGTTCATGTGGTACGCCAAGTTGGTCGCAGATCCGCCCGACCACAAAGTTGATCAGGTCGTCGAGCGACTGCGGCCGATGATACCAGCCGGGCATAGCCGGCATTACGATCGCCCCGGCACGGACGCATTGGGCCATGTTTTCCAGTTGAATCAAGTTCAAGGGCGTCTCGCGCGGCACCAAGATCAGCTTGCGGCGCTCCTTCAAATGCACGTCCGCCGCACGCTGGATCAAGTTTGTCGAAAGCCCGCTGGCGATCGCACCCAGTGTGCTCATCGAACACGGACAGATCACCATCCCGTCGGTCAGAAACGACCCGCTGGCGATGCCGGCGTGCCAGTCCGTGTGATGGTGGTAGTGCAGCAGGGAAGCGGGCGGAGGGCGGAGGGCGGAGGGCGGAGGGCCAGAAGGTAGATCGCCGACACTTCCAATGATCGAACGCAGAAAACCGTCGAGATCAAATCGGTCGGGGTCGACGATGATTTCCATTTCATCGCGAAGCACCTGGGCCGCGGCGGGACTGATGACAAGTTCCATCTCGCGGCCGGATTGAAGGAGTATTTTAAGCAGCCGTACGGCGTACGGGGCGCCGCTCGCTCCAGCCATCGCTAGCACCAGTGGTCGGCTTGCCTGATGTTCCAATTCTTACTCACTACTCACTACTCACCACTCACCACTCACCACTCACCACTCACTTCGTGCCGATGTACAGACTCGCGATGCCGAACGTGAGCGGCCGCCATTCGGGCGAATGGAGGCCGGCGTGGACCATCAACTCGGCCATCGCCGGGCCATCGGGGAATTCCAACACGCTGGCCGGCAGGTAATTGTAGGCTCCAGCCCGATTGCGTGCGAGCGTCTGGCCGATTAGCGGCAGCACGTGCTTGAAGTACGCCAGATACGCCGCGCGAAACAAGCGATTGCGCGGCATCGAGAATTCCAGCACCGCCACCTTGCCGCCCGGCCGCGCAACGCGGGTCATCTCCATCAGCCCGCGAATCGTACACGTGACGTTGCGCAGTCCGAAGGCAACGCACACGATTTGGAAGTAGTCGTCAGGGAACGGGAGCCGCTGCGCGTCGGCTTCGACGAATTTCAAGGACCCCGCTGCGCCCGCTCGCCGCGCCTTCTTCCGGCCGATCACCATCATCTCGTGGCAGAAATCGGCCCCGATCACCGGCACGGCACCATTCGATCGCCGCCAATACGCCAGCGCCAGGTCGCCCGTTCCCGTACACACATCGAGCACCGGCCCGTCGCCCTCCACCGGCACGAGCATCGTGGTCAGCCACCGCCAAAAGTGATCGACGTTCAAGCTCAGCAGGTGGTTGAGGAAGTCGTAACGCGGGCTGATCGACGAAAACATCTCGCGTACGCGGGTTTCGCGTTTGTCTACCGTCATGCCGACACGTGCTCCACGCGGTTGATTCACCAAGAAATCTCTGCTCCGTCGTGTCCCACGAGCTTGGACGCCGCTTCTTGAAAGACCAGATCTTCCGGCCGCAACTTAAGCAGTTCTTTCGTCTGAATGAACTCATCGAGTCGCCGCGGCGTTGCGACCGTCGAGCCGTTCATCAGGAAATCGCTCGTCAAGAAACAGTGGTCGGGGTGGGCGCGGAGATAGCTCAAGAAGTCGCCGGTTACCATTTTTGCTCGATCGTTCACGGCCCAGGTAGTGAGCCGGCGGAACAGCTTCGGCGGGAAGACCGGACCGACATCCGCTAGCGGGTTCGGCACCGCCCCCTTGCCTCGATACCGCAGGTCCCAATCGAACTTCCCGACTTTCTTGCTGAGAAAGGGCCAAATCCCGTCGTCGCGTTTGCGTGCTTTCTTCGCGGCGACCATGAACGTCTCGATCTCTTCGGCCGACATCGAGCTGTAAAACGTGGGCATCGCCCAGCCCTGCTTCACGAGCCACGTATTCATGTTCTTTTCACGGCCCTCGATTTCCACCAGTACATCACCGACGAGCCGCCCGTACGTGTCGAACACCTCGCCGGGACTATCGACCGCCGTAACGACCTTGCACGGCATCGGGTCGCGGCCGGCCCGCGCGAGCAGCTTGTGAATCTTCACCGTTCCTGTCTCGGCCAGATGCTGGCGGTATTCGTGATTCCACTGCTTGTACATTGCGTCCTGTGTACGTGATCGGTCGCGCGGGCCAAGGGCAGCGGTAGGCCGATAGTGCAATTCTGGCGCGTCGATCCCCTGCAGTCGAATCGTGACGCGGCCACGGTTGTCGACCGGCCGTCGTCTCACTCGGCCGCCGACCGTGGCATTTTCAAAGGCGTGCGTGATCTGAAACGGAGCTCCGGGATGAGGCCGAAAGCGAAGAGATTCCGTCGTTGTCGTGAGCACTATTTTTGTCGTATCGGCGTCCGAGTCACCCATCGGCCAGAACTGGCCGAGTTCGATACTACCAGTGACTTCCAATAATCCCTGTGCCATATCTTGGAATCCCGATGTAGGCCTGGGCATTGCCAACGAACCGACGCACAAGAGACGCTCGTGATATTACAATCGGCTCGCGTTTGCAAGGATGGAGCAGCTGGTGCAACGCCAGCGTTGGCAGTATCACTTGAGCGAATTCTTCCCCTTCTCCTTCGCCTCCTTGATCAGCTTCTCCAGCGCCGCGTCAATGGCCTGCTCGCCGGGGTAGCCAATCCATTTGTTCTGGATTACACCTTTGTGATCGATGACGTAGTAGGCCGGCGTGTAGTTGCCCCATTTGGCATTGATGGCTTCTCGGTACGCGAACGACCGCCAGGGCAAGTTCTCCGTGTCCATTATCTCCTTGAGGTTCTTTCCCTGTGCCTCGTTGACATTGACGCCGACGAGCACGAACGGCTTGTCGGCCAGGTTCTTGACGAGCGACCGCTCGTGGGGCCACTTGGCCCGTCAAGTCGGTCAGTGCTGTTGCCAAAAGTAGAGCAGCATGACCTTGCCCCGATAGTCGCTCAGCTTGAATCGCTCGCCGTTCTGATCTTCACCTTCGATCTCCGGGGCCACCTTGCCGACGGACAAGTAGCGGATCTCGTACAGCTCCGCCCCAGCCGTTTCGCCGACCGTGCCGCCGAACGGGAGCTTCACATCGCCATATTGCTTGATGGCCTGTTCGAAGATCGCTTCAATCTCCGCAATTCGCGCTCGGCGCAGGTCTCCTACCTCGCCGAACTCCGCGGCTCGGTCGGAGACCGGCCACAGCGTGCGCAATTGGACGATGTACTCTTTGCCGTACAAGCCCTCGTAGCGCCGGGCCATCTCCGGCTGTTCTTCGAGCAAGTCGAGCCGCAGCCAGCGGTATTTCAGGAACTGGGCCAAGCGCAGGCAGGCCGCCGCCCGAACCTCCCGGTGCGGCGACTTCTCCAGCACCGTGCGCAGAAACGTTTCGCACTCCTGGCGAAATCCAAAATGCACCCGCTTGCAGGTCTCGCCGAGCTTGTCGCTTTGAATATGATCGCGCAGCAGAATCGCGATCGCCCTGGCCTGCCGGCTCTCCTTTCCCCAGCCAGGGTGCGAGGAGTAGTTGTCCAACCAATATTCCTGCGTGACCACCTGCGTCAACGCGTCCAGCGCGATCGGATCGTTCGGATGCTCCTCGACCAGATCCAACAGTCGCAGCGGCAGATTCTCAATCCGCGCGACGATCAGCTTTCGCTCCTCGTCGCTCGTCGCCTGCCAATTCTTGTACGCCGTTTCGTTGAATTCCTTGACAAGCGCCTTGTACCGCTCCGCCGGCGTGCCCGATTTGTCCCCGCCCTTGTCCTGCGCCGCGGCCACCGAGATGGTGAGCACAAGAATCAGGATTCCTCCCGCCATGCGGTCCATGAAGCGTCCTCCTTTTCAGAATGCCGGTTGGCCAATCTACAGCCAGTCCTCGACGCGAAGCACTGGCACCTTCTGGAAGTCCTGAAGATTACTGGACAGGAGCACTGCGTCATGGACCAGAACGATTGACGCGATCTTAAGGTCCATCGTACCGATGCGAACTCGTTGTGCCCGGAGTGATCGAAATTGATCGGCGGCAGCGTCATCGAAGGGCAGAATTCGCCAATCCGCAAAAAACCGGAACAGTGCGACAAGCCGCTCGTAGTATTGCACCTGCCGTTTCACGTCGCGCTGGCCGTGGATCGCACTCAACCAACCGCGCATTTGTTCTTCGGGCGTGATGGCGGTGGTAAGGATTTCACGGTCGGTCGATTCAATCAGTCGCTCACGCAAGCGATTCGCGCGAGGATCCTCGGGGTACTGAAATAACGAGACGTAACTCGTGTCGAGAACGATCATGGTTCCGCCTGCCGTCGGTCTTCCTCGCGAATGCGTCGCCCGGCCTCGATGATCTCCTTCATCACCGGGTCGCCCGCGAACATCCCGAACGTACCCAGCCAGTCGTCACGGCCCGGTTGCGACGGCTGCGGCCTCGTTCGCAGCAATCGGTCCATCATTTGTTCAAGTCGCGTGACTCGATCTTCAATCGTGGCTTGAGACATACTTATCTCCACTCAGACTGGACTACCGGCTATTCATCGTAACGTCCGAGAATGTTTAGGACAACGATGCCTTGAACTGCTCCAATGGCGTGTATGATTTGTCCTCGCCTTTGTCCTGGGCCGCGGCCACCGAGAGAGTGAGAGTACAATTCAGGATTCCTCCCGCGATGCGGTGCATGAAGTGTCGTTCGATTGACGGGAGGCTCGATGTCTCGACCCCAGCTATCACGCCTGTCAGTTCTGTATGCGTTCGCACGGTAACTCCTCAAAAGGGTCGTACAGACGATACGCTTTGACCACCGCCGGCTCGGTCGGCGAGATCCCGATGATGACATGTGGTAGGTTCGCGTAGGGG
>Ga0247727_10006659_pt1 | contig 22570 bp, 13 predicted proteins | sample WisWelCaveWW1625_FD_202498 | JGI IMG/M metagenome (GOLD analysis project Ga0247727, IMG submission 202498) | Biofilm microbial communities from Wishing Well Cave, Virginia, United States - WW16-25 | ecosystem: Environmental > Aquatic > Deep subsurface > Groundwater > Cave microbial mat | place...
CGCGGCGAGCGATGCGGCCGAGGATGCTCGCGTCGCGCTGGCGGTCGGGCTGTATGCGAATCTCGGCCGGCTCATGGAGAAGCACGCGGCCGACACGGACGAGTTGGGCGGGTACTTCGAAATCGCGTTGCTGCGCGGCGCGGCGCCGTCGCTGCCGACGTTCGGATTCAACTGGCAAACGGCCGGGACGGGCGTCAACGTGTCGCTGGTCGTGCCGGCGGGCGTATCCGGGAGCGTGACCATCCTGCTCCGCGAAGGGGCCGTGGAACTTTCCACCACGGCGTCGGTCTCGCCGGGCGAAACGAAACAAGTCACTTGGCCGAACGTGACGATCGTCGATGACGTGGACGAAGTCGTGCTCCGCGACTCGAGCGGCGCCGACCTCGCCCGCGGCGTCCGCGATGAGGCCATGCCGGTGACCCCCTAGCGCGGCGGGCGGATGGCTGGGGTCGAGTAACGGCCGCACGCTCTCGAAGGACGACATCACCCACTACCACCGCATCATCGTCGCGCTCTCCGAAACCATCCGCCTCATGGCCGAGATCGACAAAGTGATCGACGCTCACGGCGGCTGGCCCGGGGCCTGTGTCACCGCGCCATCCGTGGCGATCGCCGTGAAATGAGACGCAATGGCCTTGCTGCGTCGTCGAGCGCGTTGCGTTCAATGTTGAAATGGCACGCGGAGAATGACAACCTCCGATACCAAGACGCGATGCGAAGAAATGCGGCAGTGCCCCGTCCAGGACTCGAACCTGGAACCCACTGATTAAGAGTCAGTTGCTCTGCCAGTTGAGCTAACGGGGCTGCAGTCGAAAGACCGCGTTCGTCGGCTGCGGTTCGCGCGTTCGGCTGCTCGACGAGCAGAGGATTTTCTGGAGTCTGCCAAATGCCGTCAAGGTCAACAGTTGGCAGACGTTGCAGGCGAGAGTTCGCGGTTTGAAGGCAACGTCGCACTACCAGAGTGGTTGATCGCAGGCTTGAGCATGAAATGACCGTGATCCGATGCACGTGCAATCGCAGAGTCGTGCATTTTTGCCGTAGTGCATTATCGGTTTTGTGCATTATCGTCGTTGGCCTGAACTGAGTTGATCCGAGTCAGCGGTTGCCGACGAAGTGCTTGACGACGAGCCTCCAGCCGCGTGAGTTTCTCGGTCGCCTCGCGACAGAGAGAGATAGGTAAGTTTCAAGTGGCGAGCAGGTAACGCTTTGAATTGGGTCTGTCATGTTTCGAGGCATTCCAGTGGGTCAGAAGCCGTGGTCAATTGGCCGGCCGAGTCCGGCGCGCCGGGCGGAATCGCAGTCGCGGCGCGTTCGTCGGCCGGCGCGATTGACGCTTGAGGCACTTGAAGGCAGATGGCTCATGGCGGCCAGCGATTCCGCCCCCTTCGATGCGGAATTGGTGCTGGACGCAGTTGATTCCGAACAGGATTTCGCACCGGTCTTGGTCGATGATGCGTTTGAGGCGCATCAAAACGACGGCGAACGCCAATTCAAGGTGTTGGCGAATGACCAGTTTCCCGACGGCGATTCCGCAGATCAGGCGATTGCGGCGGTGAGCTATGGCAGTCAGGGCGGATCGATCGAGATCGCACCGGGCGGCCGCGCGGTAATCTATTCGCCGCCGCGCGATTTCGCGGGCACGGAGACGTTCTCGTACTTCCTCGGCGACGCACAGGCTACCGTGACCGTCATCATTGCGGCGGTGGTCCAGCCGGACAGCGCGAGTGGCTTCGCGGGCGGTCCGCCGGTCGCGCTTCGCGTGCTGGGGAACGACCCGTTTTGGTCAGCGTATCCCGGCCCGCGCGTGATCACCGCGGTCGGAGAAGCGGCGCTCGGCGGCACGGCCGAAATCGCGGCAGACGGCCGGTCGATTTTGTACACGCCGCCTGAAACCGGCACGGGCTTGGAACGGTTTATTTACGTCGTCGATGATCGGTTTTCGGCCGAGGTCACGATCGACGTGCGGAATCCATTGCAAAGCGACTCGTTCGAGGTGCACCAAAACGATGAGGCACGCACGCTCGATGTACTGGAAAACGACGAGTCGCTTGGCGGCAACGCCGGCCGGCGCGTGATCACTGCAGTCAGCTTCGCCAGTCAGGGTGGCACGATCGAGATTTCGGAGGACGGCCGAGCGGTCGTGTACGCGCCGCCCGCCGATTTCGTTGGCACGGAATCGTTCGCCTACTTCGTCGGCGAAGAATCGGCTTCCGTGACGGTCACCGTCTTGCCGGTCGTGGCGCCGGACTACGCGAGTGCCTTCACCGCTGGCCGACCGATCCAGCTTGGCGTATTGGAAAATGACCCGTTCTGGCACGGGTATCACGGCCGGCGTTTGATTACATCGGTCAGCGGAACGACGCTTGGCGGCACAGTCGAAATTGCGGCGGATGGACGATCGATCGCATACACTCCGCCGGAATTTGGGACGGGCAAGGACGCGTTCGTCTACGTGGTCGATGACCTTTTTCCGGCTGAAGTCGACGTGTGGATTTCCAGTCCGGTGAACGCCGACGAGTTTCCCCGCCTCGTGATGGACACTGCGGAGAACGTGCTCGATGTGTTGGCCAACGACGTGCGCGACAGCGACAACGTGTCGCTTGACCGAATCACGCACATCTTCGCCGCTGGCCTTCAAGGCACGGCCGCGATCGCCGCGGATGGTCGGTCCATCTTGTTCACGCCGCAGCCCGGTTTCGTTGGTAGTCAGTCATTCACGTACGTCGTTGACGGCGTGCACGAGGCGCGCGTTACGATTTGGGTGAACCGGCCCGTGCAGGACGATTCGTTCAACACGCACGCGAATACGTCGCGGCTGCTCAAGGTGACTCGCAACGACCTGTTTTTCCCGCCGAATTCTTCGTCGGGGTCGAATCCAACTCCGGTCGACGTCATCGATCGCGTCACGTTCGTCAGCGCCACCGCGCGGGGCGGGCGCGTCGCCATTTCGAGCGACGGGCAAGGCATTGAATACACGCCGCCGAACGGTTTCTTTGGGGACGATTCGTTCGAGTATTTCGCCGACGGCAAGTACACGGCGCGGGTCAGTGTCACCGTGCCGCGTCCCGTCGCGGACGATTGGTTTCCACTCGATGTGAATTCCACCAACGCTCGGCTGGACGTGACCGCGAACGATCAGTCGGTCTTTTGGGAACACCCGGGCGGCTACAGCAGCGCCGACGTGATCGATCGCGTCACGTTCGTGGGCGACAGCGAACAGGGCGGGTCCGTGCGAATCAGTGATGACGGTCGCGCAATCATCTACACGCCGCCCCGCGGATACGTGGGGAACGACTCGTTCACGTACATTGCCGACGGGGCGTTTGAGGCACGCGTCACGATTCAGACGACCAATCCGGTGCGGGACGATCAATTCGAAGTGCGGCTTAAGTCCGAGCAGGTGTTTCTCGACGTGCTCAATAACGACTTTTACGGCAACGGCTACACGGGCGAGCGGCGTGTGACGGGCGTGAGCGTCAGCGATTTTGGCGGCGAGTTGCAAATCGCGCCGGGCGGCACTGGCATCCTTTACACTTTGCCGCGCGATTTTCGCGGCACGGACCACTTTGCGTACAGCGTTGACGGCGACCTGCACGCGAATGTGACCGTCAGCATTCGCCCGCGCGCGATCCTCACGCCCGATTGGCTTCAAGTCTGTGCGGGGCAGACGGACGTGCAGCTTGACGTGCTGCAAAATGACCCGCGCATCGAGCCCGATCCGGGTGAGACCATCATCACCGGCGTCACGCAGCCGGTGCAGGGCGGCTCCGGTTCGGTCCGCGTCGCGCCGGATGGCCGCTCGTTGCTGTTTTCGAGCGGCGGGCTGGATTCCAGTTACTACTCGTTCAGCTACGAAGTGCTGGGCGAGAGCACGACGACAGTGGCGATCTACAATGAATTCTCCGTGTACGCGAACTGGGACATTGCGGTGGCGAACCAGAACAGCGCGACACAATCGATCGACGTGTTGGCCAACGACTACTTCGGCCAGCACTGGCGATGCGGAATGTACTCCGGGCCGCGCGAGGTCACGGCGGTGAGCGCCACTGTCTACGGAGGAGTGGTCGCGATTGCAGCGGACCGAAAGAGTGTTCACTACACGCCCACGCCGGACTTTGTTGGCACCGACTCGTTCACCTACCGAATCGACGGCGGGCCGCAGGCCACAGTCAGCGTCGCGGTGATTCGCCGCGTGCGCGACGACCGGTTTCACGTGGAGGCCGACAGCGGGCCGAACGAACTGGCAGTGCTCGTCAATGACCTATTCGGTGCGACGTACGTGGGCGCCGGCAGGATTTCGTCGATCACGCAGACCTCGGCCGGCGGCAGCGCGATCATTGCGAACGATGGCGGCGGGATCAGCTACACTCCGCGCGCCGGCTTCCGCGGTGTGGACACGTTTCAGTACACCGTTGACGGAAAGTTGAAGGCGAGCGTGTCGGTGCTCGTCGGCGTCGAAGCGGACGAGCACCTGCCACGATTTGATTCTGCCGCCGATTTCACGGCGTTTTTGCTGGAGCGGGCTGACCGGATTTACGGAAACCTGTTCGGGACCGAGCCGTGGTTCTCGCGGTGGAACTATTCGTATGGCTTCGATGGCGACGGCGATGTGGTGTTTGGGCATTCGCTTTCGCGGAATGATGCGGTTGCACTCGCACCGACTAGCGTGGCGATCACGAGCGCTCCGGCGCGAACGCACTCGGACACCAACGTGCAGGTCGCCGGCGTCGACGAGGCGGACGTGATCGAAAACGACGGCGAATTTCTGTACGTCGTTGCCGGCGGCGAACTATTGATCGCGCGGGCGTGGCCGGCGGACGAACTGGCGGTCGTGTCGCGAGTTGCGATCGCCGGGTCGCCGGTCGGCGCCTACTTGCACGGCGATCGATTGGCCGTCGTTTCGCGAATGTGGGGCAACATCGACCGAACCCCACTTAGCGCCGATGATTCAACGGACGCGACGCCGGCCGCAGCCAATCCGCCGCAGCGCCGCTGGCCAGGCTCCGCGCGCACGATTGTCACGCTGCTCGATGTCTCGGATCGCGCGGAACCGCGACTACTGCGAGAGACCGAACTCGACGGCGTGTACGTCGAATCGCGACGCATCGACGAGCACGTCTATCTGGTCCTCCAAAACGACATCAGCTTGCCTGCCCCGGAAATCGTGTGCGAAGCGGCAACCGCGCCCGCGCCCACGGTCGATCCAAACGCGGACAAATTGACGGTCCTCTTGGACACGTCGCTTGTTGGCGCCGATTGGTACTTTCCGCGGCCGGCTCCGGCGAAATGTGCGTACGAAACGCGTCGGCAATACGCCGAGAGGCTCGCAGCCCTGACCGATTCGCTGCCGCAGTTCTTCACGTTCGGGCGGGACAACGAATTGCTCGCAAGCGGATTCGTGAGTTCGCCGGACCAGATTGTTCGGCCCGAGTCCGCCGATGGGTGGCGATTGCTGTCCGTCGCGTCGCTGAACATGAGCGGCGATGACTCGGGGCTGGCCGCGTCCACGGGCGTGCTGTCGTCGTCGGCCAGTAAGATCTACGGCTCGCCCGAGAACCTATACGTGTTCGATCAGGGTTTCTCCGTCGAGGACGGCGCGACGACGCAGATCTTGCAATTCGATTGGAATCCGAGTGAAGGCAGCGTGCGACTCCAGTCGAAGGGCGAAGTTGCCGGCACCATGTTGAACCAGTTTTCGGCGGACGAGTTCGCGGGCAACTTGCGGATCGCGACGACGATCGGCAACGCCTATTCGGGCAATTGGTCGGGCCGATCGGAAAACGCTCTGTTCGTGCTGCGAGACGACGCGGGCGTTCTAGAGTTTGTCGGCAGCCTGTCGAATCTTGGACTCTCCGAGACGATTCGCTCGGTGCGGTTCATGGGTGAGCGGGCGTTCGTGACGACGTTTCGCGACGTGGATCCGCTGTTCGCGCTGGATCTGAGCGACCCGGCCGATCCGCGCGTTGCCGGCCACGTCACGCTGCCCGGCTTCAACAGCTACATGCAATTCATCGACTCCGATCACATTCTCGCCGTGGGCCGCAACGCCGCGCGCGGCACGCTCGGCCCGACGCAAGTCGCGCTGTTCGACGTGAGCGACCTGGCTCGACCGCGACTCATCGACCGCGACGTGCTGCCGCGTTACACCGAGTCCATCGCCGAGGCGGATCATCATGCGTTCGGTTACTTCGCGGAGCACGGATTGCTCGCTCTGCCGACGTCGCGGACGGGACCGCGCCGCGTGGACCGCAACGGCGACGGATATCGCGAGTCGATCGAATGGTCGCGTGAAGATGAACTATTTCTCTTTCAAATCGACGCCTCGGCCGCCGCGTCCTCCGAATCCGGCATCGAGCTGCTCGGTGACCTCGATCACGACTCGGCCGTGCTCCGCGCCGCGTTCATCGACGACGTACTCTATTCCGTCGCCGAACGTTCGATCACCGCCGTCAACGTTGCCGATCCGACGCAACGATTCGCCGAGATTCACTTCGAGCCGCTCGTCGATCGCCCTGTCGAGCCGCCGAGCGTTTACATCCCTCCCGTGCATTTCATCTCGCCAATGTTTCGGCCGTTTCAATCGTACGTTTTGACGACAATCACGCTCGTGCAATTGCCGGATCCTCCGCAACTGTGGCTGCCGAGTGATGTGGATCCACCCGCACCGCAGCCACCAGATGACCATTTGCCTGAAAATGAAACGCGCGAGGTCGTTGCTCCCAACGTGAGCGACGTGCGCGTGCTCACGCGCAGGCGCCGCGTCACGGCCATCGAGATTCACTTTGACGGCGATCTCGACGCTGCTGTAACGAGCGACCTGACGCGTTTTGAGTTGCACATGGCGCGGCACGGCCGCCGCTTGTCCGCGTCGCGCGACTTGACGCTGCCGGTTCGTTCCGCAACCTACGATGCATCGAAGCGCGTGCTGTCGCTCACGCCAGCCGGTCAGTTTAGGATCGGTCAAGAATTCACCATTGTCGTGAAGCTCAGCATCGCCAGCGCCTCCGGAACAACACCCGACAGCGCGACCGCGGAGCCGTTCGCGACGATCCCAGTTCGTAACGGCCGATGGACGCCGGATTCGGTGATTTCCGACCGGTCGTCCGCCGTGCGCCGTCACCGATCGAATCTTTCGAGTGTCCTGCGGCGCCGATAGCCGATTTTCTCTCCCTCCGGTGTGCTTCGACGCGCCGGCTACTCGCCGGCGCAGGTACCACGACGGTAGAATCGGTTTCCAATAACCGATTGTGAAATTCCACTGATCCGCAAAAGGGGGAGCAATGCACTCGATGCCTCGACCGCTCGCTGTGATCGTCCTTGTCCTGATTGCGTGGATTCGCACTGAAGCCGCCGAATCGCGGTCGGCGCGGCTGCCGAACGTAGTGATCATCTTCGCCGACGATCTCGGTTACGCCGACGTCGGCGAGTTCGGCGCGAAGGGCTTCGCAACGCCGAACTTGGACCAGCTCGCGCGCGATGGAATTCGGTTCACGGACTTTCACACGGCTCAGCCGGTCTGTTCGGCGTCGCGCACGGCGCTGCTGACGGGCTGTTATCCGAACCGGCTCGGCATCCACGGGGCGCTCGGGCCGCGGAACTCGCACGGAATTCACGATCGCGAAATGACGCTCGCGGAATTGGTGAAGCAAAAGGGCTACGCGACGGGCATCGTCGGCAAGTGGCATCTGGGGCACCATCCGCAATTCCTGCCGCTGCGGCACGGTTTCGACGAGTACTTCGGACTGCCGTATTCGAACGACATGTGGCCGCATCATCCGGAGGCCAAACCGGGTTCCTATCCGGAGCTGCCGCTCATCGAAAACGATCGCGTCGTGAACGGCGACGTGACGGCGGACGACCAGAAGCGACTGACGACGCAATACACCGAGCACGCGGCGAAGTTCATCGACACGCACGCGGACCGGCCGTTCTTTCTGTACGTGGCCCACTCGATGCCGCACGTGCCGCTGCACGTGAGCGATAAGTTCCGCGGCAAATCCGAGCAGGGCCTGTACGGCGACGTGATCATGGAGATCGATTGGAGCGTCGGGGAAATCCTCGCGGCCCTCGCGCGGCACGGCATCGACCGCGACACGCTGGTCATTTTCACGAGCGACAACGGTCCGTGGCTGTCCTACGGAAATCACGGCGGCTCGGCGGGACCGCTGCGCGAAGGGAAGGGAAGCGTGTGGGAGGGCGGCACGCGCGAGCCGTTCATCGCCCGCTGGCCCGGTAGGATTCCGGCCGGCCGCGTGCAACACGAAATGGCCATGACGATCGATTTGTTTCCGACGATCGCGAAGCTGATCGGCGCCGAGTTGCCGCCGCACACGATCGACGGCCTCGACATCTGGCCGCTGCTGGCCGGCGAACGGGGCGCGAAGAATCCGCACGACGGTTACTACTTTTACTTCGCCCAAAACGAGCTTCAGGCGGTTCGTAGCGGCCCGTGGAAGTTGATCCTGCCGCACACCTATCGCACTCTCTCCGGCCGTCCCGGCGGACGCGACGGCACGCCGGCCAAGTATGACGCGGTGAAAATCTCGCGGAGCGAACTCTACAACCTCGAAACCGACCTGCGCGAACTGAAGAACGTCGCGGACCAGCATGCCGACATGGTGAAACGTCTCGAAGCATTCGCCGAACAGGCTCGCGGCGAACTCGGCGACGCGCTGACGAATCGCAAAGGCGCCGGCGCGCGCGAGCCGGGACGGATCGAAGCTGAAACCAAAGAGTAAGACACGTCGCGGCGCCGATGAACGCCTTCGAGTTGGAATCCTTCACCGTCTGCACGCCCGTCTTGGCGACCTTCGCCTGCTTCGACGCGACATACGCCGCCTGCCTCGCCCGACAATCGCCAAGCGGCGGCTGCATTGCCGACTCGGCATTCTGCTTGATGCCGACCGCCACCTCATGCGTGTGCAACCCGTCGATCATGTCGTCGGCGAGGGTAAACAGGGCGTCGAGCTTGTCCGGAAGGGGATTCGCACCGATAAATGCCCTCCATCGGCGTCCAAAAATGGCAGTTTGACGTAAGTCCTTATGTACGTGTCTCGTGCGTCCGAGCCACGGGCGTGGCTCGCGTTTTTGACTGTCAATTAGAGGCGCCACGGGCGTGGCTCGCGTTTTTGACTGTCAATTAGAGGCGCCACGGGCGTGGCTCGCGTTTCCGGCTGTCGTTTGGAGGCGCCACGGGCGTGGCTCGCGTTTTCGGCTGTCGTTTGGAGGCGCCACGGGCGTGGCTCGCGTTTTCGGCTGTCGTTTGGAGGCGCCACGGGCGTGGCTCGCGTTTCCGCCTGTCGTTTAGAGCGCCACGCAGGGGTGCCACCGTCTCGCCCGAGCGAACTGGCGACCACACCGCGAACACGCCCAGCGTTTCGTCGCGCGAGTCGCCATGTCCGCGGTCACACGGTTTCGAAACACGCGCGGCCGGGCTTGCAAACTTCGCGGTTCACCATGTCGTTGTCGGGCCCGAACAGGTGCATGGTCTTCAGGCACCAGAAATAGCCGTCGCCGGCGCCGGGCATACCGGTGTCCACCTCATCGGTCGTGCCGTGAATGTACATGCCCTTCGAGCGAAGTTGGCAGCAGATCGGTGCCGTTTTTGGTTCGGTCTTCGGGTCGGTCGCGGGATCGATCACTTTGAGGTCGGACATTGGAGACTCCTCAGTCGTTGAGCGTTGAGAGTTGAGGGTCAGAGAAGTGGGGCCGAAGAATCGAACTTCGTTCTGGCCCTCAACTCTCAACCCTCAACGGTGTCATTCACGCTTGTGCCGCACGCAGCACTGCACGTTTCACGGCCGTCTGCACGAGCCGCACTTTGTACGCGTTGCCGCTAAGTGGTTTCGCGCCTTCGGTCGCGGCCTTGCCGGCGGCTTCCGCGGTCGCTTCGGTGATGATTTTTCCTTTGAGCGCGGCCTCGGCGGCCGACGCACGGTGCGGTGTCGGCGCGACGTGGCCGAGGACCACGCTGGCCGACTGCACTTGCTTGCCGTCCATCTTGATCGCCACCGAGGCGGCGACGAGCGGCCAATCGAGGGCCTCCTTTTGACGAACCTCGTAGGTCGCATTCGCAAGTCCGCCGGCCGGGATTGTGATGCCGGTGACAATCTCATTTGGCGCGAGCACGTTTTCGCGCTGTTCGCCGTCCTTGGGCGCGACGAAGAATTCGGCCACGGAGACCGACCGATCCTTCGCGCCGGAAATCGTGACCTTCGCGCCGAGCGCGATCAAGGCCGGCCCGAGGCTCGACGGACTGACGAACAGTGCTGGGCCGCCGCCGAAGATCGCGTGATAGCGATTGTCGCCGCGCGGCACGAGCGGCTGGCCGTCCGGCCCGCGTGCGATCAAGCCGAAGCCGGCGCGGTAGTACCAGCAGCGTGGCCGCTGGCACAAATCGCCGCCGACTGTGCCCATCGCGCGAATCTGCGGACTCGTCACGCCCTCCGCCGCCTGCTTCAGCGACGGGAACCAGTGGCCGAGATGCTCGTCGTCGAGCAACTGCTGCAAGGTCACGAGTGCCCCGATCGACACCGTGTCGCCGTCCTTCTTGATCTGGTTCAAGCCGCCGATCGACTTGATGTTCACGACGCGCTTGGGCGTCGAGATGTACTCCTTCATGAGGCTGAGCACGTCGGTGCCGCCCGCGATGATTTCCGTTTCGCCCCATTTCGAGCCAAGCAGGCCGACGGCCTCTTTGACGCTCGTGGGGTTGGCGTATTCGAAGTTGTTCATTAGGCAACCCCTCCTTTCTTCGCCAGGGCTGCTAGCACTTGGTCAGCGGTGAGTGGAATGGTCGGTACGCGTACGCCGATCGCGTTGGCGACGGCGTTGGAGATGGCGGCCATCGGCGAAATTGCCGGCGGCTCGCCGTTGCCGACGACGCCCTTCGCGTCGTACTTCGGCCCGCCCATCAGATGAACCTTGATGTTGCCGATGTCGCCGATGCCGGCGAGCTTGTAGAACTCCATGTCGGGATTGAGCGTGCGGCCGGTGATCGGGTCCATCACCTTTTCTTCGCAGATGGCCGCGCAGATCCCCATGATCACGGCCCCGAGGATTTGGCTTTCGCACGTCTTCGGGTTGAGCACGAGTCCCTGATCCTGCACCGCGACAAACTCTTTCATTCTCACGATGCCGGTCTCGATGTCCACTTCGACTTCGGCGATTTGCACGCCGCCGACGCCGCCGGACGCGAGTTTATGGTCGCCGGAGTTGGGCCCCGGCTGCTTGCCCTCGGCCGTGATCGGGTTCATGCCGAGCTTTGCGCACGCCTGTTTCCACGTGAGACTCTTGTCCGGCTTGCCTTTCACTCGCACCTTGCCGGCGACGATTTCCAGGTCCTCCGGCTTGGCTTCGAGTGCCGGGGCGACCTTCTCAAACAGTGCCTCGGCCGCGTCGAGGCAGCCGCGGCGGCACGCGGAACTGACGCCGCCGACCGTCGTCGAACCGCCCGAACCGCCCGACGCCTTGTACCGGCTGTCGCCGATGTTGACCTTGATGTCTTTCACTTCAAGGCCAAACGTCTCGGCCGCAACCTGAGCGAGAATCGTTCGCGTGCCGGTGCCGAGATCCTGGGTGCCGACTTGAACGACGACCGAGCCGTCGGGATTGATGATGATGTCCTGCGTCGAGGCGTGCGGCGTGCCGCCCCACGTGTGCATCGAAATGCCGAGGCCGCGTTTCAGCGGACCTTTCGCGGCGCCATTCTCAGAACGCTGCTTCCACTTCTTCTTCCAGCCGATCAACTCGGCCGCGATGTCGAGTTCCTCGGCATACACGTCCGGCATGCCGGTGAACTTGAGGTTCTTCTTGAAGAATTCGACCTCGTCCATTTTCAGCTTCGCGGCGAGGTCGGCCAGCGCGGTCATGGTGAGCGCCGCGCCTTGCGGGTGATTCGGCGCCCGCCAAGCTTTCTGCGGGCCCGTGTTGGTCGCGATACCCGTCAGGTTCGTGCGCAAGTTGGGAATGTTGCGGAAGACGTACGGCACGACGCCTTCCGAAATCGTTCCGCCGGTCGGACCGCTCGTGCCCCAGTGCTTCGATTCCCACGCGACCAGCACGCCGTCCTTCGTTGCCGCCATCTTGATCTTCGCGAACGCGGACGGCCGCGAACCGAGCGACAGCAGCTCGTGGTCGCGGTCGAGCATCATCTTCACCGGCTTGCCGGTCTTCTTCGCGAGCTGTGCGGCGATCATGCCGTGCCGTTCCGGCCCGAACTTCGAGCCGAAACCGCCGCCGATGTGCTGGCAAATCGTGTTGATATTGCTCGCGGGCGTTTTCAAGTTACCCGTGAGCTGGCCGGCGATGCCGGAGACGTTTTGCGTGGAGCAGTAGAACGTGAGTTGGTCATCGGCAGTCCATTCGGCGACGACGCCGTGCGATTCGAGGCAACAGTGCGTGATGACAGCGATGCCGTACTCGCCTTCGACCGTAACCACGTCTTCGCGTTTGAACGCGGCGTCCGGTTCGCCCGTGACCTTTTCGCCCGCAGGCTTGGCCGCTTCGCCGGCCTTTTCCACATCGCGATCGTTCACCACGTGCGCCAGCACTTCGTACTCGATCTTGATCGCGCGGATGCCGTCCATCGCATGTTCTTCTGTGTCGGCGGCGAGCATGACAATCTCATCGCCGTGCCACTTGATTTCCGTGCCCTCCGGTTGGATCACGATCACGCCTTTGACGCCGGGCGTCGCCTCCGCAGCGCTAATGTCAATCTTCTTGATCTTCGCGTGCGCGTACGGGCAAATCAGGCACTTGGCCCACAACATGCCCGGCCGATTGATGTCGTAAGTGTACTTCGCCTTGCCGGAAGCCTTTTCGACGCCGTCGGTCCGGTTGTACGATTTGCCGATTACTCGGCGTTCCTTTGCGTCAGGCCACTTGTATTCAGGCATTGATGGTCACCCCTTTCTCCGCGAGTGCGGCGACGGCCTTGGCGGCCTGTTGCACGGCGCCTTTGATGCCCATGTACGTTCCGCAGCGGCAGAGATTGCCGCCGAGTCCGTGTTCGATGTCTTCGAGTTTCGCGTTCGGGTTTTTCATCGCGAACGCAGTGCATGCCATGACGAAGCCCGGCGTGCAGAAGCCGCACTGCTGGGCGTCGTTGTCCACGAACGCCTTTACCATCGAGTGGTCGGCGCCGAGGCCCTCGACCGTTTTGATCTGCTTGCCCTGCGCCTCGATCGCGAGCACCGAGCAGGCGTAAGCCGGCTTGCCGTCGATGATGACGGTGCAGGCGCCGCAGGTCGCGCGGTCGCAGACCTTTTTCGCGCCGGTGAGATCGAGTTGATTTCGCAGTGCGTCGAGCAGCGTGACGCGCGGCTCGACTTTCGTGGTCTTTTTCTCGCCGTTGATCGTCAGCGTGATCTCGACGGGTGCGGGACCGATGATCTTCGGCGCGGCGTCTCGTTGAACGGCCTCGGCGAGCTGATTCGTCAGTGCCGTGGCGGCAGCCGCGGCACCGGAGCCGCGCAGGAACGCTCGGCGGCTCACGCCTCCCTCGTCGCTCCGTTCGCCACTCCCGCCGGATCTGGTCTGTTCAAGCAGTCCCGGATCCTTCATGGGGCTTTCCTCCTTCCGGGTTCGCGTGGAGACGAACCCTTCTAGAAACAAAAGGTGTCAAGTCAACGCAACAGGGCCGGAACACCCACGTGGCCTCATTCCCCAGTCGGCGCAGCGAGAGTTTGCGCTTCGAGCGTGCGCCGGTCAATGAAAAATTTCGAATTCTTTGGTATCATGTGCGATCGAAGCGGTCGAGCAGGTCCAAGGAGTTTGCCATGAGCACCGACGTACAGGTCGCACGAACCGAAATCATCTATCCCGAAAGCGACGGGCAGCCGATGGCCGACAACACGCTGCAGTTTCGTTGGATCGTCACGTTGCAAGGAAACCTGGATGCGCAATTCCTGACTGACCCAAACGTTTTTGTCGCAGGCGATTTGCTGTGGTACCCGGTCGAAGGCAACAACACGATTCGCATCGCACCGGACGCGCTGGTTGTCTTCGGCCGGCCGAAGGGCGATCGCGGGTCGTACTTGCAATGGCTTGAGAACGACATCGCGCCGCACGTGGTGTTCGAAATCCTTTCGCCCGGCAACCGCTACGGTCAGATGATCCGCAAGTTTCAATTCTACGAACGATACGGCGTCGAAGAATACTATCTGTACGATCCCGACCACATTGAACTGTCCGGTTGGATTCGCAGCGGATCGGTGCTCAAAGAGATCTCCGACGTGAACGGCTGGGTCAGCCCGCGGCTTGGTATCCGCTTCCGGATCGACGAAAACGATTTGCAAATCTTCGCGCCCGACGGGCGGCCGTTCTTGACATACCTTGAACTATTCGAGAAGAGCGAACTCAACCAGAAACGGGCAGAGACCGAGCGGCAGCGGGCAGATCGATTGGAGACACAGCTAAAGTCGCTCGGGGTCAAACCAGAGTTTTTGGAGTCTGGCGACTTGAGTGGCACACGCTAGCCACGCGTCAAGAATTATCCGAGTCGTTCGATTCGTCGTGGTCGGAAACCGCGCGCCGATCCAGCCGAAACGCATCGATCGGCACGCACGGCGCCTCGCCGGCAATGAGTTGCTTCACAATGACGCCGGTGACCGGCGAGAGCTGCAGGCCCGCGCGATAGTGGCCCGAAGCGACGACGAGGCCTTCCAAGCCGGGTACGCGGCCAATGAACGGTTTCGAGTCGGGGCTGCCGGGACGCAGGCCAGCCCACGTGCGTTCCAGGTGCGCCGAGCCGAGTGCCGGGGCAATCGCGATTGCCATGTCGAGCAATGCGTGGATGCCGGTCGGCGTCGGGCGCGCGTCGTAGCCGACGTCTTCTTCAGTCGAGCCGACCAGCACGCGGCCGTCCAGTCGTGGCACGAGGTACTCGCGGCCCAGCATGACGATGTGGCGGAGCAGGATTCGGTCGGTTGCGAGCAGCGCGATCTGGCCGCGAATCGGTTTGACGGGCAGCGCGACGCCGAGCGACTCGAGTACGCCGCTCGACCACGCGCCCGCCGTGACGACGGTCGAGCCGGCGGCGAAAGTGGCGTCAAGCGTGCGCACGCCAAGCACGCGGTCGCCATCGCGGTCGAAGCCGACGACCGGCGCGTCGGTGACGAATCGCGCGCCGCGCTTCGCCGACGCCGCGGCGAGCGCTTTCAGGTGCCGCGGATTTCGCACCTGGGCCATGTCGGGAATGTGATACGCGACCGCGAACGGACCCGCCAGCACCGGCTCCAGCTCGCGGGCCGCGGCCGGCGACAGTTCGCGCCACGTGATGCCCTCTTTCGAATAGTGCCCGGCCGCGGACCGCAACGCGTGCGAGTCGGCCTGATCGAAACCGATCTCGAATCCGCCCGAACGCACGAAGCCGTTGTCGATCCCGGTCTGCTCGCGCAGCTCGGCCGAGATCTGCGGCCACATCTCACTCGAGGTGCCGAGCAGTTTCGCGTACGGCGACCGCGCGGTCGCGCCGCGCCCGGCCGGAATAATTCCCGCGCCGGCCCACGACGCCTCGCGGCCGAGCGATCCGCGCTCCAGCACCGTCACGCGCAAGCCCGCGCCGGCGCAATAATACGCCACGGACAGGCCGATCACGCCTCCGCCCACGATCACAACGTCGCTCGTCTCCGTGCTCATCGCTGCATCTTAGTCATAGAACTTGCCGCCGGTGAATTGCGTTTGGCGCGAGAGCCGGGCAGAATGACGACGAATTCGCGGTTCCGACGAGTTGGTCTCAGGCTCTAGCCCGACTGCTCCTTGGCCGCCGCGGTATCAGGCTCAAGCCTGACGTACCTTGCACACTACGCGTTGTGGGAGCTTTCGCCATGTCCACCGGTCTTGAATTTCAAGGCTCGGAACGAGAAGCCAAGCGACAGACGTGGCTGTTTGAGGCAAACATGCCGAGCTTCCTGCAACTCGCGGTGTTCTTCATACTGCTTGCGGCCACGGCCGTTGCGGCGGTCCTCATCGGTCGCCAAGATACCGTGCGTGGCGTCGTCGTCGGACTCGCCGGCGTGGTCGTGTCGGCACTCATCGCCGGTGCGATCAAGGTCGCGAATCAGTGGGAGCGGGCACTCGTGCTGCGACTCGGCCAGTTTCACGGCATTCGCGGCCCGGGGTTGTTCTTCATCGTGCCGATCGTGGACCGCGTGCGGCTCGTGGACACGCGTGTGCTCACGCACCACATCTGGGAGCAGGAAGTCATCACGCGCGACAACGTGCCGGTGACGATCGACAGCGTGCTGTTCTACAAGGTCGTGAGCGTGGAAGACGCCGTGATGACAATTCAGGATTACAGTTTCGGCATCGCTCAACTGGCCCAGAGTGCGCTACGCGACGTGGTCGGCGGCCTCACGCTCGACGAGCTACTCGCCGAGCGCGAGCAGATTGCCGAAAACGTCGAACAGCACGTCGAGAAGGAATCGAAGGAATGGGGCCTGCACGTCACGGGCATTCGGCTGCAGGATATCGACATGCCGGTCGAGTTGAAGAAGATCATGTCGCGCCAGGCCGGCGCGGAGCGCGAGAAGCGGGCGACGATCACGAAGGCCGAGGGCGACAAGCTCGCGGCCGAGAATCTGGCAGCCGCCGCGGCAACCATGCACGCGAGTCCCGGCGCGATGCAACTCCGCACGCTGCAAACCATCGATGGCCTCGGCCCAGGCGCCTCGAACACGGTCGTTCTCGCCGTACCGATCGAGATCATGGAACTGGCGGCACGACTTGCCAGATCCGCAACGTCCACACAATGAAATGAAAGATGGAGGATCGAATGCCTCGTTTCAGCTTGGTCTGCCTCGTTTGGCTCATTGCGCAGACGCTCGTCGTTTCCGCCACGCCGCAGGCTCGCGCGGATGACCCGCGCGGATTCGTCAATCGTGTCCACAAAGATCCCGCCAGCGCCGAATCCAAGTACGTCGTGTTCGTGCCGCACGCGTACGCGGCGGCAGAATCGGCTGAAAAGCGCTGGCCCGTGATCATGTTCCTGCACGGAGCCGGCGAACGCGGCGACGACGGGCAGAAGCAGGTCACGGTCGGCCTCGGCCCGGCGATCCGGCGACGCGAAGCGCAATTCCCGTTCGTCGCCGTCTTCCCGCAGTGCCTGGCGAACGGACGCTGGCAGGCTGAGTCGCCCGACGGCGAGCGCGCGATGGCGATCCTCGCCGAAGTCGAAAAGGAATTTCGCACGGACCCTGACCGCGTCTACTTGACCGGCCTGTCGCTCGGCGGCATGGGCACGTGGAGTCTCGGCATGAAGCACCCCGGTCGCTTCGCGGCACTCGCGCCGATCTGCGGGCGCGGTGACACGAGCCAGGCGGCCGCGATCGCCAAGCTGCCGATCTGGTGCTTCCACGGCGACGCCGACCGGGCCGTCCCAGTCGAAGGTTCGCGCACCATGATCGCCGCAGTCAAAGAGGCCGGCGGCAGCCCGCGCTACTCCGAGTTCCCCTACGTCGGCCACAACAGTTGGGATCCGGCGTACGCGACGGGCGAGTTGTACACGTGGCTGCTGGAACAGAAGCGGAAGTCGAATGAATGATTGCAAATTCCAAATCGCAGATTGAAATCTCAGATGCTGATCGCAGATTCAAATTGCAGATTTGCGATCGAAAGGAGTGACAGATGACACTATGCCTGGAACGGCGTCGCATGCACGCCGCACTCGTGCCGCTTGCGGTGTTCGCGATCGGGCTGATTGGCCCACCGGTTGTTCACGCGCAGGGCCTGATTCACGAACTCCCACCGGACGGCACATCGGTGCGATTCCACATCGCGGTGACGCAAAAGAGCGGCGACGGCCAGTCGAACAACGTGGCCGCGGAACTCGTCGTCAGTTCGGTCGGCGTGGCGAAGACGGACGCGGGCGCCGTGCGCTGGATCGAACTGTCGCTGCGGCTGCCCGATGCAACGCATCTCTTGAAACTGGCGATCCCCGAAAAGCATTTCGGCAAGAGCGAGGACCCATTCGCACACATTCGCCGCGCGTGGCTGAAACGCGACGACGGAGAAGCGGAGCAGGTCGAGCCGGAGCGCGCCCGCCGCGCCGTCGCCGTGTTTCTCGTGCCACACTTTGAGGGCCTCGCCGGCGACAAATCCGAAACAATCGACACGAAGCTCGGTAAACTCGACTGCACGATCCGCGAAGGCAAGGCCGCCGCGACGATCGACAACACGACGATCGAGTCCACGAGCAAATTCTGGCTCAACTCGAAAGCCCCGCTCGGCTGGGCACAACTCGAACTCCGCCGCAAGACCACGCGCGGCGGCGAATTCGTCCGCGAGAGCACGTCGCGCTTCACGATCGCCGAAGTGAAAGAAAAAGCCGTCAGCGAGTTGCCGGACCGGCAATGAGTTACTTCGCCGATCCGTAGCGGTCTTCCAGCCAGTGCATGAACTCCGCGCCTTCCGGCGACGAGACGGCGACGCTGGTCTTGGCGGTCGGGCCTTCGGCGGATCTGGCCCATTGCAGGAAGTCGTCGTTGATCGCCGGCGTTTCGTCTCCCGGTGAAAGTTCGGCGGGCGGGACGAATTGCTCGATCGCCCACGCGACGTCTTTGGCCTGGTTGTACCGGTCCTCTGGTTTCTTCGCGAGCATCGCGGCAACGGTCTCGGCCAGCGTGGCGGGCACTCCCGGTTCGAGGTCGGTTACTGATTTCGGCGGCTCGTTGTTGTGCCGCATCATCTGACGGATCGGGTTCTTGTCGGGGAACGGCACTTGGCCGGTGAGGCAGTGAAAGAGCGAGCAGCCGAGCGAGTAGATGTCGCTGCGCGCGTCGGCCGCGTGGGCGTTTTGGGCCTGGTCGGGCGACATATAATCAAATGTGCCGACGATCACGTCCATCATCGTCGGCTGTTCGCCGGTCACGAGTGTGTCGAGGAACTCGAGCGCGTCGCGCGCGGCGCCGAATTCCATGATCTTCACGACGCCCGAGGGCGTGATCCACAGATTGCCCGGCTGCACGTCGCGATGGATGATGCCCTGCGAGTGCAAGTAATCGAGTCCGAGCGCCGCTTGGCGAATGATGGCGCACGCGGTGGGGAACGTCAGTTTCTTTTCGCGATCGAGCCGCGTGGCGAGCGTCTCGCCGCGCAAGTCCTCGATCGCCATGTACGTCACGCTGGCCTCCGCGCCGATGTGGTATGTGCGCACGACGTTTGGGTGGTCCACCTCGACGGCGACGCGTGCCTCGCGGCCGAGCCGCGCGAGTTTTTCCGGGCTTTGACTGAGTTCGTTCGGAAAGACCTTGAGGCTGACGGCCTGATGGAACTCGACGTGCTCCGCGCGGAACAGCGTGCCGAGCCGGCCGGCGGCAATCTTCTCGTGAACGCGATACGGCCCCACGAGGTACGGGCCAGACTGCTCGGCGAGTAGCGCGTCGCCGTGAAATTCCGACAGAACGTCCTGTGCGACAAGCCACGCGACGAGATCGTCCACGCCGGAAGTCGGCGCCGATTGCGTCCGCCAGCGGCTGATCCACTCGTCCGCCGCGTCCACCGTCATCAGTTCCGCCTTGATGATCCACTCGCGAATCTGTTCGGCACTGCTCATCGCTCGCTCCTGTGAATTCTGTTGCGTCCCACGTGCCTCCATCGTGCCTCGCTCGTGCCGCTCACTATAACGTCGTCAGCGGCGAGGCGACAGCAAAACGTCGGGCGATGTTGCAACGACGCCGCGGCGGGGTTAAAACTGATCCGCCTCTTGATTCTGCCCGCCCCGATAGTCTCCGCACGAAAGCTGACCATGCTTCGACCGGTCGAAACCCGCAATGAGCGAGCGACGCACGTCCGTGCCGCCGGGCGCCGGGCGTGGCCAATGCGGCGCTCGGTCGTGCGGCTGGTATTGGCCGCGTTCGGGCTGTCGGCGATCGTCAGCGTCGTCCACTCGTCATCGTCGCCGTCGCCGTCGCCGTCGCCCGGCGGCGGTGATTGGCCGTATCGCGTGGTCGTCCGGCCGGCGCCGCCCGCGGTGAAGAACAATGTGTGGGTGCGAAGTCCGATCGATGCCTTCGTGCTCGCGAAGCTCGAAGCCGCAAGGCTCGAACCCGCGCCGCCCGCTACGCCGCTGTCGCTCGTGCGGCGGCTCTACTTCGACCTCATCGGTCTGCCGCCAACGCCCGAGCAAGTCGCGGAATTCCTCGCCGACTCGTCGGACGCGGGCTACGAACGACTAATCGACAAGCTGCTCGCGTCGCCGCATTACGGCGAGCGCTGGGGCCGGCACTGGCTTGACGTCGTGCGATTCGCCGAGACAAACGGCTACGAGCGTGACGGGCCGAAGGCCAACGCGTGGCGTTATCGCGATTACGTGATTCAGGCGTTCAACAACGACAAGCCGTTCGATCGGTTCATCGTCGAGCAACTGGCGGGCGACGAACTCGACGAGGTGACGAACGAGACGCGGATCGCGCTGGGCTTCAACCGGCTCGGGCCGTGGGACGACGAGCCGGCCGACCCGCTGATGTATCGCTTCGAGTTGCTCGACGACCTCGTGAAGGCGACGTCAAGCGTGTTTCTCGGCATGACGATCCAATGTGCCCGCTGCCACGAGCACAAATTCGATCCGATCCCGCAGGCCGACTATTACCGACTGCTCGCATTCTTCACCCCTTCAAAGCACGCGGACGATCTACCGCTCGCGACAGCCGAGGAGCGGGCCGCGTTCGATGCGGAGAACGCGACGGTTGACGGACAAGTCAAACTGGTGCAGACCCAAATCGACGAACTCGTCGAGCCGGCGAAGAAGAAACTCGACGAAGAGAAGCGAGCGAAGCTGTCGCCGGAACTGATCGCCGCATTCGATACGCCGGCCGAGTCTCGCACGGCCGAGCAGAAGGCGATGGTGGACAACAACGCAAAAGTGCTCGAATTGAAACCGGACGCGATCAACAACGCACTCGCCGAGCCTGAGCGCGAGCAGAAGAAAGAGCTGGACCAGAAGATCAAGACGCTCAACGGCGGCCGGCCGAAGCCGCTGCCGGTCGCGATGGGCATCCGCGACGCGGGCGGTTCGCCGCCGCCGACGCACCTGCTGAAACGCGGCGACGCACGCACGCCGGGCGACGCAATCGAGCCGGGCTTCGTGTCCACGCTTTGCAGCGAAACGCCGCAGATTCAGTCGCCGCGCCCGGACACGACCGGTCGCCGGCTCGCCCTGGCACGCTGGGTCGCCAGCCCCGCGAACCCGATGACCGCCCGCGTCTTGGTCAACCGCGTTTGGCAGTATCACTTCGGAACCGGCCTCGTCGGCACGGCGAGCGACTTCGGCAAAATGGGTGAGCCGCCGAGTCACCCGGAACTGCTCGACTGGCTCGCGGCGGAATTCATGGAACCGGGCGAGAGTCGAGAGTCGAGAGTCGAGTGCCAGAAAGCAGCAGGACAGGACGACTCACCACTCACCACTCACCACTCGCTCCTCCCTTGGACCATCAAACGACTGCACAAGCTGATCCTGATGTCGAACACCTACCGCCAGTCATCCGCATGGAACGATGCGGCGTCCGCGCGCGACCCGGATAATCGCCTGCTGTGGCGTTTCAACTTCCGCCGGCTCGAGGCCGAGCCGATTCGCGACGCGATTCTTTCCGTCACGGGCCGGCTGAATGCGGCGATAGGCGGGCCGAGCGTCTTCCCGAAAATCGATCCGGGCATCCTCGCCGGCCAATCGCGGCCGGGACAAGGTTGGGGGAAATCCGACGAGCGCGAATCGTCGCGCCGCAGCGTGTACATCTTCGTGAAACGCTCCGTGCGCGTGCCGCTCATGGAAGTCCTTGACGCCGCTGACTCCAACGAACCGTGCCCGCGCCGCAACACCAGCACAGTCGCGCCGCAGGCCCTCACGATGCTCAACAGCGAGTTCATGAACGAGCAGGCCCGCCACTTCGCCGATCGGCTCATCGCCGACTGCGGCCCGGACCCGGCCCAACAGATCGATCGCGCCTTCCGTCTCGCACTCGCCCGCCCGCCGCGCCCGGACGAACTCGCCGCCGGTCAGCAATTCCTCCGCGACCGAGACTCGCTCGCCGCCTTCTGCCTCGTCGTGCTCAATCTAAGTGAGTTCGTGTACGTCGATTGAGCAGTAAGGCGACGAGTGGCAGGGTCGGAGTCTGGGACGACCACGAAACCTGGCCTGTGCAATGAAAGCAAAGGTAGTCACGAGCTAGGACCGTTCCATCATGACTGTCAGAACTTTCTTCACGATCGCAACATTCTAGCTTGTTTTTATCACATCGTGCTAAATTTTTGTTAATTCGTTTGAATAGATTGAGAAAAAAGGCGTAACTTTCAGCAACAATTCTCTAACTATCATCATCTGGATTTCCAGATGCCATCCGCTAACGCCAGGTGATCGAGTGTCAGAGCCAAGTGATCGAGTGTCATAGCCAAGTGATCGAGTGTCAGAGCCAAGTGATCAAGTGTCAGAGCCAAGTGATCAAGTGTCAGAGCCAAGTGATCGATCGTCAGAGAAATTTGATCAATCGGAATAGCCATGTGACAGATAGTTAGAGCCGAGTCATAACCAGTTTGATCAAAGGCCTCGCTTTGGCCAGACATGGCCGTTGACGATCTC
>Ga0247727_10006660_pt1 | contig 22564 bp, 15 predicted proteins | sample WisWelCaveWW1625_FD_202498 | JGI IMG/M metagenome (GOLD analysis project Ga0247727, IMG submission 202498) | Biofilm microbial communities from Wishing Well Cave, Virginia, United States - WW16-25 | ecosystem: Environmental > Aquatic > Deep subsurface > Groundwater > Cave microbial mat | place...
AGCCGGGCCCCCGGCGGCGCCGGATTGAACGGTATGAGACCGCTAGCAGCTAGCGGGGCTAAAGCCCCGCGCGGGCTGAAGCCCGCCCCACTAGTGGTCTCAGAGTAGCGCCCTCCCTGACGGTCACGCCCCGGCTGCAGCAGGACGCCGTTCGCTGGGTGTTGCGGCAAACCCCTGCCTGCCCGGCGACCGCAGCCTCCGCTGGGGCCGCGCGTGATACACTGGACTCGTGGATGTTCAGGCTGCCATCGATTCGATCGTGGCGCAGTTGGCCAGTTCCGTAACCCGCCAGAACGCCCTGGAATCCCTGGTTATGCGGATCGCCGAGCAGCAGCTCGAAATGGTGAGGGACAATCGTGAATTCCGGGAAGGGATCGCCGAGGTCATTCGTGCGCTGGCCCTGGAACAAAAGCGTCAGGCCGAGCAACAAACACTACTGACCGAGGAGCAACGCCGGTTGGCCGAGGCTCAGCGCCACACCGAAGAGCGAATGACCGCGCTGATCGACATCGTCGACGGGATGATCCGCAACCGGGGCCAGTCACAGCCAGGATAGACTGGACCGCCGTTTCCAGGTGGCCAGCGCCAATTCCCTTGCGACGCCGCAGTGGCTCAAGCCGGCTGCGGAGCCGCCCAATGAAGCGTCCCTCGCCCACGGAGACGCTATTGCTTCCTGGCAGCCGCCGCTTCTGGGAGCCGTTCGGTAGACCCAAAGGTGTACTGGGGCGGCGCCTCAAAATCAGAAGCGTTGAGCCAGCGGTCCACGGTGCGTAGCCACGGTCGCGGCTCAGACCAAGAGTTCCCGGATCGGTTTCCCCTTGCCGTCGCGGGTGACGTGGAACGGCCGCTTCTCGACTTCATAGGCGAGGTCGGGCGGAATCCCCAGGGCGTAGTAGATGGTGGCGTGCAGGTCCTCGATGGACACCGGCTTCTCGGCCACGCGGCAGGGACGCTCCTCCGCGGTTCGGCCGTAGAGGAAGCCCTTCTTGAATCCGCCGCCGAAGATCAGGACGCTGGAGGCTTCGGTGAAGTGGCGGTGCATCCCGTAGTGACGCAGCTCGGTCATGACGTCGGGCTGGGTGTTGGCCACCTGGTCGGGCACGCGCTTCTCCGGCTTGCCTTCGACGATCATGTCGCGGCCGAACTCGCTGGCCAGCACGATCAGGGTGCGGTCGAGCAGCCCGCGCTCCTCCAGATCCCGGACGAGCTGGGCGACCGGAGAGTCGATCAGGCGCTTCAGCCCGATGGTCCGCTGGTGACCGTTCTCGTGAGTGTCCCAATAGCGGAAGGGGATGTACTCGCTGGTGACCTCGATGAATCGCGCGCCGGCCTCGACCAGCCGGCGGGCCAGAAGGCAGCCCAGCCCGAACTTGCCGGTATTGTATCGCTCGTAGGCTCCGGGGGGCTCGAGCGACAGATCGAAGGCCCGCGCGGCCGGGGAATTCAGCAGGCGGTGAGCGTTTTCGACCGCCCGCAGCAATGACTCCTGCTGATGCAGGCTGCCGCGTTGGAACACCGGGCTGGCCTCGATCATCCGCCGGTAGCTCAGGTGGCGCTCCCGGAACCTGTCCGGGCTGACCCCGGCGGGGCGGACGCTGGAAGCGGCGTCGCCGGGATCGGGAATCAGGAACGGGCCGTACTCGCTGCCCAGGAATCCGGCGGTGTGAAAGGACTTCAGGCCGTCGCTCTCGGCGCCGATCTCCAAATTCTGTCCGATGTCGATGAAGGCCGGCAGGTCGGGGTTTTTCGGTCCCAGGGTTTTCGAGATGACCGCCCCCAGGTGCGGGGCGGCCACGGTCTGCGGCGGCGCGTAGCCGGTGTGCCAGTGGTACTGATGGCGGGCGTGCAGAATGTGCCCGAGGTCTCCGACGCGATGGGAGCGGATCAGCGTCGCCCGGTCCATCACGGAGGCGATCCGCTCCAGTCCCTCGGACAGGCGGATCGAGTCGACCGCGGTCGCGATGCTGGGGAAGGTGCTGAGGACCCGCTGGCACTCCAGTCCCTTCTCGAACGGGGTGTAGGCTTTGGGATCGAAGGTTTCGGTCTGGGCCATGCCGCCGGCCATCCACAGCAGGATGAAAGCGTCGGCGGTCGGCTGGATCTTCGGCGTCTGGGCCGGCGTCTGGGGCCACAAGGGGCGCGGGGCGCCGCCGGCCAGGGCGGCCAGGGTGGCCGCGGTCGAGGCGCGCAGAAAGTCCCGGCGGCCCATTCCCCGGAAAATGTCCTTCGCCGGATCGCTCATGTCCCCTCCTACCTACCAAATATACTGGAATTCGGGCGAGAGGAAAAGGCTCCACAGCAAGTCCTCCAGCCCTTCAGCGGTTACGGCCCCCGCCGGCCCGCTTCCAGCCAGGATCTGGGCCGCCACCCGCCGTTCCTCGGCCTCCGGATCTCGCCCCAGCGCCTGCTGATAGAGCCTGATGGCCAGGACCAACGGCGCGCGCTCCGGGGCCGGGGCGGGGACGGGCGTGCTCCCCCCAACCTGGACCAGGCGCTGGCGGTCCGGGGCCTCGGTGAAGACGAAGAACCGGATCCGCGGGCTGATGTCGCTCTTCAGGCTGCTCTCGTCGATTCCCACCACCGCCCGGAAGCGGGTGAAGCCCCGGCCGGCGATCGGGTAGACGGTTTCGGAGGGGACGGGCGGCGCCAAGGCGTCGGGGAACGTCTCGCCCTTGATGCGGATCGTTCTCCGCTGGAGCCCGGGCTTCGCATCGAAGTCGGCCAACCGAACGGCGCCGGCGGGACCGACGAGCTCGGCGGCGGCCCATCCAGCAACGACGCGGTCTCGGTCGTAAGAATCGGCGTCCTCAATCAGCAGGCGCAATTCACGCGCCCCGGCGATGTCGATGTCGACCGCGACGCGCTCGGCGCGGACCAGGCCGCTGTCGAAGCGATTCGCCGCGGGGGACGGCCACTGGCCGATCAGCCGCCGCGCGCCGCGGCGGAGAAGATTCCCCAGCGTCTCGCCGTTCACCAGCTCGAGACCTTGCAGGGTGGTGGCCTGCTCCCCCCGCTCGGTGAACACCTGGTCCCGGATCGGCCGGCCCAGCGCCCTGGAGAGCGGCGTCGACTTGAGCAGCCACTCGCGGCTGTAGGTTCCCGCGCCGGGTTTGGACGGCTGCAAGACCCGCCACTCGCCGGTGATGGCCGAAACGCCGTCCATAAACTGCTCGGCGGTGAGCCGGCGCGCCAGCGGTCCGCGGAACCGGTAGTCCGCTTCTCGGGCGGAGGGCTCGCCGGCGGCGGCGGGAAGCTGGTAGGCCGGCGAGGTCAGGATCCGGCGCAGCAGGAGCTGCAGGTCGTACTGATGCTCGACGAAGTCCGCGGCCAGCCAATCGAGCAGGTCCCGATCCCAGGGCTCGGCGTCCAGGTCATCGACCGGCTCGACCAGGCCGCGTCCCAGCAATCGCCGCCACAGCCGGTTGACCAGGGTGCGGGCGAAGCGGCCGTTCTCGGGCGAGGTGAACAGGCGCGCCGCCGCCGCCCGGCGCTCGGCCAGCGAGGCGCCCGTATCCGCGCCGCCCAGCTCCGGAAACAGGAACCGGGGACCCGCCTTTTCGCCGGTCTTGGTCTCGCACCGGTAGATGTCCAGCTCTTCGGCCGAGAAAAACCCGGCCATTCCGTAAGCGTCCTTCAGCTTCCAGCGGCTGATGAAACTGTCATGGCAGGCGTTGCATTTCAGATTCACGCCCAGAAACACTTGCGCGCTGTTCTGCGCCGCCTGCATCACCGGCGTCTGGCTGGCGCTGATGTCCCCGCGCCAGTTCACGCCGATCAGGTAACCGGCCGGGTCGCCAGGTCCGGCCGGGTTCAGCAAGGCCGCCACGAACCGGTCGTAGGGCAGGTTGTCCTGGAGGGCCTTCAGCAGCCAGGAGGTGATCGACTGGCGCGCGCCGTGATAGACGACGCCCTCGTCGTTGCGCAGCAGATCGTTCCAGAAGCTGATCCAGTGCTCGGCGTAGTGGCGGCGGTTGACCAGCAGGCGGTCCACCAGCCGCCCGCGCCTGTCCGGGGCGGGATCGGCCAGGAACTCGCGGCGCTGTTCCGGGGTGGGAGGAAGTCCCCACAGGTCGAGATAGACTCGCCGGGCGAAGACCGAATCAGAAACAGGCGCGGGCGGGGAGAATCCGGTTCGGCGGAAGTAGGCCTCCAGGAAAGCGTCGAGCGGATTGGAGGAGGCCGAAGCAGCGGGAAGCTCCGGCCGCCGAGGGGCGAGCGGCGTCGCCCAGCGGGGCGTCCCTTGTGGCGGGTGTTGCGGGTGTTGCGGGGTCCATTCGGCGCCCTGGTCGATCCAGGCCCGCAGAATCCCGATCTCACGATCACTGAGCGGCTCCCCGCCGAACGGCATGACCGGGGAACTGAAGCCGGTGACGCGCTGGATCAGCAGGCTGGCGCGGCTGGAGCCGGGAACCACGGCCGGGCCGCTGCGACCGCCCTGGAGAATCCCGGCGCGGGTGTGGAGGGACAAGCCAGCCTCGCGGTTATCGCCCATGTGGCAGGCGGCGCAGCGGGCGTAGAGAATCGGCTGGACGTCTCGCGCGAAGTCGACGTTCTCGGCGCCGGCCGCCGCCGCGGCCAGCAGACAGGCGATCGCCGTCCCGGACCGCATGGTCACGCCTTGGTGGTCTCCCGCGAGAAGTCCCACTCGACGAGCCGGCGGGTCTCGACGGCCCGGTTGATCAGATGGGCGCAGGAGGCGGCGCGATGCCCGAGCAAAGCGTCCTGCACGGTCGGCTGGCGGGTCCGGACCGAGTTGAAGAAATGCTGGAAGTGGACGACGGTGGCTTCCAGGCCTGACTCGCGCATGGTTTGCGCGGTCTCGGCGACGCGCGGGGCGCCGCTGGAGGGCACCTCCTCGCGGAGGACTTTCGGATCTTTGTAATAGGCGTCCTGGAGGGCGCGGGGCCAGCTTTCGACGATCCAGCGGTTGTCCTCGACCGCAGTCTCGGCGTGGAGGGTCAGGCCGCCGCCGAGGGTCAGGCTGCCCTCGGTCCCCAGGATCTGGAATGCGCCCTCGGCGGAGAGCTGGTTGTTGAAGGTCGAGCTGAGGTTGACGGTGAAGCCCTCGGGATACTCCAACACGGCGTTCAAGGTGTCGGGGACATCGCGGCTCTCCTTCCAGCGATAGAGCTGGCCCAGGGCGACGACGGAGGCGGGCATCTTGGCGTCCATGAGGAAGTGGATCGTCGTGCACAGGTGGACAAAGAGGTCGGTGGCGATGCCGCCGGAGTAGTCCTTGTAGCAGCGCCAGCGGAAGAAGCGCGGCAGGTCGAAAGGACGCCGCGGGGCCGCACCGAGGAACATGTCCCAGTTGACGGTGGAGGGCGAGGCGTCGGGCGGGATGGGGTAGATCCAGGCGCCGCTGGCGGTATTGCGATTGTAGGAGGCGCGGATCAGGGTGACCTTGCCTAGCTTGCCGGCGCGGATGATCTCGCGCGCCCGATGCTGGGTCTGGGAACTCATCCCCTGGCTGCCCACCTGCGCCAGGCGCCCGGTCTGCTTGGCGGCCTGGATAATCTGGTTGCCCTCCTCGACCGTGTAGCTCAGCGGCTTCTCGCAATAGACGTCCTTGCCGGCCCGCAGGGCGTCGATGACGTGGGTCTTGTGCCAGTGGTCGGGGGAGGCGACGGTGACGGCGTCGATGTCCTTGTTGGCCAGGATCTCGCGGTAGTCGGAGACGACCTTGGCGCGGCCGCCGGTGCGCTGGACGGCGCGCTCGAGGCGGCCCTTGTAAGCGTCGCAGACGGCGACGATCTCGGTTCCTTCCACTCTCTTGATGGCTTCGAGCAGCTCGTGGGCGCGGGCGCCGACGGCGATCATGCCGACGGTGACCCGGCTGTTGGGGCCGACCGGACGCGAAGGTCCGGTGTTCTGGGCGGCCTGGGCGGCGGCAGCAGCGCCCAAGGCGCTTGATCCGAGGAAGGTCCGGCGGCTGAGGCTGGTCATGGTACACCTCCGTGGACGATTATAGAGCATTTGTTGATTGGTTGATTTGTCGATTTGTCGATTGTCCCGCCCCTCTCCTTGTTGCTGAGAACCCGAAGGGCGGCCCGCCAGAGGCGCAAACACCAGACTACGGAGCGCGTGGAGCAACAACCTTTCGTAAAGACCGGTCCCCCCCGGATAGACTCGAACATCTCGACCCCGGTGAACGCCGACATGCAGGTAGGCGCGGCGACGGAGGTGGTGGAGGTGACGGCGTCGGCGGTGGCGTTGCAGTCCGAGACCGCCACGCTGGGCAAGCTGGTGACCGAAGAGCAGATCAAGATGATGCAGCTCAACGGCCGCAACCCCTGTTCCTGGCGCTACTGAAGCCCGGCGTGGCCGGCGGCTCGATCGCCGGGTTCAGTTTCGCCATGACCACCGGCGGCCTCAACATCAACGGCGGCCGCTCGCAGGATAACCTCATCACTTTTGACGGCGCGGTGGCCGTGCGCACCCGCTCGAACGGAACCAGCATCGGCGCCGTGGATCTCGACTCGGTGCAAGAGGTGCAGATCATGACCACCGACTACGGCGCCGAATACGGCCGCGTCGATCGGGCCTTGGCGATCGCGTCGGATGGGACGAGCATTTATGTCGTCGGCTTTGTACAACTGGGGGCTCTCCCCGGGCAGACCTCTTCCGGCAACGATGATGCCTTCGTGCGAAAGTCGGTGAACGCCGCCGGAGTCTCTGTGGTCGGGTCTGTTATACGGGCTGGCTGTCTCGGGAGCCGCCGCGGAACCGACTTGCCCGAAGACAGGTTCCCCAAAAGCTGCCCGTTCTCGATCGACCAGATCCTGGACGATACGTTTTTCCCGTAGCCGGTCAGCCCCCCAGCCAGGACGCCACCGACTTCAGAGCTGCTGGCGGGCCCACTCTCGAACACGGCGCAGCCACTCTGTGCTGCTAGTATCCCAGCTTTCCTCCAGGAACCGGGTCGCAACGGCTCCGGTCAGCGGCGGCAGAGCTACGCTCGACTCCGACTCGAGGTAGCGCCCGGCCTCCAGCCGCCAAATCGCCACCTGTTCGCCGTCGTAACGCCACACCTCCGGCACAGCGAACGCCGCGTAGATCGGGAAGCGATCGAGCGAGGAGCTCGAGACATCCACTTCGATGATCAGGTCCGGCGGATCGACCGCGGCGTCAACATCGCGTCTCCAGAACGGCGAAGCGCGGCCAACATAGAACGCCGAATCCGGTTCGAATCCCTTGAGGAGATCCTCGCGCCTGAAGGTTGTGGACCCCAGCAGGCATACTTCGATGCCGAGTTCCGCGGCCACCTCTTCCACCAAGCGCGCCAGGATGCGGTTCGGTTGCTCATGGTCGGCCGACAACACCATAATCCCCAGCGTCCCTTCGTTGTAAGAGAAGCGAGGGCCGGCGGAATCCGGGTGCTCGGCCAGAATGCGCTCGTAGGTCTCCCAACTGACATTCAGGATCACCCGCTGCTCGGCGGGGCTCAGCACCGTGGGGGTCCCCATCCTCGGTCTCCCTTACGCCTTGCACGCGGCCGGAATTCTCCGGATCAGGTCCCCCAGCTCCTGCCGGTTCTCCGCGCCGATGGTGAAGCAGTCGATGCAGTCCAGGGCCATGGCGAAGCGGAGCGCTTCGTCTACGCGGTCGCGCAGCGCGCCTTCGCCGAGGATCTTCATGCCGATGACGCCCTTGCCGGCGGCCTTCATCTTGCGCAGCACGCCGATCACGGTGTCGGGGTCGGAGTCCATCATGGCGCCGACGGGGTTGATGCGCGCCAGGTCCACCTGCACCCAGGGCGTTCGCGAAGCGGTCTCGAGCGCCACCAGCGAATGGCAGGAGAGGCCGTGCGTGCGCACGATCTTGTTTTCGCGCGCCTCCGACAGCACCTCCATGGCGCCCTTGCGCTGCTCGGGCCAGTCGGCCTCGCGCACGGCGTGCAGCAGCACGATGTCCAGGTAGTCGGCGCCGATCTCGCGGCGGAAGCGGTCCAGGTCCGCGCGCATCTGCTCGGCCGTCTTGGCGCGGGTCTTGGTCATGATGGTGACCTTCTCGCGCGGGATGCGCTTCAGGGCTTCCTTCAGGTGCGGATGGCTGCCGTAGCCGTCGGCCGAGTCCCAGAACACGACGCCCTGGTCGTAGCCATACCAATAGAGGTCGGCCAGCCCGGCGATGCCCAGTTGGCGGGTTTGGTTGGAGCCGCCGCCGCTGCCTTTGGTTCCGGTCCCCATGGCCAGACGCGAGAGCGGTATACGCTCGGGGCCGAGCAGCACGCGGTCGTTGGCGTAGCGAATCTTGGCATCCGCCAGCGCCGACGGCCCGAGGGCCAGCGTTATAAGAAAATCTCGGCGTTTCATCATGGAGGACCTCTGCACATCAGGGTAACACAGCCGGCGCGGCACGGCGCTACACTAATAGCCATGAGCCTCGCGCCCGGCGCTCGCCTGGGTCCCCACGAGGTCCTGGCCCCGCTGGGGGCCGGCGGCATGGGCGAGGTGTATCGCGCGCGCGACTCGCGCCTTGACCGATTCAACGTGGAATGGCGAAAGTACCGTCCGGGTTTTTACACAACCCGCTTGACCTCGCCGGGGGTAGCCGCTCTTGACCGGTGGTCGACGGCCACGCCGTTCAGACCAGCGACTACCACGAGATTCGCGTCGCCTCCGGCGGGTTCGAGCTTCCCCTGCTAGAGGAAGTGGTGGCCGCGTTCGGCCGCCGGGCCTACCTCGATATCGAGTTCAAAGTCCCCGGCTTTGAGGAGGCGGCCATCGCCCTGATCCGGCAGCATTGCGACCTGACCCGCACCATGGTTTCCGCCTTTCACCCCCAGACACTGCTCAAAGCCCGCCAGCTCCACGACGATCTGCCCCTGGGCTTGATTTACAACCGAACCCAGGATGAGACCACCCGCCACAACTGCCCCGTCGACATCCTGGTTCCCCAGTTCCGCTTGGCCTCCCGCGACCTGATCGCCCAGGCCCACGCCGAGGGTCTCAAAATCTTCGCCTGGACCGTCAATGACCCCCACGAGGCCGCCCGCCTGATCGACTCCGGCATCGACGGGCTGATTTCGGACTTCCCGGAGATGGTTGCGGCGCAGTTGAAACGGGGGTATAAACGGGGGTAGCCGGCTATTGCGTTCGGCGCGGCGGTGTGGTCTAATAGGGGCCTGGGTCTGAATTTACAGGAGGAGTCATGAACCGCTTTCTAGCCGGTTTGGTGTTTCTGCTGGTGGTCTGCCTGCTGGTCCCCGCGAACGCCTGGGCGCAGTCCGACAGCGCGTCGATCTCGGGCTTCGTGCGCGACCCCAGTGGATCGGTCATTCCCAACGCCAGCATCGTGATCAAGAACGAGAGCAGCGGCGCCGAACGGCGCGCCACCTCGAACGAAACCGGCTACTACGTGGTGACCACGCTGCCGCCCGGCTACTACACCCTCACGGTGGAGGCGACCGGATTCAAGAAGTTCGAGAAGAGCCGCAACAAACTGGACTCGAACATCTCGACCACCGTGAACGCCGACATGCAGGTGGGCGCGGTGACGGAGGTGGTGGAGGTGACGGCGTCGGCGGTGGCGTTGCAGTCCGAGACCGCTACGCTGGGCAAGCTGGTGACCGAAGAGCAGATCAAGATGATGCAGCTTAACGGCCGCAACCCCCTGTTCCTGGCGCTGCTGAAGCCCGGCGTGGCCGGCGGCTCCATCGCCGGGTTCAGCTTCGCCATGACCACCGGCGGCCTCAACATCAACGGCGGCCGCTCGCAGGATAACCTCATCACGCATGACGGCGCGGTGGCCGTGCGCACCCGCTCCAACGGAACCAGCATCGGCGCCGTGGATCTCGACTCGGTGCAAGAGGTGCAGATCATGACCACCGACTACGGCGCCGAATACGGCCGCTCGGCCGGCGGCCAGATCCGCATCGTCACCAAGACCGGCACCCAGAGCTTCCATGGGAATTTCTACGAGTACTTCCGCAACTCGGCCCTGAATGCCAATACCTGGGCGCGGAACCGCACCATCGGGCGGCCCGAGATCTCGAGCACCGCCGAGCCGTTTCGCTACAACCAGTACGGCTACAACATCAACGGGCCGATCTACATCCCGGGCAAGTGGAACACGGATAAGAACAAGGCCTTCTTCAATTTCGGCCAGGAGTGGGCCAAGCTCCACCGGGCCGACACCTCCATCATCACCGTCCCCACGGCGCTGATGAAAACCGGCAACTTCAGCGAGCTGCTCAGCCCCACCAATAGCTTCTTCGGCCGGACCACCTTGGTCAACGACCCCACCAACGGCCAGCCGTTCGCTAACAACATCATCCCGGCCAACCGGACCAGCCCGAACGGCTTGGCCCTGTTGCGCGCCTACCCGGATCCGGTCCCCGGCTTTATCCAGGGCACCAACAACTTCATCCAGCAGCGCGGAACCTTCCAGGACCAACGCAAGGACTCCATCGGCGTGGACTTCAACCCCAGCGAGAGGCACCAGTTCCGCTTCCGCCACCTCAACTACAACCTGGTCGACGCCGGGGCATTTCGCGGCGGCACCGACCGCGCTCCGGCGACCCTCACCCGGCCGAACCGGACCGTGTCGTTGAACTGGGTCTGGACGCCCTCGCCGACCGTGGTGCACGAGTTACTGCTCACCGCCAGCGTGGACCGCGTCTACATCGCTGTGCAGACCGCGGGCGACCGCTACAAGCGCAGCATTTACGGGATCAACTACCCCTACATCTACCCGGACAAGAAGGAGATCTTCGACAAGATTCCCACCGTCAACCTCCAGAACTTCGCCACGCTGGACGGCGGGCCCTACCCCGCCTCCTCCACCGGCCCGATTTACAACCTCTACGACAACATCACCAAGATCACGGGCAACCACACCTTGAAGTTCGGGTTCGCCTTTGAGCGCTCGGGCCAGAACGACTTCGACCAGATCAACGTGGCCAGCGTTCCGGGCGGCACCAATAACCAGAATGGTCAGTTCCGCTTCGATAACACTCGCGCCGGCGCTCCCACCAGCGGCCTGGCCATCGGCAACCTCGCTCTCGGCCTCTACAGCGCGTACGCCGAGCTGGGTGTGCGCTCCTTCACCCCTTACCGCGGCCACATGTACGAGTGGTTCGCCCAGGACTCGTGGAAGGTAACCCCGAAGCTCCGCGTGGAGCTGGGCCTCCGCCACAGCATCATCCAGCCCCACTACAGTTTGTGGCGGAACATGCTGGTGTTTGATCCCGCGGCCTACGATCCATCGAAGGCCGTGGTGCAGGACCCGCGCACCGGGTCCGTGCTCAGCGGGGATCAGTATAACGGCATGGTCATACCGGGCGACGGCTGGCCGAATTCCGCCAAGGGCCGGGTGCCGATCGCCGATACCGGAGAATTCAACCGCCTGTTTAAGGGCGGCAAGTCCTTCGCGGATATCCACTACAAGGACTTCCAGCCCCGCTTGGGCATCGCCTACTCGGTGACTCCCAAGATGGTGCTGCGCAGTGGCTTCGGCAAGTTCGTTACGCGGCTGGGCGTCAGCGACTCGGTTTTCCTGGGTGGCAACCCGCCGTTGCAGCCCACCGTGGTCACCGCCAATGGCTCAGCCGACAACCCCGGAGGCGCCGGGCGGGCGTCCTCTCCCTTCAGCGTCACCACCCTGGACCGGGTTTTTCCCAACCCGAGCGCGTATGCCTGGAACGTGGTGGTCGAGCGCGAGATGCCGTTGAAGACTATCCTGGAAGTAGGCTATGTCGGTCGTCGCGGGCTGCACCAGCAGCGGGAGAAGGACATCAACCAGATGCCGGCGGGCACCATCCAGGCCAATCCCGGCGTCAACACGGACTTCCTGCGGCCATTCAAGGGCTTCGGTGTGATCCGCAGCACCAACAATGAGGGCAGCTCCTGGTACAACGGTCTTCAGGTCGGGGCCACCCGCCGCTTCAGCGGCGGCTTCAGTTATGGCGTGGCCTACACCTACTCGAAGACCAGCGACGACGGCTCCGCCCAACGGGACATCATCCCCAACACCTACGATGCCCGCAACCTGTACGGTCCCTCCGGCTACGATCGCCGCCACATCCTGATTCTGAACTGGATTTATGAGTTGCCGTTGCTGCGTGGCGACCAGACCCTGAAGGGCAAGGTGCTCGGCGGCTGGCAGATCTCGGGCGTGACCCAATTCCAGACCGGCACGCCGTTCTCGGTCAGCACCGGCGACGACTTCGCCGGCGTCGGCGTCGGCGGCGGCGGCCAGTTCTGGCGCAAGAACGGCGACACCTTCATCGCCCGCGGCGAGCGCCAGTTCTCCTACGGCGGCGCGGCCGACCAGGCCTTCTACTTCCGGACCCGTAATGCCGACGGCGCCCCCATCTTCACCACGCCGGCGGCCGGCACATTCGTCAGCGACAACCTGCGCAACATCATCTACAACCCCGGCTTCCAGAACTGGACCCTCGGCCTGTTCAAGAACTTCCTGGTCACCGAGAGCCAGCGGGTGCAGTTCCGCTGGGAGCTCTACAACTGGCCCAACCACCCCAACTGGGGCGGGGCGACGGGGGACCCGCGCAGCGGCACCTTCGGCAAGGTCACCAGCAAGAGCTTCGAGCGGACGATGCAGTTGAGTTTGCGGTACTCATTCTAACGGCGGGAAGCCGAGGAAGCCACGGAAGGCCGTCAGGCCAGGTTCTTCTGGCTTCCTCAACTTCTTTGGCGTCCTTGGCCTCCACTGCAATTCGCCGCGTCCTGTGGGCGACCCTGGCCTCCCTGGGGGCCGCTGCCATCACGCGGTTGAAGGCCCAGGTATTGGCGTCGAGTTTCTCATTCCGGAAGTACTCATAGGCGCTGCCTTGGAAACTCCTGGATCCGCTCTTGGTCACCATGCGGATCTGGCCGCCGGACGAGCGGCCGTATTCGGCCGTGTAATTGGCCGTGAGAATCTGCATCTCCGGATTGTTTCCAGGTCGGCGACGCCGATGCTGGCGCCGTTGGCGCGGGTGCGCACGCCGATCGCGCCGTCGAAGGTGAGCACCATGTCCTGAGACCGGCTGCCGTTGATCGAAAAGCCGAGGTCAATCCGAAGCTGAAGCCCGCCAGCGACCCGCCGCGCGCCCCTGGCTTCAGCAGGTGGAAGATTAGGACGCCCGCCGCCCCGAAGTCAAGCCGCCTTCTTCCGGGCTTCCTCGGCTTCCTCAGAAGATGTTAACGACTGGCAGCTCAGGCGCGGCCGGTTCTGGTCGTCGCCTGCGGCGCCTCGAAGTCTTCGCCCTGCAGAGGCGAAGGTTCTCTCGCGCCAACGCATCGGATGGGTCCAGGGAGACTGCTCGCTCAAGCATTCTCTCGGCCTCCCCGACGCGACCTGCCTCGAAGAGACTCCAACCAAGGTCGTTGACCAACTTCTGACTGCCCGGTTCAAGCTGCAGCGCTCGCTCGGACGCTGCCACGGCCTGGTCGTGGAAACCTTCGTGAGCAGCGCAGCATCCGAGGCCTTGATGAAGCGCCGCCAGGCCAGGGAATTTCTTCACAGCCGCCCGGTACAGTACCAGGCCGTCCTTGTACGCGCGAATCTGGATGAGAAAGCTTCCGGCCTCGTCGATGATCTGGCAAAGGTCCGGAGTGTTCTTGGGCAACAAGAGCAGCGACTGAAAACGCCTTCGCCCTTGGGTCCTTCTCCCACGCTGATACTCGACCGACCCCATGCTTAGGATGGCCGGTGCATAAGTTGGGTTCCACTCGAGTGCGCGCTGCAAAGCAGAGACAGCCCCCTCGCAGTCACCGAGAGCCGTGCGAACAATGCTATCGGCGTACGCACCTTCCGCGTAAAAGTTCCGGCGCTTGCTGCTGGCCTTGGTAGGGCGCGACCCCGACTTTTTCATGCTTGCCTGTTGTCCATCCTATCGCAGCTCGCTATCGATGAGGATGGTGTTGGGGCGGTGGAGCCACAGGCCATCCTGGAGGTTGGTGAAGACGGGAGGCGTGGCGCCTCTTTCCGGCCCGGTGGCGCGGGGCCTTGTCTTTCCACCGTAGCACGTCGTGTGAGTCATGGCTTGACTGAGAGCGCGGGCGCCGCGCGGCGGCGGGGCCCAGCGCGGATCAACGCTCGTCTTCCTGTGGCGGTTGGCGCGGGCAGAGCGGGCAGGGCGCCGAGACGAGTCTCGGCGCTGCACGCACGAGTGCGTGCGCCACGTCGCAGGCGTCACTGTATTCTGCGGGGCTCAGTAGGACACTACCCGATCCCGCTGGGCGCCCCCGCCTGTGCTAGCCTGAGGCATTCAGGGACTCCCCTATGGCGCGGACGCTTCTCCCGGTGGCGGCGATTCTGGTTGTCGGGGTATGGCTCGCCCGCCCGGCCGCTCCTCCGCAACGGAGGACCCCGCAGGCCGCGCCGGAGGAGTCGGGCTATCTGGTCCGCTTCGGTCTCACCGATACTGGCGGCGGTCCGTGGGAGGGCTGCCTGAAGGTCGAGGGCGGCCAGGCGTCCGGCCTCCAGGGGTGGCAGTTCGCCCAGCCGGACCGCGTCCTGCCCGACCATTGCTGGCAGTGCTCCACCCGCCGCGAAACGTACTGGCACGCCCCCTGGGAGCGCAGCCTCGAGCCCACCAAGCGCCAGGAGAAGCTGACCCGCAAGGGGATCCTGATTCGCTTGCGGGGTCCCGATACCGCGCGTATCGAGATTTCCACACCGCGAGGGAGTTTCTCCTTCACGCCCGCCGACCTCGCCGGCGGCCCCAAAACTTTTCTCGATGGCGCGGCCGACGCGCAAAGCTCGCCGCTGATTGCGCCTCTCACCGAGACCGACGCCGCCGAGGACTATCCTTCGGCGATGGAAGCCTCCGATGGCGCCCTCTGGCTCGCCTACCAGAGCTACGAGAACGGCGGAGACCGCGTCTACGCGCGCCGCCACAACGAAGCGCCCGAGCCGCTGACTCCCCCCGGCGCCGACGTCTTCAAAACCGCGATCGCCGAGGACGGCGCCGGCCGCCTCTGGGTCATCTGGGCCCAACAGGTCGACTCGAACTGGGATCTGTACGGGCGCGCTCGGGAGGGCCGGAAATGGCTCCCCGCCGAGCGGCTCACCCGAGCGCCCGGTCCCGACATCTTTCACTCGGTGGCTGGCGACGGGCGCGGCCGCCTCTACCTGGCCTGGCAGAGCTTCCGCGCCGGTCAAAGCGACATCTATCTCCGCGTCCAGGAGGGCGGAAAGTGGGGACCGGAGATCCGCGCCAGCGACGATCCGGCCAACGACTGGGAACCGGCGGTCGCCGCCTCGGCGACCGGAGAGGCGGCCATCGTCTGGGACTCCTACGCCAACGGCAACTACGACGTCGTGTTGCGGCGATGGCGCGATGGGCGCCTCCAGTCCCTGAAGCCCGTGGCCGCGACCGCAGCTTTCGAAGCCCGCGCCGCCGCCCTCTACGACCCGCAAGGCCGCCTGTGGCTGGCTTGGGACGAAGGCGATCCGGGTTGGGGGAAAGACTACGTGCTGGGGGTCGAGCGCGCGGGCATGGGATTGCTGATGCGGCGCCAGGTGCGAATCGCTTGCCTCGACGGCGATCAGATGCGCTCGCTGCCGGGCCGGTTAGAAGAGGCGCTTCCGGAAGAGGAGCGGCAGGTGTTCCACCAAGCCCGCCTGGCGTTCGACGGAGGCGGCAACCTCTGGGCGTTGTTTCATTACCGCGCCAATACTCCCGTCGTCGACAACGGGGGACGCCGGTTCCGCGTTATTTGGCGGCTCGGCGCCAGCAGCTTTCAGAACGGCCGCTGGACGCCCCTGGCCGAGTTTCCGGCGGGCTACGGCCGCATGGATTTCCCCATCGCCGCCCTCACCGATCGCCAGGGCCGGCTGCGCGTCTTCTGGTCGAGCGACGGCCGCCTGTTTCCCGACGCCTTCCCGCGCCGCCAGGACCTCTACTCCGCGGTGGTGAAGCCGGGTCCGAAGGTCCGGCAGCCCGCGGCCCTGACCGCCGCCAGCGTTCCGCAGCCCGACTCCGATCACTGGGGCTCGAGCGTGCATCCCAAGGAGGCGGCCGACGTCGCTCGTCTCCGCCAGTATCGGGCGAAGGCCGGCGGCAAAACGTATCAGATCCTGCGCGGAGACATGCATCGCCACACCGACGTTTCCTGGGACGGCAATCGGGACGGGTCCCTGCTGGACTGCTACCGCTACGCGCTGGACGCCGCCGCGCTCGACTTCGTGGGGGTGGCCGATCATCAGGCCGGCGAGACGGAATCCAGTTGGTGGATGGGCCAGCAGGCCGTGGATCTGTTCACCATCGCCGGCCGCTTTGCTCCGCTCTACGGCTACGAGCGGAGCCGCGGCTATCCGAGCGGCCATCGCAACGTCATGTTCGCCCGGCGGGGGGTGGCCGTGGTTCCCATCTCGGAAGCCGAGCGGCGGAATCAGGAGGGCGTCGGCCGGCTGTTTCAGAACCTGCGCGCCAACGCCGGCGTGGTGATGCCGCACACCTCGGCCACCGGAGCGGGAACCGACTGGAGCGAGAGCGACCCGCAAGTCGAGACCCTGGTCGAGATCTACCAGGGCTATCGCCACAACTACGAGCACGAGGGGGCGCCGCGCTCGACGACCAAGGGCAGCCGTCCCGCCGGGTTCGTCTGGAAGGCCTGGGAGAAGGGCTGGAAGATCGGGGTGCAGGCCAGCTCGGATCACGTTTCCACCCACGCCTCCTATAGCCTGGTCTACGCCGCCGAGCCGACCGCGGCCGGGATTCTCGAGGCGCTGCGGGCCCGCCGGACTTACGCCGCCACCGACAATATCCTGATCGACTTCCGCCTTCACGACCGGATGATGGGCGAGTCATTCGAGGCGACCCAGCCCCCCCGGCTGTGGGCCCGCCTGGAGGGGACCGCTCCGATCCGCAAGGTCGAGCTGATCCGCAACAATACCTACCTGCACACCCGGGCCGGCCAGGGTCCGGTCATGGAGCTGAGCTACCTGGACCCGGCCCCTCCCCCGGGCGAGAATTACTACTATCTTCGCGTCGAGCAGCAGGACGGGCAGCTCGCCTGGTCCTCGCCGATCTGGGTGAAATACGTCCCGTGAGCCGGCCCGCCATCCTCGCCGCCGGACTGCTGGCCCTGTCGGTCGCCGCCGGCGGCGAGCAGAGCTACCGCGTCTACACCGAGCATCCGCGGCTGTGGCTGGAGGCGCGGCGGCTGCGCCTGTTGCGGCGGGAGCGGGAGCGGGAGTCGGTCCGCTGGCTGCAGGTGGAATCGCTGCTGGCCGCCGGCCGGCAACCCCTGCCCGAAGAGCCTCTGGCCCGAGCCCTTCAGTTCCAGGTGGCCGGACAGGAAGACGCCGGACGGCGCGCCATCGCCTGGGCCATGGCTCGGACGCGCGTCTCCGCCGCTCCCGACGCCGCCGAGCTGCGCCTCCTGGCTGTCGTGTTCGACTGGTGCTATTCGCTGTTGAGCGATGCGGAGCGAGCGAGCCTGGTCCAGCGCATCGCGCGCGGGATCGAAGCTGCCGGGAGCGCCGCCGGGATGAAGGCCTTCGCCGGCGCCGCCCTGGCCGCCATCGCGGTGGCCGACGACTGGCTAGGCTCGGAACAATCCCTCCGAGCAGCTTTCGAGAACCGCTGGCCCGCCTCGTTTCTGCCTGCCCTGCGCGGCGGGCCTGGTTTCGCAACGCTCGCCGACGCCGCCGCTTTTCTGGAGCTTTGCCACGCCGCGCGGGACAACTTGCACCTGGACCTCTGGCGCCAGGCCCCCGCGTTCTTCAAGCAGTTCCCGTACTACTTGCTCCTGCAATACTACCCGCCCACCCTGGCCATCGACAGCCATCCGTTCCGGCAGCCGTCGGAATGGGCGAGCGCCGCCTCCAACCCGGCCGCCCAGGGCGAGACGGCCCGCATCGCCGAGATGCTGACGGCGGCTTACGACACCAACAGCGTCGAGACGCAATATCTGCAAGGGTGGATCGCTCACGATCTCTACCGTGTCCGGACTCCCAGCGGAGCCCTCTATGAGTTCCTGTGGATGAATCCGTACCAGCCCGGCCTGAGCTATTACAACGTGCCCCTGCTGCTCCACGACCGGCTGGCCGGAAGGCTGCTGGCGCGCAGCAGTTGGGACGATGATGGAACCTGGCTCGGCTATTCTCAGGGGCAGGTCCAGATCTTTGCCGACGGCCGGCCGAGCCTCGTGGACCCGGCCACCCAAACCGCGCCCATCGTGTTCCCGCAGGTGGCGGTGATGCCGGTTAAGGGAGACGCCTCTTTCCGCGTTCAGTTGGCCGAGGGCGAGGACGTGTTTGTGGTGGGACTCGAGTCCGGGCGCACTTATTGGATCCGCACCGGCGAGGGGAAATTCGCGCCCCAGACCGCGGAGAAGGGCGGTATTCTCGCGTTGCGCGCGCCGGTCGGGGTCGAAACGGCGTTCGAGCTGAAGACGGTGGACCCGAACCCGCCGCCGCCGTCTTTGCAACGCAAGGGACGGTAGCCGGTGAATCGGGCAGTAACAGCGCCGGCGCCACGGGCCGCGGACTTGAAACAAGGGATGTGGTCCCTGGCCGATCAGGGCGTCGCCAGCCTGGGAAGTTTCCTCACCCACGTCCTGCTGGCGCGGGCCCTGCCGCCGTCCGAGTACGGAGCCTACGTGCTGATTCTCGGAGTGGTGCTGTTTCTGAACAGCATCCACGCTTCGCTGGTGAGCTATCCGCTGCTGGTCTACGGGGCGAAAGCCGACGCCCAAAGCCTGCGCCGCATGTGCGGGGCCTGCTTGGCGGCCACCGTGGCGCTGCAGCTTCCACTGGGTCTGGCGGCGGCCGGCGCCGCCTGGGTCATGGGCCGGGGCTGGCTCGCTCCGCTGGTCATCGCGGTGGTGCTTTGCTGGCAAGTCCAGGAGACCACGCGGCGGGCCTTGATGGCTCATTTGCTTCACCGCCAGGCGATCTGGGGCGACGCGCTGGGTTACTTGGGTCAGGGGGCGCTCATCTGGATCCTGATACGACAGGACCGGCTCTCGCTGGAAGCGGCCTTGGCGATGATGGCGCTCACCTCGGCGGCGGCCGCGGCGCTGCAGACGCATCAGCTCGCGCCGATGCGCGTTGGGTGGCTGGAGGCGCGCTCGCTCGGCGTCAGATTCTGGGCGCTGGGCCGCTGGATCCTGGTCGGCAACCTGGCCGCGGTGTTGAACCTGCAGGCGTTCCCTTGGGTCCTGGCCCGCTTTCGAGGGCTGGCGACGGCGGGGGCATTTCAAGCGGCATTGAACCTGCTCGGCGTGACGCATCCGGTGATGCTGAGCGTGGGGAACCTGTTGGTTCCGGTCGCGGCTCAATCCGGCCGGCCGGGTCCGATCTCCCCGAGCGTTCGCCGCTACGCGACCGGAGGCGCGCTGGCGGTGGCGCCCTACTTTGCCCTGCTGATGGCGTGGCCAGGCGCGGCGCTGGCGGCGCTCTACGGGCCGGCGTCTCCGTATGCGGAGCTGCGGGGGCCCTTGCGAATCCTGGTGGTCTCGTACCTGTTCCAGTATCCGGCCCAGGTCCTCAGCGCGTTGCTGAACGGCCTGGGCGACAGCCGCTCCGATTCTCAGGCCCAGACGGCCGGGGCCGCCGGGGCGATCCTGGTCGGATTGCCGCTGGCCGCGCGTTTCGGGGTCGGAGGGGCGGCCGCGGGGGTCAGCCTGGTCAACGCGCTGCGGGCGGGCTGCGCCTTCTGGAGGCTGCGGAAGATCGCGACATGAAACTGTGGGTCCGGCTGCAGCACGAAGAGGATTTGCGGGCAGGGCTTGGGGGAAGCGCCCCTGCCGGAGGCATTGGCCCGGAAGTATCCGAACGCGGGCCGCGAGTGGGGCTGGCAGTGGGTTTTCCCGGCTGCGTCTCACTACGTCGAGCGACCTGGCGGCATCCGGCGTCGCCACCACCTGCACGAGTTGGTGGTTCAGAAGGCGGTTCCTGAGGCGGTCCGGCGGGCGGGGCTGGCCAAGCCTGCGACCCCCTGGCTCCCTGGGAGCTAACTGTTAACGCCAGGTCGTTAGGGCCGCCGGACCGGCAGCATCTTGACACCTGACGAACCCAAATGCCACTCTGTAAACAATGAGCGAAGCCGCAAAGACGCTGCTCGATCAGTTCGATTCCCTACCTGTATCGGAGCGGGAGCAGGTGCTCCTTCAACTACTTCGGCGGGAGGCATTCAGCGACCATGACCTCCCCAACGCTGCTGCCTTGACGGCAGCCGCTGATGAGGTGTTTCTTGGACTGGATCGGCATGAGAGCGAAGAATGAAGAACCCAGGGCGGGGCGAAGTCTGGCTCGTAGACCTCGGTTTGGCGGCCAAAGTACGTCCGGCTGTCGTTCTCAGCGTTCCCGCCGAGCATGTGGACCGGGCTCTGGTTACCCTCGTGCCCCATACGACCAGTCTTCGCAGCTCCCGGTTCGAAGTTGCGATGCCTGTCCCCTTTCTGCGCGCTGGTGCGTTCAATGCCCAAAGCCTGGTTACGGTTCCCACGGCCAAGTTGCTGCGACGCCTCGGCAAGCTCTCGCCTCCGCAATTGGCTCTTGTCGAGTCGGCCGTCGTGGCTTGGCTCGGTCTGCCATCATCAGGAACAGGCGGCCGGGCCTAACGAATTAAGGATTCAACGAATTAAGGATCCCTGTCGCGTGTAAGCCGCAACAGAATCGGGGTTGAACTAAATCCCCCGTGGGAGCATTTGGGTTTTTCACTCGGTTTTGGCGCTTTTCAGGAATGTAGCGGGCTGGGTTTTGGAGTTTTCTTCCCCCGGATGGTGATGGTGCGGCGACAGGGGCGGCGCCGGGAGTCGGACGATGGGGCCGAAAACGCCTGGAGGAGGTCCTCGGTGACGACCGACGGGCACACGGCTGGCTTCACGCGCCGGGGGTAGGACGGCGCGCCGCACTGCGGAGGGCGGGATAGGGCGGAGGGCGACTGCTTGGTCACGGGGGGATCTCCCTTTCTGGAAGGAGCACTTGGACCAGGACCAACTGTCCGAGGTGGCAACGCGGGCAGCGTGCCGCGGAGGCAGCGAGGGCGGTGGGATCGAGTGCGGGCGCGGGGGAGGCCGACGGGGCGGTATCGAGGGGCGGCATGTTGCTCAGCAGAGCGCGGGCCTGCTCGCGTTGCTGACGACAGGAGCCCGCCCAGATGCCGTAGTAGCGGACCTTGGCACAACCCTGGGGCAGCACGTGCTGGAGGAAGCGAGCGATGAACTCCAGGCCCGATACCGTCACGCGGCGCAACTTTTGGGTGCGGCTTTCTCGATACCGGAAGGTGACTTGGCCGTTGTCGATCTGCTCAAACCACGCGGCGCGGCTGAACGCCCGGCCGTTGGACGGTCCGCGCGAGTTGATGTGCGGCAAGCCCTGACATCCACGGTATGCTAATGGCTTGGAGAGGAGGTGGCATGGCTCGGGTTGCCATTCGCTATTGCGCTTATTGAATCTCGGGACTGCACGCCGTCCGTGTGGCGGCGCGGCTACGTCGCGAGCTGCAGACCGATGTCGAGATGGTCCGAGGTCATTACGGCGAGTTCAAGGTACTTGTAGACGGAGAAGCAGTAATCGATCCGGGCGCTTTAGCCATCCTGGGCGTACTGCCGTCGGGGCGCAAGGTGGTCGACGCTGTGCGGGCGCGCCTGGGCGGGTGACCGAAACTCGCACACACGATGCGTGGCGACTGAATGGCCGTCTAACTCGGCGCCTGCAGGCGACGGCCAAAACCATGCCGCGCCTGAGCGCCTGAGTCGTTAGGTGGCTGATAGGGGATGGGCCGTTTGACAATACTTGGAGACCACGAGGACACGTGCGAAGCCTCTTCCTACAGGTGGCGCCGCTCTTCCCGCTGCTGTTTGGCTTGATCCAGTGCGGTGGGACGCTAATTGAACGTGAACGGCGAAGAGGCACATTCCGATTGAGTGTCCTGGAACAGATAGCTGTGTCGCTGTTTCTTGCCTCCCTGTCAATTCTCTTTCTCCTGATCTGGCCCTGGGCTGTCGTCGGTAATCTGGCGCGATACGCAATGTATCTTGGTCTGGCCGTCGTCGCGGCACACGGTGTCGTAGCATCGATACTCGCTTATCGAGCGGGCAAGCTCCTACCTGCGCGTACCGGGTGGGCTAGTTCGGGCCTTCTCGTTCTCATGAGTCTGCCCTGTCTTCTTGCTGTGGGCCATGTATTCCTGGCGCCGTTCCCAGACGACCAGATACTCATCGCGTTTCCGGCGGAAGGGGATTGGTCCGTCGGACAGGGCGGCCCAAGTGTGTTGACGAACGCACATGTTGCCTACGCGAACCAACGGTACGCCCTCGACCTCGTGAAAGTCGGCCCAGACGGAAAGTGTTTCAAGGGAGATGGCCGACAGCTTCAAGATTACCTTTCATGGGGTCAAGCAGTACGTGCACCGTTGTCGGGGACAGTCATCGAGGCAGTCAAGACCTATCCGGACAACCAGCCTGGGCGAGTTGACGACCGTGACTCGAGGGGCAACCATGTGTTAATACGATCGGTCGCTGCCGAAATCATATGGGTGTGGCTACTTTGGAACGACGCTCCACAGGCCGGGCGGATGGAGTCGTTGCTGGTCCTTTTCGATGTGGAAAGACCAGTAGGAATTGAAGTGTCCGCTCAAGTAGACGGCGCGAAGTTTGAG
>Ga0247727_10006661_pt1 | contig 22559 bp, 20 predicted proteins | sample WisWelCaveWW1625_FD_202498 | JGI IMG/M metagenome (GOLD analysis project Ga0247727, IMG submission 202498) | Biofilm microbial communities from Wishing Well Cave, Virginia, United States - WW16-25 | ecosystem: Environmental > Aquatic > Deep subsurface > Groundwater > Cave microbial mat | place...
GACTTCAGGTTTCAACTTTGGAACAACTGGATACAGAATTGCAACTAATGCGCCTGTCACATTTGACATTTATGCAGATGTAACTGGTGTCACCACCGCTGGTAATTCTGATATATCACTTGGTTCAGCCGCAACCTTCTCATGGTCAGATATTGTAAATGCTACAGCTATTACTACAACTGGTCCTCTGACTGGCACTTTACTTCAGACATACAACCAATAATTCTTTCCAAGAATATTTTTTCTGATTTGTAGAAATATAATTTAGAGAAAATTTCTAGTAAAATTATTAAGTTGTAAAATTTAGAAGTAAGGTTTACAAAATCCCCCCTTTCGGGGGGATTTTGTTTTTGTTGAAATTTCTTCAAAATGTGTGGCTTAAAATAACTATGTTAGAATAATCTGAGCAAAAATATGCCAGAAGAATTTAAACTGCGACTTAGAAATATTTCTCCTAAAAAACATATTTGTATTTCTCAACAATTTACTCCTGAATATTTATTTGAACTTTTTGCTTTAGCCGAAGAGATGGAAGAAAATTCACATTTATATTCTGAAGTTTTAAAAAATAAAATAATTTGTTTATTATTTTATGAGCCTTCTACCAGAACTCGTTTCTCTTTTGAATCAGCCGCCAATCGTTTGGGAGCTAAATGTTTAGTTTCTGAAAACGCTGCTCAATTTTCTTCCGCCATTAAAGGCGAAACTATTGAAGACACTATAGAAATGGTAAATCATTATGCAGATTTTGTAATAGTGCGTCATGTGGAAGATGATGTGGCTTATAAAATTTTAAATAGCACTAAACTTCCTTATATCAATGCCGGCACCGGTAAAACTCAGCATCCCACCCAGTCCCTTTTAGATGTTTATACTATTTATCAGAATTTTCAACGCTTAGATAATTTAAAAATTTGTTTATGTGGTGATCTTTTACGGGGGCGCACAGTGGATAGTTTGGTGTATTTACTTTCTAAATTTAAAAATAATAAATTTTATTTTGTGAGTCCTGAAAATTCCAGAATCAAATCTGATTTGAAAGATCATTTGAATGAATGGCAAAAAATAAATAATTTAGAATTTGTAGAGTCAGATAATTTGATTAATGTTTTACCAGACATAGATATTCTTTATATGACCCGTATTCAAAAAGAAAGATTTGATAATCCAGACGAATATGAATTAGCTAAAGGTAAATTTATTTTAAATTTGCAAAATGTTTCTACTATGAAAGAGCAAGCTATTATTCTCCATCCCTTGCCCAGAATTGATGAAATTGCTAAAGAAGTTGACGCTGACCCTAGAGCTAAATATTTTCAGCAAGCCAGAAACGGAGTTTATATTCGTATGGCTTTATTAAAGATTTTAAATGATAATAAAGATTTATAAAAAATTATGATTAAAAAAGTGAAATCTAAATTTCAAAAAAGTCAGTCTAATCTTTTGACTAGACGATATAATTTGCATAAAACTTTTGAATATAATAAAGCGAAAGGACCTTTTGAAAAAGTCAAAAATGTAAATTTTGAAATTCAAAAAATTTTAGGAGATTATGGTATAGAGACAGATTTTTTTGGTTATAAAACTAAATTACCCATTGGAGTGGCTGCGGGTCCACTTTATAATCCTAGATATATGGAAGGTGCTATGAATGACGGTTTTTCAGTTGTGACTTGGAAAACTTTTCGCTCAGTATCGCGATTGGCCCACAGAAATGATGGTAATTATTTGGGACATAATATTGTGTATTTACCCAATCAAGAAATTTTAAGTGGAGATTTTTTTCAAAAAGAAATTTTAGGATCTTTAGAACATTTACAAGAGGCAGAAAAAATTTCCATTACCAATTCTTTTGGTATGCCATCTAGTCAGCCGAATATTTGGATGCAAGAAATTGGGCCAATAGAAAAAATTGCTCAGAAGAAAAATAAATTAGTGATTGCTTCAGTGGTTGGCACCCCAAGAGATTCAGGAGATATTTATGATTTGGCCACTGATTATGCTTTTACCGCCAAATGTGCGGAAATGTCTGGGGCTAAAATTATTGAATTAAATTTTTCTTGTCCCAATGTGCATGGCAAAGAAGGACAAATTTATAAAGATAATCAGAATGCAGCTCTGATTGCTAAGACGGTTCACAATTTACTTTTACCCGAAACTAAAATTCTTTTGAAAGTTGGTTTTGCGAATACAGAAAATTATCAGGAATTTATTTTGCAAACCGCTGATTATATTAATGGTATAGTGGCTATTAATACCATACCCATGAAAGTAGTTGACATTAATCAGAAACAGGCTTTGCCAGGAGGATTAACTAGCGGGACTTGTGGACATATAATTATTGAAAAATCAGTGCAGGCCGTTAGAAATTTAGTGCGAGCTAGAAAAATTTTAGCTAAACAAAATAAAAAATATAAAAATCTTAAAATTATTGGTTGCGGCGGCGTGACTTCTGTAGAAAATTTTCTCAAACATATTCAAGCCGGAGCAGAATTTGTTATGTGTGCCACCGCCGCCCTTTTTCATCCAGAATTACCACTCAAAATCGCTAAACATTTGAGAGAGAAGAAGATTAGAAAGAAAATATGAAAGAAAATTTAATAATTAAAGTATTTATATTAACAATCTTTAAGCATAAATTATTTTTTTGCCAGGTTTTAATTTTATTTTGTATTCACAACGATATATTTCTCCCGCTGCGCGGGAGAAATAGCTAAAAAAATACACAAACAAAGTTCTAATTTTTATGTTAGAATTTAGAAAAAATATGTCAGAAAATTCAAATTTTGAAAATTTTTTAATAGAAAATAAAGTGGTAGGTTATAAAACCGAGCCAATTACTTTAAAGTCTGGGAAATTATCTAATTGGTATGCCAATTGTCGCATTTTGTCTCAAAAATTAAATTTATTGGAGACTTCAGCTAAATTTGTTTTAGAATTTTTAGAAAATAATTATTTACTGCTTGATAATTTGGATGCTGTTTTAGGAGTACCAGAAGGAGCTAATGAACTTGGTCAGGCCCTGCAAAGGGAATTAATTCGCCAAAATAAAATTCAAGATAAAATTTATTCTTTTCGAATCAAGCCCAAAGATCATGGAGATATAGCTAATAAATATTGGATTAATGGTAATGTGCCAAGTAAAGTTCTAGTTTTAGAAGATGTGACTACTACTGGGGGCAGTGCCATTACTTTTGTGAAAAAATTACAAGAAATGGGAATAGAAGTGGTGGGAGTAATTAGTTTAATTAATCGTTTGCAATTGGATAATGGTTTGATGGTCGAAGTTAACTTTCAAAAAGCCAATATTTTTTATTTAGCTATGACTGATGCGCAAAAATTATTAAATCATCTTTTGAAAAATACAGAATCTGAAAATGAATTTGAGTTGATAAGAAATACTATGAACGCAGAATATAAAAAAGAATATGCGGAATATAATTTAATTTCTCCAGTGAAATTATTGAGAAATCTCAAACCTAGAGAAATAGAAAAAATTGGTTTCAGGGAAGTTTTGAAACTTAGACAAGAAAAAATAAAATCTTGTTTATGTGTGGGTTTGGATCCATTGCCAGAGAAATTACCGAAGATTTTTGAAATAATAGATGAAGATACAGAAAATTTAGCTAAGAATATTACTGCTTGGATGATTGAAATTGTGAAAGCTACCGCTGAATATACTTCTATGTTTAAATTTCAGCGAGCTCATTGGGAAGCTTTTTTATTGGGTGAAGCGGCCATGCGTCAAGTCATTGATTATATTTATGAGAATTATCCAGATATTCCAGTTTTTCTGGATTGTAAAAGGGGAGACATTGATCGTACTCAAGCTAGATATGGTCTGGCCCATTTTATAATTGATAAAGTTGATGGTATGAATTATAGTCCTTATATGGGGGATGAATGTTTAACTGGATTAGTGGAAAGTTCTTTGGGTTGGAAGTCGATTGTAGTTTTAGGACGCACTAGTAATCCGGGTTCCAAGAATGTGCAAGAATTAATTTTAGAAAATCAATCCCAACTTTGGGAAAAAGTCGTAGCTGATAATTTTAATTTAGCTAAAGAGTATAAAGTGGACAGGGATTTTGGTGTAGTTATGGCCGCAGCTTTTTTGAGAGATGGTCAAATTTATAGTTCTCATTTATCTCGCGCGCGGGAAATTTTGGGAGAAAAAGTTTGGTTTTTGATACCGGGTATTGGTACTCAGGGTGGTTTATTAAAAGAGACTTTAGAAAATGCTTGGCGAGGTTTTGGGTCTTTGGTTATTTCTTCTTCTTCACAAATAATTTTTGCAAGTCAAGAAAATGATTTTGCAGAAGCTGCTGCCAGAGAAGCTCAAAAGTTGAATCAAGAAATTTCGAAATTTATTTAAATTTCTCTGTGCATAACTTTTTCTTGCATTTATTTTTTTACGTTAAAATAATTTTAGAAAAAAATATCTGATTTTTTAATGTAATTTTTAAGCAATTGTATTTTGAGAATCACTATTTTTTAACTCGGTTGTGGATAAGTTTTTTTCTTGTTTTTCTATTGTATTATTAGTTGATAGTCTGAATTAGCTATATTTTTTAAGGTTTATTTAAGTTTCCAGGATGCCTACCAACAACAGGAATCCTGCAAGAAACTAATTTTTTATTTAAAATAATAAACAGATTTTATATTTTTTGCTATACTACATAAATATGAAATTTAAAAAAATATTTAAACAATTTTTATTAGCGTCTGTAATTGCATTTTTTTTATCATTAATTAATTTAAATCTGTATAATTCTAATCCAGTTCCCACCATCAACTCTACTGTCTCTAACATTTCCCAAACTTCTCAAATCTCTCAATTTTCTTTTGCGCCAAGTTTTGGTATAGAAAGAGGCCATGCAAGTTGGCTTAGTAGTGGGCTGAAGAAGATAGGGGACGCGCTCTCGGATGGGTTTGCTGTGCTCGTTGGTTTACACAATGCACTGATAGGAGGCATAAAGGCGTTATGGGACGGAGAGAGTGTTGCTCGTGGATGGAATTGTGACTTTTATGACACTGCTAATCGTCAGTTTTTTGGTGGTGAGACGTGTAAGAATTCTGAATCCGGTGAAGTTGTGCGTGTATGTAAATCTGATCCAACCAAGATTACTCCTAACACCCTAGAAGGGAGAAGGGCTTGCCCGGCAGCGAAACATATTTGTAAATTTGGCTGGTCAGAGGCTGAGCAATTACGTTCAGAGGCTGAGCAATTACGTATAGAAAACAGGATTTACGAACAAAATACAGAGGTCAATAGCTTAAGAGATAAGCTGTACATATTAAATACTCAACTTACGGCAACAGAGACAGAATTATATGAGTTAAGGTGGGTTTCTGCTTTTCACAGTAATAAGCTGAAGCTCTTGGGTGACAAGTATCAGTTGAATGAAGAAATTGACTCCTTAACAGAGAAACGCTCGAAGGCAAGGAATATCTTAAAGAGGCTTCATACTATGAATAAAAAGAAGAACATTGTTTATTATCACCCTGATCTTAGAAATAAAAAAGAGAATAAAGGAAGTCCACGAATATCTATTGCAACCGCTGATCTTGCATGTAAGCAAGCACCTAACCACGCACCAACAACTTCGGTAAAATAATTTGAATAAAGATTGATTTTGTGAGATTACAATATCAAATATAGCCAGCATAGCTGGCTATAGCACAAATTTAGGAAGGTCCAATTATATATTTATGTCTCTCAAAAAGATATTTTTAAATTTATTATCTATAATTAAAAAATATAAAATTATTTTTATTTTTTTAAATATATTATTTATTTCTCTCTATTTTCTTTTTATAAATTTACAAGAGGCAATTAATATTTTTACCACCTTAAAATTACTAGTTCCATTTTTATTTTCTGTAAAAATATTTTTTTTAACTTTATTTGATTATTCCACTTTGACTAAATTGTCTACTTTAATCTTAGTGGCACTGACGATTTTTTCTTCAGCTATTTTATTTACTTTATTTTTTGCGCTTTGGCAAAAGACTAAAGAATTAAATCCCTGTCAGAAAGAACCTTGGAAACTTTTTATTGGTTTTTTGGGAATGTCTTTTAGTGTGTTGGGATTTAATTGCTTGGCCTGTGCCTCTGGGCTTTTAATTTCAATTTTATCTTTTTTTGGTTTAGCTTCTTATTTGCTTTATTTGCCTCTACAGGGCCAAGAGATTGGATTTTTAGGAATAATTATGATTAATATTATGAATTATATTTTATTAAAACGAATTATTAATCCAAATGTTTGTTAATACAAGTATTTTTTTCTAATTTTTCAAATTTTATGTTAAAATAGCCAACATGCGCGAATAGCTCAGCTGGTAGAGCACTCGACTGATACTCGAGCGGTCCTAAGTTCGAATCTTAGTTCGCGCACTAGATTTTCAGCCCATGGTTGGAAAATTTACATTCAATAATTATGTTGAGACAACAGAAGCATTTGAACCACAATTTAAAAAAATCTATTGGGGTTTTTGATTCAGGTTTCGGTGGTTTAAATATTTTAAAAGGCATAATTCGAGAATTACCTAATTATAATTTTATATATTTAGGTGATACTGCTCGTAGTCCTTATGGCAATCGTTCTCAGGAATTGATTTATGAATTTACTAAACAAGCTGTGGATTTTTTATTTTCTCAACATTGTGAATTAATTATTTTAGCTTGCAATACAGTTTCCAGTGAAGCTTTACATAAAATTCAACAAGAATATTTACCGAAATATTATTCTAATAAAAAAGTTTTAGGGGTTTTAATTCCTGCTGCAGAAGAGGCGATGTTGAAAACCAAAAATCACCGTATTGGTGTTATAGCGACTGAAGGTACAACACAATCGCAATCTTTTGTGCGAGAACTTAACAAGTTAAATCCTAAAGTAAAAGTTTGGCAGCAGGCTTGCCCTCTTTTGGTGCCAATTATCGAGTCGGGTGAAAAAAATTCGGCCGTCCTTCAGATTATTTTGGAAAAATATTTACAGTATTTGCAAAATAAAAATATAGACACTTTGATTTTAGGTTGCACCCATTATGGGATTCTGGAAAAACAAATTAAAGAAATTATGGGAAATAAAATTAGAATTATTTCTGAAGCTAAAGTCATTCCTAAAAAATTAAAAAATTATTTACATAGACATTCAGAAATTGATAATCTTCTGAGTAAAGGAGGAAAGTTAATTTTTTATTCTACTGATTTAACTAAGAAATTTGAAATTTTGGGAAGTAAATTTTTTGGTCAGAAAATTCAAGTACAAAAAGCTTTCTTAGACTCTAGAAATTGAATTGATTTTTTGTTATACTATTGTTGATATCAATAAATTTATGTCAAAAATCTTTTTACAAAGATTATTAGTTTTGATTTTAATTATCACAGTTTTGGTTTTAGCCATACCTGGTGTTTTTAAAGATTTAATGATAATTATTTTAGCTGTGATTTTATTTTTCTCTACTCTTGATTTCAAAAAGAAAAAGAAAGAGGAGTAATATTCATGTTAAAATATTGAAATGCTGGTTAAATCTTTTAAAAATAATTTTTCCAAAAATAAAGATGGGAAAATGCGGTTTTTATATTATCGATTTATTATTTTAATTTTAATATTTTTCTTAATCTTGTTTCTTGTAATAGCGGCGATTTATAAAATTAGTTTATTTAGTTATTTTTCTGTAATTAATTTTTCCACTAATTTATCTGAGAAATATAAGCATAGAATTAATTTAGAAAAATTTTCTACATCATCATCATTTTCTACAACAGCATCATCATCTTTTACAACCTTATCTTTACAGCCAAATTCTGCTAATTTAATTTCTTCTATTAACACTGAGGCTGATATTTTAAATTTCAATCAAATTATTTCTTCTAATACAGAAATTATTTCCCACATTACAACACCAGAAAAGGCACGGGGAATTTATATGTCCAGTTATGCAGCTAGTAGTAAAATGTTTCGGGAAAATTTGTTGAAATTGTTAGAAAGTACAGCTTTGAATACCATTGTGATAGATGTAAAAGATAATTATGGAGAAATTATTTGGGATAATCAAGTTCGCATGTCTTCTTCTGCTTTGAAAGATTTTATTCAGCTTTTACATGAGAAAGATATTTATGTGATAGCCAGAATTGCGGTTTTTGAAGATCCCAAATTTGCTGTAGAGAATATTTCTGAAGCAGTAAAAAATAAAGATGGTTTGCTTTGGAAAAATAAACGAGGTTTAGCCTGGGTTGATCCGGCAAGTCAGAAAATGTGGAATTATGTTTTAGATTTATCTAAAAAATCTTATTTTGAATTTGGTTTTGATGAAATTAATTTTGATTATATTAGATTTCCCACTGACGGCGATGTAAAAAATATTTTTTTCTCAAAATCAGAAGACAGATTTAATTTAAAAAATGCTTCTGGCACCGTGATTCAGAAATTCACCAAAAGAAAAGTAATTCAAAATTTTCAGGAGTTTTTAAATCAAGAATTGCGGGAGAAAGAAAAAATAAAAATCTCGGCTGATTTATTTGGTATGGTGGCTGTAGCCACTGATGATTCTGATATTGGACAGACTTTAGAAGATGCTTTAAAAAATTTCGATTATGTTTCTCCCATGATTTATCCTTCCCATTTTTATGCGGGAACTTTAAATTATAAAAAACCAGATTTACATCCTTATGAAATTATTTATTATGCTTTAGGTAATTCGCTTTTAAGAAGTTATTATCAAGAACATGATTGGCAAATTGCCACTAGCACTTATCAAAAAATAACTGATTTACAAATTTTAAAAACAGAATTTGAGAAAATAGATATTTTATCTGAAAAAAATCCTGAGAAAAATCTTGCAAGAAATTTAAAAGTTTTACAGAAAAAAATCAGACCTTGGTATCAAGATTTTGATTTGAATGGAATTAATTATGATAGGCATGCAGTTTCTAAGCAAATTCAAGCTGGTAATGATTTAGGCATAAATTCTTTTTTACTTTGGGATGCCAAAAATAAATACACAAGAGGCATTGATTATGATAAGATTGGGCAATGAAAAATGTTCAAAATATTTTTGAAAAAGTTTATACAGAAAAAGATTTACAAAAATTAAAAAATTTTATAGCCAGAGATTTAAATCTTTATTCTTTTTATTCTGTAAATTCTCGAACCCCAACTAACGCCGAATTATCTGTATTGTTTGAAAAAAGATTGCAAGAAAATTTAGAAAATAATTTAGATGCAAAAAGAATTCAGGAGATTAGACAACTTTTGAAAAATTCTAAAGTTAGAAGCAATTCTGGAGTAGTGACGATTTCAGTTTTAACTAAACCCTATCCTTGTCCAGGAAGATGTATTTATTGTCCGACTGAAGTAAAAATGCCGAAAAGTTATTTGAGTCAAGAACCAGTGGCGGCTAGAGGTTTGGCTAATAATTTTGATCCCTATAAACAAATGCATTCTCGTCTAAATTCTTTGGAATTAAATGGACATCCTATTGATAAATTAGAAGTAATTGTGATTGGTGGAACTTTTGATTATTATGAAAAAAGTTATCAAGAATTTTTTATGCAAGAAATTTTTCGCGCTGCGAATGAATATAATTTTACGCAAGAAAATAAAGAGAAGAAGAATAAAGAAAAATCTAATGTAAATTTCATTTCTTTGACTTTATTGGAATTACAAAAAATAAATGAAACTGCCAACTGTAGAATTGTGGGTTTATCAGTGGAGACTAGACCAGACTGGATTAATTTCGAGGAATTAAATTGGTTGCGTTATTTGGGAGTAACTAAAATTGAAATCGGGGTGCAACATTTAGATAATCAGGTTTTAGATTTTAATGGAAGAGAAATGACTAAAGAAAAGATTGCCGAGGCTACAGAATTAATGCGGGCTGCGGGATTTAAATTTGTTTATCATATGATGCCGAATTTACCAGAATCTAATCCAGAAATGGATGTGCAAATGTTTAAGGATTTGTATAATACTAAAAATTTTCATCCAGACATGTTGAAAATTTATCCTTGTGTGATTTTAAAAACTACTTTATTGTATAAAATGTTCACCAGAAAAATTCAGAAAGTTAAAAATTTAATCACAGGAGAATATCAAGAAAAAGAATTTTCTTATCAACCTTATACTGATGAAAAATTAATTAAAGTTTTAGCCTTATGTGAAAGAGAAGTAAAAAATGACACTAGAATTATCCGTATGATTCGGGATATTCCCGCCACTTATATTTTAGCTTCTTCTAAAAAATCTAATTTAAGGGAATTAGTGGATGCTTATCAAAAAAAAGAAAATTTTTTTCAATCAGATATTCGCGCCAGACAAATTCGAGATACAGAAGTTAATTTGGAAGATTTTTCTTTGCGTCAAACTATTTATGAGACTAATCATGGCCTAGAATATTTTCTGGAATATATTAATAGTCGGGATGGTGATAAATTAGCCGGCTTTTTGCGTTTGAGATTACAAGATAATTTTTTTGATTCAGAACTTGCAAAATATGAAAATTTAAAAAATTTAATTGACAAGACTGCCTTAATTCGCGAACTGCATGTTTATGGCAAATTAAAAAAAATTGGAGAAGAGGGGGATCAAGCTCAACATGTGGGTTTTGGTAAAAAATTAATGTTAGCCGCTGAAAAAATTGCCAAAGACAATCATTATAAAAAAATCGCAGTGATTTCTGGTGTAGGTGTTAGAAAATATTATGAAAAACTTGGTTATTATTTAGAAAATACTTATATGGTAAAATATTTACATTCCGAATCTAACAGTAATATATAATTCGTCTGAGATTGTTTAAGAGTTGATTTTATAATCTTGTTTATGTATTTTTTTTAAACCTTTTCTCCCGCGCAGCGGGAGAAACACAGTATCTTACATACAAGATGAAACAAAAATCAAACCACGTCACATTGAAATATTACACTCAGATTTGGAACTTACAATATTTATAATGTTAAGAATATATAATTTAAAAACCCAAATTCAAAATTTTTTAGCTAAAAGATTTACTGATGATGGAGCGGGGTGGTTATTTTTGCAGCAATTAATTATTGCCCCAATGTCTTTAATTACTACTGTAGTTTTAGCTAGAATATTATCTATTTCTGATTATGGGTATTATAAATATATTTTAAACATGAATGCAATTATTGCAATTTTTGGTTTAACTGGTATTTACAGTATAGCTTCTTTAAATATTCAAAGAGGTCAAGATAATTTTTTTGATTTAGCTTTTCAATATAGAAAAATTACGCGTTATATACCAAGCATAATTTCCCTTTTTGTTTCTCTTTATTATTTTTATAATCAGAATAATTTTTTAGCAGCACTTTTTTTCATCAGCGCTTTCTTTATTTTTTTTGCAGATGCCTATTTAATGTATACTGCGGGGCTATCTGGCAAAGGGGATTTTAAACGTTTAGCAATTTTGGAAATTATTAATTATTTTATTTCTTATTTTCCTCCAATTTTAGCAGCTTATATTTTTAAAACTGATGTGAATGTAGTAACCATAGTTGTGTTAACTACTTTTTTTTGTCAATTTATTTTTCGTTATTTTGCTTATCATTATGTGAGAACTTATTTTGGTTTTAAAAATAATCTAACACAACCATCAGCGCAATTAATGGCCTTAGAAAAAAAATTAGAGAATGTAAATTTTATTAGAGATAAGAATTTTGAAAAAGAATCTTTAGCCTTATCTGTAAATAATTCTTTGGGTGGTTTAGGAAATAATGCAGCGGGAGTTGTAGTTTTTAATCGTCTCGGGGCCGAAGATAAAGCAGTTTATAGTTTGGCTTTAACTTTTTCTGATTTTGCTTCTCTTTTTATCACAGCCCCCATGGGTAGAATTATTTTGTGTTTATCCAAAATGACTAAAGATAATTTTAGTAATAGAAAAAAAATTAATTATATTAAATTACAATTTAAAAAATATTTTTTGCCAACTCTTTTGTTAACTCTTCTCACCATGTTGGCCTTACCTTTAGTTTATAAATTTTTATTTCCTAAATATTTTTTCTCTTATCAATATGCTGTAGTTTATAGTTTATCTATTTTAGCTGTGATTTTTTCTCCCGCAGTTTCTTATTTTTACGAAAATCGACATTTTAAATTATTAAATATTCTGCAGATTATTGCTTTAATTATTAATTTACTTTTACTTTTTATAGTTACTAATTATTTTGGTTTATGGGGTGCTATTATAGCTAGTGTTTTTATTAAATTCATTACTAATTTAATTTTTGTAGGTATGATGTATGTGAGAAAATAAAAATAAAATAATATTTATTAAAATATGCTATTTAAAGTTTTTTTAATTAATTTAGAGAAAGATAAAGGCAGATTAGAATTTATGTCTAGTCAACTTAATAATTTACAGATTTTTTTTGAGAGATTTTCGGCTATTAATGGCTGGGAATATGTGGGGAAAGAATATGATAAAGAGTTGGCTATAAAAATGAATAATGTGGGTCTGACATATGGAGAATTAGGTTGCGCGCTTTCTCATAAAAGATGTATACAAAAATTTTTAGCTAGCAATTTTGAATACGGCCTAATTTTAGAGGACGATGTTTTGTTCACTTCAGATTTTAAAAAAATTGCTGAAGCTGAAATTCAGAAAAATAATGAATTTAAAATTAAATATAAAAACTATAATTGGGAATATTTACAATTTGATTATTGGGACCCGAAAGATTTTTGGACACATCGCTGGTTTCAGCAAGTTAAAAATACTTTTAGGATGCAGAAATCTTTAGTTCAGGCCATAACTTTTATGGTGAAAACTATTTTCAAATTGCCGGCGGTTTTATTTTTGGCTATCTTGGAAATTGCTAGGAGTAAAATTGTAATTGGTCCGGTGAAATTTTATCGAGATATTTATTTGGCCGGGGCTTATTTACTGACTAGAGAGGGGGCTAAAAAATTATTAGCTTTAGCTGAGAAGATAGTTTATCCTGCTGATAGATCACAGAATGAAGCTAAAAGACAATTGGGTTTGAAAATTAAATATTATTCACCGGTAGTGATTTTACAGCAAAGGACAAAATATAAATCTAACATCGGTATATAACAAAATTATGATTTCAAAAATTATTCATTATATTTGGTTAGGAAAAAAGAAAAAACCTGAAAACTGGTTAGACGTTTTTGAGAGTTGGAAAAAATTTGCAGAAGATTATGAAATTAAAGAATGGAATGAAGAAAATATTTCTGAGTTTATTTTACCAGCCTATTTTTATAAAGCCATGAAGGATAAAAAATACGCTTTTGCTTCAGACGTACTTAGATGTTTTATTTTAGAAAAATACGGTGGAATTTATTTTGACATTGACCAAAAATTATTAAAGAGTTTACCAGATGATTTTCTAGATTGTGATTTTTTTACAGCCTATTTTCATAATAGATTTGATTATTTTGGCTTTCAATTGACCGGGGTCAAACCCAAGCATTTTTTAATGAGAGAAATGATAAAAATTTATAGAAATTATAATTTGATGAACAGTTATGAGATTATCAATTCTATATTTTCTAAGCTTCTGAATAGATATTTAATAGTTAATAGCAAAGATATGGTAGAATTAGATTATGGAGGTAAGTGTGTATTTATTAGCAATCAAAAAATAAAGATATTTCCACAAGAATATTTTTATCCAGAAGAAATTTGTGGACATGATTTTAGTCAAGCTTATGCTATCCATTTAGGAAACACTTCTTGGATACCTGTCTGGAAAAAAATATTACACAGAATCCCAGGTTATAATTTCTGGAAAAAAGTTTTTAATTGTCTACTACCTCAGATTATAAAAAACCGTTTTATAAATATACGTTACAAATAATTTATTAAACATATATGCTATTCAATTCACCAGTTAAGCATAATGCAGATAATAAAACAATAGATTTAAGAGATTTACAATATACTCAGATACTGAGAAATGATATTTCTTATAATTACGCTGGTCTGACAGTCGGGGCTGCCATCGGGGTACATGAATCTGCTTTTTCTATAGTGGAGAGCCTACACCTGAAAAAAGATACCCAGATTTTAGTCTTGGGTGCAGGGGCTGGAGCCTTTGATCAGAGATTGCTGGATAATGGTTTTTCTAATATTACAGCTATAGAATTTGTGAGAAAAACTTATAAAGTGTCTGGTACCAAACTTTATGATTTAGATTTAAATCAAAATTTTTCACATTTAGGAAAATACGAATTAATAGTAGCTTTAGAAATCATTGAACATTTAGAAAATCAATTTCATTTTATTCGAGAAATAAAAAAATCTTTAACTATCACGGGCCACTTAATACTTTCTTCACCTCATGTGGAAAGTAGTTTTGCTAGGGTGAAATATTTTTTGCTAGGCAAATTACATTTCTTTTCTTATGAAGAATTATATTGGACTGGCCACATTAATCCAATCTTTAGACATATTTTAGATTTTAATCTCGCACAATCAGGCTTGAAAATTCTGAAAGTTCTGGGCAATAATCAGACTATGTGGTTTGATTTAATTTTCAAGTATCCAATATTCTCCATGAGATTTGTATATATTTTTGCTTATTTGATCTCTATGTTGGAATTTAAAAAAGGTAAAGAGCATAATCAAAACATTAATATTTTTTTAATTGGCCATCAGAATTAATTTATAGATATTTAGATTTAAGATTTAAAAATATATGAATTTTGAAAAATTACAATCTTTAGATTTAAGAGATGTTCAACACACTAATGATAATCGATTTGGTGAAAATTTAGGCTACAATTATAAAAATATTCCAATCCACTGTGTTATGGGTATTCACGAAGCAGCTTTTTCTCTGGTTGAGAGTTTAAATCTGAAAAAAGATAGTCAAATTTTAATTTTGGGAGCCGGTTCTGGAGCTTTTGACCAAAGATTATTGGATAATGGTTTTTCTAATATTACAGCCGTGGAATTTATTAAAGATGTTTATAAAATTTCCGGAACTAAATTGTTTGATTTAGATTTGAATCAAGATTTTTCACATCTAGGTCAATATGATTTAGTAATAGCAATAGAAATTATTGAACATTTAGAAAATCAATTTCATTTTATTCGAGAAATAAAAAAGTTATTGACTTCCACTGGACATTTAATACTTTCTACCCCAAATGCAGAAAGCAGTTTTGCGAGAATTAAATATTTTATTGTTGGTGAATTACAATTTTTTCATGAAGATTTATATTTATCCGGACATATTAGTCCAATCTTTAGACATGTTTTAGATTTTAATCTTTCTCAGTCTGGTTTAAAAATCATTAAAGTTTTAGGTAATGGTAATCTTTGGAAACGACTTATATTTTTAAAATATAAAAATATTTTTATGATATTTTTTTGTTTTCTATTGTATTTAATTTCTTTTTTAGAATTGAGAAAAGACAAAGAGCATAATCAAAATATTAATATTTTTTTAATCGGTCATAGCAATTAATTTAAATCTTATTATCAAACTTCTGATTTCTAACATAAGAACTAAATCCTTCTCCAGCATCTATAATTTGATAATCTTTACTTAAATCAGCAATAATAGTTTTTACCAATCCGCCTTTAAAAATAAATATAGAATTCTTTTTATTTAAGTTGTGATTAATACAAAGATTTTTAATATCTTCAGTAATTTTATCCCTACTTTCAAAAGAATTTTGATTTGGTACCTGGATAAATAATTTTATTTTTTGGGACAAAATTTTATTTTGTTTTATTTCTGCAATGGAATCTGCATTGGCTATTAGAATCAGGTTTTTATTTTGATTCAGAATATGTGAGATAATCTTTTGACACTCATCAAATCTATAAAATGCATGGGCATCTATATATTTAATTTTTTGATTAAAAAGTATTTCATATGTATTTTTTAGTGGCAGCCAGCAAAATTTTTTCGATACTTCTAAGCTGGGTAAATTATCTAATTCTTGATTAGAATAATTAAGAAAAATTGGTATTGCTAGGATATAATTACTAGAGTTTTGATAATTTTTAATTAATTTTAAAAATTCTTCTCTAATTTCTTTTGACCAAATTTGATAACAAAGAGAAGTATAATAATTTATAATTCCAATTTCCCCATCCCCAATTCTAATAATCGATTTTCCTTGATTAATTAACTCTAGTACCTCTTCGGTAGTATAAAATTGACAGTTTATTTTTTTTTCTTGCACCAAGAGTCGCCAAAGATATAAGAAACAATATTTAGTATTTCTAAATAAATGTTTTCTTAAAAACTTAAAAAATTTTTTCAATAATATAATTTTAGATTTTATTTTTTGAAGCATAATGTTAATGTAGCAAATTTTTCAGACTTCTTAGTATCATATAAAATAAAATCTTTGAATTAAAAAATAATTTTTTATTATTGAGAATTTCTTGCCAAAGAATTTTAGTCTGTTCTTTGTATTTATTTTTTATTTCATCTGTGACACCATCCTGTAAATAGCCACCAGAAATTGTGGTATGTATATTTTTATAAATTATTGGAGAATTAATTTGAATAAAATATAACCATTCTTCACCATTCTGGATTTTTTGTGAGAAATTATATTTTTGAGCCAGAGATGTCTGAATGATGTGAGTAGCGTCTCCAGAAATATTTTTGAAAATTAAATAATCCCAAAAATAATTATAACTTTTTCTAGTCTTGTTAATTTTAGTTAAAGATTTTTGATTTTCTGTAACCCTGTTAGTGATTAACCATTTTATATTTTTGTCTCGCAATTCTTTGGCTAAATCTGCCAGAGTGTTGGTGTTCAACCAATCATCATCATCTAAAAAAATAATATAATCACTAAATGGTGAAATGTTTTTTAAAGCTAAATTTAAAGAATAATTTTTTCCAAAATTTTTTGGATTTTTAAAATATTTAATTTTTTCTTTCTCGTTTTGATCTAATTGATTCAGGAAATTTTCAAAATTACTATAATCAAAAAGTGGCGAATCATTTATGACTAAAATTTCAAAATCAAAATTAATTCCACTCTCGTTATTATTATGATTATTTTTCTCACTATCATTATCATTGGTATTTGCTGTAGAATCTTGGTTTTTTACTTTGTGATTTAAAACTGAAGACACTGCCCTGAGTAGCAAATCTGGTCTTTGAAAAGAAGGAATTACTATGCTAAAAAAAATATTTTTCATTTTGTTATTCCATTTTTAAGATTTTTTTAATTTGATTTTTAATTCCTAATTTTTCTGTGAGAATTTTTAGATTTTTATGTAAGCCAATTTTTTTAATTAGTTTATTTAGGGGATGACCCCAACTATAATCCCATAGATGTACGGCATAACTTTCTTGGGGCGCTCCAGTCCAATTATTTTGTAAAAAGATTTTTATATTCTCTGCCATGTAAGGATAAAAATATTTTGGTTCCAGAATTTTTATTTTATCTACTTGACTTATTTTCTTTACCTGATCAAGTTGATTAAAGATTGAATTGGGTTGGGTGTTGTTTTGATTAGAATATTCTTGAAAAATTCTGGTCATGATTTTTGGTATAGGTTCTAAAATTTCTGTATTTTGATTATAATAGTCTAAAAGTTTTTTAATATATAAATTATTTTGGCTGGTCGCAATCATGCCGGCACTAATATATTCTGTATCTTCTTTTCCCAAAACTAAATTATAGTTTAGCAAATCATCAAATCTATTTAAAACATACATATCAGTGTCTAAATAAATTCCACCATATTGATCTAAAACCCACAGGCGAATATAATCCGCCACATAAGCATATTTTTTTTTATGATAAGCTTCTCGGGTGAAAGAATAAGCCTGAATATCAAAATTATTTTCATTCCAGAGTTGAATCTGATAATCTGGCATGACTCTCGACCAAGATTCTAAACATCTTAAAATTTTTACAGACTGCGGTTTGGGCCCCACCCAAACATAATGAATAATTTTTGGAATCATTTTATTTTAAAAATTATATCACAGGGTCGATTTTTTGGCTGATTTTTTTAATTTTCTCAATCCATGTTATACTCCCAAAGTTGTGATCAGAAAAGAAAAACATTATGCAGAAATTTTTAAAATTCGTAATTTATGTAAGTTTGGCTATTGTGCCATTTTTGGCTTTTTATGTAACTAGCGTGAATCCAGACTCATTACAAATTTTATTTCCCTATATTTCTGGAAAAAATTTTGCTTTTCGAATTTTGGTGGAAATTGCTGCTGCTGCCTGGTTAATGTTAATGATTATTAATAAAGATTATAGACCTAAGAAATCTTTTTTACTTTATGCTTATGCCAGCTTTATTTTTATTTTATTATTGGCCGATATTTTTTCTGTAAACCCAACTCGATCCTTTTTTTCTAATTTTGAAAGAATGGAAGGTTTTCTGACCCACATTCATTTGTTTCTGTATTTTTTAATTTTAATTTCTATTTTCAAAACCAGAGCAAGTTGGGAATCTGCTAAAACAGTTTTATTTCTGTCTAATTTACCAGTTTTAATTTTAGCTTGGATGCAATTATTGGGAACTGAAACGATTTTTTCTAAATATTTACCTGCTTTAAGAAAATCTTTGCATGAGAATTTCGCCCCTTCACAGGGAGGTAATCAACTGGATGCTTCTTTAGGTAATTCTACTTATTTAGCTATTTATTGTGTTTTTTTTATTGGTTTATTTTTTATGACTTTTGTAGAGAATTATTTGACAAATAAAAAATATATTATTTATTTACTGATGACTATTTTGAATTTAATAATTCTTTTTTATACCGGCACCCGGGGAGCTCAATTGGGATTAGTGATAGGAATTTTTGTGACCTCTTTAATTCTTTTTTTTGCAGGCAAAAGATTTTCGGAAATTAAAAATCTGAGAAAAACAGCTTGTGGAGTTTTTATATTTTTAATTCTGAGTTATTTTTCACTTTTAGTTTTTGGTCAAACTGAATTCGCTAAAACTTCACCCTCTTTAACTAAAATTGTTAAATTAGCGAAATTTTTAAATCCATTGACCGTGGGTGGAAAATTATGGGAAATTAAAACTAAACTTTATGATGGCCAGTCTAATTATAAAGATTTATTAGCTGTGACTAATGACAGCACCATGACTTCTAGATTTTTAAATATGAAAATGGGCTGGGAAGGTTTTCAAGAAAAGCCTTGGCTAGGTTGGGGGCAAGATAATTATTTTTATGTATTTGGAAAATATAATGATGCACGCATGTATGCCCAAGAACCCTGGTTCGATAGATCCCATAATGTTTTTTTTGACTGGTTAATTGCGGCGGGGATTTTAGGATTATTAGCTTATTTATCACTTTATTTTATAGCTATTTATACTATGTGGTTTGCTAAAGCTACTCGCCAACATCATGATTCCTATATTGATTTTTTGGAAAAAAGTTTATTAACCGGTTTATTAGTGGCTTATTTTATTCATAACTTTTTTGTTTTTGATAATTTAATTTCTTATATTCTTTTCTTTTCTATTTTAGCTTATATCAGTGTGCGCTTCGATCATTCTAATGAGAAAAAAGAAAATTTAATTCCCGTGAAATCTAATTTAATAAAAAATATAGATGATAGAATTGTTCTTTATGGTCCATTTATTGTAGTAACTTTATGTTTGGCAATTTATTTTTTAAATATTAAATATATAAAAGCTGGGATTGGAATTATTCAGGGTCTGATACCGCGACAAATGGTTGATGATAAATCACCTCTTGACGCCTTAAATCGTTCTTTAGATGAATTTAAATTAGCCATCAAACTTGGAGGCATAGCCAAAATGGAATCTGTAGAACAATTAACTATACAAACTAAGAAATTAATTGATGAGGTTAGAAAGACTAATTTACCTAAAACCCAAGAATCTTTTCCAGTGTTTCAATTAATTTATAATTATGTGGAGACAGTGAAAAAAGAATATACTAATTTAATTGATTCTGAAAAAAATAAAGATCCTCGAAGTTTATCTATTTATGCAACTTTTTTACGAGCGATCGGTGATAATGAAAATTCTTTAAAATATGGAAAATTAGCTTATGAATCTGCTCCACTAAAGCAAACCATTGCGGCTGATTATATGCAAACTTTACTTTTGATGAAAAATTATCCTGAAGTTTTGGCTGTAGCTGAAAAAATGTATAAATCTGAAACCAGTCATCCTCAAGCCAAGCTCCTTTACGCTTTAGCTCTAGCTTATAATGGAAAATTTTCTGAAGCTTTAGCTTTAGACCCAAATTTAAAAGATAAAATTCAAGAAATTAAAAATGAGATTCGCCAATAGATTTAGAATAGATTTTAAAATTATTTTTTAGGAGAAATTTGACAAAAATTTATAATAAGTTATACTTTAAAAGATGAGAAGTGATAATAATGTCACTTTTTGTTTTGTTTTTTTCACAATCAAATGAAAGGGGAAATGGTTATGGAAAATATTAACGGTGGCGTTTGTAAATTCAGCTTCATGGTTGATTCTAACTCAAATATTTTTAGGCAATTGTTTAGAAAATATTCACTTTTTTATCTTTATCTATTCAAACTTGAATATCAAGCAAATCTGGAGTTGGTAAAGAGAGAAAAATTACTCAAGAGAGACCTAAGTGCTGGGCATCAGATCAATAGTAATCATCTTGCTGATAGTTCTCAAGATGACTTATTCCCGTCAATAAGAGCAGTAAATAACAAACGCGAAGAGGTAAATAAAATACGGGCCGCCATGGAAAGGATAAAACCGGGGAAATTTGGGTTATGTGTAGATTGCGGTATAGACATAACCATGTTCAGGGTAGCACGGTCGGGCAACATGGCAATAGAGACATGTGAGCCATGTTGTCGCGCGCGTCATTAAGTTTTTGTAACTTCCCCCAGAGCGATCATCCAATTGTGATCGCTCTGGGGGGGACAGGGTGAAAAAATTTTGCAGCATTACAGAATTCTGAATGCTGTTTTTTTATTGTGATATACTTTATAAGTTTAGATTTTAATTAAAACATGTAAATTTAAAATATTTAAACATTATTGATTTTTTAAAAAATCTACTGACAGAAATTTTTATATTTAGATTTTATTGAAATTAGAAATTATATAACCTAGAATTCCCGCCGCCGGCGGGAATCTTGAAGAAGTTTCTCAGAATCATAATTATTTTACTATTTTAATTAAAATCCTAGTCATCTTTAAACTAAATCTATCAAAAATAAACTTTATGAAAAATAAATTTCAACAGCTATTTTCAATATTATTTTCTAAACCATTTTCAAGATTATCTATTAATTCTTTTACTTTGCGATACCGTAGTCTGGGAGTGGGCTGGTTTTTATTTTTTATATTATTAAATTTTAATTTTCTAACTTCTTTCGCCCAAGAAGAATTTGTAACTAATCCCAGACAAGATTTTAAAGAAATTGGAGGACTGATTAGTAGTTTAACTGATAATGTAGTTTTAAAGTTGACGATTTTTTTTGGTGCCGCAGCTTTTACAGCTTTTATGTATGGTTTGTTTATGTATATTTTGGACAGAGTTAATGACAAAACTGGTGGTGAGGGAGAAAAAAAAGCTAAAGAATTTATGCTCTGGAGTATGGTAGCTTTATTTGTAATGGTTTCAGTTTGGGGTATTGTGAGATTGTTTCAATCTTTTGCAGGTGTAAACCCACTAGAATTAAATCAAAAATTACCAGTACTTTGTATTACTGGAGTAAATTGTGAAGGGGATTCTCGTGGCGATTATGTTTTAGATAATTCACTAGTGAATATAGATGAAAGAAGGTCTATTTTAGACACTACTGGCATTGTGCGTACTGATGCTAGGTATACATTACCTAAGAAAAAATTAGGCGATAGTTGTACGGTTTTAAAGGGTGGTAATGACAATTCTGAATGTGATGTTAGTCAGGGTCATTATTGTGGTAGTAAGAATCAAAAGACCGGAGATAGTGGTAGATGTGTAAATTAAATTAGGAACAGGAGATGAGTCTTGAGGGATTTTGGATTTTTTTAAAAAATAAGTGAACTGAATTTATGTTATACTTTTAACATAATTAAAATAAAAAAGGTTTATTTTAATTAAACTTGGGGTTTGTGATTCATGTTTCATGATTATATAATTTATACTACATAACAATATAGACTACACAGAGGTTGAATAAACAATAATTTTACAACCTTGGGTTGTACAAAGTTGTGAAATAATATTAGAAAAATAATATTATATTTATTATAAAAATTATTATGCCAATAAAATTAAAGAGATTAAATTTAACATTTTCTAGAATCTTTTTTATTTCTATATTATTTTTATTTTTAATTTTAAATTTTTATAATTCTTTAGCTCAAACTATTAGCGGTAATGTTAGAATACCTGTAACCAAGGACGGGAGACAATTATTTGATGTGACTTTAGGGGGAAGTATTGGTGATGGTCCAAATAATCCAAATAATCCAAATAATCCAGGTGATGGATCTGGCTATTCTCCAGCTTCTGCTACTGGTTGTAACACTGTAGATGAAAATGGAGTGGCCACTTTCGGAGGCATAGGATGTTTAATTTCTAATTTAACTAATAATGTAGTCAAAATGTTGGCT
>Ga0247727_10006662_pt1 | contig 22557 bp, 22 predicted proteins | sample WisWelCaveWW1625_FD_202498 | JGI IMG/M metagenome (GOLD analysis project Ga0247727, IMG submission 202498) | Biofilm microbial communities from Wishing Well Cave, Virginia, United States - WW16-25 | ecosystem: Environmental > Aquatic > Deep subsurface > Groundwater > Cave microbial mat | place...
TGAGCTCGCGAAAAAGCTCGAACTCACTGTGACATTGCTGCATATTTTTGAATCTCTGCCGGTGAATGAGGCGATGAGAAAGATAATTCGTTCACAATTGATATTCCGTGACGCTGCCGATCGCCTGGCAAAACGCGCGGAACAAATCACTTCAGATTCAAGGGTGAGGGCAAAGGCAGAAATCAAGGAAGGCAATATTTTCGAACACATTGGCAAGGCCGCGGAGGAATTTGATGCCATGATGGTCGTGATGGGAACACACGGAACGAAAGGTGTTCAGCATTTTGTCGGGAGTTTTGCAGCCCGCGTCATTCAATCCTCTCCCGTGCCCATCCTTACCGTTCAGGACGGTGCAAAAGCCAAAATCGGATGGCTGTTGAGTGACATTGTCATTCCGGTGGATTACACAACAAACCTGAAACAAGTTTGTTCATGGACGATGTTTCTTGGAAATACAATCGGCGTGAAGCCGCACATTCTCCGTTTGTCGCCTCCTACCGGGGATCCGATCGGAAATTATTCGACGGAACTGGAAGGAATGCAAACGGAATTGAGCAAACTGAAAAACGGATTTACTTTTCAGGAAATCCGCTGTCAGCCCGATAAAGTCGCTGGTGAAGTATTGACGTTTGCTTCATCCTGCCATGCCGGCATGATTATCATTTCACAACAGGTTGACGATCAGCAGTATGTACTTGGAGAACAGCAGCAGAAAATCCTGCTGAACGGGGAGCGTATCCCGGTTGTTTGCCTGGATAACAGGCGGGTATTGTTGCCGGCTTAAGAAAGTGAGTAGTCAATGGTCAGTAGTCAGATCGTTTCCATCGCACCTATGGATTAATTTCTGACAACTGACAAATTCTTCTGACCAGTGACAACTGACAACTGATCCCGGCAATTTTCAATAAAATTATCGGGACCTCCGCTTCGCTTCGGCTGAACGCTATTTTTTGACCCAATTCGCGATCGCCTTCACAACATCCTCTGAAACATTGCCGGGTTTCTTGTAGCTCTCAGGGGTGCTCTTTTCCGTTCCCTTGCGGAACAAATGGTCGGCATCATCAAAAGAAACAAATGTGACAAAATCATTTTCGCCGAGTTCGTTTTTCAACGAATCGAAATCCGTTTTGGTTACCTGGTAGTCGCGGAAACCCTGGAGAATCAGCACAGGCTTTTTCAACTCCGTGACTGTCTTTGTGACTTCGCATTCGCGGAGGGAAATCCAGAATGATCCGGTCAGATCAAGCGGAAGCTCTTCCCTCGGCGTATCAAATGAAAGAATTGGTGATTTAACCATATCAACCTTTCCTTTGAGGAAGTACATTTCGGTTTTTTCCTCTTTGGTAATGGTGTCATCCAGCATGGCCAGGTACCTGAAATGGTCGAGTACGAGATCCTCCGGAGGTCTTGAGGTTCCTGACAGCATGACAATACCGGCCGTGTTTTTCGCTTCTTTTGCGATGAGGGGCGCGCAAATGGCGCCAAGGCCATGCCCGGCAACGAATATCCTGGCAGGATCAATTCCTTGTATTCCTTTCATCATCCTGACCGCGAAAACTGCATCGTCAACAGTTTCATCCCGAACCGTGATGGAATCTGCATAATTCGCCATGGAAACTGAATAATAGGAGGTTCGTTTTTCGTAGCGAAGAACTGCAATTCCCATACTTGCGAGACCCTGGGCCAGATCACGGAAGACCTTGTTCGGTCCGGTGCTTTCGTCCCGGTCCAATGGTCCGAGGCCATGAATCAGCACTACCGCCGGAAAAAGACCGGGTCCCGAAGGCATCGTCAGTGTAGCGGGAAGAGGCCACCCGGGAATGCGGATGATTAGTTCCTTTTCGGCAAAAGAATTCTCATTGGCGTAATCCGGTGGAGGAGAGGATGCCGGTTCCGGAGAATCGAAATACAATCCGCTTACCAGCCCCGAAGAATTGTGCAAGACCACCATGACCAATTTCCTTGTTTCAAGAATAACTTCGGCGAAGCTTTTGTATCCATCGGATAAGTAAGGGTAGCTAGTGACCGGACCGAGAGATTCAAATTTTCCTCCGGAGTTTGATGTGACATTCCAGATTTGCCTGGCAAAACCCAATGACATTTGGGCGCGAAATTCCTCAGTTGTCAATTCGGCTTCTTTGGAATCAGCAATTTCGCCCCGAAGGAGGCTCAGGTATTGTTCTGCTATTTTGCCTGGTTTTTGCAGCTCTGCTGCCGGGAAGTCCTGCGCATAAACGAATGACACCAGCAAAAAAATGGCAGGAAAGGCGGTTTTTGGAAGCAATGTTTTCATTTTTACCGAAAAGGTCAATTCATTTGGAATGAAGGGAATGAAAATACAGAAGCATCTGCCGGGATGCAAACCGGAAAAACGGTATCAAAGGTAATTTTATTTCAGGCAGAATTGCGGTATTTTGACGTGAATGATGGGAAGCACTAAGTTCAAGCGAGGTTTTTCATGGGAAATTTTTCGACGATAAATTTCAAGCAATGGATCAATGAGAACCGCCATTTGCTGAAGCCGCCGGTCGGCAACAAGCCGGTATGGCATAAGACAAACGATTTCATTGTCATGGTAGTCGGGGGGCCGAACCAGAGAACGGATTTTCACTACAATGAATCGGAAGAATTTTTCTATCAGCTCGAAGGGAACATGGTGTTGCGGGTGATGGATGAAGGCAAACCGCTTGACATTCCGATTTCTGAAGGTGACATTTTCCTTCTGCCGCCGAGGGTTCCGCATTCGCCCCAAAGAAAAGAAAATACCGTTGGCATCGTCATTGAAAAAGTGAGAGTGAAAGGAATGACCGATGGCCTGCAATGGTATTGCCGGAATTGCAACGAAAAAATATATGAGGAATATTTCTTCCTGGAGGATATCGCCACGCAGATGCAGCCGGTTTTCGAACGTTTTTATTCTTCGGAAGCTTCGCGGACGTGTAAGAAGTGCGGGACGGTGATGGCTAGACCTTGACAATCCACTGGTGCTCATCCTCAACTCTTCCCATCCGGATGTCGTTGAGTTTTGCAAGCAATGCATTGCCGATTTTGCGTTCCTCAACCGGCGGAAGTTCCATGACGATTTTCCGGTAACCGATTTTCACAACGTGGGAAATCACCGCAGCGGTTCCGGTTCCGAATGCTTCCTGCAACCGGCCCTGCTGCCAGGCGGCCTGAATTTCCTTGATCTTGATCCGGCGGACTTCAGCAGGAATGCCGAGGCCTTTGGCCAAAGTAAGTATGGAATCCCTCGTAACACCCTTCAGGATGGTGCCTGTCAGTTCCGGGGTGATCAGAACGCCGTCAATCACGAAAAAAATATTCATTGTGCCGCATTCTTCCACATACTTTCTTGACTGGGCATCGAGCCAGAGAACACTGTGGTATCCGCGCTTTTTCGCGCGTTTCTGGCCAATGAGGCCTCCGGCGTAATTCCCGGCTGCTTTCGCCTCGCCGGTTCCGCCTTCGACTGCCCGTACAAAATTCCTGGAAACCCAAAGAGCAACCGGTTCCGGATAGTAGGCGCCGACCGGGCATGAGAAAATGATGAATTTATAATTGTCTGAAGGCTTGATGCCGACATATTCATCTGTCGCAAACATGAAGGGACGGATGTACAATGCGCTTCCTTCCGTCCGGGGAATCCACTGATTGTCAAGTTGCACAAGTTCCTTCATCCCGTCAACAAAAATCTCGTGAGGAACTTCGGGCATACATAGCCGCCAGGCCGAATGATTCATCCTCGCATAATTCTCTTCCGGACGAAACAATACAGCATTGCCGTTGGGCTGCTTAAATGCTTTCATTCCTTCGAATATCGCCTGACCGTAGTGCAAGGATGTCATGCAAGGTAAAACGGGAATGGTGCCGAAGGGTACGATCTGAGGTTCGGACCAACTGCCATCCTTGCAATCGGCCACAAGCATGTGATCACTGAAAATCCTTCCAAATGGAAGATTTGTGAAATCCACTTCGTGAATCCTTGTGGACGGACTCCTCAGCGTTTTGATTTTTGGTGTTGTGACGGTTTCCATAAGTGATGGATTTAATTTTCAATCTGCACTCATTACCTCAATTTCGAAATACAATGTAGCGTTTGGCGGAATCACGCCACCGGCTCCGTGGGCGCCATATCCCAGTGCCGGGGGAATCCGGAGCAATCCTTTGGATCCCACCGGGAACAATTGGATTCCCTCGTCCCATCCCTTAATCACCTGGCTCGTGCCCAAAACAAAACTGAAGGGTTGTCCGCGGTCATAAGAATTGTCAAAAACAGTACCGTCCTCCAGGGTGCCTTTGTAATGAACGAATACTTTCTTTCCTGCGGCGGGCATTTTGCCCTCTGTTTTCGTAAGGAACTTGTATTGCAGGCCGCTCGGAGTGCTCAGCATTCCTACTGCTCTTTCGGCGCTCCGCCATTTTTCGATGGCTCTTTCCAGGAAAAGGATATCGCTGCCGTCAGCTTTATATTTTTTATTCTTTGATACTTCAATGAGCCATCCAACCGGCGTCTGGCCTTCTGCGGCCATCTCAATCCGGACGGCTTTTCCGTTTTCGTCGAGGTAACAATAATTTTGTCCCGCAAGGAATGCAACACATTTCCCTTCAAATTCAGGATGAATGAAACAATAATCGGGCTGGTCTGTGGTGACGCCTTTACAATCTGTGCATTGGCCTCCGGCGATGGCGGCAGAAATCAGCCAAAAGAAAACAAATGAGCTGAGTCGTGACATAGGAAATTCTGTTTTTGGGGATTGGTATAAATTTAAGGAAAACAGTTTGCATTCCGGTACCGTTGCGCCGGAATAAAAAAATGGGATGTCAATTGTTGAGGAATTTTCCCGAATAGGTTTCGCCCTTGTAGCGGAAATCAAAGGAATATTCCACGTTTTCCTCCAGTTTGTCTTTCCGAAGAGCCTGATAATGGGTGCCTTTTTCCCTCACATAAGAGGTGAACCACACTTTGTTTCCCTTTTGATCGTACAGATCGAACTCAATGTACCCGTCGTAGGGAATTTCAAAGCCGATTTTCACCGAATTGCCGCTGATCAGGGATTGCTGAATGTGCAAAACAATGGGTGGGCCGAGCTTTTGCGCATGCAATTGTGAAACTGAACCCGTCAAAACGAGCAGCAGGCAGGCAATCCATATGCTTTTCACCTTACACATCACGCGCAAGCAACGATAAAAATACATAGTAAATTGCAGGAATGAAAGCAGTATCCAGGGTTCCGGTGATAGTTTTAATGCTGATTATCAGCATTTTACGCTTTCCGGCGAATTCTTTTGGCCAGCCCAATTACAACCAGGTAAATTTCCTGAGTATGCAGGAGTTCGAATTGCAGGCCTTCGTTCCCAAGGACGATGTGTGGGTGATTGACTTCTGGGCGAGCTGGTGCCGGCCCTGCATTGCTTCCATTCCGGAGCTGAAAGAGATCGTGAGAAAATATGAAGGCCGGAATGTAAAAGTGATCAGCGTTTCAGAAGACCAGGACGACGGACCCTGGCTGAATGCAGTGACCAAATATTCCATGAACTGGGAACAGGTGAAAGTACCCGATCCGCGGAATGCACCTTTCATTGACAAATACTTCCGGCATAATTATATACCGACTTTGTATTTGATTGAAAAGTCAGGTAAGATCAGGAAGATTGCGGGTATTCAAGTCCTGTCTCCTGCGATTGAAAAGGCGCTGAAGAAGGAGAGATGAATTCATGTCCGATGTCCCGCCGGTAGTATTTCGCTTCAAATTGGATCAGCCCGGCATTGCGGTAGGAAATTTCAAGTGCATTCCCGATGGTTTCAGCTTTGGTGGTAACTGCAATCACTCTTCCTCCGCTCGTAAGTGGTTTTCCATCTTTTTCCGCTGTGCCGGCATGAAAAATCCAGGAACCGGCTGCGCTTTCAATCCCGGTAATGAGCTTGCCTTTTGCAAACGGCCCGGGATAGCCGCCGCTTACCAACATAACTGTGACGCAGAATTCCTTGCTGATATTCAATGACTTACCTGATAATTTGCCAGCAGCGGCTGCAACAAACAAGTCCAGGATGTCTGTTTCGATTCGTGGTAGAATGACTTCGGTTTCCGGATCGCCAAGCCGGGCATTGTACTCGATGACAAACGGCTCGCCGTCGCAAATCATCAGGCCGAAAAAGATAAATCCGCAATATGCTATTCCCTCTTTGCGCAATCCATCTACAGTCGGACGAATAATTTTCTCTTCAATTTTTGCACGAAGGGTTGCATCGGCAAACGGCACCGGAGAAACGGCCCCCATTCCTCCTGTATTCAGACCGGTGTCACCCTCGCCGATTCGTTTGTAGTCTTTTGCTTCCGGAAGAGTAAGGTAATCCTTGCCATCAGTGAGAATGAAAGCTGACATTTCGATACCGGTGAGGAATTCTTCAATCACGACCGTTTCTCCTGCCTTTCCGAATGAATCACCCGAAAGCATGTTTTGTACGCATTCTTTCGCCTCTTCCCGGCTCATGCAAATCACCACTCCTTTTCCTGCTGCGAGTCCGCTTGCTTTCACCACGATGGGCACAGAATGTGCAGCGATGTATTCCCTGGCTTTTTCAAATTCCCCGGAATGAAACGCATGGTATTTTGCAGTCGGTATGCCATGTCTCAGCATGAATTGCTTCGCGAAATCCTTGCTGCCTTCCAACCGGGCTCCCGATTCGTCCGGACCAACAACCGGAATTCCATGTTTCCTGAGTACGTCAGCAAGTCCCTCAACCAGAGGTTGTTCCGGGCCAATTGTTACGAGCGCGATGTTGTTTTCCCGGCAGAATTCAAGTACCCGTTGCGGATCGGAAACAGGGATGCCGGTGTTGATTCCACACTGAGATGTGCCGGCGTTTCCCGGTGCAATGAACAAATTTTCACATTTCGGCGATCGCGATATGAAATAAGACAATGCGTGTTCCCTTCCGCCGGAACCAATGAGCAGGATGTTCATAAGAAGATGATTTCGGTATTTGGCAAGGCCCTTTGCAATTGTTTTGCGATTTCGGAGGTAAATGTCTTTTTGCTCAGGTCAAGATATTCCAGATTTTTCATTTGCAAAAGAGGCTTGTAGCTGAAAACCGGATTTTCGAACAGGAAAAGGGTCTTCAGGGCCGTCAGGGAACCCAAAGGGGAAATGTCGGTGATTTCATTCCGGTAGGCAACGAATTTGATCAACCTGGGAAAATTCTTTACGACTGAAATGTCCCTGATTTTGTTGGAATGAATATCAAGATATTCCATAGATGTCATATATTTCAGGGAATCTATCGAAGTAACGCCATCATTGATGCCCATCGTAAGTTGAGTCATCCGCGTCATGTGGCGGATGAAATTCAGCTCTTCATTGCTTCTCACCATTCCCTGGATCCTGAGGTTGTCAAGACTGTCAAGATGAGAGATGGTTTCCAGGGAAAAATCTTTCAGCCCGACAAGGGAAATATTCAGATAGCGCAACAGCCGGAAATTCGCAATGATACCAATATCAGATAGTTGCGTACACTTGTATATGCTGAAGCCCCGCAATCTGACGAGGCTTGCAAGCTCCTGAATGCTTGAAAATTGGTTGGCCCCGATGTCGAGGTATTCGAGCGCCTTCAGTTTCCCAACCGGACCTATGTCGGTGATTTCATTGTCATACAGTTGAAGATTTTTCAACAGGCGCAATTCTGCAACCAGGGAGACATCTGAGATGAAATTGTGGTTGATTGTGAGGTCGGTAAGATTTCGGAGCGAATCAATTCCGGAAATGGTCCGGAGGCTGTTTCCAAACAGCTCGAGGATTTCCAATCGGGGAAAAGAGTGGAGGAAATACAGGTTGCTGACCGGCGTGTCCCGGATGATCAGTCCGCGCAGGTTTTTGAATTGCCGCAACCGGGAAACCGGAAGAGAATCGAGTCCGTCTATATATAACTTTTTTACAGTATCTGGCCTGGTTTGAGCCTCCTTCCATTTGAGCCAGTCTTCTTCATAGAAAAGGCGGCTGGGGAATTCAAGCGGCTGTGGATATCCCCGCGAAACAAGAAAGAAAGAAGGAAACAGGGTAAGCAGAAAGATGAAACAAGGGAAGTTCGGTCTATGAAATGAAGAAAGGAAAATATGTTTTTCGGGTCGTGTCACGGGTATCCGGAAGGCAAAATAATGAAATGATCAGAATTGACCTCTCCCCTGCACCCCTCTCCATCGCTGTGCATGGAGATGGGGCCGGCTTATCACGCCTCTTCATGGCTTTGATCGCGCCAGATGGCGGCAATTTTCTGATTGCCCGCGCAGACAACTCAAACTGACCTTTGGCCTCCGTTTCCCGCATTTCATTTTTCAGGTATCTTTGATGTCAATCGCAACCGCGAAATGTACCGGACGGAATCAAAAATTGTCAGCCTCGATGCCCTGAAAGCGCTGCTTATGAACTGGCGCATCAAAGGCGATCAAATTGTATTTACAAACGGCTGTTTTGATATTCTTCATCTCGGTCACGTGGATTACCTGGAGAAAGCACACAGCCTCGGCAACCGGCTTGTCGTCGGATTGAATTCCGATGAATCTGTAAGCAGCATCAAAGGCGCCGCCCGTCCGGTTCAGGATCAGAATTGCCGCGCCCGGGTGCTGGCAGCGCTTGAATTCGTGGATGCAGTGGTGTTGTTTTCCGATGCAACTCCGGAAAATCTGATCGCCGGAATCAAACCCGATGTCCTCGTCAAAGGGAAGGATTACCAGGAAACTGAAATTACCGGCGCACAATTCGTGAGGTCCTCAGGCGGAACTGTCGAAACCATTGATTTGGTGGAAGGATATTCCACTTCCAGAATCATGCAGAAAATCCGTTCCTGAAATCGTGGATTGGTCGGTGAACATCGGAATGAAATCATTTCTTGTGGCTGACAAGGGCCATGACATATCTATACCGATGTTATTTAACGGCGATCAGCCAAATACTTTCGGGGTTCCGAAAGCGGTTTCCGTAGCAGTTGAAGGATCAGGGTTCACCGGTGACACCCGCAAGGGGGGGGGTTGCAATTTCGAAACGTACACCCTGACTCCGCATTGCAATGGCACCCATACGGAAGGAGTCGGCCATATTTCAAAGGAGAGAATCTCCGTACTCCGCTGTGTTCCGAATGAGATGATCCCGGCGCTGCTGGTCACCGTGAAGCCTAAAATTGCTCCCGCAACCAAAGATCATTATGATCCGCCATTGTCCCGGGAAGATCGTGTGATGGATGCGAGCCTGTTGGAATCCCATCTGAAATTGCTGAAAACCAGGGAATTGCGGGCACTTGTAGTCCGGACAAACCCAAATGATTACGGAAAAATTTCCCGGAATTATATGGAACCCGGCTTCGAGCCTCCCTTTTTCACATGCGAAGCGATGGAGCTGATTCGCGATTCCGGCGTGAGACATCTCCTTGTGGATTTTCCTTCCGTGGACCGCCTGCTTGACGATGGCAAGCTGACTGCCCATCACATTTTCTGGCAGGTTGCTGCCGGAAGTCATGAGGTCAATCCATCGGCACATTCCCTGAAAACAATCACAGAATTTATTTACGTTCCGGACGAAATTCCTGACGGTTTGTACCTGCTCAATCTGCAGGTTGCTCCGTTTGATTCTGATGCAAGTCCGAGCCGGCCGATCCTCTTTCTGATCAATGAGATATGACTGAGATCGAGTCAACTTTCCGGACAGAACGCTCATTTCCAGAGGCGATGGACCGCGATGATCCGCTCAGACATTTCCGGAACCGGTTTCATATTCCGAAAACTCCAATGGGTGATGAAACCGTTTATTTCTGCGGCAATTCCCTTGGCTTGCAGCCGAAAACTGCACTCGACTACGTCATCGAAGAGATGGAAGACTGGAAAAAGCTCGGTGTCGAAGGCCATTTCCATGCCAGGCATCCCTGGATGCCCTATCACGAATTTCTGACCGGATCAACCGCAAAACTGGTGGGAGCGAAACCTTCGGAAGTGGTGGTGATGAATTCGCTGACGGTGAATCTAAACCTGCTCATGGTTTCTTTTTTTCGCCCGGAAGGAAAACGATACAAAATCCTGATCGAAGACAAGGCCTTTCCCTCCGATAAGTATGCTGTGGAATCTCAGTTGAAATTTCATGGAATTGATCCGGCAGATGGACTGGTGGTGGTGAAAGGTAAGAATGAGGACCGGGTGATTACGTCCGCAGATATTCTGGAAGCAATGGAACGCGGGGGGGAATCCATTGCCATGATCCTGATCGGTGGTGTGAATTATTTCAGCGGATATGCCTGCGACATGAAGTCAATCGCTGCAGCTGGTCATAAAAACGGATGTGTAGTAGGATTTGACCTTGCTCATGCAACAGGAAACCTCGTGCTCCAATTGCACGATTGGGATGTGGATTTTGCAGCCTGGTGTTCTTACAAATATCTCAATGCCGGTCCGGGTGGAATTGCAGGCGTTTTTGTGCACGAGAAACATGGAAATTCTTTTGATTTGCCACGTTTTCAGGGATGGTGGGGACATGATAAAGCCAGCCGATTCCGGATGCCGGATACATACATACCGATACCTGGGGCGGAAGGATGGCAGGTGAGCAATCCGCCGATATTGCAAATGGCCGCATTGCGGGCTTCGATGGAGATTTTTGATGAGGCCGGAATGGAAAACCTGCGGAATAAGAGCGAAAAACTGACTTCGTATTTTGAATTTCTGCTGAATTCTACTGTATCGAATTCCGGGATGAGGATCATCACACCTTCTGATCCCGGCAGCCGCGGATGTCAGCTGTCATTGCTAACAGGACCGGGAGGGAAGGCCTTGCACGGGAAGCTGGGAAAACAGGGAGTGATCTGTGACTGGCGGGAGCCGGATGTGATCCGTTGTGCACCCGTTCCATTGTATAATACTTTTCTTGATGTTTGGAAGATGGCTGAGATATTAAAGGAACCTTTCTGAGAAAATCAATACAGCAGACCAAACATCCAAAGGGGAATTTTTTTCCGGAATCCGGTTTCAATCTCATCGGCAGCAATAATCATTTCACCGGTTTCCGGCCCTTTTTTGCGTTTCGTTTTTCCTCCGATCTCAAACAACCATTTGCCATCAACCAGAAAGTCGCCTTGTGGCGGCATCTCGACCTGATGGCCGGCATTGCGAAGCTGGTTAAGGAAAAAAGTCTCCCGTTGCGTGCCGATCGAAGGATTTGATTTCAACGCGTGGCTCCAGTTTGTGTTGTCAAGGAAGATCTTTGCCGGCTTTTGCAATGCTGAAATGCCCTTGGTGGATTTGTGGAGAAGGTTTAGAATTTTTGCGTTTTCCAATTGTCTGAGATACACGTTGACGGTGTCTCGTCCTAAACTCATTTTTCCGGCGAGAGAGGATATGTTGGGTTCAAACGGGGCGGATTCAGATATGATTCCCAACAGTTTTTTGATCTTGATTGCGGCTGAAGCGGAATATCCCTGTATTGTGCTGAGATCGGATTCAAGGACCGTGTTGATCACCTGAATCAGCTTTGTATGATAATCGGCTTCCTGGATTTCTTTTGAAAATGGAAAATATCCTGATGACAAATACTTCTTGAATGCCGGCAATGGTTTGAATTGTTCAACCAACTTTTCGGAAATCTGAAGGTGATTTTCAAGGATCTCAGATATCGTCAATGATGATATTCGTAATCCGGAATGAAACTCCAGAAATTCGCGAAAAGACAATCCGGGCAAGTGATTGACTGTTATCCGCCGGCTCAGGTCGCTTTCACCTTTGAATATTTCCAGTGCGGAGGATGCTGTGAATACGACTTTCAAACCCGGGAATCCATCGTATATGTTCTTTAATTCCCGTGACCAGTTGGGATACTTATGTACCTCATCAATGAATAGATTTTTGCCGCCATACTGCGAAAAGCTTTGTGCCAGTTGGAAAAAGGTCCCGGTATAAAACCATGGATGGTCTGCGGTGACATATAGCGCTGTCAGCGGTACACCGAGTTTGTATTTTATTTGCTGAAGCATGAGGGTAGTTTTGCCGGATCCGCGCGGGCCCATAATACCCATCAATTTTTGGTCCCAGTTGAATGAATATAGATGCTGACGTATGAAGGAATCATTCACCGTACCCAATAAATTGCCTTGAAACCGACGCAATTCTTCCATAAAAATGACTTCAGTTTTATACAATAATAGAATAAAAATGACTCATTACCAAGGCATATTGTTGAGATTATTGACTTGATGTCAAGTCAAAAGTATCAAGATTTCCCGGAAATCATCGGAAAGGCGGAAATTCAGCGAATTGGCTTTAAATTCGTAGGATTTCGATGAAAACCGACCATCCCATTGTACTCCTCGGTGCCGGTTTGGCCGGTTCACTCATGGCTGCATACCTCGCCAGACGCGGATTCCGGGTTGATGTTTATGAGCGTCGTCCCGATATGCGGCAAGTGGAAATCAGCGCAGGGAAATCCATCAACCTTGCGCTTTCGGTTCGCGGGCTCCATGCCCTGGCCGGCGTCGGACTCAGGAAAGAGATCCTTGACATGGTCATTCCCATGCGCGGCCGCATGATGCATTCGCTTACGGGAGAACTTACCTATCAGCCTTACAGCAAAGACGCAAAGACTGCCATCAACTCCATTTCCCGCAGCGGGCTGAATATCACCATGATGAACCTGGCTGATTCCAGCGGACGGGCCAATTTCATTTTTGGGGAAAGGTGCCTCGGCATTGATTTCGAGAAGAAGATCGTGATACTTCAGAATGAAAACTCCGGCCAGATCAGGCAATTGGAAGCTGCAACCATCATGGGAACCGATGGAGCATTCTCCGGGGTTCGCGGTTCTCTGGAGAAATCACCGCGGTTTGATTTTTCGCAGGAATATCATTCTGCTGCATATAAAGAGCTGGCCATTCCGCCCGGTCGTGATGGAAACTGGCAGATGGAAAAACACGCCCTGCACATCTGGCCCCGCGGTTCATTCATGCTGATCGCACTTCCCAACCTCGACGGAAGCTATACAGTAACTTTGTTTTATCCGGCGGAAGGAAAAGAAAGTTTCAGGACGCTGGATTCCGGCGAAAAAGCGGATGATTTCTTCCGGAAAAATTTTCCGGATGCTCTTCAGCTCATTCCTGATCTAAGCCGGCAATTTTTCGCAAATCCAACCGGCGATTTGCTGACGGTCAAATGCAATCCCTGGCATTACAAAGGCAATGCCGTAATTCTCGGAGATGCAGCTCATGCAGTCGTTCCCTTTTATGGACAGGGGATGAATGCAGCATTCGAAGACTGCTTTGAATTGGATGCATGCATTGCGAAACATGGGGACGACTGGGAAACGGTATATTCCGAATTCAACAAAAACCGGGTAGCAAACGGACATGCCATCGCCGACATGGCAATCGAAAATTATTTCGAAATGAGAGATCATGTTGGCAATTCGGCCTGGCTCCTTCGAAAACAAGTGGAACACCTGCTCGAGCAGAAGTTTCCTGGTCATTACATCTCGCGATACGAAATGATATCATTCACCCGCATCCCGTATGCCGATGCCCAACGGATCGGGAAAATCAATGAGAGGATTTTGGATAAATTGACTGACGGACTTGCATCAGCAAATCTGCTCAATTTGGATCTTGCGGCCGACTTGATCAAAAAAGAATTGGGGAGGGAAAGAATTCCTCTGAACGGGTGACTCCTGCCTCACCACCGATACGCCGGGTTGGCGCAAAGCAGAAAAGCGTAAAGCGAAAGCGGATGAAAACGATGATACAATGATGGAAAGGATGAAAGGAAATCAATCATGGGAACCTCTAAAAACACAGAAGTTCGAGGCGGGCGTGCAAGTGAAAAGCGGAGTTTACTGAGGTAAATGAGCATTTTCACTTGGAGCCCAACGAAGAAATTCGCAGTTTTTAGAGGTTCCCTCATGTAAATCCCGTGAATCCTTTTCATCTTGGTATAATTCCAGGGTATTCAACAGGTATAAAACATTCCCAAGCCTTCTCCATTCGAATTTTTGATCGTATTAAAAAAACTGCATATAAATTTTTATGAATTCAGGGCCCAATCAAATGAAACAAAATGAACAGAATTCTTCTTCAAAAAGTATGAAAAATATGAAAATTCTGATTTGGATAATTTCAATTGCAGTTTTTGCAGCTTCTTGCAACGGAAACGGCGAAACCGGTAACAGGGGCAAAGACTCCACCAAAGAAAAAACTCCTCCCATAGATTCGTCAGCGAAAACAGACCGTGTTCCCAATGTCAATACCGATCCTTCACGTGACATTTTCCAGCAACCTGCCGGTGAAGTGCAAGAAATGAGTCTGTCAGAATTGGATGAACTCCTTTCCGGCGGAACAGGTCATTATGATCTGATTGACGTCCGCACACCGGAGGAATGGGAAGGCGGAGTCATCGGGAATCCGAAGAAGATCAATTTCAGGGACGGAGATTTTGAAGAGCAGATTTTCAAACTTCCCAAAGACCGGCTGTACACAGTATATTGCGCGGCAGGTGGAAGGAGCAGCAAGGCCGTCAGCAAAATGAAGGAACTGGGATTTCAGCGGGTGTACAGTGTGACCGGCGGATTCGATGCATGGAAGGAGGCGGGGAAGGAGGTCAAAGACGAAAGATGAAAGCCGCAAGCCGGCTCAAAACGTGGCAATTTCCAAACGGCATCATGTCTTTTTTTTCCGGAATACCCTTTTCCTCAAAACCACGAACGCCACAAACAACAAAGACAAAAGAACCGCCAGGCTCATCATGAAAATCGTCTTCCTGGTTTCGGGGACTTCACCCGGAGGGATTCCTGGTCCAAGCATCGCAAGATCGGCTGAAGCCGAGGATGTGAGTTTCGATCGCGAACAGCGATCGGTTTTATATGAGAAATCTTTCATTACGAATACGAGGTAATCTACACCTTCCCGGAAATCAATTCCACATTGATCGGGAGATAACGAATTCACGGTGAAGTATTCCGGAATGATCCGTTTCCAGGAGGAATCAATCCGGAAAGTCACCTTGCCGCCGCCGGAAACCCAGTTTGTCGTTACTTCTTCAGCTCTTCCGCTGAATATGACATTTGCCCGGGCCAGGGCGCTTTCAAATTTCAGCGTGTCGCAATCGCATGCCGCAGGCATTCGCGAAACAGGAAATAATATCAGAAAAATAAATATGAAAGGAAACCTAAAACTGGTTTTCATTTCCGGATCCGGTGTCGGTTTTCGGCAATGGCTTCCGCACGTTGTCATTTTGCGTGACGCTGTCAATATTCCCGTCTTTCAGCCGGATGATCGTGTGGGCGTAGCGCGCAATTTCCTCCTCATGTGTCACGACAATGATGGTATGCCCTGCGTTGTGAAGATCCTGGAAAAGTCCCATGATCTCGTGGCTGGTCTTCGAATCCAGGTTTCCGGTCGGTTCGTCTGCAAGAATAATGGAAGGATCGTTCACAAGGGCTCTTGCAATCGCAACCCGCTGTCTTTGTCCGCCTGACAATTCATTCGGGCGATGGTCCATTCTATCTGAAAGCCCGACACTGTCGAGAACCCGCCCGGCTTTTGCATTGCGGGCTCCCTTTCCCATGCCGGCGTAGATCAGTGGCAAAGCGACATTGTCAAGCGCCGTTGAACGCGGAAGCAAATTAAAAGTCTGAAAGACAAAACCGATTTCCTTGTTCCTGATCGCCGCCAGTTCGTTGTCATCCATGTTGCTGACATTGGTTCCATTGAGACTATATACTCCTGATGTTGGCGAATCCAGGCACCCGATGATATTCATGAGGGTGGATTTTCCTGATCCCGAAGGACCCATGATGGCAACGTATTGTCCTTTTTCGATTTCGAGCGAAACATCGTCAAGAGCATAAATCACCTCTGCTCCCATCTGGTAAGTACGGCGGAGATTCTTGAAGCTGATCAGGGGCATGGAAAATTATTCAGTTTCTTTTTGAAAAAATTCAATTTCTTTTTCGAATTCCCCAAGCAATTCCCCCTGTTTTTTCATATTGCGGGTGCATCGTATGGCTTCGAGGGCGCAATATCCGCTTTCTTTCACAAAATCAATCCTCCGGTACAGAATTGCCAATGCATTCCACATCTTAAAATGATTGGGATTCAATTCTCTTGCATTGTAAAGGATTTCATCCACTTCCTGGTCATACGCGGGGTGGACCTCCAATAGTTTCGAATAGACATCGGAAATCATTCCCAAAACGGCCGGATTGACGGGGTATTTCCGGTGCAAGCGCTTCAATCTTTGCATGGCCAATGCCGTATCTCCGTTCAGGAGATCGGATTCGGCTTTCAGCAACTGGATTTCTGCCAGGGACGAATCCAAAAGCAGCAGGCTGTCTGCGATTGTTGTTCCCCTCTTCCGGTCTCCAATCTGAAGATGTGCCCGGCTCAGTTCTATTTTCAGCGGAATATTCTCCGGCGCGAATGTGAGTCCGTACGGCAGATCTTCCAATGCCCGGTCGTCACCGGAACGAATATATATTTTTCCCATCTCAAGATAGGGAACAATGTATGTCGAATCCTCAGCGACCATCGTCCGGAAATTTTCCAGGGCGATTTCCACATTTCCCGCCGCTGCCGCATACAGGCTCTGGATGATCCTCTGGTCCCGGGAAAGTTCCGACAAGTCCCAGTCTGTCATGGCTCCGAGCAGGTCACCGTTTGCCGCTGCCAGCATTGCACTTTCGATTCTCAATTCGGTGTACAGGGTGTCGTCATCCTCATACAGAATGCGAAGAGGCTGAATCTGGAGAAATGCGGCTTCATGATCCCCCATTTCAATCTGCATCCTGAGAGCATGGAGATGGTCAGCTTGCATCCCCAGGTCTGCCGCTTTCGTGAAATATTCCATTGCCATTTCAGGGACCTGGTACAAAACATAATTCACCGCTACGATGTGGTTGGCGAGAGCAGCGTATTCCTTGTGATTGGCTGCCAATCCTTTTGCCTGCGAAAGGGCGAATTTGAAATTTCCTGATTCGAATTTTCCGATCAGGTCCAGCACAATCAGATTGGGGTCATCCCGATTGAAGAGATGTTGTCTTATCAGGTCTTTTGCGGCATTCCTGTCACCGGTGCTCCATTCGGCGAGAACCATATTGTATTGCACCCTTTTGTCGCCGGATTCAGATGCAAGTTTTTTTGTTTCATCCGGAATGGCAAGCGGTTCTCCTGACAACAGATTGAATGCAAATGCATTTGCAATTGCAGGGAGGGAAGGTTTGTCGAAATTCAATGAAGCTTCAAAGAATTTCCGGGCTTCATCCCTGCGCCCGTTTTTCAGGTAAACCAGTGCCATGTTGCTGTACACCGGGGACAATTCCGGGGAATTCCTGAGGCAAGCTTTGTAACAGGTGATGGCCGAATCCGGATCGGGGGAACGCTCAAACAATAAACCCAGATTATTGAGTATGAAGGCATTGGAGTCCTTTTCCAGGTAATCCTGGTAAATCATTTTCGCCAGTCCATCCTGACTGCCTTCCTTGCGGCTGAATCCGTAATTCAGGGCTGCATAGGGAAATGGTGCGTAATCCTGGGCAAGCCGGAAATGTTCAAATGCCAGGTCGGTATTCCCCGGCCCGGCAACCCGGATCATCACTGCATAATTGTAATGGGCTTTCGGATTGGTTGCGGAAAAATTCAGGGAATTGGCATATGACATGGTGGCTGCATGGTACCACTCTTCAGCTTGTTCCATCCCGGCTTTGCTTTCTTCAAGCAATCCCTGCTCCAGCAGGGACACAGCGCCGTTCCGTGAGGCAATCGCCTTTTGCGCAAGGTAATCACCGATCAGATTCTCCTGAATGGAAGAACGCACCTTCAGCGTCTTTTTGCTGTCTTTGGCTTCGAATGCAAGTGAAACCATGAGGGAAAAAAAGACGACGACGATATACATCAGCCGCCTGGGCATCATGAGGAGGTAATAGAGGTTGATTTTTTCCGCGATCAGATCCCGGAAATTGTAAATGATATAGGCCATGTAAAAAAATCCCACGATCGTCGAGAAAATGATCGCATGGCGTTCGACGATGCGGATCCAGAATACCTCGCCCTGGATTCCAAAATACAGGATTCCGCTTAAGGACAAAAGAACAAATGCACCAATCAAAAATGCGAAATCGGCTTTGGATTGAAACTTTTCCTGAATGGCGGGATAGATATTCTGCGAAGTTGCTACCGTGAGGACCGCGGAAATCAACAATAGGTGCATCGGTCTGAGACCGATATTGAGATCGCTGATCCAATCCAGGTCCGCATATTCCTGAAACATCAGGACCTGAATGGAAAATAAGGAAAGGAAAGTCAGAATGATCCGCACCATGGAAAAGCGCCGGGCTGGATTCCGCGAATTTGTGGCGAAGACCATGAGCAAATTCACCAGGTCTTTTCCGATGAAAAACAGGAAACCGATCACGACAAAAGACATGACGCTGAATCCCTGCGATGCAATCCGGTGAAAGCCAAGCCATCCCGATTGATCCCAGACCAGATACAATCCGATCGCATGCAAAGCGGCGAATCCCAGGAATCTGGGTATCAGGCTGATCCGGATGATCCGCTGCTGAAATAAGTAGTAGGGAATTCCGAAAGCCGCTGCAACCGGACTGATTTTCCATGCGTTTTGTTCCCCCCCCCAGATTTCCGATGCCGTTTCAGAGAGGAACAACTGCATCAGGAAGACAAACAGGACTGGATAACTCCAGAATCCGGAAATACCGGTTGCTGCCGCCAGCAAAATCGAAAATGCAATGGCGATGGCAATGGAATAAGAAACGGTGTATTTCTCATGTGAGATCGCCGCAGAAGCAATAAACCAGGTACGGTGCGTTTCGACGGTAGCTGGAATGTCATATTCCCGGTATCCGGTTTTCACGGTTTGCAGGGTGGCAGGGTGGCTTTCGGCTTCAGTTGTTTCGGCAATCTCCACTGCAAATGAAACCGGATCTTCATGAGTAAACAGGATTCCGGTTGCCATGAGAATGATTGCGGTGAAGAGGAGCACAAAGAAAATCCTGTTTCCTTTTGACAGCTCAAAATAGAATTGATGGAGAGGATAAACCGGAATATTTTTGAGATTTTTCACGCCGGGTTTTTCATCCTGGATTGAAATTGTTCGAGGTGGTTCCCGATGATCCTTCTGGCTTCCTGCTTCAAAGACTCCAGGTCATTTGCATTCATAAGGGTTGTCGCAATGGGTGGATGAATGGTCACCACGATTTTCCCCGGGCGGGCGAGCAGGCGTCCATCATCCGGAAAAACAGTATCACTTCCTGAAATGGAAACGGGTACCAGGGGTACTTTGTTTTCAATTGCAAGGCGGAATGCGCCATCCTTAAAAGGGTGAAGGATTTTCGACTTGTCCTTCGGAATTCCTCCTTCGGCAAATACAACGACGGAACGGCCCGATGCGATTTTTTCTCCGGCTTCAATGAAAGCCTGGTAGGAACTCATTTTGCTTTCCCGTTTCACGGAAATATGCAGGCGACTGTACATCCATCCGAAAAGCGGAAGGTCGTCCAGTTCGGCTTTTCCCATAAAACGGAAAGAACCCGGAATCGCGAGATGGCAAGCAGGGATGTCCATATAGCTGCGGTGGTTGGGGGCGAATACGTAAACTCCTTTGCTTAGAAGATGTTCCTTGCCGGATGAAGAGACGCGGATGAAAGTGGGAATGGTGATGAATCTTCCCCACAGGCGATTGAGGGAATGTGCAAAATCGTGTGTCCGTGCATTCCGGAAGGAAAGGGAAATAAAATAAAATGGAAACATGAATATGAAGTATCCGAGGAAAAGTGAGGCAAGCCATAGGCTCCAACCCCGTCGTGCGAACTTATTCATATCCCCCTCCCTCAGCTGTCAGATTCATTTTTCCCGGTTTTCCGGCAAAATTAAGAAGTTTCGCAAAGCAGGAATTGCTAAGGCCCCAAATCCCTATTTTTGAAAAATGCCCCATTCTGTAAAAATCATTGAGTGCCCGCGTGATGCCATGCAGGGACTTCCGGATCTGGTCCCGACGGAATTGAAAATTCATTACATCAACGCACTTCTGAAAGTCGGATTTGACACTCTCGACTTCGGGAGTTTCGTTTCGCCAAAAACGGTACCGCAGATGAGTGACACGGCAGACGTGATCCGGGCGCTTGAGCTGGATGGCAGTCAGACGAAGCTGCTGGCCATTGTTGCCAACCTCCGCGGCGCTGTAGATGCCGTTCGCTTTCGTGAAATCACATATCTTGGATACCCATTTTCGATTTCTGAGACATTCCAGAAGCGAAACGCAAACAAATCCGTTGCTGAATCTCTGGAAATCGTGAAGGAAATTGCGAATCTGTCGCGGGATCATGGGAAGAAACTTGTCATTTACATTTCCATGGGATTCGGAAATCCGTATGGCGATGTTTACAATGCCGGTATCGCGGCGGAATGGACCGGAAAGATCGCAGAGATCGGAATCCAGACGATCTCCCTTGCCGACACGATCGGGATCGCAAAACCCGACATGATCTCCGGCTTGTTCGAAACTCTTGTTCCTGCTTTTCCGGAAGTGGAATTTGGCGCTCATTTTCATTCCTTGCCCTCCACAAGGACCGAAAAACTGGAAGCCGCCTGGAATGCAGGCTGCAGGCGATTTGATTCGGCAATGAACGGCTTCGGCGGATGTCCTTTTGCCAATGATGATCTGGTCGGAAACATCGCTACAGAAACATTGGTGGAATTTTTGGAATCAAAAGAGGTCAGGACGAAACTGAACAAAGAAGGTTTTGCAGAAGCGTTGAGGCTGGCCGGCACGGTTTTCACCTGAAAATTTTTCGGAGCAGTTAAGGGAACCTCTAAAAACAATGATTTCGAGGCGGATGAACAAGTGAAAAGCGGAGTTTACTTTGGTAAATGAGCATTTTCACTTGGAATCCAGAGTTTACACTGAGTTTTTATCGAAGTGAAGAAATTCGAAGTTTTTAGAGGTTCCCTTAAGAACCGTTCAGGAGTTGATGGTTCCTTCGGGGAACTCCTCCAATTCGTATTTCATATCAATGGCTTCCCATTTCCCGCCAAACAAAACGAGAACCTGGGAGAGATAATCAATGACGACAAGATCTGGGGCTTTGTATTTCCGGTCACCGACGGTGTGGGTGATGTTGCGAAGGCCCATGTTGTAGTAGAGGTGGGCCGATACCTTCTTCGCCGGATTCTCGATCCGGAGAAGTCCGTCGTTCCAGGCTTTGATATACCGGTCAACTGAATCGGTAATCAGCTGAAACATTTTGGGATCCGGAAAATGGGATTCGAATACAAACATTGTATATTTCATCAGCCGTTTGGCAATTTCCAGCGGAAAGACATCAAACGTAGCCCTCAGGTTGATGGCGATTGCCGCAAGGGTAAACTGGAATTTGGCCTTGGGCGGATCAATCGTCGGCTGATGCCGTTCCCGTAAGACGCCGTCCACAGCCTGATAGATGCCAGGCCATTGCCGTTCGATCTGATCCAAAACGCCGTCAAGAACACGCACTGCGGCAGTCCTTTCTGATAATTTTACCTTCACGGGCCCGAAATATACCTGATTGATTTGGGATTGTGCCATGTAAAATCTAACGGGGAAAGTGAAAAAAGATACAGGGCAATTGGTTTCAGATTGGATTTGTCAGAAAATGCAGGGGCAGCGGTTTACCCCTGCCCGGCGGTTGTCAGAATAGGTAGGGGCAGCGGTTTACCCCTGCCCGTCGTCATCGTAGCGAAAATAGAATCCGGAAGGGAATGACCGATAATAAAATCATGGGTTGACATCGTTCTTGCTTTAAACGTTTGATGCCTCTGGCATCGTAATAATGCCCGGAAGCATTCGGCCTACACCGCGAAACTCTCCCCGCAGGCGCAGGTGCGTGAGGCATTCGGATTGTTGAAATAGAATCCTTTGCCATTGAGTCCGGATGAAAAATCCAGCTCAGTTCCAATCACGTAAAGCAGGCTTTTCTTCTCAATGTAGATGTTGATGCCCTTATCGGGAACGATGTAATCACCTTCACCCGGATTGCTGGCGAATTCAAGATTGTAAGACAATCCCGAGCATCCTCCCCCGACAACAAGAACCCTGACACCGTATGATGATCCCTTTCCTTCCTTTTCGCGGATTTGGGAAATCTGCGTTGCGGCAGATTCTGAAACCGTCATGAATTTTTGTTCTGTAGCGGTAGTTGTTTCCATCTGGAATGGTCTGAATGTCTTCAAATTTACGAAAAATAATGGAAATCGTTGAGGATCAAAAGCCTTACTTTCCGAGGAAAGTGTGAAAGGTGTCTCCCCTCAATCCGAGACGGATGGTTTCCAGAGGTATCACCTCCTCCGGGGAAATGTTGCCAAGATTCACATTTGCTCCCAACAATTTCACAAACCAAACCTGCTGCGTCTTGAGTGGCGCTTCCCACAGGATTTTATCGGGTTTGACATGATGAAGGATCTCTTCAATCAATCCGCTTTTTTCCTTACCGGAACTCTGGAAAACTCCCACAGTTCCGCTTTCCCGCGCTTCGGCGATGACCTGGTATGCGCCG
>Ga0247727_10006663_pt1 | contig 22556 bp, 15 predicted proteins | sample WisWelCaveWW1625_FD_202498 | JGI IMG/M metagenome (GOLD analysis project Ga0247727, IMG submission 202498) | Biofilm microbial communities from Wishing Well Cave, Virginia, United States - WW16-25 | ecosystem: Environmental > Aquatic > Deep subsurface > Groundwater > Cave microbial mat | place...
AACTCGTGTAATTGCCGATTGTGCAGATTAGATATTCAACGTACTGTTGCTTGGTTATCATGCTGACATCGTATCATCCACTCACTTCAAGCGAAAGTCCTGGGATTAATCAAACGCGATTTTGAACTTCTCATTGCAGTGATCGGCATGTGGCTGGTGGCATTTATCCGCATCCTGGGATACGGATAAATGAACTTTCGATTGAAGTGAAAAAAACGATGAAAATAAACTTTGACTACAACTCCCAATCCTTTCCCATTGACTTGATGCCAACTGGCAAATCCTATCGTGCTACGATTGGAGAGAATACTGTTGATGTCGAAATCATCCGCGCCGAGAATGGACAACTCGAACTGCTCATTGACGGCAGTCGTGTGACAGCCTATGTCTCCTCCGATAATGCCAAATGCTGGGTGACGGTCAGTGGGCGAACTTTTGTGTTGACCAAACCTGCGGCGGGCGCGAAACGAAGCGGCGGGAAACACGATCACACAGGTGAATTGACAGCGCCAATGCCCGGGCAGGTCCGCGCGGTGAACGTCAATGAAGGCGATGCGGTGACGAAAGGTCAAACGCTGATGGTGTTGGAAGCGATGAAAATGGAGATTAGAATCCAGTCACCGATGGATGGTGTGGTGAAATCGCTCGCCGTGAAACAGGGGCAGACGGTTGAAAGAGACCAGGCATTAATTACGGTGGAATGAAAGAGGAAAGAAAATAAAAGTATTCTGAGAAAAGACAGCCTAATATTAATCGCCTTAGTCTATTAGTCCTATTGGGAGAAAGTCTCTCAATTTTGTAAAAATTAGTAACCTTTTCAGATATTATTACGTCTTTTATACAGACGATTCTTGTGCTATAGTTAGAGAAAACGCCGAGAAAGTGCCAGAAGTCACAAAGGGATAAACCTATTCTTCAAAGGATGCCCACCTATGTCAGGTAAATATTATGATGAATTGCGGGTTGGAGACAGATTTTTCCACCCAGCAAAAGGAAGTGCCCGAAAAATTTCAAAAGAAGAGAACCTTAAGTTTTGCAAGGACTGGGGCAATAATCAGATACTTCACTATGATGATGAGTTTGCTAGGCAATTGGGTTTCGAGGGCGCTATTGTAAACAGCCTCCTAACTTTAACAGTTGTAGTAAACTTGACCGTAGATGATTTAACTGATGGAACCATTGTAGGAAATCTTAGTTATGATAGAATTATTCATCGTAGACCTGTGTACGGCGGCGATTCGCTAACAGTAGAAACCATTATTACGGACAAAAAAGAAAGTAAAAGTAAACGAGGATGCGGAATCATAAAACTGACTCATATTGGCCGCAATCAAGATGGAAATATAGTTATTGAAATTGATAGGACGATAATGTTTTTGAAGCGTGAAAGTTTTCCTGTCAGCGAACAGATTGCAATCTTCAGCTAGTATAGTTGACTAGTGTTTTGTAAATTGAGAGTGGAGCCTAAGTACTGGGAGGGAACCCATGATAATAGATAGCTTAGTCAGAATGTTCGGAAGACCTTTTGGTATTATTAGGTATCATGCCTATGGAAGAGATGTTAGAAAGGTAGTCCCGCCTTTGGTAAATCTACTCGCTAGTGCCCAGACAAGTATTAAGATGGCAACTGGGGAGATGTATTTTGGTGTTTACAACGATCCTAAAATAGTAGAGATTATAGAATCTAAGATTAATCGAGGCGTTTCAGTTGAAATTGTACATTCGCCAGAAATCGACCCTCAAACCACAAAGATACCTAAACTTGCAAAACAGGGTAAGCTGAAAATGTATAGGCTTTACGAAGAGCCCAAACATCATTTTTGGATAATTGATGGTGTTCATGTATTAGATGAGGATCCACACGCCCCTAGAGAAAAGGAAAGAAAATTTTATATTATAAAAAACGCGGGTTTCTTAGCTGAGACTTTATCAAGAGAATTTGAAAAGAGGATGATTATTTCAATTTCCAAATATAAGAAAAGTAAAAAGTCCAAGTAAAAATAACTGAGCAAGAGGCGGACAACAATGCCGGCTGAATTAGAAATCTTTCTTGCATTTTCGCAAATCTTAATTCCCATAGGTTTTGTCACATGGGGAATTTCAAGTTATATAACTGAAGCCGGGTTTGAGGCTACAATAATAACTTTCTACATTCCACAGATACAAATGTGGATGACGATAATTATGGGATTGGGAATCGCTAGTTCGACACTCCAAATCACAGATCGTTTCCTCTGGATATTAATATCATTTACTATTATACTTTCTGGGGTTATAGTTTCTTTTGTATCAATGCGACTAGCCCGATGGCTCATGCTAAGAAATCGCGAGAGATTTCATAGGAGGGCAGGGTAGTTCAAATAGTATGTTCTTGTCATTTGCTCAATCAATATTACTTAGGTTGAACAAATAAAGAATCATTCATAGAGGTGGACGAATGACTGCCTTACTTATAACATCGCTTATTACCAGCTTATTTCTCAATATTCGCTTAACCTATTTAGCCATTGCACAAAATTGGGATATCTTAATTTACGAACGCGCTGTTAGCATAGTTGGGCGGCAAGGTGATACTGATAGCAGAAGAAGTTCATCAGCATGGCCTGGAATTCTATTTCATTGGTTTGTATTAGCACTGCAGATAGCTTGGCTTATTTGGCTTATCATTAGGTAGATTTACAACGAAGGGGTTCCTCATAAATAACATGTCAATATTTCTTAGCATATAATGTATATATGCACTCACGACGCGCAATCCTCTACATGCCCGGCGACGACCGGCGCAAGATCGAAAAATCAACCACACTGGGAGTCGATTCCATTTGCATGGACATGGAAGACGGCGTGGCGGCGAACAAAAAGACCGAAGCGCGCGCGGTCATTGCGCAGGCGATGAATGACCTGGATTTTGGCAACTCTGAACGATGTATTCGCATCAATAGCATTGGTTCGGGATTAGAGAAACGCGATCTCGCCGCGGCGCTGGCGACAAATCCCGATTCAATTGTTGTGCCGAAGGTTGAATCCGCAGAACAAGTGAAATGGGTTAGTGAAAATATAGAAACGTATGAACTCTCAAGCAAATTAAACATTGGAAGCATTCGTTTGTTGATCGGCGTTGAAACAGCAAAGGGAATCTTGGATCTCAAGGAAATCGCGGAGGCGGATAAACGTCTCGAAGCCATCATCTTCGGCGGGGAGGATTTTGCCGCGTCCATTGGCGCGGTGCGGACGAAAGACGCGACCGAGCTGATCTACCGCGGCTTCGAGTTTTGTCACCAGCTCCTGCAGAAGATAACGATCCAAATTGAATTGAGATTTTGTCGAAGCAGTTTCCCCCGAAGCCAGGCTTGAATCCAAACGACCCCCGCAGTTCATGCAAAATTTTGCGACATCAGGATTCGCCGTCTGGCAATTTGGGCAATTCATATTTCACCAATGCTGAATGATTCTAGCATATTGCGCTATTGACCATCTGCCAATCCTCCCGTACAATCCCCACTCGAAATTATATATAATTTTAAAGGAACCAAAAATGGCAAAATATCGCATCATGTATTGGAAGCACATTCCCCAATCGTTTACCGTCGAAGGCGATGGGCGTACGATCAAGAAACAACTTTCTGAAAAGATCCAGAACAAAATTGACGCCTACGCGATGGCAGTTGGCGCAACATCCACAACGGATTACGCCAAAGAATATAAACGCGGACAGTGGATCGAACACGACGGCGCGCCCGAAGAGGTTGCCGAAACGCTTCTCGCGCAACTGGAAACTGAGTTCGCCAAAATAGAGATTCCGCGTCGGGACAGGAATCCTGCGTAGGGGCAGGTCTGAGACCTGCCCCTACCATTCGATTATGAACAAACACACCATTATCCTCCAACCCTCAGGTCGGCGCGGGCAAGTGGACGAAGGTCAGTCCATTCGTTCTGCCGCGCGTGATCTGGGCGTGGAGATCGAGTCCATTTGCGCGGAGAATGCCACTTGCGGAAAGTGCATGGTCTTGATCGAAGAAGGTCGCTTCGAGAAATACAACATTGACTCAAAACGCAAGAACCTCTCTCCCGTTGGCACAGCCGAGCAGGAATATTTCGCACGCAGACCCAAATTACTCAAAGATAAAGGCTGGGAAGTTGGGCACGTCCGTTTATCCTGTCAGTGTCAGATTCTTGGGGATGTGTTGATCAATGTCCCCGAAGAGAGCCGCGGCAACAAACAGATCGTCCGCAAGAGCGCGAGCAACCGCGCGATTGAAGTCAAGCCTGCGATTCGGAAATATCTCGTCACCATGAGCCCGCCCAACTTGGAACGTCCGATTGCGGATTGGGAGCGTCTCGCAAAAGGACTCGAAACTTCCATGGGACTTGTACGCGGCAATCAAGAGAATCTCCCGCGTTGGTATGACCTGGATATTGATTATCAATGTCTGCGAACTTTATCTTCGACGTTGCGTCAAGCAAAATGGAGCGTGACCGTCTCCGTGTGGCAGGACAAGGAAGTAATCGAAGTCCAGCCTGGATATGTGGAAGATAGTTACGGCGCGGCAGTAGACATCGGCTCGACGACGGTCGCGCTTTACTTGTGCAATTTGCGAACAGGCGAAATGCTCGCGGCGGAATCCGAGATGAATCCGCAGATTGTCTACGGCGAAGACGTGATGTCCCGTATTCAATATGCCATCGAACATTCCGATGGGTTGGAGAAATTGCACAAGGCGATCATCTCCACGCTGAATAAACTACTCAAACAAGCCGCGCACACAGCGAAGATTAAGACGAGTGAAATCCTTGAAATGGTTCTGGTGGGCAATTCAACTATGCACCATGTTTTATTGAATTTACACCCGAAAGACCTGGGGCTTGCGCCATTCGTGCCTGCGATTCACAAATCCATGGATGTGAAGGCGCGCGAGTTGGGCTTGCATATCAACCCTTCAGGCAACATCCACGTCCTCCCCACCATCGCATCCTTTGTCGGCGCGGATACCAGCGCCATGATCCTTGCAGAAGAACCGCACAAGCAGGATGAAAATTGGTTGCTGATTGACGTTGGTACGAATGCCGAACTCATTCTCGGTAATCGCAAACGCCTGGTGTGCACATCCACGCCGACGGGTCCTGCACTCGAAGGCGCGCATGTTGAATATGGTATGCGCGCCGCGCCAGGCGCGATGGAACGTATCCATATTGATGAGATCACTCTTGAGCCGAAATATAAAGTCATTGGCGTGGATGGTTGGAACACAGACCACGCTAAGTTCAAGGGTCAAGTCAAGGGGATTTGCGGATCCGCCATCATTGACGGAGTGGCAGAATTGTTCCGGGCTGGGATCATCGATTCTCGGGGCAAGTTCAAGAAAGAGTTAAGTACGAAGCGTGTGCGGGAGGGCGAGAAGGGTTGGGAGTATGTCGTTGCATGGGCGGAGGAAACATCCATTGGAAGAGACATCCCCATGACCCAGCAAGATGTGAGACAAATCCAATTGGCGAAAGCGGCATTATTTACGGCGGCGCGTACATTGTTGAAGCGTTTTGGTTTGCAAGACCCTGATAAAGTTATTTTGGCGGGCGGGTTCGGAAGTTTTATTGATAAGGAAAAAGCGATGCTGATCGGGCTAATCCCTGATTGCAAATTGGAAAATGTGTATGCAGTTGGAAACGCGGCAGGCGACGGCGCGCGTATTGCGTTGCTGAATGTGGAGAAACGAAATGAGATTGATGCGGTGACGCGCAAAATCGAACGATTTGAATTACCGACCGATCCTGATTTCCAAAATCAATTTATGCTGGCGACGAGTTTCCCGCACATGAGCGAACCGTTTCCGCACATCGCGCATTTGATTCCGAATCGCGTCGCGGATCCGATGGCGAAGAATTTTATGACGAAATGATTGCTTTGGTGGTTGAGTAGGCGGTGCTTGTCCGCCGTATCGAAACCACCATGTAAGCAAAATTATTTTTGTTATCCGGTGGTCTCGATACGCCTTCGGCTATCGCCTCAGGCTACTCGACCACCAAAGAGGATATGTAATGAATAAATTTCTTGAAAGACTAAATAGCGGTGAAATTCTCGTTGCGGATGGCGCTACGGGATCGAATTTACAGAAGATGGGACTCAAGCCTGGCAAGCCGCCAGAAGATCTCATCATTGACGATCCCGGCACTTTATTGAAACTCGCAAGTTCATTTGCTGAGGCAGGCGCGGATATTATTCTCACCTGCACCTTCGGCGGGACACATATGCGGATGAAGGATTCGAAATATCAGGATCGGACTCCCGAAGTGAACATGCGCGCGGCGGAGATTGCACGGAAAGCCGCTTCGCTCAACAATGGATTGGTCGCTGGCTCGATGGGACCCGTCGGCGCGTTGATCAAGCCGTATGGTCCGCTGGAGTATGACGAAGTCAAAACCACATTTGCAGAGCAAGCCAAAGCCCTCGCCGATGGCGGCGTGGATTTGTTACTCATCGAGACAATGTTTTCCTTTGAAGAAACAACCGCCGCATTTGAAGGCGCAAAATCCGTGACCGATCTCCCCATCGTCGTCTCATTCAGCTATGACCGCGGCACGCGCACGATGATGGGTGTGAAGCCAAAGGACGTGATGAAGAAATATACAGAAATGGGCGCGACGCTTGTCGGCGCGAATTGCGGGTCAACACTTGAAAAGATGGAAGAAGTTGTCAAAGAATATGCGGCGACTGTACCCAACTTCCCATTATGGGTAAAACCCAACGCGGGAGTCCCGCATATGGACATCGAGACCGAGCAGGGTGTGTACGATATGGGTCCCGAAGATATGGCGAAGTATTCATTGAAGTATATTGAATTGGGAGCAAAAGTTGTGGGCGGTTGTTGCGGGAATACGGCAGAACATATCGCGGCAATCGTGAAAGCCGTAAAGAAGGAATACGCGTAATACGAAATCAAAACGGGAGCAGTTACGCTCCCGTTTTTGTTTTATCAACGAAGATGTTTTTCCAGGCGAGGCTTTGCCAGCAACAACGCCGCCAGCGACTTGGCATCTGGTATTTCCCCGCGTTCCGCCATTTGCATGGCACTCTTCGCTGGAATCTTTTCCACCAAAAGAAATTCATCCGTATCGGGGGCAAGCGGATTGTGCTTCAATTCGGTGGCAAGGAAGATGCCCATGAATTCGGTGGAATATCCGGGAGCGAGATAGAACTCGCCAATTTTTTTGAGAGTCCCCGCCTCCATGCCCGTCTCTTCGCGGATTTCGCGCGCGGCACATTCTTCGTATGGTTCATCGCCATCGCGCGTACCAGCGGGAAGTTCGAGCAAATTCCTGCCCGCCGCGTGACGGTACTGACGGACAAACCAGATATTGCCCTGCTCATCCACAGGGATGATGATGACCGACCCGCCATGTTCGACGATCTCAAATTTTGTTTCGCGTCCATCGGGCGTCTTCATATGATCGCGCCTGATTTTGAAAACACGTCCCTGTAAAATGATTTCAGATTTTATCAATTCAAACGGCATAATGTTTTCCTGTTCAAGTGAAAGATTTAATCATTATAAAACAAAAGCCCAGGCAATTGCCTGGGCTTTTGTCAGGTTCGATCATGTTTAAGGGATGTTCAAATTCTGTCCAACATTCAATGTGGAGTTGAGGGTGATACCTGAATTAGTTGACACAATCGCTGAGGGTTCAAGATCTCCGAACTTACACGCCACGCCGTACACAGTGCTGTCGGCATTGCCTGTAACGGTGTATGCGGTTGGATGAGGACGCAACGCACGAACACCTGGGAACGGAGACGCCACGTTGCTTAAATTCAATGTAACGCCTGCATAAAATACCGTTCCGCTACTTAATTGATTTTGGGCTAGTAATGAATCAGGATCCAAATTGTAGCGGCGGGCAATGCAATAGGGGAATTCTTCACTTTGGAGTGTATACGTTGGCGGACGCGAACCACTCTGAACGGAAGTAGAAGTTGGCACACCAGAGATGGGAGTAATTGTCACCCCACCCGGAACAGCCAACGTGGCAGTCGGTGTTAATGTTGGGTTATTCGGCAGGGACACAAAAGAGGTTAATGTTGCAGTTGGATTTTGTGGCGCAGGGGATGATGTAACAGGGTTCGCCGCCTGTGCTGTCTGCGTTCCAAAAGCCTCGATATCGCTCATCTCCGTCGCGCCGCCGATAGCTGTACCAAAGTCAAACAAACTATTCGGATCAATGGGTGTATTCGTAACAACCGGCGGTGTTGAATACGGCTGTTCACAAGCCGAAGTGATCATCGCAACCAGCGCCAATGTGGAGGCGACCCACGCGCCTCGTTTCATTCTCACCATAATCTTCTCCTCAAATACAGAACATAAGTTTCAACGATGGTAGCACATCCATGATGGCACGTCAAGTTTCGGGATAGGGCATTGGATGGATTCTAAAAAACGTATGAGAAGAGACGATTATGCGTTCACAGCGAAAATTTTAATCGCATGTTCCTTTCCTTTAAAGGTGACATCGCCAAGATCTTCGATATGAATCGGGCCGTGCAATCCTTCCCGCGTGAACTCGTCAATCAAGATGGGTTTCCCGGCGATCTTGGTATGATTCTCCATGCGCGCGGCTACTTGGACCGTATCACCTACGCAGGTGTAGGTGGCGCGGTGTTGAGTCCCTGTATAGCCCGCAATGACCTTGCCGGTGGCAATGCCGATTCCGATTTCGATTTGCCCTCTGCTTTGTATGGCTCTTTGCTCATTGAAGACTTTGAGTAATTCGATCATTTCAAGCGCGGCGCGCACGGCTTGTTCGCGATGGTTCTCCTGAAATACAGGCGCGCCGAAAATTGCCATCAACCCATCCCCTTCCATTTGATTGACTGTCCCATGATTGGCTGTAATGGCATCGAACATCAACGCGAAATAATTATTGAGCAATTCAATCGTATCGGTCGGTTCCTGTTTTTCGCTGAGCGTGGTAAATGAGCGGATATCCGCGAACATCACGGAGGCGGTCACATATTTGCCGCCGAGCGAAAAGCCTTCACGCATGAGTTGCTCCGCCACTTCGGGTGTGGCAAAGGTGCGGAATAATTTTCTCTGCTGATCGCGCAAGCGTTTCTTTTCAAGGCTGGCATTGACCCGCGCGCGCAACAAGACCGGGTTCAAGGGCTTCACAAGATAATCCTCCGCGCCCATCTCGATACACTTCACCACGCGGTCAAGTTCATCCGAAGCCGAAGTCATGATGACAGGCAGGTTGCGCAGGTCATTATCCTTTAATAACGCCTCCAGCACTTCAAAACCATTCATCTCAGGCATATCAATATCGAGCAGGATCACATCGAACGTTTTAGAGCGCAGCATATCCATCGCTATTTTTCCATGCTCGGCAGTGGAAACGTTGTGCCCGTTCTGTTCGAGCGCGTGGGTCAACAGCAACCGGTTGACTCGGTTGTCATCCACTACGAGCATATTCCCTGGCTCATGTGACGGCTTCATGACTTCATCCCCTTGAGTTCATCACAAGCGGACGTAACCGCTTCTTCCAACGACTTGAGCCTGTCTCCCGTTTCGTGGAGTCTGTTCTCCTTCCCCAGCAGTTCCAACGCTTTCGCCAGCTCTGCAAGTTGACTCGCACCAAACGTCGCCGCATTCGACTTCATCGAGTGTGCCGCGCGCCGGAATGAGTCCGCGTTGTTTGCGGCAAGCGCGGATTTAAGTTCCCCGATCAATTTCGGCGCGTCGTCGAGGAAAGTGTCTATCAATTCATTTATAAACTCGGCACCAGACATTTGTTTGAGCTCATCGAAGATTGCTTTGTCAATTACGGGCATGAGGTCTCCTCTATTTTAGAGTCCGCCAGCTTGCTGGCGATACGGGAGCAAGCTCCCGTACTCCAGAGTTTATATACTCTCCGCTTTCATGATCGCTTCCACCAATTCATTGACCCGGATCGGCTTGGAGATGTAATCATCCATTCCCGCGGCGATGCACATTTCGCGGTCGCCCTGCATGGCATTCGCCGTCATGGCGATGATATGCGGCTGGGTCAGTTGACTCATCACACGGATTTTTCGCGTGGCTTCCAACCCGTCCAATTCGGGCATCTGCACATCCATGAAGACCACATCGTAGGGCTGGCGTTCAAGCGATTCGATTGCCTCGATCCCATTAGACGCCAGGTCTGCGCGATAGCCCATTTGCTCGAACATGCGCAGGGCAAGTTTCTGGTTCACCGCATTATCCTCTGCAAGCAGAATACGGAGAGGATGGCGCGCGGCTAGTTCAGGATCAAACATCGAAGTGGCGGGGATGGCTGAGGCGGGGGAACGGCTTTTGTCGAAGAGACCAGCTAAAGCGTCGAAAAGAAGCGAGGGTTTAAGCGGCTTGGACAGATAAGCGTTGAAGAGTCCATCTTCCAACCCGATCTCGCGTTGCCCAAGAGACGAGAAGAGCAGCAATGGCACCGTTGAATCCTGCTTGCGGATTTCTTTTGCGAGCGCGGCGCCGTCCATTTCGGGCATGAACATATCCAGCACGATCAGATCAAATTGTTCGCCGCGTTGTATCATCGAAAGCGCGCTGCGCGGGAACGCCGTATCCTGCGCGATCATACCCCACTTTTCCGCCTGTAATTTGAAGATGCGCCGATTCGTATCGTTGTCGTCCACGATCAACACGCGCTTGCCCTGCACCAGGTCTTGCCCTATGCTGTTTGCAACGCCCTGTGTAACTTCCGCCGGTTCGCCCAAAATGGTGAAATGGAACGCGGAGCCTTTACCGGGGACGCCTTCACTTTCCACCCATACATCGCCGCCCATCAACTGCACAAGGCGTTTGCTGATCGCCAGACCCAAACCCGTACCTCCGTATTTACGCGTGGTGGAGGCATCCACTTGTGAAAACGATTCGAACAAGCGGTTCATGCGCGCTTTCGGAATACCAATACCCGTATCGCGCACCGTGAAGTGCAGGGAGTTATGGATACCGAATGATTCAGATTCCATATCGCGCGATACCGCGATGACCACTTCGCCGCTTTCGGTGAATTTGACGGCGTTACTCAACAGGTTGAGCAACACCTGGCGGAGGCGCGTCACGTCGCCCGAGATTGCCTGCGGCACATCGTCTTCGATCACGCAGGCAAGATCGAGATGATGCTCCGACGCGCGTGTGACGACGAGATCGAGCGCGCTTTCGATACATTCGCGCACGTTGAAGGGCAGGTATTCCAATTCCATTTTTCCCGATTCAATTTTGCTGAAATCGAGAATATCGTTGATGATGGTTAGGAGCGTTTCGCCGCTGTTGCGAATCACATCGGCATAATCGCGTTGCTGGCTGGTGAGTCCGGTTCCGAGCAGCAAGCCGGTCATGCCGATGATGCCATTCATCGGCGTACGGATCTCATGACTCATGCTGGCAAGGAAAATGGATTTTGCGGCATTAGCGGCTTCGGCGTCCTGCGTGGCGCGCTCGAATTCAACCGTGCGCTCTTCCACTTTTTGTTCGAGATTATGGCTATATTCTTCGAGCAATCGTTCGGCGCGTTTGCGTTCGGTAATATCGCGCAGGATGCCCTGATAGGCAATTGGTTTACCCTCCTCGTCGCGGCGTAACGTGGCTGTGAGCAAAGCTTCCATAACGGTGCCGTCTTTACGAGTCAGATTTACTTCATAATCTCGCACCGATCCCTGCTCGCCGATGATCTGCTGGAACGCCCCAAATTGGTCCAGTTGCACACCGATGTCAGCTAACCCCAACTTCAACATTTCATCGCGTGTATAACCAAATAAATCCAGCGTGGCCTGGTTAACGTCAACAATCGTCGCGTCGGTTGTCATCACAAAGATGGCATCGCGCGAATCTTCAAACAATGTACGATATTTTTCCTCATTACGCCCAAGATCGGAGTATAAACGCGCATTATCGATGGAGATGGCAGCTTGCGCAGATAGCACACGAATGATTTCCAATCGCTCTGGCGTGAATGCGTTTGTCGTGAGGTTGTTTTCGAGATATAACAACCCCGATAATTTCCCCTGGTTCAACAATGGCATACACAATACCGATTTCGGTCTGGTCGCAAGGATATATGGGTCGCGCGCAAACTGCCCGCTCTGCGCGGCGTCATCCAGCACGATATTTTCCAGCGTGCGTGTGACGTAACTAAAGATGGAAACAGGCAGACTCTGTGGATCGACACGAGACTCTGACAACACTTCGACCTTGCCGCGCGACCCCTGCGCTTCGATGATCCACGCCCCGGCTTGCTCGCGTAACAACCAGCCTGTCTCAGCCCCGGCATTCTCGATCACCACCTCCAGCAGGGATGCGAGTAATTTCTTCAATACGATTTCGCTGGAGAGCGCCTGTGTTGCTTTTAATATACTTGAGAAATCAAGGGCAAACCCGCCTTCCGAACTCGATGTTGAATTGGAGGTAATGGCGGTCGGCGCTATTCGATTGCCTGCCGGACCGGGTTGCGTGACGTATTTTGCATACTTCTCTTCGAGATGTTTGACCTTTGCCTCCGCGCCCCAAATTTGATAGGTGTATTGCGCCAAACGGAGATAGTGTTTCGCCAGTTCCTCCATGCCGCGCGCCAGATGGAATTTGCCAGCCAGCTCATAGGCAAGGGCTTCCTGATTTAAAAACTTATGTTCATGCGCCAGCGAAATCGCCTGGTCGTACTTTTCACGCGCTTTGCCGTAATCGCCCTGAATCCGCGCCAGTTCTGCATCCACAAGCGCGATATTGTGCGCGCTATTGGCAGGTTCAAATTTCGCCCATTTCGTGAGTTTCTTTTGGTTGGCGCGAATTTTTTTCATGGCTTGTTTGCATTCGGAGTCGGTCAACGTATCCCAACGCGCGATACGGAGTAACGAATCGAATGTGCAATACATCACCGAGACATATGCGCCGAGTCCGCCGTCCATATATTTTTCCCGATCCAATATATCCTTGAACTCCTGCGCAGTTTCATACTCTTCAAACAAGAAACTCAGGATCACGTGATGGAGGTAATAATTCAGAAGAATGCTTCTTTCATTCCCCGCAAGGTGTTGCGGGAGCATATCCTCGCCGTCATACGCGGGACCTTTAAGCAGGTGCGTGTGATTACCTTTCCCCATCAGGTTCAACACACATTGATAATACAATTGGTGATACGCCGCAATGGATTTTTGTTCCAACTGGCGGATGATCGCCGCATTGGCAGACATTTCGCGCTCGAGTTCCCTCAAATCGCGGCCCGCCGCATAAGAATGATAGTCGTGGATCAACAGCGCGTTCGCCGCCTGATTAAAATCGCCGATGGCAAGCGCGCTGGGATACGTTTCCATCAACGTGGAAAGTGTGTTCCGCAATGGCTCCGTCCAGTGTTGCAGAACGGTGGCATACAGCATATAGGAACTTGCTTTTGCCTCCGCCGTCCCCAATTTTTCGATCAGGCGGAGAGCTAGGTCGCCGTATTTTTTACCTGCGGCGATATCACCGAGCGCGGCGCTCATAATGAAACCAAAGCCAATATATCCATAAGGAGCCATGTTGGTATTGCCGTGCTTTATGGTCAGGTTCACCATATCCATCAGGACGAGCGGGGCAATTTCCGGCGCGTTGGTATAGATCACCGTGAACAGCGTACGGATCACGCGCGTAATGGTCAGCACATGATTATCTGTCGTGAGCGGCAGGTTATAGAGATCATCCACGGATTTGCCCATCAGGTTGATACGCGTTTGGATCAGTTTTACCAGGATGTGAGGAACGCCGGGCTTGGCGGGATATTTCAGGTTGAACAGACTGAGGGCTTTCAAGCCCATTCTTAAACTTTCGGCGCGGTCGCCCTTGGAAAGATACGCGCTGAGTTTTACTTCATAGACAATCGCCTGGTCATACACAGACGCCGCGTTCTCAAGAAGAATTTTACACAGGCTTTCCATTTCATCATATCGTTTCATCAGATAGGATGCGGTGGCTGTGCGTAAATACAGATTGAACGCAAGTTGATAATGATCCTGCCAGATGTGAACCCCCTGCCCTTCCAATGCTTTTAACAGTGAAAGACCCGCCTGGGCATTTTCATAGGAGGCACCGTGCGCGGCGGAGAAAAAGGATTTTTGAGCCGCGACCAGGTTCAGGTCCGCGAGGCGGAGGCGTTGTTCATTCGTCTGGATCAGCGCTGAACCGAGATTGAGATGGTTGACCAGTTCAAATATTCTTTGCTCGCGTCCTTCTTCGGGAATCTCTTCGAGTAAGTATTGACCAATCTGCCAGTGAATGGATTGTTTTTCCGATTCAGGAATTAGGGCGTACATTCCCTGCTGGATGCCTGCGTGCAAAAACGAATAGAGGACATTTTCCCCGGCATCTACCTGTTCGGCAAAGAGGTAATTCTGGGTAAGAGGGAAGATCACGCCTGGGACAAGCGCATGCCAGAGAACGGCGGCAACATCAGGCTTGGTCTGATGTGAGAGAATCGCAAGGGTTGACAAGTCGAATTCGTATCCGATGCAAGACGCAAGCCGCAGCATCTGCCGGGTTTCCTCCGGCAATTCCGTTACCTTGCCAGACATCACGTCCAGGACATTATCGGTGAGTTGACGGGTTTTGATTTGAGGCAGGTCCCATACCCAGCCGCCGCGCTCCATGTCGAAGCGAAGCATATCGTCTTTGTAGATGCCGCGCAGAAATTCGTTGACGAAAAACGGGTTGCCCCCGGTCTTGGCTAGCGTGACCTCGGCAAGCGGGGTAGATTCTTCAAAAGAACAATTCAAGGATTTGACAAGCAGATTTTGCAAATCATCCAATCCCAGGGGCGTGAGTTCGATTTCCCTGACTATGCCTCCCGAATCCTTGAATTGTTTTAACGCTTCATTAAACGGATGATTTGCTGTGATCTCATTGGCGCGATACGCGCCGATCAACATCACATGATGCAGGTCGGGTGAACTGGCAAAGCGTTGCAGGAACGAGATGGACGCGGCGTCTGCCCATTGCATGTCGTCCAAAAAGAGGACGAGCGGATGTTCCTCACTCATGAATGCCTGAATGAAATTTTGCAGGGTAACGTTGAAACGGTTTTGTTCATCACCCGCCGATAGAGTTTGAAGGGACGGTTGAGGTCCGAGCACGAGCGCGGCTTCGGGAAGCATATCCAGAATAATCCGTCCATTTTCACCCAGGACTTCTTGAAGTTTGTTACGCCAGATCGCAAGCTGCTCTTCACTCTCCGAGAGCAATTGTTGAATGAGCCGCTTCAACGCTTCGATCAACGCGGAGTAGGGTATCTGGCTTTGAGACTGACCGTACCTGCCGCTGATGAAAAATCCGTTCCGTTGCGTGACAGGGATTTGCAGTTCATTGACCAGGCTTGATTTCCCGATGCCGGCGTACCCCGAAAACAAAAGTATTTCGCGCGCGCCATTCCGGACGTTCTCGAACGTGGAAAGCAGTATTTCAATTTCCTCTTCCCGGCCGAATAACTTTTGCGAGACTTGAAAACGATCTGACATATCATTCTGCGCGAGCGGGAAATCGCGGATGATCTGACCTGCGCGCCACTGCCGCTGGCACTCGCTTAAGTCCGCTTTCAATCTGTAGGCGGATTGATACCGGTCTTCCGCGTTCTTGGCGAGCAGTTTCATCACGATATTCGAAAGCACGACCGGGATATTCTTATTCGCTTCATGGGGAGGAACCGGCTGTTTTGCCAGATGGCTGTGCAGTAATGCCAGCGGATCTTTTTCTTCGAAAGGCAGGCGCCCCGTGAGCAATTCATAAAAGGTTACGCCGAGCGAATAAAAATCTGTGCGGTAATCCACGGCGCGGTTGATGCGGCCCGTCTGTTCCGGCGAAATGTATGCAAGGGTGCCCTCCAGTACATTTACATTGGAGTGCGCGATATTTTCACGCGGTAATACGGTGGAGAGTCCGAAATCAATGATTTTCGCTTCGCCTGTATCCGGATTGAACGCGATATTCGATGGGTTGATATCCTTGTGCATCACCTGGCGCGCATGCACCTGCCCAAGCGCGTCGACGACTTGAAGCGCAAGATTGAAAAAATCGGCGAGTTCCCAGTTTTTCCCCTTGAGGTGATCCAGTGAATCGCCGCCGAAATCCTCAAGCACAATCGTTGGAACATTATTCAGGCTTTCATAAGCCAGCGAGCCAATCACGCCGTTGATATCCCCTTCTGTCCTGTTGCCTGAATTGAGCAAGACGGTGATCTCAAATTCACGCTTGAAGCGCGCGCGCGTTTCTGGTGAGGCAAACGCTTCCTTCAACATTTTCAATACAACCAGCCTGCCATCCGACAATTGTATGGCGCGTTGAACCACGGTATTCCTGCCCTCGTGCAATTTTTCTATCAATTCAAAGCCTGGTTGTTCACTCATGGGTTACCTGATGAAGTAAACATGTACACAAGTAAACAGGGAGGCGAAGAACGTGTATCACTTGTATACGTGTCTGCGTATGTGCGATTTACAGTGCGCGATACTGGCATTGGCTTATCCAAAGAAGGCATTACGCCTTCGCGCTCTTCCACAACTTATCGCCCTGGAATGCCCATTTACACAATTCCCATAAGGCATAACATTCCCAAATGAACGGCGGATACCCCAGGAAGCCAAGAAGAGGCATTTCGCCGATCTGCTTTTGGAAACTCAGGATGTGATAAATCTCATTAAGGTAATACTTCCAGATCAAGCCTTGATGCGGCACCGCCTGGAAATTCCACGACTCCCACAGGAGACCGCAAAACAAACCTGCGGCAAGGATCTGCCAGAAGAAACTGACTTTGCCCTCTTCCAGGTCGCGGTACACCGATGGCGCGCCCATCCGATAGTTGATCGGCTCGAGCAGGAAGATCAACCCCACCCACACGAACGGGATAAAAAGATTTGCAAGATAATCATCGAACATCACAGGCATAAAGGTAAAAGCCACGCCAACGATGAAGGACAGCGCAAGCCAAAAAGGCGTAAATTTGATATTGAAGTTATGGGCGCGGTCGAAAAACTTGAAAGTGGCAAAGAGAGATCGCGTGCGTAACATCGCCGGGATGATGGTGGCAAACGCCCAGATATAGATGGCATTTCTGATGAATGGCTCGGGGCGGTTGAAGTATTCCCACGCCTGCACCTTGAAATTGAAGCCTTCAAACACCACCCAGATCAATGCCGAGATCAAAGCCATCATGGGCCATTGCAGTTTCTCATCCTTGAAATAGGACGAGCCGCCGCGCGCCCAAATCCAGCCGTCTATGGTCAGGATGTAACCCGTCCACATGATGGGCGTGAAGACGATTGCCGCCGGATGAAAACCGCCCAACAATGCGAGCTCGCTTAAGATCATGATGGCAAGTCCAGCCCACCCAAACCAGGGCATCTTGCGGTTTGTGGATGAGACCCGCTCATCGTTGGAATCAACGTCCGATTCGGAGGCTTTCACTTTTCGAGCGGTCTTCGATTTTATTGACTTCTTCTTTGCCATGACAGTTCTCCTCATTTGTATGGATTGCGGACTTCAGTCCGCTTTCACAACAATAAATTGCGGACTAAAGTCCGCGTTCCACACTTGCCCTTTCCAGCGCGCCGACCAACTCAATGACTCGGATCGGCTTCGAGATGTAATCTGCCATGCCAGCCTCAAGGCAGTGTTCGCGGTCTCCTTCCAGCGCGTTGGCGGTGAGACCGATGATGCGCGGATGATTGTGAGTCCACTTCGCGATGATCTGCCGCGTGGCTTCGAGACCATCCATTTCGGGCATCTGCACGTCCATCAGGATCACATCATATTTTTGGCGCGCCACCGACTCCACTGCTTCTAACCCATTCGACGCTACATCGGCGCGATACCCCATCTGCTCCAACAACCTCAACGCCAGTTTTTGGTTCACGGCGTTATCCTCAGCGAGGAGAATCTTGAGCGGATGCCGCGCGGCAATTTCGGGGTCCAGGGTGAAGCGTTCGGATGGTTTCTCATCCCTGGCTTTGGTTCCCAGGAAGAGTCCGGCGAGCGCGTCAAATAACTGGGACTGTTTGATGGGCTTGGTCAAAAATGCGGCAAAGAGATTCGCGCCCTCACCCGCTTCACGCCGACCAAGGGAACTGAACATCACCATCGGAAAGTTCGCGTCGCCCGAGCGGATTCGCTTCGCCAGTTCGATGCCGTCCATGTGCGGCATGTGCATATCAAGGATGGCGATGTCAAATTTCTCTCCGTTTTGAATCCATTGCAGGGCTTCATCCGCCGATTCTGTATCGCGCACAGTCATGCCCCACTTGGAAGTCTGCGCATTCAGGATGCGGCGATTGGTGGCGTTGTCGTCCACAATCAGGATGCGTTTGCCCAGCAATTCAGATTGCTCACCGATGAAATCGCGATGCGCGCCTTGCGGCAACTCGGCAATGGAAGTGTGTATGGTGAAAGAAAAATTCGCGCCTTTGCCAGGACCTTCGCTTTCCACCCACATCGTGCCGCCCATCATCTCGGTGAGGCGCCTGCTGATCGCGAGACCCAGCCCCGTGCCGCCATATTTTCTGGTTGTGGAGGAATCGGCTTGCGAAAAAGATTGGAAGAGTCTAGTCATGCCCTCTTTGGATAAGCCAATGCCTGTGTCGCTGACGGAGAAAGTTAGGGTAGTGACGACTTCAGTCGTCTTTTCTTGATAACGACTAAAGTCGTTACTACTTGATACTGTAAGAACCACCTCCCCCTTCTCCGTAAACTTGACCGCGTTGCTCAACAGGTTTAGCAAAATCTGGCGCAGGCGCGTCACATCACCGGAGATCGCGGCAGGCACATCGTCTTCGATGATGTAGGCGGTGTCGATTCCTTTTTCGACGGCGCGCGCAGTGACCAGGTCCAGCGCGGATTCGACACAGTCGCGCAGGTCGAACGGCTGTGATTCGATGTCCATGCGTCCCGCTTCGATTTTGCTGAAATCCAAAATATCGTTGATGATGGTGAGAAGCGCATCGCCCGAATTGCGGATCGTTTCGGCGTAATCCAATTGTTCCGCACTGAGCGATGTATCCATCAGCAGACCGCTCATACCGATGACTGCATTCATCGGCGTGCGAATTTCATGACTCATCGTGGCAAGAAAGGAACTCTTGGCTTCGTTGGCGGTTTCAGCGGCGGCTTTCGCCGTTTGCGCTTCGTTGAATAGCCGCGCGTTTTCAATGGCAACACCCATGTTGGATGTCAATGTCGAAAGCAAGCGCACATTATCTTCGTTGAACGCGTTGGGACGATAACTCTGCACATCCACCATGCCAAAGACTTTGTCACCCACAATGATCGGCACACCCATGTACGATTCAGGGTCCTGTTCGCCCTGCGGCGCGGTGACGTACGCCGCGGCTCCGTGTTCATCCATCTCGCGCGCCGAATGGAGCAACAAAGGCTGTCGCGTGAGGATGACTTTCGAAGTCAGCCCTTCGCCCAACTCCCAGGGCGGCTCATTCTCAAAGTATTGGTCATCGCTGAAACTGTATGCCAGATTCATCATGCGCGTGCTGGAATCGTACAGCAGGATATCCACGATCTCCGCTTTGAAAATGCCGCGCACCTTTTCACCGACGATATGTGTCACTGCTTTCACGTCGAGGCTTTGCCCCATCGCGTCGCCTACGCTGTTGAGAATGGACAGTTCAGCCGCGCGTTGCTCGGTCTCCTGGAGCAGGCGCTGGGTCTCGTCGAAGAGGCGCGCGTTTTCGAGCGCGACGCTCATCGAGTTGGCGAGAGTCTCCAGGAGCCGTTCATCCGCCTCGCTGAATGCATGCTCGCGTGTGTTGTTATGGATCGAGACGCTCCCACGCACCTCATTGCCCACGATCAGTGGAACGCCAAGATACGATTTCCCAACAGGGATTCCCGGGGGCGGCTTTGCGCCCTGTTCGCGTATCTCGTCCTCTGTGCCAAGCCGCAATGGCTTCCGTCCATTAATCACGACAGATGTGATGCCCTCACCGAGAGGGAAAGGCTGGTCCGTCAAGCGCCTGCCTTCTGTCCACCAGTACGGGGCATGGACCATGCGGCTTTTTGAATCAAGAAGCGCAATATAAATCGAGTTCACATTAAATATCTCGCGGATCTTATTCCCGACCAGCTCGATAATGGCTTCAAACTCAATCTTGGAAGCCAGCCCCTCCTGCACGCTGTTGATGATGGCGAGTTCGGCGGCGCGCTGTTGCTCGGCTTGGAAGAGGCGCTGAGTCTCGTCGAAGAGACGCGCGTTTTCGAGCGCGACGCTCATCGAGTTGGCGAGTGTATTGAGCAGGCGCAGATCAGAGTCATCATAGGCGTTTTCCTTTTCCAGGCTGGCGATGCCAATCATGCCCGTGATCTCTTTTCCAACAACCAACGGTACATACATACCCGACTTATATTCTTCCGAATTTTCAAGGACATGTCCACCCAATAGACGATACTCTGCGGTGGTTCGATATATTCTGGGCTGGACGGTGTCGATCATCAATTTGGCGATGTCGGAGAATGGTTCAGTATCGATAGTGAATCTCTGTCTTAAGAAACAATAGGGAATATCCTGACACTCTATTTCATGGTTGAAGAGAAAGATGCCAGTTGCCTGCGCATGGAAAATGTCGCGGATTTTGTCGCCGACCAGATCATAGATCGCCTGCACCTCAAGTTTGGATGCCAATCCTTCTTGTACGCTGTTGATGATGGCGAGTTCCGCGGCGCGTTGGTTGGTCTCAGCAAACAGTTGTGTGTTTTGAACCGCAATGACAGCCTGCCGCGAAAGGTTGCTGAGAAATTCCAATTCAAATTCTGTGAATTCAAGTCCCTTGCCCGTACGCCACACAGACATGAGCCCTTTCAACTCATCGTTCGCGAGCAACGGCACAGCCATGAGGTGTTCATCTTGGATGTCTGGGGTGCCCGCAACCTGCACGCCCCTCGGATCCTGGTTTGTATCATTGACAATCTCACCTATTTTTTGCGTGGCGATGTTGCCGAGAATCCCTTCGCCTAATTTAATCGTATCATTGCGCAGTTCTTCAGCAATATCGCCCACCGCCGCAATGGCTCGGAAGGTTTTCCCATCGGCTTCCGGCAGGAACAATGCACTGGTATCAGCATTCAACAACTCCCTTGCATGAGTCGCAATCCCTTCCAACACAGTGGATGCATCCAGTGAAGAGGAAATATCCCGTCCCACTTCTGCTAGGGTAGCCATCTCACGCGCGCGGTGCTGGGTCTCGGCGTGCAGTTGCGCGTTGTTAATTGCCGCGCCCGCATTCGAGGCAATGGTGGTCAGCAGGCGCAAAGAATCGTCATTGAATACGCCTTCCGCGGTTGTGCTTTGCACGCTGATCACGCCGATGGTCTCTTTGCCTGTTTTGATCGGCACGCCCAGATACGAAAGTGATTCCGTGCCTACCACCGTCGCGCCGATCTGCGCGCGGCGTTCCGCCAAATCCTTGTTGATCAGCAACGGCTCGCCGGTTTGGATGATCTTGCTCGTGAGTCCTTCTCCGAGTTTGAGCGTGGTGAAAGCCTCACCGACCTGATACGGGAAGTGGATCAGGTTCGTCCGCGGATCAAGCAACGCCACGTAGACGATATCCGCATCGAAGATCGCACGCGTCTGACTCCCGATGAGCTGGATCATGGCATCCAATTCGGACTCTGCCACGAGAGCCTGGCTCACCGTGCTGATGGCGGCGAGTTCGGCAACGCGTTGTTGCTCGGCATTGAAGAGACGCGCGTTCTCGAGCGCCACACTCATGCTGGAGGCAATGGTCGAAAGCAAACGGACGTCTGAATCGCTAAAGGCATTTTCCACATCCAGGTTTTGCAGGCTGATGATGCCTGTCACTTCGTCGCCAACGATCATCGGCGTGAAGAGCAAGGACTTGGGTTCTTCGCCTTCCAGGATCGTCTCTTCGCCCAACTCGTTAGCAACTTGCGCATAATTCTGGTTGATCAACCAGGGCTGACGCGTTTGGACAACGCGCTCACGGAACTTATCAATGGGTATCGGTTTGTAAAAGCGGATACGCTCGCCGCGCTCGATGATATAGCGGTGATCAATTTCGCTTGTCTCAGGGTGATATAACGAGATTGAGGTAACTTGCGAGTTGAAGATCTCCGAGACCTTGTCGCCGATCAGGTCAATGATGGATTGGAACTCCAATTTGGAAGCCAGACCTTGTTGCACGCTATTAATGATGGCAAGTTCGGCATTGCGTTGCTGGGTCTCATCGAAGAGACGGGCGTTCTCGAGCGCGACGCCCATCGAAGATGCAACAGTGCTCAACAAGCGCACTTCCGATTCGCCGTACGCATATTCTTTTTGATAATCTTCCATGATGATGGTGCCGAGCACACGGTCACTGCCGATGATCGGCACATTTACCGAAGACTTACCTTGATCTGTTCCTGGGACATTTGGCGTATCGCCATACTCGGCGACGGTATTAAATACAATCGGCTGGCGCGTGGCAACGATTTTATGCCACGAACTTGTCGGGGACGGTGTTGCGGATGGAACCTGAATGCGCTCGCCATGTTCGTATTCATATAGATAATCAA
>Ga0247727_10006664_pt1 | contig 22553 bp, 18 predicted proteins | sample WisWelCaveWW1625_FD_202498 | JGI IMG/M metagenome (GOLD analysis project Ga0247727, IMG submission 202498) | Biofilm microbial communities from Wishing Well Cave, Virginia, United States - WW16-25 | ecosystem: Environmental > Aquatic > Deep subsurface > Groundwater > Cave microbial mat | place...
TGCCCAGTAATGATCTCGACCCGCCCGCTCATCGCCCTTGCGCCTAGTCGTACGACTAGGCGTATGACTAGGCGTTAGCCGCATTCGCGCGCAAGGCGGCCCTCACCGGAGGAATACGGAGGGCATCGTCGGGCGCAGCTATCTCGAACCCTATATCGTGCAGTCCATGCGCTACCTCGTGCCGGCACTGCACGATTTAGGAGCGTTGCTCAAAGGCCGCCCCGTTGCCCCCCTCGAATTGTTCGACGCGGCGCGCAAATCTCTCCACTTCGTCGGCTACGAAGGCCTTTCCATGATAGCTGCCTCAGGCCTCGACATGGCGGCCTGGGACGCACTGGCCAAAGCAGCGAACCAGCCCCTCTGCGTGCTTCTCGGCGGCTCGGTCGGGCCGGTGAAATCCTACAACAGCAACGGATTGTGGCTAAACGAGCCTGAGGCCGTCGCAGCGGAGGCGCTTGAACTCAGGGACGAAGGCGGCTTCACGGGTCTTAAACTGAGGCTCGGGCGCGACCGCGTCGCTGATGACCTTGCGACCTTGGACGCGGTTCGCAAAGCCGTCGGTGACAACATGCATCTGATGGTCGATTTCAACCAGGGGCTCAACCTCGCCGAGGCGCTGCAACGTTGCCACATGATCGACGGTCATGGCCTAGCCTGGATTGAGGAACCGATCGTCTACGACAACCTCGATGGCTATGCACAGCTTGCCGCTGAGCTTAGGACGCCGCTCCAGATCGGTGAGAATTTCTACGGTCCCCGCGAGTTGCACAAGGCGCTGCAGAAGAAGGCCTGCGACCTCGTCATGCCGGATTTTATGCGCATTGGCGGTGTCACCGGCTGGATGCGGGCCGCTGCTATCGCCGGAGCAGCCGGCGTCCCAATCTCCACGCACCTCTATCCGGAGGTCGCGGCACACGTCATGCGGGCGACAGAGACCGCGCACTGGCTCGAATGGCAAGACTGGGCTGATCCGATCTTGGTGAAGCCCTACGAGATCAAGGGCGGCCTACTGCACATACCGGATGTTCCCGGTGTCGGCCTCGACTGGAACGAGGATGCGGTCGCGGCCAATTTGGAATTGCGGTGAACGCGGCCTCATCGAAGGTGTCAACTCTGCTGTTGCGGATGCCCTAGGCTCGGATAACAGCCGGTATTGGCCCACCGATCCACTGCCCCGGCGAGCTCCGTGCCGAGGATGGGCTGGCGCGACCGGTCAAGCCCAGCATGAGCCGCGTCGGCAACCAGAACCCACCGGGAAAGTTCGAGCCGCGCACCCAACAGTCGCCTGAGGCCGCGGGGGCCGCGTGGACACGGAGCCGGAAACCCTATGCCAAAGGCTGACGCGCCAGGCATGAACGGCACCCCTGGCCGCCACGATCACGACGGCAACCCTGTCGGAACCGTAACCTCCGGGTCAGACTGGGCCGAAATTCTACTTAGGGGCGATCGCGCACATTCGCGCTTCTGCCTCATCCACCATGACTGTCGGCGGCGTGGCCCGCTTCCTTCTTCGGTGCTTCCGCGACGCCGGCTTCCGTCGTGATCATCAAGCCGGCGATGGAGGCTGCGTCCTGCAGGGCGATGCGGACGACCTTGGCCGGGTCGATGATGCCCTTCTCGATCATGTCGCCGTACTGATCGGCTTGCGCGTCGTAGCCAAACGAGCCCGAGCGCTCATCCATCACCTTGCTGACAACGATCGAGCCCTCGACGCCGGCATTCTCCGCGATCTGGCGGATTGGCGATTGCAGCGCCTTGCGCACGATGTTGATGCCGGCGTCCTGGTCCTCGTTGTCGCCCTTGACCGTGATCGCCTTGGCGGCCTTCAGCAGCATGACGCCGCCGCCCGGCACGATGCCTTCCTCGACCGCAGCGCGGGTGGCGTTGAGTGCGTCATCGACGCGGTCCTTGCGCTCCTTCACCTCGACCTCGGTAGCGCCGCCGACCTTGATCACCGCCACGCCGCCGGCGAGTTTCGCGAGCCGCTCCTGCAGTTTCTCCTTGTCGTAGTCGGAGGTGGTCTCCTCGATCTGTGCCTTGATTTGGCTGATGCGGGCTTCGATGTCCTTCTTCTTGCCGGCGCCGTCGATGATGGTGGTGTGCTCCTTGGTGATCGAGACGCGCTTTGCCTTTCCAAGCATGGCGAGCGTGACGTTCTCGAGCTTGATGCCCAGATCTTCGGAGATCGTCTGACCGTTGGTCAGCGTGGCGATATCTTCGAGCATGGCCTTGCGGCGATCGCCGAAGCCGGGTGCCTTCACCGCCGCCACCTTCAAGCCGCCACGCAGCTTGTTGACGACGAGCGTTGCGAGCGCCTCGCCCTCGACTTCCTCGGCGATGATGAGGAGCGGCTTGCCGGTCTGCACGATCGCCTCGAGCACCGGCAGCAGCGGCTGCAGGCTCGCAAGCTTCTTCTCATGGATGAGGACAAAGGGCTCCTCGAGCTCCACCGTCATCTTCTCGGCATTGGTTATGAAGTAAGGCGAGAGATAACCGCGGTCGAATTGCATGCCCTCGACGACTTCGAGCTCGCTGTCGAAGCTCTTGGCCTCCTCGACGGTGATCACGCCCTCGTTGCCGACCTTCTGCATGGCCTTGGCGATCATGTCGCCGATCGCCTTCTCGCCGTTGGCAGCCACGGTGCCGACCTGGGCGATCTCGGCCGTATCCTTGACCTTCTTCGCCTTCTTCTGGATCTCCTCGACCACCTGGGCCACGGCTTTCTCGATGCCGCGCTTGAGGTCCATCGGGTTCATGCCGGCCGCGACCGACTTCATGCCCTCGCGCAGGATCGCGTGAGCCAGAACCGTAGCGGTGGTGGTGCCGTCACCGGCCATGTCGTTGGTCTTCTGGGCAACCTCGCGCACCATCTGCGCGCCCATGTTCTCGAACCTGTCCTCGAGCTCGATCTCCTTGGCGACGGTGACGCCATCCTTGGTCGTGCGCGGCGCGCCATACGACTTTTCGAGAATGACGTTGCGGCCCTTGGGCCCCAGTGTGATCCTCACCGCGTTGGCGAGGATGTCGACGCCGCGCAGCATGCGCTCGCGGGCGTCGGTGGAAAAGCGAACTTCCTTGGCGGCCATTTGAATCTCCGGAGTATGTTCGTGCGAAGCTGGTTTCTGATCGGCAGTGTACTGGTGCGGCTATCGACGCTATCGCCGCGCTAGCGGGCGATCACGCCCATGATGTCGCTCTCCTTCATGATGAGGATATCGGCGCCATCGATCTTGACCTCGGTGCCGGACCATTTGCCGAACAGCACCCGGTCGCCTTTCTTGACGTCCACGGGGACAATCTTGCCGTCCTCGCTGCGTGCGCCAGGCCCCACGGCAATCACCTCGCCCTGTTGCGGCTTTTCGGCGGCGGTATCGGGGATGATGATGCCTCCCGAGGTCTTGGATTCGCTGTCGACGCGGCGCAGGGCCACGCGGTCGTGGAGGGGGCGAAACTTCATGTTATCTGTGCTCCAATGCCACAAGGCCCACGCGGGGCGAGCAGCCTTCGGCCAATTTGTTGCGGGAAGCGCCGGTTGGCACTCGCGATGCGAGAGTGCCAACACATCTGGCATGGGTATGCTCAAGTACACGCAGTGTCAAGAATAATCGCGGCTGACTAGGTTTTTCCAGCGTCGTACGCACCGACGGCGGAGGAGGCGCGTTTGAGCACAGCCAATGCGGCGTGGCGATCGCTCGGGTGCGGGACGTGGCTGTCACTGATTGAGCGGGCACGTAGTCAACCAGTGCGGTGTTTGCGCGCTTCGAGCGCCGGTCGCGCTGCCTAAGATCGTCTCAATAGGGCCGAGACGGTTACCCTAGGTGGCAAAGCCCGCGCGCCAGATGTAGTAGCCCTTGGCGATGATGCTTCGAAGAACGGGCTCAGGGTTGATCGCGGCGGGCACCGGAGCCTGCGCACCGAGCTGAAACTGCTCCCGCAGCCGCCACCCCTGGGTGCAGCTGCTTCTCGGGATATTGTCGCCAGTCTTGTCGGGCGATATCGCAAAGAGCTCCTCATCGCCACACTGGAAAAGGAAAGCGGCCTGGGCATCGCCTTGCATCGGTGGCCTTTGTTGGTGAGCAATCTGCTGACACGTGCCGTCACGACCCAGGCGAGGCCGAGGTCTTGACGCCGTTTTGCCCGATGACTCTGGAAGCCCCCGGGGTACGCGTCTCACGGGACCCTGGGCCGCAAGACTCACAGCTTGTTGAGGGCCTCGGCGCAGGCATCCGCCAACTCGAAAGGCCGGTCCTGGCCGAAGGTGGCCCATCCGCCCATCACGACGAAGTCCCGCCGCGTCCACGAATAGCTGATCTTCTTCAGTTCCGTGAGGTTTTCCGAAGCGTTGGTATTGGCCTGGAATCTCTCAACGCAAATCGGTGTCAGCACTGTGACCAGAGCGGCTTGTGACCGCTTCAGAGCCATCGCCTCCGCATTGCCGCCAGTGACCCAGCCGCCCCACATGAAGCCGACGACGGCAAGTGCCACGGCTCCGCCGACTGCGCCCCAGAGGGTAGGCTTGAGTTGCGATGGAACGTCCATGCCATTCGTCTTTCGTGGGGCTCAGCCGCTGCGGGCACGCTAGCCGGCCGCGCATCGATGCGACAGACTCGGAAAGTACTCATGCCGGCCACAGACCGGGGCGTTGGCAGGGGTGGTGTGAGCTCAGGCGGCAGCAAGGGCCGTGCGAATCAGCGCCGGAAGCGACTTCGACCCGGTCTTCCTCATGATGGCTGCACGATGATTATCGACCGTGCGCTGGCTGATGCGGAGATCAGCGGCGATGTTCTTGCTCGGATGGCCGGCGAGCACGAGGCGCAAGATCTGGCGCTGACGCGTGGTCAGGCCCGCGACTTGTAGCGCAGCCGCCTGCCGGCACGCAGATAGATTGGCGGTATCAAGTTGCAGGGCCTGCAATTCTTCCTTCGACCTGTCGAGTTCACAGTTGGTAGTCCGGAATCTCTCGTTGGCGGACCTGGCTTCTTCCGTGATCGCCATCTGTCCCGCGTTGGCAATCGCAAGATCGCGAATGGCGCTCCGCAGGCCCTCGCGGGTGGTTTCCAGCTCCTGCTCGAGCTGCGCAATCCGCAAGGCACCAGCTGCCGCTCGGCGATACTCACCCTCGTCCCACCGATTGCGATCGACGTGCCGGTAAATCCGAGGCTCCGCGCTGATAGGCTCGAAGCGACCCGCAACGCTGCCCCGGATTTCGCCCGGCAGATCAACGATCCCATGCTTCGGCATTGCAAACTCCCGTGCCTGCGGCCGGGCCTGCCCGGCCTGTCGCGCACTACGTCCTGTCATTGTTTTGGCTTTCGCGGGCCCTGCTTCCCACGAGGGGACGTACCGGCCCAGTCGCACCATATCACAACCGCCGGCCCAGCACGACTAAAGCTTCGCCCAGGCTCAATCCCTCATTCTGGCACCCATTTGGCCCATGGTTAGCGAGCCTGGGTAGGTTCCGAGCCTTGGCGGCGACAACCTCCTCGTGCACTCATCCCATCGGGCCTAGAAGGTTGGTAAGTACTCGTGCTCGTAGCCCCAAAAACCTCGAGCGGTCCGGCTTCCCCGCGAAGCTGGGCCGCTTTTCTTTCAACGGCCCGCACGGGTCAGCGGCTTCGCGGGCAGGGCTTGCACTCTTGCGCTCAGGCTGTACGCCAATCTGTGCAAGGGGAGGCCTTGGAGGTGGACTGGGCAGGCGGCACGACCAGTCTGAGTAGATTCCGAGTCTTCATCCCCTATTGTGCGACCAGCTAGAGTCCAGCTCACCTCCTCGCTCGCCGCCACACGCTCCTCAGACGAGCCGGCGACCGATGCCTCTCGACCAAAGCCCGGAGGGCGCGTCAGAGGTGATGTTGGCGGCGGGAAGAGCAATCCGTGCGGAGGGGACCCTAATCAAGCCACCCGCACTGGCCAAACAGCAAAGCCGTGCGATGGACGACGACCACAAGAAGCCAGCCTATGAGCGCGACACCGGCCCGAAAAGCAAGCCGTGCCTGGTCTGCAAGGCGCCATTTCTGAGCGAATGGGCGGGGGAGCGCGTCTGCCGCCGGTGCAAATCTTCGGCGGCTTGGCGCAGTGGAGTAATCAAATCACGCTAGTCTTCTGCCGTGATCATCCAAGGCATCCGAAGTCTTGCCGCCAGCAAATGCCGCATACGTCACGCAAGGAGCTGGCATGATCGACCCATCACAACTCGCATGAGCACGCATCAACGCAATGGCAGCAGAGGGTTTTCTCTCCGCTCGAACAGACCCACATCGAGTTCCTCCCGGCGGCGGCCCGATCAGGGCGTCAATGCAAGGGCGCGCTACGAGGAATACGTGGCGCTGGCGAGGGCCGCCGCCTTGACCGGGGATATTGTCGAAACCGAGAACTACTACCAGCACGCCGAGCACTACTTCCGGATGGCTAGGGAACAAGCCGAGTAGCCACGGCCGCATATAGCGATCTGCCCTGTGATGGGCCATGCAGCAGGCGAGACAAGACCGACGCCTGACCTTTTGGCCTCGTGGCCGCCCTCGGAACCGGTTGGGCGCGGACTCACTGCTCAATCTCGGCCGCTCCAATCACGGCCGATCACATGAGTACTTTCCGAGGGTGCCGAGGCAGCCGGCATCCCGCTACCTTGATTGGTGCACCGCACCATCGGTGTCCCCACTCCTGGCTTTCCCGCAGCTTGCACCCTAGGAGCTTCATGGCAATCGAACGCGCGCGCGTGCAGACCCTACCACGGCCTTGGGGCGTCATTGATTTAGCCCCCTGGGGTGATGCGGCCCGCGATGGCGTTCCGATCGGTGAAATCCGATACGAGCGGCCGGACCAGCCCGCCTCGAGCCCCTCGCTCCTGCTCAAGCTGCTGTTCACGAGCAAACCACTCTCCATCCAGGTCCACCCAGACGATGCGTATGCCCAGTCGATGGGACTGCCGAACGGCAAAACCGAGGCATGGTACGTCCTCGGTGCGGCTCCCGGGGCCAAGGTTGCCCTCGGCCTGAAGCACAGGCTGACCCAACAACAATTGCGTGAGGCGGTGGACGATGGCTCGATCTCGGAGCTCGTCGTGTGGCGGACCGTGCTGCCAGATGATGTCGTTTTCGTCCCCGCCGGCACAATTCACGCGATTGGCGCGGGGGTCGTCATCGCGGAGATCCAGCAGCGCAGCGACACAACCTTCCGCCTGTTCGACTACGGTCGCCAGCGTGAGCTTCACATTGAGAGAGCAATCGCGGTGGCAAACCCCGGCCCCGCCCGCTTCCGTGTGCGCCCGAACCGATTCACCGATGAACGAACACTCCTCGTCTGCGGCCCCCACTTCGTACTCGAGCGGCTCGACCTGCCACCAAACTCCGCTTGGTCCCTGCAGGCGAAACGGGAGACTTGGCTACTCGTTCTGAGCGGTGGTGCCGCAGCCGCATCGCTCCATGTTGTCGCAGCCGATGCCATCTTTGCGCAGTCGGACCGTGTCGACATACAGGTCGGCGGCACGGGCATGGTGGGGCTCGTGGCGTACACGGGTAGCGACCCGGAAGCGCACCTGCTGCGACGCCTCGCGCAACTGGACGCAACGCATGCGCGACGGCCCCAAGAGGTGCAGGAGCCAACTTCCCTCACTCGAGCAACGGCGGCTTCGACCCCCGGTCGCCTGGAAACAACAAAATGAAGCTGCTTCAACGCGTGGCGTTCGTTGGCAATCATCTTCCGCGTCACTGTGGCATCGCGACCTTCACGCATGATCTTCATCGAGCGGTCGAAACGGCTCGCCCGGGCCTAAAGACCTGTGTGGTCGCCATGACAGACCCGGGTCGCAGCTACGACTATCCCCCCGCGGTCCGCTTCCAGATCCGCGACGAGGTCGTCGGCGACTATGTGCAAGCGGCCGAGCTTCTGAACAATAGAGGCTTCGACGTTGCGTGCCTTCAACACGAGTACGGAATTTTCGGCGGCGCCGCGGGCGGAAATGTCATCGAGCTACTATCGCGCCTCGAAATGCCGATCGTCACCACACTCCACACTGTTCTTGCTCAACCGATACCAATGCAGCGCGACGTGATGCGCATGATCATCGATGCTTCGACCAAGCTCGTCGTCATGTCGGAAAAAGGTCATGCCCTCCTCCGCTCCGTTCACGACGTGCCAGCGCGTAAGATCGAGGTCATACCCCACGGCATCCCCGACTTCCCGTTCCTTGAAACGCAGCACGCCAAGGCGAAGTTCGGCTTCGGCGGAAAAACGATCATCCTGACTTTCGGCCTGCTGTCGCCAAACAAAGGCATCGGGGTGATGCTGGATGCCATGCCGGCGATTATCGAAGCCTGCCCGAATGTCGTCTATGTCATACTGGGAGCGACCCACCCCAACCTTGTGCGGGACCAGGGCGAGGCCTATCGCGAATGCTTGATGGCGCGCGTGCAGGAGCTAGGCATCGCCGATCATGTCGCCTTCTTCGATCAGTTCGTGGACCAGGCCACGCTGCTCGACTTCATCTCAATGTGCGACGTCTATGTGACGCCCTATCTGAATGAAGCGCAGATGACATCGGGCACCCTCGCCTACAGCTTCGGGCTGGGCAAGGCCGTCGTATCGACACCCTATTGGCACGCCAAAGAGTTGCTCGGCGATGGGCGCGGCATACTGGTGCCTTTCAGCGATGCCAAAGCCCTGAGCGCCGAGGTCGCGGCCCTGCTGACAAACGATGTCCGCCGCCAGGCGATACGCGAACGTGCGTACGCCGCAAGTCGATCGATGACTTGGGCGCAAACGGCCAACCGCTATCTCGCGAGCTTCGAGGCTGCACTCGAGCACGCCGCTCCGACAATATTGCTTCCGGCTGATCGGATTGGTTCCAGGGGCAAGGGACACGCGCATCCGGAAATCCGGACCGGCCACTTCCTGTCGCTTTGCGATGAGACGGGCATGCTCCAGCACGCCGTCCACTCGGTACCGGACCGCGCATATGGCTACTGTGTCGACGACAACGCTCGCGCCTTGCTGCTCTCCAGCGCGCTTGCGGGCTCCAGCGAAGCGCCATTGCCCGAAACGGTCACGGCACGGTTTGCCGCCTTCGTTCAGCACGCATGGAACCCGGACACCCGGCGGTTCCGCAACTTCATGAGCTACGACCGCCGGTGGCTGGAGGAGACGGGCTCGGAGGATAGTCACGGGCGGACACTTTGGGCATTGGGCGAATGCGCCTGCCACGACACGGATCCATCCCGCCGCCGATGGGCTGCGGCACTCTTCAAGACCGCACTTCCCGTGGTCGAGGAGTTTACATCTCCACGGGCCTGGGCCTTCACGCTCTTGGGGCTGAACGCCTATTGCGGGGTGGTCGCAGGCGATCTCTACGCCAACCGCATGCGCGGACTGCTCGCCGACAGATTGATGTCCATGCTTTCCGCAAACAAAGCCAAGGCCTGGCTTTGGTTTGAGGACGTGCTCGCATACGACAACGCGCGCCTTCCCCAGGCGCTGATCGTGACGGGCCTGGGGACCGGCACGCCGCACTACGTCGAGGCCGGCCGTCAATCGCTACGTTGGCTCATGTCGCTTCAGACCGCCCCCAAGGGCTTCTTCAGGCCCATCGGCACCGAAAGCTTCGGCAGAGTACGGCAGCCACCTCAAGCGTTCGATCAGCAGCCCGTGGAAGCGGCAGCAACGATTTCTGCCTGCCTTTCTGCGTGGCAGGTGGATCGCGGCGCCGAGTGGCGGGCAGGAGCGATGCGGGCGTTCGATTGGTTTCTCGGCGCGAACGATTTGCAGACAACACTGGTCGATCCCGATACAGGCAGCTGCTTGGATGGGCTGCATCCGGATCGACCCAACGATAACAAGGGTGCCGAGTCATCGTTGTCGTATCTCCTTGGACTTGTGGAGATACGGCAGTTCAGACGCGCCGCGACGATATCCGCTTCCCAGTTGGCGATACGTCGCGGCAATCGCCCGATCGCACCGCGAACGACCCCAGGGGGCCAATTTGTCTCAATCCCGCTTCTTGAATCGCCAGACCTTGCACCTGCGACCAGATCCCGCCAGGGTCGTCGTGAGACCCTTCAAACCGGCGACTGAACCCAGAGATCTCAACCCGACCGACAAGACCAGGGCGAACCACATTGTCGGGAGGGTTTTGCGGCTCGAGCCCGGGCTTGCCGCGCGACAACTCACCGAAGTGCTGGAGAATTTTGAAGGACGCCACCGCAACCTGCTGGAGATCTTCGAGGCGCGCGCCGCGGAGATGGAAGAGGCCCTGGAGCCGCATTCGGTACTCAACAAGACGCAACGCTGTCTGATCGGAGCCTACTTTCTTCACGAGTACTCGTTCGAGGCGTCGGCCCTCTTCAATCCGAGCATCGTGCGGCACCCGGACCAGTCCGGTGCGCCGGCGAATGGCTGTCGGTTCATTCTGAGCCTTCGCGCCGTCGGCGAAGGGCACATTTCATCGCTGACATTCCGGTCTGGAACCATCGGGGCGGATGGTAGCGTCGTCGTCGATCCGACCGCCCGTCTCGCGTCCATCCCCAGGATTGCAACTCGTACACCCGGACCCAACGGCGACGCCATCGAGGTGGTCTTCCGGCCTGCCGACGACGACCTGAGCGAGCGCATCATCTTCCCGGTCACCGACGCCCAAGCCAACGGCATCGAGGACGCCCGGTTCGTCCAGTTCAACGACGACCAACAACCGACGTTCTACGCCACCTACACAGCCTACAGCGGCAGGGCGATCCGTTCCGAGTTGCTCGCAACCACGGATTTCCGAACTTTCCGAATGACGCCGCTTGCCGGCACAGCGGCGCGCAACAAGGGCATGGCGCTGTTCCCGCGCAAGATCGATGGCCGCTTTGCGATGATTGGGAGGCAGGACAACGAGAACCTCTATCTCATCTATTCCGACGATCTTTACACGTGGAATGGAGGTCGCGCCATCCTTCAGCCCGAGTATCCCTGGGAATTCGTGCAGATCGGCAGTTGCGGATCACCGATCGAGCTGGACGATTGCTGGCTGCTGCTGACGCACGGAGTGGGGCCAGTGCGAAAGTATTCGATCGGCGCAGTTCTCCTGGACAAGAAAGACCCCTCCAAGGTTCTCGCCCGCTCGCGCGAACCTCTGGTTCGTCCGGAGCCCGCCGAACGCGAGGGCTACGTGCCCAACGTCGTCTACACCTGCGGCGCCATGCGCCACCGCGACCAGATCATCCTGCCTTACGCGGTGTCGGACACCTTTTCCAATTTCGCGACGATCAAGATCGCAGATTTGATGAAGGCTATTGCAGACTGACAACCACAGGAGCGTCGATGATCGACCTCCTATCTCGCTCCCTCCTCGCGCCAGGTCACTGGTTCAGCTACGACCGCGCATTCCGCTACGGGGCACCAACACCCGTCGGCAAGCAAGGTATTGGCCGCCCGCCTCGCCTCGGAGATCACATGGGTATGGTTGGCGCAGCGCCCACTGCCCGGCGCAGCGCTGCCCGTGCCAGGAGGCGCGTCGAATCGAGCGTCGGCAGCGGCGAATTGGTGTCGTCGATGATCAAGGGCAGCTCGGTGCAGCCGAGGATGACCGCATCGCATCCAGCCCCCCGCAGCCGCTCAATGGCCCCCAGGATGAAGGCAGTCGCCTCCGGCTTGAAGGTGCCGCAGACCAGCTCATCCATGATGATGCGATCGATTTCGTCGCGCGCGGCAACGTCGGGACGCACGCACGCCAATCCGCGGGCGGCAAGCACATCCGGGTAGACGGCGCTGTCCACGAGCCAACGGGTGCCGGTCAGCGCGAGGCGGCGGAACTCGCGAGCAACGGCCTCGTCGGCCAGGACCTCGGCGATGTGCAGCCACGGAAGCGGCGAGCGGGGCGCGACGTGCGCAAACGCCTGATGGATGGTGTTGTCGGGGCAGATCAGGAAGTCGGCGCCGATCTGCGCGAGCTTGTGCGCCGAGGCGAGCATCAACGCGCCGACGCCGGCCAGGTCGTTGCGTTCCAGGCACGCGACGTAGTCGGCAAGAGACGGCGTGTTGATCGAAACCTCGGGGTGCGCATGGGGGCCGAGCAGCCGCGCCCCTTCCACACAGATGGTGCGGTAACAAAGCGCTGCGCCCTCGGCCGAACAGCCGACGATACCGATGTGTTGCGCCATGCCGGGGCTCCGTTGTCTGGCCGCTTGGGGCGTGGCTGACTATGCCAGGTAGCGGTCAGCGGCTGAAGCTCCCGGCTCGCCGCCGCCGCAGCAGGCATGTCACTCGCGCACGGGGTTGTGCACGCCGGCTCGATGCGGGCAGCCACTGACCGCATTGGAGGCCCGGCCGTGGTCGCGGCGTCGTCGCTACCGGCTGCTCGCCGGCGCGAGAACCCGGCGACGCAGCACGGACCAGACATCCCGGGGTCGCATGGTCGCCAGGAGGACTGGCGCCGCGAGCCGTTGCGGCAGCAGAGCCAGCAGCGCAACACCGACCCGTTGCAGGGCATGCGTCGGCGCGAACAGCGACGAGAGACCAGCAGCGCGGGCTTCATATGTGGCCCCCTGCGCCAGCGCCATGGCGGTGCTGAACAGCCAGCGGCGGCGCCAGCGCTGGGCATAGCCCGCCGGAAAGGCCTGCGCGTGATCGGTCTGCATGAGCGCCACAGCCCGGTCGGCCACACGCTTGGCCGTTTCCACGCTACCGATGGTTTGGGCGGAGAAGCCCAGATGCGTGCGCCGCCAGTAGGCGAGATCGTCCGTGATGAAGCAGGCGCCGCGTGTCAGCGCGATCACCCGCGACACGTAACCGTCACTGAAGCCGGCAAGGCTCTGATCGAAGCCGCCGGCCGCCAGCAAAGCCTCCCGCCGGTAGATGGTGGTGTTGCCGAGAAACCAGGAATCGTGGGTCATCAGGACGCTGGCTGCGAGCTCAGGCGTGATGTAGCCGCCCGCCGGCAGGGGCCGGGGCGTAAGGAACGGGCCCAGATCGCGACCCGCCTCGTCCATGAGCCGGGATTGCGCGGAGCAGAGCCCGGCCTGCGGGTGGGCGACCAGCAGGGCCAGCGACCGCTCGATCAGCCCCGGCAGCACCATGTCGTCGGCGGCGGCAAAGAAGACGAACTCGTCCGTCGACTGCGCCAGGAACTCCTGCTGGCAGCGGACGACGCCGGCGTTGTGGTCGCGAAAGACGGGTCGGATGTGGGGATGCCGCGCGGCGTACTCGGCGATGATCCGGCGGCTGTCGTCGGAGGAGGCATCGTCGAGGATGCAGATCTCGCGCGGCTGCACGGATTGCGCCAGCACCGCCTCGATCGCGGTCGGCAGGAAGCGGCCATGATTGTAGTTGGGCATGAAGACGGCCAGCCGCTGGCCCGCCTCGATGAGAGCGCGCTCCATCTCACCCTTCATCGAACGGGTCGCGCGGTGAGAGAGAGATCGCAAAACGCCCGTGATTCCGGCGGCGCGCCTCATGTCCGCCGTGTCGCGACCAACCATCGCTCCCACTACCCCCACCGTCCCCGGCCGTCAATGCGCGACCGGATGTTTCCAACGAGCATCGCTGTGAACCGGGGCGAATGCGAGCCAGGACGCAAACGGGGTCTGCACGCACCATTGCTCGCCCTGGCGCCGAGCGCTCGACGTTCAGATGCATCCAGCACCTTCTGCGCGTGCAAGACAGTCGTCATCGATCAGCCGACGATGCGACAGCGAAGGGCGTCGGCACGGCCCACACGATCGTCAAAGTCAGCCCAACAGACCCCAGGTCATGCCGGACACCCACGGCTGGCGCAGCCAGCTTCGCCGTGGCGCTGTCCGCGGCGAGTTGACGCACAGAATGCCCTGTGCCCGCACCGCAAGCACGTACCCATCCTTCGATGTCGAGAGCGAGGATGCGGGTTGCATCGAGACCGCGCCGGCCGCCCCATTTGGGCGGACCGACGACCCCTGCGCATATGTTGACACCGCTCGGCATTTGAGAAGATATCACCCATCCTGAATTTTTCGAGGAAGCTTGCATCGTGAAGTGCGTCGTCACGGGTGGGGCCGGGTTCATCGGAAGCAATCTGGTCGACTGCCTTCTTGCTCGCGGCGACCAGGTGATCGCGTACGACAACCTGGTCAGCGGCTTTCGAGAATTCCTGACGGATGCAAGCAAGCACTCCGCGTTCGAGTTCGTGGAAGGCGACGTCGGCGATGTCGATTTGCTGGCACGCACGTTTCGCGGCGTCGACATGGTCTTCCATTTCGCCGCCAACGCCGACGTCCGCTTCGGGACCAACCATCCCGAGAAGGACCTCAAGCAGAACACCATCGCCACGTTCAACGTGCTCGAGGCCATGCGCCGCAATGCTGTGAAGCGCATCGCGTTCTCGTCCACGTCGTCCGTCTACGGCGAGGCGCGCATCATTCCCACGCCCGAGGATGCGCCGTTTCCGATCCAGACCTCTCTTTATGCCGCGTCCAAGCTGGCAGGCGAGGGGCTGATCACGGCCTATTGCGAGGGCTTCGGTTTCCAGTCCTGGATCTTCCGCTTCGTGTCGATCCTCGGTGCCCGCTACACGCACGGGCACGTGTTCGACTTCGTCAACAAGCTGCGCGCCAACCCGCAGGAGTTGCACATCCTCGGCAACGGACTGCAGACCAAGTCTTACATGGATGTGTCCGACTGCGTAGGAGCGATCCTGACCGCAGTCGAGCGCGGCAAGGACAAGGTCAACATTTTCAATCTCGGCACCGGCGATGCCTGCACGGTGAACCAATCGGTCGGCTGGATCTGCGAGCGCCTCGGCCTGGCGCCCAAGCTCACCTACTCCGGTGGCGAGCGCGGCTGGATCGGAGACATTCCCGTGATCCAGCTGGACGCCAGCCGGGTGCGGAAGCTGGGCTGGCAGCCCAAATACGGCATCCGCGACAGCGTGGTCAGGACTGTCGACTGGCTGACGGCCAACACCTGGGCGCTCGAGGCCCGCAAATGATGCCGGTGCCTGCTCTCCCCGAGGGGCCGTTGTGCCTGCCGCAGCGCCGGCAGACCGCGCCGCGCGCACACGCGGCAGGATAGCGTCCACCTCCATCCGGCACTCGACATGAGACTAGGCATCATCGGTTGCGGACTGATCGGCAACAAGCGGGCGACGGCGGCCATCGACTGCGGGGCCGGTGTCACGGCCGTTACCGACCTGAATGAGAAGCTTGCGTCCGCCCTGGCGGCCCGCACGGGTGCCGCGGTCCATCCAGATTGGCAGTCGGTGGTCGCCGCCGACATAGATGCCGTCGTCATCGCCACGACCCATGACGTCCTTGCGAACATCGCGCTCGGCGCCATCGAGGCCGGCCGGCACGTGCTGGTCGAAAAGCCCGCGGGCATCCGCTCCGGCGATGTCGCCGGCGTGCTAGCCGCCGCACGCCGCAACAGGAAGGTGGCGAAGGTCGGCTTCAACTATCGCTTCCATCCCGCCATGGCCAAGGCCAAAGCGCTGATCGACGCCGGGGCGATCGGCCCCTTGATGTTCGTGCGGGCGCGCCATGGCCACGGCGGCCGGGTGGGCTATGAACAGGAGTGGCGCTGCCGGCGCGAGGTCTCGGGCGGCGGCGAGCTGGTGGATCAGGGGTCGCACCTGATCGATCTGGCGCGCTGGTACCTCGGCGACCTCACCCTGAAATACGCGGCGGCGCCCACCTACTACTGGCCCATTGCGGTCGAGGACAATTGCTTTCTGGCGCTCGAGGGCGAGGCCGGCAGGTTCGCCTGGCTGCACGCCAGCTGGAGCGAATGGAAGAACATTTTCTCCTACGAGATCAGTGGCCGCAACGGCAAGCTCGTGATCGACGGCATGGGCGGCAGCTACGGCACCGAGCGGCTGACATTCTACAAGATGCTGCCGCAGATGGGGCCGCCGGAGACGATGATCTGGGAGTATCCTGGTCCGGACATGTCGTGGGTGGAGGAGTATAAGGAGTTCGTTGCCGCCATCGAGCAGAACCGGCTGCCGGTCGGGGACATCGCCGACGCGCATGCGCTCTGGCTGATCATCGAAGAGGTCTACCGCGCGGCGCCGGTCCGGCGATGAGAGCATGCAAGCGAGTGGCTGCCGCATGAGACCCCAACGACTGGCCGTGCTCGGACTTTGGCATCAAGGCCTGGTGGCTGCCGCCTGTCTCGCCGATCTCGGCTACACCGTGAGCGCCAGCGACCCCTCGAGGGATGTGGTCGCCGGGCTCAAGGCCGGCCGGCCGCCGGTGTCCGAGCCTGGCCTCGAGGCGCTGGTGCGCCAGGGCGTGGAAGCCGGCAGGCTGCAGTTCCACGACGACATGGCGGCGGCGGTCGAAGGGGCGGCGTTCGTGTTCGTGGCGTTCGACACCCCCGTCGACGACCAGGACAGGAGCGACCTTTCCGGCATCTACGATGCCGTGCGCGGCATCGCGGGGAGATTGGCGCCAGATGCCGTCGTGTATGTGACCGCGCAAGTTCCCGTGGGCACGTGCGCGCGCCTGCATGATCTGTTGCGCGCGCACGGCGCCGGCCAGGTCAGCATCGCCTACAGTCCCGAGAACCTGCGGCTTGGCCAGGCTATCGAGCGCTTCAGGCATCCAGCCTTGCCGGTGATCGGCACCGACGACGACCGCACGTTCGCCCGCCTGACCGAGCTGCTCGCCCCGCTGAGCAGCGACTGGCGAAGGACCAACCTGGCCACCGCCGAGACGCTCAAGCACGCCCTCAACGGCTTCCTGGCGGTGAGCATCTGTTTTGCCAACGAGCTCGGCAACCTGTGTGACGCGGTCGGTGCCGACGGCGCCAAGATCGCCGAGCTCCTGCGCCTCGAGCCCCGCGTCGGCCCGAAGGCCATGCTGGTGCCGGGCCTGGGCTTTTCGGGGGGCACGCTGGCCCGGGACATCGCGACGCTGCGGGGCCTGGGCGACGATCACGGCATCGCCACCACCATGCTCGACGGCGCTTGGGCCTCCAACCAGGCGCAGAACAAGACGGTGGTGCAGCGGCTGAAGGCGCTGCTGCCTAGCCTGGCGACGGCCCGCGTGTGCGTGCTCGGCCTGACCTACAAGGCCGATACGAGCACGCTCCGCCGCTCGGCGGCCATCGAGGTCATCGACGAGCTGCTGGCGGCCGGCGCCACCGTCACAGCCCATGATCCAGGCGTCGACAGGACGGAGCTTGGGGCACACACGGGCTTTACGTTCTGCGACGATCCCTATGCGGCCGCGGACTTGGCCGATGCCATCGTCCTCATGACCCCCTGGCCCGTCTACCGGGCGCTGGATTTGACTAGACTGCGCGCGCGCGCGCGCGGCAACCTGCTGTTCGACACCCCGCACCTGTGGGATGCAGGCGAGGCAGCCCGCGGCGGGTTCTTCTATCTCGATATCGGGCGCGGCCGAGCCCCCGCCAAGAAAGCCGACAGGACGTGAGGGCCCATGCGCGTTGCCGTCATCGGGACAGGATTGCAGGCCGAGCGCCGGGCTCCGGTGCTCACGAGCTCTCGCAGCGATTCCCTGGTGTTCGTGGCCTCGGGCCAGGACGGCCGCGCGCGCGCCTTCGCGCTCAAGCATGGGTGCGAGCATTGGGGCTCGTGGCGCGATGCGGTGGCGCGCGAGGATGTTGACGCCGTCGTCGTCTGCACCACTCCTGAGACCCACGCCGAGATCACCATCGCGGCCCTGCGCGCCGGCAAGCATGTGCTGTGCGAGAAGCCGCTGAGCCGCACGCTGGCCGAAGGCGAAGCCATGCTTGCCGCGGCGGCGGCTTCGGGCCGCGTCCTGAAATGTGGCTTCAACCACCGCCATCACCCCGCGCTGACCCAGGCCAAGGCGCTGATTGACGCGGGCGAGCTCGGACGGCTCATCATCGGCCGCTGCCGCTACGGCATCTGCGGCCGGCCCGACTACAAGGACGAGTGGCGCGCCGATGCGAGCAAGGCGGCAGGCGGGCAGCTCATGGAGCTCGGCATTCATGCAATCGACCTGTTTCGCTGGTTTTTCGGCGAGATGGACGAGGTGGCCTGCATGACCGCGGCGCAGTTCTTCCCCATCGCGCCGCTGGAGGACAACGGCATGGCGATGCTGCGGGCCCGATCGGGCGCCATGTGCTCGCTGCACAGCAGCCTGACCCAGTGGAAGAACCTCTTCAGCTTGGAGATCATCGGCGAGGACGGGTATCTCTCTGTCGAGGGTCTCGGGGCGAGCTACGGCACGCAATGCCTGGCCGTCGGCAAGCGGGACTACGAAGCCCCGTTCCAGCACACGCTGACCGAGTATCGGGGCGGCGACCGGTCATGGCAGCGCGAATGGGAGGAATTTGCATCCGCGGTCGCGGAGGGACGGACGCCCACGGGCAGCGGCGCCGACGGCCTGGAAGCGCTGCGCATTGCGCTTGCCGCCTATGCAGCGGCTGAGCAGAAGCGCACCCTGCCGATCCATCCAGGCGGAGACCGCTCGCATTGAAAGCCATTGTCACCGGCGCATCGGGCTTCATCGGCGGCCACCTCACGCGGCACCTGGCCAAGGAAGGCCATGACGTGACGGCGTGGACCCGCGGTGCCGACGTAGGCTTGCACGACCCGACCGTGAGCGCAGCGCGCGTGGACGTGCTGGATGCGGCAGCCGTCGCCGCGGCGATCGCCGTTGCCGATGCCGACGTGATCTTCCATCTGGCGGCACAAAGCCTGCCGCCTCGCTCGTGGTCGGTACCCGTCGAAACCATGCGCATCAATGTCGAGGGCGCGATCAACATCCTGGAGGCTGTCCGCGCCAGGGAAGGGCGGCGCCCGCGGATCCTGCTGGCGGGATCGAGCGCGCAGTATGCGACGGGCTCCTCGGGACACGCCATCGGCGAGGAGGCGCCCATGCGGGCGGATAGCCCCTACGCCATCAGTAAAGTTGCAGCCGACCAGTTCGCCGAGCTCTATGCGCGCGCGTTCGACCTCGACATCGTCCGCTTTCGCCCCTTTGCCTGGATCGGGCCCGGCAAGACCGGCGACGCGGCGTCCGACTTTGCGCGCCGCATTGTCGACATCGAGAGGGGAGCGCCGCCCCGGCTGGTTGTCGGGCGCACCGACACGGCACGGGACTTCATCGACGTGCGTGACGGGGTGGACGCGCTGCTGCTGCTCGCGGACAAGGGCAAGCCCGGCCAAACCTACAATATCTGCCGGGGCGCCGGCACGACGATCGGCGAAATCCTGGCCGCCTTCCGCGACCTGGCCAAGGTGCCCTTCGAAGTAGTGCAGGATCCCAGCCTACTTCGACCGGTCGATGAGAAGGTTAGAATTGGCGACCCCGAGCGCATTTTCGGGCTGGGATGGCGGCCGCGTATCCCGCTCGCGCAATCGGTGCACGACATCCTGGTTCACTGGCGCGAGCGTACGCGTTGCTGAGGCCCGGCCGTCGGTGAGCTCGTGCCACAGCGGCCGCGGCCCTTCGATTGTTGGCTGCCGCGCGGCCTCGATCTCGCGCACCATGCTGTTGAACTCGCGCTGGATCACCTCGAAATCGTCGTCTTCCCAGACCCACTTCTGGAATTTGGTGGCGTACACCGGGCTGCCGTTGGCGGGAAAGCCCGACCAGGTGACGAACTCCTCCGTGCAGTGCGGGACACCGGGCACCAGCAGCTTGAACATCAGGTGGCGGACGTTCCTGTTCAGCGACGATGCGGTGGCCGGGCCGTTGTTCACGAACAGGTTGAGATAGGCGCTCTCATAGAGGGCATATCTCAGGTCGACATCGAAACAGGCCGGCCAGAACGCACGATAGTTGGCCAGCAGCGATGCATGGTAGGTGGCGAGCTGGTCGGCGTCGGGAACGATCACGACTTCGTAGAGATCCTCGTTCAGCGACTCGATGAACTTGACCCACTCCTCCAGCTTCGAGTTGCGTTGCACATCGAAGGCATAGTCGCGGACGGTGATGCAGACGAGCCGCTTGCTCGGCAGCTTGAACGTCGCCAACCAGTTCGCGATATAGGAAACCGCCTGCCGCGAAGCTCGCAAACCCTCCACGAGCGCGGGATTGGCGTTCACAATCCGATAGTACTCGGTGTGGTGCGGCAATTCCGGGCCGGGGAAATGGATCAGTCTTGCTCCGTCGCTCTCCGGACTGATCAGAGCACCGGGACTCTTGACCTCATTCACGGTCACCCCGGGGAACATGCGAGCAATTTGCCCGCAAACATGCGTGAGCCGAAACTCGCGACCGTGCCGGTCCACGGCGAGGTCCGACTCCGCTGACACGCCCGCCAGCTGGGCGATGTTGTTGGGGTAGAGGATATTGACAATGGTCCCCTGCGCTCCGACGTGGCGGCGCAGGATCTCGGCGGCTTCGACGAAGAAGGCGATGTCGTAGGAGATGGGATAGCGATTGGTGTCGTAGGTGGCATACACGTATGTCCGGGAATGGACCTGGCCCTCGACGGCGCGCTGGTACTCCTGCAGCAAGATCGGCTTGAGTGCCTCGCAGCGCTTCATCACCGTATGATCGCGAAGCGTTCGCCGCCGGCCGGCCGCCGCGATACGCTCCATCACGTCCGGGTTCTTGAGCAGGAAATCCAGCTTCTCCAGGGCTTCCTGAGCCGTCGTGAACGTCACGACCTCAGTCTCGATATTGAAGAACTCCTTCAGCTGCTCGCCATGATCGGTGAGCAGAACAACTCCGACGCCCGTTGCCTCGAAACAACGAATGTTCCCGTAGTCCGCCTCCTCGTCGCGATGAATGTTCAAAACGATCTTGGAGCCGGCGAGCAGCTCATAATACTTGGCGCTCTCCAGCGGACCGCGGGTGACCTTGCCGGGGAATAGCCTCTTGAGCGACCTCTTGCCGTTGAAGTAGTTTTGGCGCGGGTGCTTCGAGGACGGGAAGAAGCCCGCCGCGCTTACGCCTGTGCGTCGAACCAGCCGCGCGAGCTTGATCCCCTTGGTGAGGCGCATGCCGCGTGTAATGCGTCTCCCGGACAGGATCCGATCAAAGCCATAGAGCACGGCATAGGGCACAAAGCTCATGGCATTCAGCACGGCGATTGCAAGCCTTCGCCGCATCTTCCCGATCTTCGGCTCGTGCGCGAAGATCTGGATGTTGGACCGCGCCGCGATCTCGCAAAGCAAATCGTAGCGGTTGATGTGGTCGAGCTTGCCGAAGCCGGTATCCCCGCAAAAGGTGAACTCCCGGCTCTTCTCCTTCGGAGGCGAGAACCTGACCGACTCGTCGAAAGCGCTGGCGATCGTGTGGGCACGAATGCCGGCATCCTCGAAGTGCCGCTGGTAGGTCGTGTTGACGGTGAGCATGAAGTCGACGTCGCCGAAATAGCTGGAGTAGGTCTCGCCGAAGGGAACCTCGTCGCCCCACAGCCCCATGATCACCACCGGCTTGCTGAGCAGCTTGCGCAACTCCATGCGGTGCACGCGGTCGACCCGGAAGAAACTACCTGTCCAGAACGCGATGATGTCCGGCTTGAAATCCAGCACTTGCCTCTTCAGGATGTCGAACAGGGGATTGGTTCCGAAAAAACACTCCAACGCGTTGTTTTCTTCTGCCCACTGGGCGGCAAGCTGGAAGTCGCCATAGAGGGTGTCGCAGACCTCGAACCCCAACTTCTCCATGCACTCGGCCCAACCGCCCGGGAGATAGATACTCTCCTGCTGCAGTATCCGGACTTGCTGCGCGTAGGGCCGGCCCGCAAGCTGATACTGCTTGCGGAATCGCTCCAGGTATCCCGGAACAGGACAGACCCGCATGATCCGAATCTTGCGCTCGTCGTCAGGCATGAGCCCCCACTACCGTCCAGCCAACCACAGTAAACAGCTCAAAATACACGAGGTTTAGGCCCTCTTGCTTCTCCCGCTGCGCAGGCGTTTGTCAATACCACGCAACCACGCATCCATCGCACCGCACTACGCAAGATCGCCTGCACTGCACGATCACTCCTGACTTTGAGGCCTCCGCTATCACCTTGGGCCAGTGAGCCGACGCGCCACCTGCCTGTCCAATCCGCCATGGGTGATGTGCGCCGAATGGCCGCACTGGCGCCAACACGTGCATGATAGTGCCAATCCATGCCGAGCGCAGATCGTCGGCCAGTCCGCCCGCCTAGAGCCTGAGCACCCTGCATGCGTATCGCCCACGGGCCAACCCAAGCATGCAGGGTCCGGAGCGACGACTACCCTCGAGTCGACGTTCGGGTCTCCGAGCGGCCCGCACGTATGCCGCTCGCTCGGACGCGTCGAACATACCACAGGCGCCCCGCACCGCGCCGGACCACCCGTTGATTTTCATGTGGATAGGCTCGGTTGAGCCCCTACCCAGCCGCACTTCGATATGGTCAGGTCTATATCGAACCTCAGGGCTGGCGTCCGCTAGGTAGAGTCTTGTGACACGTTCTCCAGCGAGAGATCCCGAGCGAGGCCGCCCGATGATCCAAGGGGAAGTATGCACTTGACAAAGTGGCATTCCTAGCCTACTTATAGCCTCAGAAAGCATGCCTATACCTTTAGCTCAGGCCGCCGCCATCTGACGTGACCCGTACCAGCGGCAGCGGCGCGCGTCGTCGATGATCTGGCGCATCGTCATCGGCGGCCGGGCAACGAGGCTCTCGATGACGCG
>Ga0247727_10006665_pt1 | contig 22553 bp, 12 predicted proteins | sample WisWelCaveWW1625_FD_202498 | JGI IMG/M metagenome (GOLD analysis project Ga0247727, IMG submission 202498) | Biofilm microbial communities from Wishing Well Cave, Virginia, United States - WW16-25 | ecosystem: Environmental > Aquatic > Deep subsurface > Groundwater > Cave microbial mat | place...
CGGTATTTTGTCTGATAGATCATTGTATAGAATTCGCCGGTAAAATCGGCTGCTGGAATCGTTTCGCCTGGGCTTTGTTTCATGAGTATTCGTTCTTCAGGCGGCCCCAGTCTTTCTACAAGTTTCTGATTATAGAGAACAGTAAACTGCTCTTCTGTGTATTTGCCTTTCATTCGCAGGGAAAACAGTAAGTGATACGCAATACTGAATCTTCCCTGATCAATGAGTTCCAGGAAGCTATCTGCTGCCACGCGGGCAATTCCGGACTCATCGTCTAACGCTTTCGGTACATCAATCGATGTCGTCACAGTCGGAGAGACAGTGCTTTCCGGGTTCTGAGGCGTTGAAATTGGTCCGGCATGCATGCGATCAAAATCGGTTGTTTCTTCACGCCCCGCTTTCGAAATCGAAGTTGCCGGAAACGGAATATCTTTCCGAATTTGCGCTCTTCGATTCTGGCTCCAAACAGTTTCATCCTTACCGTACCCTATCGGATTGCTTTCTCCATACGAAACTGTGAGCATCCGTTTATAAGATATGCCAAACTCAATCAAGTACTGCTTTACGACTTTGGCGCGACTATCACCCAGTGAAAGATTGTATTCATCGGTTCCTCTGTCATCACAATGACCTTCAATGATGATTTTCACTTCCGGGCGCGATTTCAACATTTCAACAACCTGTTCAATTTTGTGCATCTGGTCGGGTCGAAGGTCGTAACGATTGTAATCAAAATAAACGGGCGGAAATCCAGTCTCTGATTCAGGTGATTCCGCAGTCGAAGAAACCGGCGCCGGCGGTATCGGTCTTTCCCCTCTTACACAAAAAAGTACATCGGTTGGCTCTCCGGCCAGGAATAATGCTGATGCCATAAAGTCAGACGGTGCCGGCGATCTCCAGTCGGAAAAGCCACCGAGCCGGATTTCGAAGCACAGATAACCCGCTTCAATGGAGCTTCTCTCTGAGACTTTTCCCCAGACCAATCCAGTTTGTCGATCCTTTGCTACATCAGCGCCGGCCTGGGAAAAACGATCCACTTCAAGAGGAGTCGAGGGCGGTCCTTTTTCAGGGACCGGAGGAGGCGAAGATTCCGGCGCGCGAGAAGGTGCATCGAGTGTCGGAGGAGGAAGTGTCGGAGTAGAAGCTGCTCGTTCATCAACCTCCTGAGCTGGAGCGAAAGGCCCTGCCATCGTGAATAGTAGTTCGTCAATTGCAACATCGATTTCAATTTTTTCGATTGCAACTGTGTACGTTGCTCTCTCTCCGCCTTTCCGGTTGATCGAAAACGGAACCCTTACACCACTTACTTCACGATAATCACCGAACTGTGTCTCCAGGTTGCGAGAGCTTGTCTGAACTTCGAGCCCGGATGCAGGATCCAGGTATAAATACCGGACCTCGAGCCTGCGCGTAAGTTTTAACTTCTCGGTGGGTACGCCGTTTACCGTATCACTGCCTGCGTATTCGACTACGTAACCCTTCTGATTGTAGTTGACCAGCGGTCCGTCAAAGTCCGAATACTCCATCAAGTCCCTGGACTGGTTTTCGCTCAACTTTTGAATCTGACTGGAGCCTGCTTTCTGTGTCCATGCCGTCTCACCATCAAAAACCTGCACAACCGTGCCCTCTGGTGTCGCCATCTCCACGCGCACTTTGTTGGGACGCTTCTTAAGTAGAACGAAACGGCCGCGTGATCCGCCCGGTAAACTGACTGTGCCTTCCATACGCATCGACAGGATCCCTTTCAGCGAATCAACGTCCCCACGCGCTTTTAGATTTCGATCGATCATTTCTTCGGCGAATTGCGCGTAGAGTACCGGGCACAGTACCAGCATCGAAATCGTCAAAGTTAAATTCCGTTTGATATTCATTGAGTGGTCTAACGCTTTCAACTTCGCCATATCGGAGTCATCCAGGTACAGGAGGTCCGTGTCATCCAAAAAACTCCTGAAACTCTTCAGAATATCGGGAGGTTGATCACTGTTGTTTGGAGTGATTCGGGTTGCCTGATAGCTCCTGGACGGCCTCAAAATTCAGGATGTCCATGTATTCCCATTCCCGGAACGCCATTACATACAGTTTCATTCCCGTCGCTCTCTTTATGATGTTTTCGGGAAATGAGATCGACGCCATAATCGGCACAATTTGCTTGTCTGAGTATTCAGGAAAGTAGCGTTTGAAGTCGGCAAGTTTCTGCAAAAACTCGTGTATCCATTCCGGCTTTGGAGTTGATCTGGTTTCTATTACGATTATTTGCTTGTCGGCTACCGCAAGACAGTCCACTTCAAAGCTCTCTCCGCCTGTGCGCTTTTCAATACGCTGCATGATTTGCAGAGGCTCTATTCCAAAGTGCGATACCAGCGCCGCACTGATGGCCGGCGCAACGAGATCTTCCACGATCGTTCCCATCTTTCGAGCCAGTTCACCCCATTGTTTGTTGCGTTCCTTCCTTTCCGCGCGGGACTCGTCGCGAAATATTTCCATATCCCGTTTGAATCCGTGCATCTCATCTTTGAATCCGCGCATCTCATCTTTGAATGCGCGCATCTCATCTTTGAATTCGCGCATCTCTTCCTGAAACCGGTTTGTATTCTGGATGAGGAGCGTCAGCGCTGTTTCCAGATTATCTACTCGCTCGTCTATGGTGGCCACGGTTTCCTGACTCCCTTCAGTAAATTTTACCTGGACCGGGACATTCATGCAAATCCGCCTTGCCGGTACGTGCTGTCAACACTGCCGGCAATGAAAATGTTTTCCAGAATTGTTGCTGTTACTCCAGTCCAAGTTCAACCAGCCTCTGCCGCGCAATTGCCGCTTCTTTGGTGGATGGATGATTTTCTAAAATTTGTAGCTATTGAAGAACTGGCTCTTTGTATCGAATGCTGCTCTATCGAAGAATTCGAGAATCAAGTTGTATACCTGCCAATCTAAATCTAAAGCTTGAGTCAATTTGCGGAACTGGCTTTTATTCCAGCAGAAGGACGGCTTGATTGGCCATGACGTTTTGGAGGCGGGTCACTTTTCCGGATGGCCAGAACACTTCCACCTGCGAGACTTGTTTGTGCGAGCCGAGTCCGAAGGTGACAGGCAGCTCGCTTTGAGAGCAGTAGCTGGAACCTGCTTTCACGGCTTTCCAGTGGTGTGTGCCGTCCGGCAAATGAATTTTGATTCGAGCACCGATTCCGTCTTTGTTGCTTGCGGTACCTGCTGTCTTGAATCGTACATAATGGCTTGATGTTGTGTCGTTGCGATAGAGACGCGCAGGACCACCGTTTACCGACATAAGAATATCGAGGTCTCCATCGTTGTCGATGTCACCATAGGCAGCGCCCCGGGCCACTATCGGTTTGCCGAAATCGGGACCGACCTTTTTGGAGACCGCCTCAAATTGTTTTCCACCCATATTTCTAAAGAGATGCGGTGGTTGCGCGTAGTGAATCTGTGGCTGGACAGTCTGAATGTCGTCATGAACGTGACCGTTTGCAGCAAATATGTCTTCGTTTCCATCCAGATCGAAATCAAAAAAGAAGGCGCCGAATGTGAGAGTCAGCAAACTGGACTGGCCGACGGTTGAAGCCGGGGCTTCGTCGATGAAGAGTCCCGAACCTTCGTTGTGATAGAGGCCGATCATTTCATTCGAAAAATTGCCGACAAGCAAACTGGGGTATCCGGACGAATCGTAATCTGACGCGTCCGTGCCCATTCCTGCACGTGCCACACCGGCTTCACTAAACGCGACACCTGACGGCACACCTTTATCGGAAAAAGTGCCGTTACCGTTATTGTGATACAGCTTGTTCGGCTGTGTATCGTTGGCCACGAAGAGATCCGTTCGACCGTCCATGTTGTAATCGAAGGCAATCACACCCAGAGCCTTGCCTGTCGCATCAAACAATCCGGCCTTCTGCGTCACGTCTTCAAATGTCCTGTTTCCCTTGTTGCGATACAACCGTGAAGAGACACCGGGATACGATTCAGGAGTGCAGTACGATTTGTTCACCCCATCCAGTGTGCAGAACAGATCGGTTTCGACCGACCATTTCACGTAGTTGCATACGAAGAGGTCCGGCAACCCATCCTGATCATAATCAAACCACGTGGCGCTCGTTCCGAAGTCGGATTCCTTGAAGCCGGCCTTTTCGGAGATGTCCGTGAACGCGCCCTTTCCGTTATTTTCGAAGAGCTTATCCTGGCCGAGACACGTGACAAAAATATCCTGATCTCCATCGTTGTCAAAATCGGCAATCGCAACGCCCAGTGCGTAAAGTTCCATCGCCAGGCCAATTTCGCGCGTGACATCCGTAAATGCGCCGTTGGAGTTATTACGGTACAGCGACATGACTGAGGTTTTCTTATGTTGCGATGGCCAGTCCGCTGAGTTAATCAGCAGGATGTCCTGATCACCGTCATTGTCGTAATCCAGAAATGCGCATCCCGATCCCATCGATTCGGGAAGATATTTCTTGCCGAAAGCTCCGTTGTTGTGAACAAACGTGATGCCGGCTTGCGCTGTAATGTCTGTGAATCGTGTGTTCAGTGGAGCGGTCTTCGTTGTTTCCGGCGGCGGCGCCGATGGATTTTCCTGAGCCTTCTCACGGCAACCCGGCAATAACAAAAGGAGCAACAGCAGGAATTTAATTTGCGGAGGTATGTTCATGAATCGGTTGCCGCTCGTTGTTATCTTCCGGATTTAGTTTCCGGAATGCGCCAGTAATCGTTTGAGATGCTTCGTCTGCTTTGAAACGCAAATAGTATTTTTCTTCCTTTTCCGCCATTTCGCGATTGCCGAGTCCCTGATAACAAAGCATTAGATTGTAATGGGCCTGCAGATCCTCCGGATCGATGGCAAGAGTTTTCTGAAATTCATAAACCGCTTCCTGATGTTTTCTCTGTAAAAACAAGATACGGCCGATCTGGTTGCGGACGACTCGATCCCGCGGATACTTTTCCGCAGCCTTCCGAAGATGACTCAGTGCTTCGTCATACTTCCCCTGCGCCTTCAAAGTAAGCGCATAGAAGAGGTGTGTTTTCGCAAGCTCCGGCTCCAGTTCGAAAGCTTTCTTGAGCGGCGTTTGCGCATCAGCCATGCTGCCTTCCTGAATTCTGGCGCGCGCAATGTTCACCCAGCCGTCTGCGTACTTCGGATCGATTTCTGTCACCCGCCTGAAGGCCTGTTCAGCGCCTCTGAGATCACCCTGCAGCAGGAGCCCGATTCCATAATCGTTCCAGCGTTCGCGGTTCAGGGGATCTACAGCAGCTATTCCGCTGGAATACTCATCGCCCGTTGAAATCTCCACTTCATCTTCCGCGAGGATTGTGATCGGCAGATCGGGAATTTCCTTTATCTTTCCTGATACGGATGAAGTATCACCCTTAAAAATCCAACGCCCGTCATCGTACGAAGGAGCCAATCCGAAATTCGTATGCAACGGATCACGGGTTCCTGCGAAGGCCCATTGCGTATTCCACCACGCAAACTTTCTGTAATTCAGTTTTGCTTTGAACTTGATTTTGGCTCCGACGTCTTCCGGAATCTTTACACGAAAGTGGACCGTTTCGGCTGCCCCCGGTGGAATCAATCGAACGTATGCGACTGATCTTGCAGCCCACGCGTTTCTCTTGTTGATGCGATTTCCGTGTTCATCCAGCAACAACGATCTGTAGAAGTGCGCCCCGTATTCAACCGGACCCTTCCCGTTGTCTTCTACTCTTCCGCTCCAGAACAGGATCTTCCCATGCTCATCAAGAGCCTGCAGCTCCAGCCACACATCGAAAGCGTCCACAGTGCCGCCGGGGAAAAAATGCCCGACTCGTTTTGTGCGAACCACAACATCCAGCCGGATCTCATCACCGCGTTTCACCACAGCGCTTACTTTGTCCAGAGGCGCAATCACCTCACCCGGTTCGCGAATCACCGCCTGCCTCTCCCCGTAGTGCAGCGACTCTTCTCCAACCGCAAAAGTGGTGGCCTGCTCCGGACCCTCGCCGGACCGGACATTGACCGAATCGTTTGGTATCGCCTTGGAATAAGCAAAGATGTCGACGCTAACCTGGTTCGCTTTCAGAAAATCTTCGACAACTCGAAGCTGCTCAGGATCCTTGTTTACGAAGGGCAACGCAGTATTAGCTCCAGGAAAACGGTGCGAATGAATTTTGCCATTGACTGATGCCGGATCGTGACTATCAACCAGCGGCATGTGACAATCGCTGCATTTTTGTGAAGCAGGCGGATAGTAGAAAGAGCGGGCGCCCTGACCCGACACGCCGCTTGCCTGCCAGTTGTCGTACTCGTTGAATCCGCGAAACCATCTGTAATTGTTGACCGGCACATCCAGATGCACTTTGTGACACGCGGAACAAAATTCAGCGGTGTCTTTCCGCATGAACGGTTTCATGAACACCTTCTTGTGCGGTTCCGGATCGGTAAATACAAGGAAGTCATGAAGTCTCTGCATCCATTTGTTGTCGCTTGCGGCCAGATCGTGCATGGCCGGATACTCAATCACAAAATCTCCCTGTCCCATCGAGCTTTTTACGTGAACAATCGAATGACACGATGTGCAGGCGAGTCCTGCCTGCGCTTCCGGCGTGTTGATGATTTCTTTGATCGGGGTGTCCATCATTCCATTCAGAAGCACCGCATGGTCATGACATCCACCACACCATTTCGAAGGCGTTGTTCCAATCACGCTCTGCATGTATTCAATGGATTTTCTGTACCACTGATTGTTGAATGAGGAAAAATGATGAGCGGACGAATTCCACTGGTTGAAAATATCCTCATGGCATCGCTTGCACATATCGGACGTCATGAAGAAATTCGAAGGAATCTTGCCGCCAGTAGTGCTCTGGGCCGAGGATGGGAAAAACGGACCCTTTGGACCATCTCCTTCCTGAAACATACTGGCCGGAGGAGACTTCGGATTGATGATCCGGTCCGTTGAATCGCTTTTGTTTTTTTGATACGACAAAAGCAATGCAGGAACCATCAATCCGATAAGAAACGCAGCCGATACCGTCGTAGCGCCCCAGTTTCTGTTCCGAATCGACCTCAGCAAATGAAACAACATCAGCAGGGTCCCGATTGCGGTCACTCCGATGTGCCAGTGCAAAAGCCAGCGGTACGGCCTGTGCGCTCCGGTAAACATCAGGACGCCACCCATCAGACTTCCGGCAATCAAAAAGAAAGCTGCCGCTTTACCTGTCAGTGAGAATACGCCGGCGTTCCTCGCCAGAAAAAACACAAAAAGAATCAACAACAGAATCCCGAGCCCCAGGTGGAGGAGCACATTCGCCATGTAGAAAATGCCTGGATCCGCAGTGGATGCGAGATAGGCTGAATTCAGCAGCAGTAGAAAAAAACTGTAGAGAAGAAACTTGCCCTGCTTCACTTGATAATTTTAGCACAGCGACAGCAGGCGTTCACTGCTCTGCGAACTCTTTTGAATTCCGGCTCGCCACGCCTACTATATTGAAAATTCAGTGGAAATAACCGAAATTTCAAGGTAGATTTGATTCGATGATTTCACGCACAAAGGAGGGTCTTTCAAGCAACAGAATCCTATCTCTGGCCGAACAGACCGACGGAAACCTCTGGACGGGACAGATAACGCACTGAATCTCTACAAAGCCGGCAAGGTTACGCGGTACACCGGCTTGTCGAGTGAACGCATTTACAGTCTCCATGTAGATCGTGAAGGAAGTCTCCACAAATCCACAAATCGCGGAGCCTCAAAAAAGAATCGACTCATGGTAGAATACGCAAATTCAAGGAGGAGCGAATGCAGACGATTTCACCTGATACTGTAGAACGTGTTTGGAGACAAAGGATTGAGATTTCTCCCGAAGAGATTGAACCTTTTGCTATAGAGATGGAAGGAGAACAACCCGGCTTGCTGGCATATCTGCTTGCCGCGGGCGAAGAAAATTTTTCCGATGATGAGCAAGCGCTGATGCTGTACATGGGGCTCAACATCTGGGAAATGATGAGACAGGGCGTAAGCGGACCGAAAGCTGTTCCCGTAGAAGCCGTTGACGTTATGGAGTCCAGGAATATCACCGATTTTGCAGTATTTCAGGGTCAGAGCGCACAGGATATCGAGACCGGCCTTTCAAAGTTCATTGAGAAACATACCCAGCCGTACGTTCTGGGTTACGCCATCAACATGCTGGCGCAGGAGGAAGAGACGGGAGAGAATATCCAGGAAGAAAACAAAGCCCGTATATTCTTCTACCTCAAGACTATGGTTGATTGCCTTGATCAACATCAATAGCAACTTCCAGCATTCAGGTCCGATAACTCTCAAGTAGAGTATTCAACCAAAAGGAGGAGTTATGAAAATCGATCGACCGCAAGGAGGACAGCCCGCTCAAGGGCCGGAGCAGACTTCAGAGACGACGTCAAAAACCGGAACGACACAGACCAGTTCGACGTCGCCTGCTGGATCTATGCAGCAGGACAGTTTTTCGGCCTTCCAGCCAGGGCTTCCGGGAATGCCCCCCTTTATGGCTACTGCATTTACGGACACCATGTTGCCGGCAGAGCATTTTCAACTTGTAAAGTTTTTGTCCCAAAACCAGTTCTCGCTGGCGCAAAACGAGATGCCCAATAAACTCCCCCTTATTGGAGATCCGGCCAATCCCTTCGATATGTCCAAGTTCGCGTTGAAAATGGCGAAATACACGGGAACCGCTATTCGATTGGGAACCGCAGCTCATTTCGGATTACAGGCGTTTCAATCGGGTGAAGGGGCGCTGAAATCCATCATGTCGGGTTTCGAAAAATCATCGCCGTTAATAAAGACGGGGTTAGAGCGCAAAATAGAAACGCAGATTAAGAGCACTTTGAAAAAGGGAATGACGCAATTCAAGAAGCTTGGTAGTTTTATAGGTACGCGGCTCAAATCCCTTTCCGGAAAGCTAAAAGGCATCGCTTCGCGGTTCGCAGGTAAAGCGGGCGCCATTTTGAATCGTGGCATAGATACACTGCGAAAAGGAGTGGCCGGCCTGAAGCAAGGCATCGGCAAGCTTGCTTCGGGTATTGGAAAAACTCTCTCCAAGGGTCTCCGGTCCTTAAAAACAGGACTTGGGAAAACGGTCCGCACTTTCAAGAGCGGTATGAAATCCGTTGCGAAAACCATTGGAAAGACAGCGGGCAAAATCAAATCAGCCTTCAAAAAAGCAGGAAAAATTGGAAAAAAGAAAGGCGGATTCCTGAAAAAAGCGGGCGGGTTCTTCAAGAAAGGAATATCGAAAATTGGAAAAGGATTCAAAAAAATCGGCTCAACTGTCGCGGGTGCTGCGAAACGGGCGGCAGGAATTGCTAAGAGCGCCTTCGGAAAAGTGGGAGGCCTGGCAAAGAGCATTGCAGGCAAGATTGGAGGCAAACTCAAATCTCTCATTGGGAAGGCTGGAAAGAGCGTTGGAGGCGGCTTTCTCAGCAAAGTCGGATCATTCTTCAAGAGCGGCATCTCCAAAATCGGAAAGACTTTCGGAAAAGTAGCCGGTCGTATCGGCAGGGTCGCCGGCAAGATAGCGAGCGCAGCCGGAAAGATCGGTTCTAAAGTTGCAAGAGTGGCCGGAAAGTTTGCGAAACCCGCCATGAAAATTCTGGCAAAGGCTGCGCCTGTTCTGGCTCGTGCTGGAAAGCTTCTTGCCCCACTGGGCAAAGCGCTCGGGAAAGCGGTTCCATTTGTTGGTGTGGCCCTCGCGGCTTTCGACGTTTATAATGCGATAAAAACCATGCAGGATCCCAACGCCAGCGGCGCAAAAAAGGGATTGGCTATTGCAACGGCCGGTCTTGCTTTAGTCGGCTGTATTCCGGTTGTCGGTCTTGTAGCCGGACCGCTTTCGGCCGCCACAGGCGTAGCAGGAAGTTTGATTTCGTAGAGACGCTTATGACAGAAAAAAAAGAAGAAAAGAAGAAAAAGATTCAGGCCTCCGTGACATCCATGGAGCGCCTGTTCCGTGCTCAGTTAGAATCGAAGCTTAGTTTTCAGCCGACGGCGGTAGATCTTTCCAAACTGCCGAAATTTCAGTTACCTGACTTAAAGGAGATTCAAGTGACGGTCCCGGCTCCTTTGGAGTTGTCCCGGTCAGAATGGGAAATGGAGCTGAAGGAACGAGTGGGAGACCTTCTTCTCAGCCACGCAAAGGAAGTTCCAAGAAAGGCAGGAGAGCCGGTCCAGTGGGGTGACCGCATCCGGATTGATCTAATTCCATACGTTGATGGGAACATTTTGTCTCAGGGCATCTATGAAGGCCTTGAATTACTCGTTGAGCCGGATGCAATCATGCCGGGCTTTTCACATGCAGTTGTTGAAAATACCGCCGGTAGCACTTTCCTGTTACAATGCACAATTCCAGTGGACTATCCGGAAAGCACACTGCAGGGAAAACCTGCTGCATTTTCCATCACGATCAAAGAAGCGGTAGAACTCATTCCCCCAAATCCGGAGGACCCGGAATTTCTGACCGCGTTGGGAATGGGAAATAGTTTCAGCGAAGTAACCGATCGATTATTAGAGGAGTTGCAGGAGGAAAAGGACGCAGAACATGAACTGGAAGGCGTTGGATTGGCTTTGGAAGCCCTTTCCGAATGCGCAAAATCAGCAGTGACGGATGAATTGCTGGAAACCGTACTTCGCAACCAGTGGATTCAGCGGGAATGGAAAACGTTGCAGTCAAAAGGGATTCCCGAAGAAGACTGCAACGAGGCACTGAAATCCTGGATTAACGATGCCGAGCTACGATCGGATGTATCTCAACAGCTCGCGACAAGTCTTGCGCTTCAGGCTGTGGGGATTCGCGATGGTCTAATGCAACCCCCGGCGGAGGAATTCGATCGGTTTCTGGACGGGATTGCCGAAGACGGCGAAATGAACGCGCAGGAGTTAAGGAACTCGCTCGCAAGTGACATTTCAACACGGGACCAATTCTACCAGCAGTTCGTTTACACTCGCATCGTGGATCACGTGGTCAGCCAAGTACAGATCCGCTTCGCCCGTCCGGAATTCTAGAAACGCATCCGGAAACCCCAGCTTTGTGCAGGTTTGAAAGCCCGGATGGGAGCCAAGACTACGATATAGCTGCCTTTCAAAACAAACAGTATTCCGAATCATGGAGACTGGTGAATCAAGTGCTGTTGCCGGCGCCGAAGTACCCTCCTGCTGAAGTTTTGTTGGAAAAAGTCCGGCCTCATCTTGTAGAAGAGCTATATCAAAGGGGTCGCGAAATGGAAAAACAGGGTGACTACCGCAGCGCAGAAGCCACTTTGCAGGAAGCACTCAATGTGGATCTGGGGAATCGAAAAGTTCGATGCGCTCTCGAAAAGATCCGCGCCAAACTGTAGTCATCGAATAGAGGCTCATCGCTAAACAAGAATCATGCAAGAATTGCATGCGCGCGTGCGAAATTCACACAACTTCCCCCCCTAATGATTCATTCTCATCAGGCTTGAACTGGCGTGAATCTTGCTCGAGTCTATTCTTATGAATCGTATTGCGGCTTTGATTGTGGTTTCTTTCTTCGCAGGTGTCATCGGCGCCTCGAATTTGTCGATTCCAGACGTTTACTGGCTGGTGTTTCGCACGGAAAAATTTACATCTTACGGAGAATTTGAACCCATCTTTTTGATGCAGATTGACGCGACCGGCAGAGTCACAAAACAGCCTCAAGAGATCCTACCTTCATTACGCCGGGTCACCGGACGGATCGCAATCGGAGAAATCGCGGCGACAAAACTCATTTTATGGATGAATGGCGGTCAAAACCGATTCAGCAATCGATATTTCTTTTATCGAGCCACAATTGACAGGCGAACTTTATCGACACGTGACATTCAGAAAACGGAACAGAAAGCATTTCGATCGCGGCTCCTTTCTCTAACACACCGGAGCGATCGCAACTTGATAATCGTAGGAACTGACACCTCACTACAGGCGGTCGGCTTGAATGCCTCGGGCGGACTGAACGGCAGCTACTGGCCTCTATCGCCCGCTTCCCTGAGCAACAGTCGTAGATATCCCGACGGCGCAATTTCCGATGATGGCGCTGCGTTGTTGTTGGAAACTGAGAAAGAGCTCGCGTTCCAACATCTGAATCCAGACGGCATCCCGGTCCGTAAACCCACGAGAATTCGTCACAACTCGATCCGGTTCGGGAACGCCAACTTTGATATCACCGATCCGCTCCCGAATGGCACGCGGGTGGTTGCAATCTGGAGATCCTGCATTTCGTACAGTTGCTATGATGCAGCCGCTCTTACGGTACGCTCGGTAGATGCAGTGAACGGCTCTCCATTCGGAGAACCGGTACGACTGGCGTCAAGCCGCGATGTGGAGAATCCTCGGGTCGAATTGTGGTTGGAACCGCAGGGCCATTTTTTAATCTATAGCCGTTCCTATTTCAAACAAGGATCCCATCGATTCTACAATGTCCTCCTTTTTCAGGCATTGGATGCAACCGGCCACCCAAGCGGTCTGCCAATGCCGATTTTGGAAAACGCCGGTGTGTTTGATGTTATGAAGGATTCATTCCAATGAGGAAGTTTTTTGTTTTCCTGCTGTTCTGGTCGCGTTTCGCCTGTGCCGATTTTCCTTTCCGCGCGATTCCATACATTCCTGCTGTTCATGCTTCCCAGGCAATTGCCGCGGATATTGACCAGGATCACGTTCCGGATATTATCCTGCTGGAAGGTTTTCGGATCGCTGTGATGAAAGGGAATGGAGATAAGAGTTTTCTGCCGCCTGTTATGCTGGCGAACCTAAAAGGCTTTCGTGCAATCGCCGTTGCGCAATTGAATGCAGATACATATCCGGATATTGCAGCTATTGAGAAGGATCATGGCGTGCTGTCCGTTTATCTCAACCAGGGGAACGGCACGTTCTTTCCGTTAAGAGAATACAAACTCCGTGGCTTACCGCTGGGATTTGCCGCAGGCGATTTGAACGGAGATTCTATCGACGATTTCGCGATCGCGATCGATGGAGAGCCGTCCGGTTTCGTTCAAGTGTTGCTTGGAAGTACAGATGGAACACTGATGGATTTTAAAACATTTACAACACCGGCTCCAACATCGGTGGCACTCGGACATTTCGATCAGGATGAGCGGCTCGATCTGGCAGTAACCAGCTTTCATGAACCTACGGTTGCGATTTTACGTGGTAACGGGAATGGTGAGTTTACCAGTCTCCGCAAAATTGCTGCTTCAGCCGGCGCGAACAAGATCCTGTCTTGCGATCTCGATCAGGATGGTAGCGACGATCTCGTCGTATTGAATATTTACAATCAGGTTGTTTTCGCGCGGAACACCGGCAATGCGCGTTTTGAGACTCCGCGAACGTTTCAGTTGGAGCGCGTTCAGGACGCAGTCATTTTCACGCACACAGGGCAGCAACATCCTTCTGTTCTTGTGAGGGATGGTTATCAAGACATTGTGATTTTTACGCGAACACCTTCAGGATACTCTCAGCGTCATTTCCTGTTTGCCGGAAGTGCCGCCATGGCGGCCGCGGATTGGGATGGTGATGGTCAAACGGAACTTGCGATGAGCGTTTCGTCCTACATTGCTTTGATAGAAACTGAAGGAAACCGGTTGCTTCTGCCCCGGCATCTCAATTTCGCGGTGGCGGAATACATCGTGGACTTCAATCAGGATGGCCATGAAGATCTGGTCGGGAGTGGTTTCTTATTACTCGGCAATGGAAAGGGAAAGTTCAAAAAAGAACGGTTGCGATTCGATACCGGCGATTTTGTCAGGCCCATTTTCATTAATGATGATGCTGCGCCAGATCTATTGATCGTCCATTTTTACAGAGATACGACGTTTCGCCTGAATGACCGGAATGGGTCGTTCGGGTCAGAACACTTGTTTCCATATGGATATCCCCTTGATGGAGTTCTGAAAGCCGACCTTAATCATGACAGGCATAATGATCTGATCACGCTCGCTGATCTAGGTGTTTTTATTTTGCTTGGCCGGGGCAAGGGCATGTTTGCTGATCCCATGAAAGTACCATTATTCTGTGATCCGCCTTTGGTTTACGATCTGGATGACGACGGGCAACTGGATCTGATCGAGCCCTGTTTCGATTTCGTGGCCCTACGATACGGTAATGGAGACGGAACGTTTCAACCTGAGGTACTCCTTAACGATGAGATCGGCATTGACAACCCTTCCGCAAGTGACTGGAACGGTGACGGAATCAGCGACTTACTGTTATTGGGAGGCTATGATCCCGGCGTTGCTGACCTCTTTCTCGGCCTGGGCGGAAGGGCATTCGATTCCCCCCAAAGATATGCCGCTCCATACCTACCGATTGCATCCGTAAGCGCGGATTTTAACCAGGATGGATTGCTGGATCTTGTTGTGCTTGGCGACGATTCCGCATTAGCCCTCTACTACGGAACCGGCGATCGTTCCGGAAGGAGTTCTTTCACGGAACCTGTATTTTTTGGCGCCGGTCGTTATTTCACATCCTTGGCAATTGGCGATTTCAATGAAGACGGCGCTCCCGATATTGTGGCATCGTCCCACGAGCCCAATCGAACGGTGCTTTTCCTCAACCGGAAATGACGTTGCGCCTTTGAGTAGCCTTCGCAAAAGCGCGAACGAGATCAGATTTTGGAGGAGATTATATCGTCTGCAGGTCAGGGTTCGCAGAATTCGCAAAGTGTTTTGCCAAATTTGCAGTCTATGGTTCGGCTAATCGAGGATGCGCATCTAGCATGAAGCTTGCTTACGCTAGTAATGCAGGAAAACCATGATTCTCGAAAGGATTATCGCAATTGCTTTTTTCATACTTATTCTTTTGACCCAAGCTAAATCTCATGGCGCCGAAGGCCGCACATGGGTGAACGTTGGGCCAGTTGCCGGCGGCGGGATTTTTCCGGACAGCGCATTCAACAGGTATGTGGGACAGTGGACGGGCCCCCACCGTCGACGATTGTCAACAAAAGCGCGAAATGCGCAACATTCCACCAGATCGACCGATAACTACATGGAGGAAAAAGTGAGAATCAATACTTGTTCTAATCAACCGTTTCAATTTCAATTTTTGGATACTGGAGAAGAGATACCGCAAAAAAAACAAGCGACGGGAGTGATCGCTCAGGATCAAACCGAAAAGAAGGAAGTAAATCCAACGCTCGGTGATTTTTTCTTTCATGAGAAAGGCATCGGTCAGCGTTCTGATTTTTCACGTCGCACATATACGCCGACTGAGATCCAGAATGTGACCCCGGAAGAGTTAGCACAAGAGGAAGCGCAGAGGCGTCGTGCAAACGCCGGAGCAAAGGCTGCGACAACGGCAGTCGATGCGATAGGTCAGATTTTGCCAACAAATAAAGGCGGCGCTATTAGCGGTGCTGCGGGAGAAGTCATCAGCGCCGTTTCCGACAAGCTTGGTGATAAGACTGAGGAGCTTCCTCCCCAGGCTGAAAAGCCAACGGAAATACCCCAGACGGGCAAAACAGAATCGAGAAACGTCGAACCTCAGGAAGATAAGCCGAGTGTTCCGGAAGAGCCAAAGAAAAAAGAAGACAAATCCGGATTGCGAATGAATCCGGACTACATCGGACAGTTTGAAAACATTGATCCGGAGTCGCTGACGAAGCCGCCGAAAAAAGGTCCAACTCCAAAACCGAATCTGGAAGGTCCGGTACGGATCAAAGTCGGGCCTGCTCCTGCAAGAAAAGATGCAATCCTTGAGCGTGAAATGGATAATGCCGGCGACATCAAAGAAAAACAAAAATATCTGGAGATGAAACGACTCGAAAGAATATGGTAGATATGATGAGAGCACAGATCCTGCATTGCCATGCAGGATCTGTCGCTTTGCTCAAAAAGTAGATGGAGCGGGCCGGGTAGTATGGAACAACTCTGGGCGACAAACGATGTACGCCTGTATCGAACGCAATAGACTCCTCATTTCAATTAATATGTGACCACGCCTGAATGATTTGTTGAATGTTGTTCATCCACAGATAGCAGCGCGAACTGCGACCGGATGAACGCGCTGAAAATTGGGAGTACTATTTGCGCCGGCTTCCCTCTGATCAGCCCCTTTAGTACCGTAACAATAGTCTCTCGAGTTACGTCAAGCACAAGATCGCCCCACGCCTGGAATAGAAACTTTGCGGCGACCGCACAGCTCGATCTGTCATCTGCCTGCGGTCCGCAAGCGCTTCAACAACAACCGTAAATGGAGCTTGGATCTCCCAATTCGATCGCCGCGCTGCATCCAAAAGAAGTTGGTCATCTATGCTCGTGAACGTGTAATGGATCGATATTAGCTTGATTTGTCCAATCGATTTATGGAACAGATACGTGATATAGCGGCAAAGCAAAGCGTCTACCGCAGTCGAATACTGTCGCTAGAGTGTGATAACGAAAGCTGGGGTGCTCATGGAATATCTGGCGTCCGATTTCATCATTTTCCTGCCGTGACGCGAGAAGAAATCATCTTGCCTGAAAAAACGCTTGCGCTAATCGAACGAAATACTTTGCAATTCTTGAAACATGCTGAAGTGTTGCAGAAAAGCGGCCGATCGATGAAGCGTGGGCTCCTTTTACATGGAAAGCCCGGCACCGGAAAGACTCACACGATTCGCTGGTTGGCTCATGCAATGAAGGGCTCGACTGTGATTTTGATGTCAGCAGAGCAGCTGTGGCTCATTAAAGAATGCTGTGCCATGGCCCGAATGCTTGCGCCGTCGCTTGTTGTCTTGGAAGATGTCGATCTCGTTGCTACGGAGCGAAGTGAGATGTCGCACCCTTTCGCTCAAATCTCGCTTCATCAATTGCTAAACGAAATGGATGGCCTAGCGAGCGATAGTCAAATACTTTTTATTCTTACTACGAATCGGCCCGCTGTGATTGAACCCTCCTTGTCTCTGAGACCGGGACGAGTTGACCAGGCAATTGAGTTTCCGCTTCCGGATGATCATTGCCGGCGCCGTCTATTCGATCTTTATTCTCAGGGTTTGTTTATTGACCCCGGGGACATTGAAAAACAGGTGCAGAAAACTGTTGGCGCGAGTCCGGCATTTATCAAAGAATTTGTGCGGAAAGCCTCGTTGATTGCTGCGGATTCTTCCAGTGCTGATCAGGACCGGCTCAAGGTGACGGATGAGCACTTTAATTATGCTCTGGAAGAACTGCTATTCTATGGCGGAGAGGTTACTCGAAATTTGCTGGGCTTTTCCAGAACACCCGATGTATCCTCTCCGTGATACCAATTTAATCACCGACTTTAGTCTCGAGGTCTTTTTGAACGAACTGCATGAGCCGTTCGCGCTGTGGTTGATAGTCAATCTCGTATTTAGAGAACGGATGAGTTTTATCTGCCCAATCTATGAAGCTGCGAATCTCCTCACGTTGCTGTGAATCCAAAGAAAGAATGTCTTTGTGAAAATCGGATTGAAGCTTTTTCATTCGATGGATTTCATTAGACTCCGCGCGGTTATCAAATTCGTGCGGGTTCTGTACATACAGACTCAGCATGAGCTTAACTCGCGTAACCGGATCCTGTTCATTCCAGAGTGTCGCGATTTGTCTTGAAATGTGGCATCTCCCTGAAAACTTCTTCCGGCCGTTCTGCCAACTTTCACATTCGTCATTCTGTACGTCGGAAGCTTGACCTGTTGCGCTGTCTTCAACTTCTTTTTGAAGTGTCCGGAGGTCCGAAGCCCAGACCGCCCATACAATATCCGATACCAGGCCATCGGTGTTCTTAAAATACGGACGAATCGCTTCACCCATCAGAGCCTTCTGAGAAGGTGTCAACTTTGGGGTCATCGCCTCCAGTACTTTAAGGATCTGCGGAAAACTGATGAAATCACCGTTTTCGAGGAAGGCAAGAATTTCATCAAAATACTGAGTGCCGTGTCGCGAATAAAGAGCGAGAGCCGCCTCGCCCGTCCCTGCGAACCCGTAATCCGGGGCCGGCTTCATTTGAAGTAATCTAAGAAGAGTCTTGTCCACGAGACCATTCTTGAAACGTGCCGGATCTTTTCGGGGAACAAGGCATTCAAATGCTGCCATTCTTTCCTCATATTCCGCGCCTGGATTCTGTAAGATCTCAATTACCGGTTGCAACCGTTCAGCGTCGATGAGTTCAGTTTCATTAGTCAGAACTGTAAATGCAGCCAGGAACAAATTGTGATCATCTGCTGCATCGATCTCTTTTGCGGCTCTGATACCCTCATTATGATCGGCCTTATCAATCAGGCTAAGGATTTCAGCTTTCTCTCTTCCGCTGGTTGTCGCAAACAATTCTTTCAGCGCTTGTACATATTGTAGTGAGTTGATTTTCCGGAGTTGCCCTAAAGCCCAATCCCAATGATCCTCTTTGGCCCGGATCCATTGCACAAGTGAGACCGCATCGGTGCCGGCGTCAATCTGATGCAAAGATAATTCAACTCGGCCTTTTAGATTTTCCGATGCGCATTCCTGGATGCCACGAAATTCGATTGATGTTAGACGATCATATAGCTTTGAAATTTCTTTATCCTTCGTTTCTATATTCTTTAAAGTAGCCAGCGCGTTTTCCGAAGTGACAGCCTTTTCGAGTTGATCTCGCTCGGCCTTGACACGGGTAACCTCTTCTCTGATATTGCAATTTGTCGAACGAACCGTTTGGCTTTCAAGTTGTTTCTTTAGACTTTGAAGTTGCGCTGCTTCCGAAGACATTGCATAGTCACCTGCAGCGGCCACAGATTCGTACACAATTTTGTATGACAGCTGATCCTGGTTTAGGGAATACATTCCGAGAAACTGATCAACGAGCCTCGGTGGCCCGATACCACAGCTTGAACGCTCAAATTGCCGCCGGCATTCTCCCGTACGTCCAACGAATCCATTCGATAAGATCTCTTCTAAGAGACCGACAATCTCGCGCGATCCAAAACCTGCAACCCAACCTTCCGATATCCTTCCACCAATTTTTCCGGATAAAGAAACTGGGATCGTTCCGTCCCTAAGAATGACCTGAAGCAGAGCTTCCCCATCTCCTGTTGAAAATGGAATAAAAGGCTCAGGTGAATTTGAATCACCTGAAATCGTTCTGATCTGATGAAGCGCCATGATTACTTCACCGATTCGATGCGCATCGGAGTAAGAGATCTTGCAAAGGCGGAAGTCCCAGCAAAGGGGCTCGTACAATAGTGACTCTGGTTCGAGATAACTCGGAAGGCTTCTCGCAGCGAACGCGAGATAGGAGTCCTCCGGATCTGCCCGGAGATAATAGTTGAGTTGACGATCCCAATGGGCTCCGCCTTCCGAAAGAGTTATCGCAAATCGATCAGGAAGATGCTGAATGTTCCTTGCGTCAAAATGAATCGAAAAATTCCTTCGATGCTCAGTAGATCGATTTGCTTCCACCAATTGACGCCCAGCTTCTTCTGAGGGGGAAGTCCAAAATGAATCTGGAACGACGTTTGGCGGTGTAGATTCCATTTCGATATCAAAACTTTCTTTTCCGTGACCCATGAATTCCATGATTTGATCATTGGACGATCCTTTCAAAGATGAGAATCGGTATGCGGTCGATTTGATTTGCTTGGATTTTTCTTTTTCCGTTACTTTGCCCTGTCGAAATGCTATCCGGTCCCATTGGTCGAGTGCTTCCGGATCCGGCTGAAATGGTGCCAACGAAGAGCCCAGCTTCTGTATTCCCGCACAGGAACTCTGTTCTATGTTCAACAGATAAAGATGGGTTCCCAGACCATTGTTGGTGATAAATGTCTCGCTCTTTGCATCCCAATGAAACGTGATTTTAGGAAGCACCCCATTTTCTGTCAGTGGGCCAAAATCAATTTCAACGAATCCGTCTTGATCTTTATCGGAGAAAGCATAGTCCCAGTCATCCTGATCCCCCCAGTTATATAAAATCGAAAAAAAGATCTGTTCCGTTTCGAGCATCCGTCCAACCCGTAGAACCTGGGCATTTTTGACGCCTTCGACTCCATAACGTATGTCATTTGCGCGCTCAACAATGCCGTCATGATTCATGTCAGTCATAATTCCTTCGAGGACATTATCGTTTTCTGGAAACGGGTTAACCTTCTCGCCATTTGCGTTGAATACATCAATCAGAAGTTGATTGCGTCGAGCGAGTGGGTTGTTTTGAATGCGCGGGGGATCCGATTTCAAAGTTGGACCGCTTATATTACTGAGAAAATCGCTTAGTACTGCGTAGAGCGGCTCTCTGCCGGCAAGTTGAGGACATACGATGACTTCCGGGTTCCTGTGAGTGTCTTTGAATTGATCGAAATCTTTTTCGGTTTTTGTATTCGCGCGAAGACTTAATTCTTGATAAGCGTGATCGCGGGTATCGGCATTCAGTAAAAAATGAATCAACTCTCTGCCGGATGCATTGGGAAAATCAGGAATCCGTTCAGCCTTTGAAGAATCGACTACTCCGAAAATCAGGCTGATTCCCAGCGTAAAGATAATCAGGTTGACGTTTCTTACTGTGACCATTCGAAGTTACGAAACCCAGGAAAGCTCGATCTGTTTGATATACCACTTTTCAGCGATTTTCCGAACGACAATGTAATATCCGGAAGCATCCAGGCCGCCTCTATAGATTGTGAGGTCATAGAGAACTTCCCCGGGATTGATTTTCGGCCGCGGGTGATCTTCATCAGCAACACCCGTAACAGGTTTGATCATGATATGCGGAGCCCCGTTGTAGCCGGCGTCCTGAAGGAAGGACTCATCCTCCGCTTCTGATAGGCTCACAATTGGTCCTTCAAGTCCTTGCCAATCAAGTGAAAAATCGCTCACGATGATCGCCAGGGACATAGGATGGCTTTCTTGTGGATGGAAGGCGAAGAATTGCTGCAAAATTGCCGCTGTAATTTTCTGGTTATCATTCGCTGGGCTCCCATGAGAATTTGGAGAGAGGTCAGTTGAATCCTTTTCTCCATTACCGTCGGTATCGTTCTTGAGCGGATCGGAATGAATTCTGCGTTCAACAAGATCGGGAAGGCCATCTTGATCCGTGTCAAGGTCAATGGTACCGAGATCAATGCCTTTCTTTGATCCATCGGGAAGAGTGATGATCAGAGTCTGTCCTTCTATAGTCACGTCGTAACGGACTTCATCATGAACAATCTTTTCGCTATGTGCGGAAATGCTCAGAAATTTCGCAGGTCCACTTTTGCCGCTCGGGTCCCGTTCGATCAACCAGAGGTCTGCTTCCCCACCCAACTTTTCATAAGGGAAAAGGTAGATGTCGTGGTTTTGATAGTGCAAACGCTTGCTGCCTCGTGCGCGCATAAGCCATGACCATTTTTCAATGTCATGATCATTCACATTTTGGATTTCTTCGCGAGTGGCCCTGGTTCCGAATCGTTCTATGTATTTTCCCGGATCAGGAGGATTCCACCATAAATGAGATTTTGGCGTCAATGAATCAATGGTGGAATCAAGAATTTGGGCCACTTCAGAGTCTCCCATGCTTGCCAACGCTACGAATGCCTCTCTGCGAACATCCATTCCCTGGTTTTTATCCTGCAGGACACTATTTACAGCGGCAATTTGAGAATGGTCTCCGATTTTCGCCAGACTTTGGAGTACGGCAATCGTGGGATTGTTCCGCGCCCAGCCGAGATCGCTGCAGCCGTGAAGTTCCGGCAACCGCGCAGCAAGAGCTGGTGCGCCTTGCTGATAGGTACTGCCCTGAAACACCCGCGCTGCAACATCGACTGCAGGCGCAGATAAATTAGGTAATTCGCGGAGAATGACAGGCAAAGCATCGGGGCCAAGGTCTTCAAGATCTTTTACTGCTGCATCTGTATCTTCCCACCAACAATCTTCGGTCAGCTTTTTTGCCGTAAGAATTCTTATGACTTCTTCTTCCACGTTCTTTTGTTGTGATTCAGGTGGGCCGAATTCAGTAGCTGAGAAAGCAAACAGACCATCGCGATAAGTAGTGGCGATCATCAGGCCGTTTTGAAGAATCAAATTGCCTGGTTGATGGAGCCCGTAAGCTTTTCTGATGATTTTTCCGGTTTTCCAGTCGATCACAATAAGGGTGCCTCTACCCTTGCCCGATCCACTATGAACAAAGAGATTTCCGTGGTCATCGAGAAGGTAAGTTTCCAGACGCCCCGGGATACTTGCTTCCCAGAGCACCTTCCCTGATGCAAGCTCATTCCTGCGCACGGTACTGGAGCCGTCCTTGTTGTCGCTTACATATTGGAATTCCCACTGGTCGCCGCTGGAAGAAAGTTGCGCTTCTTTCCTGTAAGGGAGCGGTTCGCCGACTTTCCCGGTATCACTGTACAGGGGAACAAACACTGAATCCGTTGCATTCTCATCTTCAGGAGAATGTGAAACATACAACTTTCCGTGAATGGTTACTAATGTTACATAGCCCGGAAAAGTTAGCGTCCACTTTTCGGATAAATACTCCAGATTCAACCCTATTAAATGAGTAGGTTCATCATCGTCGGAATAAGTCTTAGCGATAATCGTGTTTCCATCAATCATGAAATTCAGCAATCGTGGCATTGTTTTCCGATTGGTTACAGCGCCGGAAACATCA
>Ga0247727_10006666_pt1 | contig 22550 bp, 18 predicted proteins | sample WisWelCaveWW1625_FD_202498 | JGI IMG/M metagenome (GOLD analysis project Ga0247727, IMG submission 202498) | Biofilm microbial communities from Wishing Well Cave, Virginia, United States - WW16-25 | ecosystem: Environmental > Aquatic > Deep subsurface > Groundwater > Cave microbial mat | place...
CCATAACCGCTTTATGGCATGCTTTAAAACAAGCCTTCGCCCAAGTCACGATTCAGGATATTCGCGGATGGTTTCAACATTGCGGTTATGTCTTAACCTGAACACCCAAGTGAAAAACGCTGTAAATAGCTTTCCCAATATTTAAATCGCGAATAGACGCAAATAAACGCGCATTAAAAAGAATTAGCGTTGATTAGCGGTTCGGGGAAATGGGGACGTTATTTAAGCTGCGATCCGCAACGTAGGACGAGCTTCACCCCAAAAAGCCTTAAGCTTGCATCGCAACGAATGACCCGCCAACGAATAAAAGCCCTGCCATCCCGTTGCCTTGTTTCTATCCTTTGGGAAAATCTTTGCTTTTTTGCACTGATTTGGCTCTTTAGATATTAACAAGCTGCTCCCTCCTTCCGCAAATCTTCTTCTCGTTCCGTATTTTATCAGGACGAACAAAATCGTTTTTAGAACTTTGTATGAAGGAATCGTCATGCCTCCTCACATGGAAGTGAAGGCTGCCCAACGCTTCGCGCACTCCTCTTCCTCGTTTCGTATTTTCGCCCTCGCTATCGGCCTCCTCCTGTCATGCGTACGCAATGCGTCCGCGCAATCTGCCGTCGAGCCGCAAGACGGCAAAAAAGATTTTGAAAACCGCGCGCAAACCTTGCTGGCTTATTTTGTGGAAAAAGAAACGCGACCCAGCTTTGCCGCAGTGGCCGCGCGTTATGCCGCCGGCGAGCGCATCTCAGAAGCGCAACGCATGTTGAGCGGCCTTCTCGCCGCGCCGAACAACGAAGCGTCTCATGCGTTTCGAATGATGGCTACGTATCTTTACGGGCGGCAAAACCTCCCGCCGGCGCTCGCGGAAAAAGTTAAAGACAGCTTAGGGCGAATTGCGCTGTTTCGCGGCTCCTCCGAACACGAAAATGTTTTGTACTTCTCAACGATACTATTAGCCGCAGAAACCTGGCCCGACATGGACGCCGAGCATTGGTTCAATGGCAAGTCTTCCGCGGAAAATTTGCAAGAAGCGCAAGCCTATCTCACACACTGGCTCGAAGCGCTCGTCACTCAAGGCCAAAGCGAATTTGACGCGCCGCAATTCATGCCTTCATTCTTTGGAGCCGTTGCGCTCTTGCACGAGTTCACGCGCGACGACGAGCTGCGCAAGAAACTCAAAATCGCGCTGCACGTCATGATGATCGATTTCGCGGCCGAGCACATGGGCGGCATCTATACCGGCGCGCACAGCCGCAGCGCGCAAACCTTCACGCTCTCGCCGCGTGACGCGCCGAGCAACGGTTTCGCCTGGCTTTATTATGGCGTGGGCCGAATGATTCCGAGCGCGGAGTTGTTGTTCGCTTCCTTGAGCAGCTATGAGCTGCCCGCGATCATCGCGCAGCTTGCCACCAAACGCGATCCCATCGGCGGCTTCGTGCATCGTGAGCACAAGCGGCGTCACCCTTCATTGAGTTATGAGGCCGAGCCGGAGGCGGGCTTTTGCAAGTATACCTATGTCACGCGCCAGTATACGCTCGGCTCTCTTCCCGGCGGCGCGCTCTCTCCCAAAGACCAACAATCGTGGAGCTTGACTTATCGCTCCAAACAGGATAATCATCCCGTGCTCTTCATCACTTCGCCCAGCTTCACGGCGCGCGAGCTTGGCCGTTTTTATTCCGACGAGCCGCGTTTGCTTTTGGCCGAGTTGAATGCGCGCAACGCGGAAGCCGCGCAGAACGCCGCTTTTCGCGCCGCAACGGAATATGAACGCCTCTTTCAACATCGCAACGTGCTCATCGGGCTTTACGACACGCCCGACAGTCTCGATACGATTCGGCTGCACGGCTTTTTTTCGCGAGGTTTGGATACCTTGCTATTCGCGGATTCGAGCAGCAGCCAACTCAATCCGGATTGGATCTTCGGCAAAGCGGGCGAGACTTTTTTCGCGCTTCTGCCTTTGCAGCCGTATCACTTCGAAAATTTTCCCGAAGGCCGCCTCTTTGTTTCGGAAGGCAGGCGCAACGGCTATATTCTCGAAGTGAGCACCGCAACGGAAAGCGTGAGTCTTGCGGAGTTTCAACGCCGCATTCGCGAAGTGACGCAGGTTGATTTGAGCGGCTATGAGCTGCAAAACAAAATCAAATACGCGACGATCTACGGCGACAATATGGAATTCGTTTTCAACTCCGTGACCGGCAAATCGGTGCGTTTCCTAAACAACGTCCCGGTGGCCATGAGCGACTGCACACTCTTCGACAGCCCCATGCTCAAACATTATCCCGACACGAGACGTATGGTGCTGCGCTTCAAGAATGAATGGTTGGAATTGGATTTTGACAAGTGGGAAATGACGGAGCAGATCAGCACGATTACGGAGGAGTTGAAGCAGCAGTAATTTTATTTTAAGTTGTTCGTCAAGTTACATTTCACCACGCTCGTGCAAGAAGCTTCCCAAGGACAGGTAAACGCCCTGTACGAGGGAAGTTTCTTCTCAAAACAAAAGGGCACGCAATAGGCCCGTTTAAAACTCCACACTCCCCTCCCTTTTATCTTTCCACAACACCAAGCTCTTCTGCTTCCCTCTCACTTTCACATGCACAATATTCTGTTGCGCTTCAAATCTCTCCATCAACAGGCTGTTGCGAATCGTGAGCTTGCTCACGCTCGGAACGCTTGCCACTTCGGCGTAGCACCACGTTTCATCGGTTTCGATTTCCTTCCCGACATACGAGAATGCCATCGTATCGCCATCAACCTGAATCGTGACGCGTTTTTTAAGATAGGTTTGAATGTATTGATCGGACTTGGGAGATTCATTCTCGGAACCTAAACGCAGCCGCTCCGCGCCTTGGGCTTCCACCGCGCTTTCCAAATCTTCCGTAAAAACTTTGAAGGTGATTTCAAGCGATTTCGTTTTTGCGTTGTGATCGATTGAACAAATGCTGACATAGAAGGGATGGGCAACACCCCTCTGGCCCCCCTCAAGGGGGGAGTTTTCGTGGGAGCGTGTTTCAACATTCCCCCCGCGAGGGGGAATTAAGGGGGGTGTGATAACGGCCGCTCGATTCGAACTCGTCACCTCGGCAAAGCAGCAAATAGCAAATCCCAATCTGCGACAAATCAGCACAGGCGCAACTCGATTCTTCACGAAGATTTTCGACACGCACGCTCTCCTCACTTGGAAAATTCTTGCTTGACTTCAACGGCATTTGCCGCTAATATACAACGGCACAAAGCGACTGCCAATCAAAAAACCCCACAACACCTTTTCGGAGAGCACATGAAAGCGAATTTCCGCTTCCGCGTTGCAATCTCTTTTTTATCTTTCTTGCTCACACCTCTCGCCAATCACGCCCAAGAAAGCGCGAGCACGGACAAATTCCGGCAGCTTTATGAGGAATTGCAAACGCCGAATGTATATCACAACGCGGCGGGCGCGCCGGGGCATATGTATTGGCAGCAGCGCGCGGATTATGAAATGCAGATCGAACTCGATGATGCCAAGCAGCGCGTGTTCGGAACGGAGACGATCACCTACTTCAACAACTCGCCCGACGCGCTCAACTACCTCTGGCTGCAGCTCGATCAAAACCAGCAAGCGCGCGATTCCGATACCTACAAAACCCGCACGAGCAGTATCACGGGTCAAATGAGCTTTAGCGATCTCAGGCAATTCCATAACGACTTCGAAGGCGGCTTCAACATCGAATATGTGAAAGATCGCGCGGGCAATGCCTTGCCGCACGTCATCAACAAAACCATGATGCGCATCGATCTGCCGCAACCGCTTCGCCCGCAAACCTCTTTCGCGCTGCAAATCAAATGGTGGCACAACATCAACGACCGCATGAAAGTGGGCGGCCGCAGCGGCTATGAATACTTTCCCGAGGACGGCAATTACCTCTACACCATCGCGCAATTCTTTCCGCGCATGGCGGTTTATGATATGGTCGAAGGCTGGCAGAACAAACAATTCCTCGGCAGCGGCGAGTTCACGTTGCCGTTCGGAAATTACCTCGTGAGCATTACCGTGCCTGCGGATCACATTCTCGGCGCGACCGGCGTGTTGCAAAACAGTGCGGAAGTTTTAACCGCAGAGCAACGCAGCCGTTGGCAACGCGCACAAACTGCGGCGACACCTGTGATGATCGTCAATGAATCCGAAGCGCGTGCCGCAGAAAAATCGCGCGCGTCGAATAAAAAAACGTGGCTCTTCAAAGCTGAAAACGTGCGCGACTTCGCGTTCGCCACCTCGCGCAAATTTATTTGGGATGCGATGGGCGTGAAGTTCGGCGACCGCACCGTGACGGCCATTTCGTATTACCCAAAAGAAGGCAATCCGTTGTGGGAGCAATACTCCACGAAAGTCGTGGCGCACACGCTGCGGAGTTATTCGAAATACACTTTCGATTATCCCTATCCGGTTGCGATCTCGGTGCACACTGATCGCATCGGCATGGAATATCCGATGATTTGTTTCAACGGCGGCCGCCCGAAGAAGGACGGCACGTATAGCGCGCGCACGAAACACGGCATGATCAGCGTGATCATTCACGAAGTCGGCCACAACTTTTTTCCGATGATTGTCAATTCGGACGAGCGGCAATGGACGTGGATGGATGAGGGCTTGAACAGCTTCGTGCAATATCTCACGGAGCAAGAGTGGGATCGCAATTATCCTTCGCGTCGCGGCCCGGCGTATAAGATCGTCGATTATATGAAGGGCGAGAAAAGCGGATTGGAGCCGATCATGTCGAACTCCGAGCAGCTTCATCAATTCGGCAACAATGCTTATGCGAAACCCGCAACCGCGCTCAACATTTTGCGCGAGACCGTGATGGGCCGCGAGCTGTTTGATTTCGCGTTTCGCGAATACTCGCGCAAGTGGATGTTCAAACATCCCACGCCCGAAGATTTTTTCCGCACGCTGGAAGAAGCTTCGGCGGTCGATCTCGAAAGGTCGATACGCGCGACCCCGAGGTGGAGAATCAGTTGACGCGCGCCGAGGTGAAGAGTAAGCCGCAATATCTCGGCGATCTCCGCAATCAAACCGCCATCGCGCAGCCCATGATTGCGAAGGATGCTTCTCTTTTGGATTTTTACAACAAGTACGATTCTCTCGAAGTTTCCGTGTTGGATAAAGAAGATTACGCGCGCTACTTTGCGATGCTCAAAGAGGACGAGAGGGCGTTGCTGAAATCTGATTTCAACTATTACGAATTGACCTTCACCAATTCCGGTGGCTTGGTGACGCCGTTGATTGTGGAATTCGAGTTCACAGACGGCATAAAAGAAGAGCATCGTATCCCTGCGGAGATTTGGCGCTACAACGACAAGCGCATCAGCAAAGTGTTCGCGCTGAAGAAAGAAGTGCGCAGCATTGCAGTCGATCCGTATTTGGAAACCGCAGACGTGGACATGAACAACAACTACTGGCCGCCGCGCAGCCAGCCAACGCGCTTTCAGCTTTTCAAAAATCGCGAGCAGGAGCGGGAAAACCCCATGCAGAGAGAGAAGCGCGCGATGGAATTGAAGAAGAATGGGAAGACGGAATAGTTTTGGTGTTTGCGGCTCTGCGTCTTTGCGTGAAAATTTTTGCTTTCTTTGCAATGATTGAACTTGTAAGAAACTACGGCAGATTTTCAGGCAAGCTGAAAACTGCAGCTCTAACGAGCAGCACACGGATCAAAAACGCGCTCTGAAAAACTTTTCCCGCGTGTGTTCTTGATCCGTGCGCAGCCCAAAAAACTTTCAGAATTTTTTTCTGCGTTTGAGAAGCGAATACACCTAATTTCCGCCCCACGATTCGCCCCAAAACTTCGGCATGCGCCCCATCATTTCGCCCCATAGCGCGTGCCCTTCCCCACTCCCACTGTTTTCACCCAGCTAGTTTCGAGCAACGCCTGCAAATCGCGCGTCGCGGTGTTCTTCGAAACGTTGAACAGCTCCCGGTAAGATGTGTTGGTGAACTCATGGCCTTCGTTGATCATCTTGGCGAGAGCTTCAGCTTGGCGTTCATTCACGCCCATAGCTTTCAGATCCGTCACGCCCTCTTCAGGAATGAGTTCGAGAATGCGCTCACCCGGGCCGTAAAAAGTCACGGCGAAAAATTCTCCCAAGTCTTCGAACTTGGGTTCGGCGAGGCCGTGCTCGCTCATCAAGGTTTTCATGCGCGCGATGCCGGTGCCCCACTTCTCGATATAGAAAATATCGTAGAGATAATTTGCGAGCAGCGGATTGCGCAACACGTGCGTGCGTTCGAGGTTCGCGAGATTGACGCCCGGCGGAAGCCCGCCCGGGCTATTGATTTCGATGCGATCCGAAAAAATCATAATGCGAATCTCCGCGCCCGCGAGCTGATAATCGCGATGGCAAACGGCATTGCAAATCGCTTCGCGAATCGCTTCGAACGGATATTCCGCAACTTCGCGGCGACGAAAGCCCACAACCTTCGCAGCCGTGCGTGTGTTGCGTCGAATGAATTGCTCGGCAGCGTCGATCATCTCCGGCAGTGTGCCTTGCAAATCTGCGCGGTCAATGAAGTGCGTCGTCGTTGTGCCTTGAAAGCGCGCGACGCGAATTTGACTATGCGGCAGCCATGCTTGCGGATTGCGACCGAAGAAGAGCATGCCGCCACAAGTGGGCAGCAACTTGCCTTCGTGCTCAATCGCCGCGCCCAACTCGGAGAACGCTTCCGGAAAATGCAAAGCCGGAATTGGCACGCCGCGTTTCTGCGCGCGTTGTTGCAAAAACCACTGCACGCGCTCTTCGCTCAAATCGACGCAAGTGGCGTGCGGCAAAGGCTGATGATCGAATGTTGTGAGATGAGGTTGCGAGGTATTCATAAGTCGAGCGCAATTCTTTTTTGCGCTCAATTAAAGGGAAGGTGGGAAGACTTGCAATATCTTTTTTGTCAATCCGGCCAAGCGAAGGCTTGTGCGAGCTTCAGCTCATTCATTGCAGCAAAAAGGTTTTGATTGATGCCCAGCACTTCCACCTTGAAACCGCGCCAGCCAAGGTGTTTTGCAAAGCTTATCAAAGTTTTTATGCCGCGCCCGCTGAGCACGAGCAAATCTTTCATCTGCAAACACCATTTGTTGCCCGTGAAAGCAGAAGCGCCTTGCAGGAATTGCAGCAGCGTATCCGCGCTGGCGCCGCAGATGACGCCTTTGAGCGTGATGTTGACGCGACGCTCTCCGCCTTTGACTTCCATCGTCAGTCCGGCCATCGGCGCCAATTCAGAATTCGCGGCGAGCTGCGCAGCATTCGTTGCGGCGAGGGGCAAAGCAATTTGCAACATGGTGTGATTCTCCAAAATTAAATCGCATCCACTTGATTGGCAAGAAAATGCCGCGGTTGATCGCCATCCTGTATCAACGCACGGGTCAAACACAGTGCGAATGCCAACGTCCTATGCACTCTTTCCACTGCGCTCGCGCAATGACGAGTCAACTATCATACCATTGAACGAATATGATTTGGATGTGAATTGCGCGGTGAATATATGAGAGCGTTTCAATCGACGCGCGATGAGGCATTCGCAGGAAGCGCACAAAAATGAAATGCTCTTACAGGTTTGAGATTATAATAAGCGGGTGGGATAGAACAAACTGAAAGCGCGTAGTCGCGCTTCCGAAGAAGCGGCTACGAATGCACGAGCATTTTGGTGAGATCGGCTAGCGCTTTGATGCGCAACACGTCGCGTTCGGGCACAACGTCGAAGGGGTCGATCAACACCGGCGTGAGGCCTGCACGGCGCGCGCCGACCACGTCGCGATCATAATTATCGCCGATATAAATGCACGCTTGCGCCGGCAGCTTGAGTTCTTGCAATGCCAAATTGAAAATCGCGGGATCGGGTTTTTCCACGTCGACGAGTTTGGAGTCGATGATGCACTCAAAGAAATGATCAAGCCGCAAATGCTTCATCATGCGGGCGACTTTGCCATCAGCGTTCGAGACGATAGCCATGCGATAGCCGCGCGTGCGCAGCCATTCGAAAGTGTCGCGCGCAGTCGGTTCCAAAAAATTCCACAAATGCGCGCGATGGTGCTGCTCGTGAATGAGCTTGAGCATTACGGGAATATCGTTCTCTTGCGCGCCGACGTATTGCACCCAATAAGTAAAAAACTCCTTCCACAACTCGCCTTTCTCACCCCGCAAAAATTTCTCGCGTCCAAGCGCGGCGCCTTTGGCAAGCGCATCATGATCCGTCGTCACACCAAAATCCGCGAGCATGCTTTTCATAAAAACATAATCAGGCGAAAGAATGGTTTGGCCGACGTCGAAGAGCACAGCGGCGACGTTCGAGAGTTGATTCATTAGCGTTCCTTATCTGAACTCCATACTTTGTTATTCAGGAGGAGTTTTTTTCAGCGCTCGGCACGAGGCTTTGTTCCCAGTGCGTAAAAAGATTCGTGCTGAATGACATTATCTAGGAGAGGTTGCACAACCGGAGCGTTTCACAGCTTCGGTAATATTTTGAATCGCGCCAAATCAGTTGCGGCAATGGTATTCGGGAAGATCGCGCGCGCTTCTTCCGCCAACGCAGGAAGGTCCGTCGGGCCAATCGTGCCGCTGAAATGTGTGAGAAAAAGCTGCTGCACGTTGCAGCGTTTTGCCACCTCGGCTGCATCAGTCGTCGTGGAATGTCCGGTTTGATGCGCCCATTTTTGTTCGCTTGATGGAAAGGTCGAATCGGCGATCAATACGTCGGCATTGCGCGCGAGCTGCTCTTGTCCCGTGCACGGCGAAGTGTCGATACAATAAGCGATCTTCAGGCCCGCCCGCGGTGGTCCTAGAACTTGCTGCGGATGAATCTGCGCACCATTCGCGAGCACGATGCTCTCACCGCTTTGTAATTTTCCGCGTTCGGGCCCATTCGGAACGCCGAGCCCGTCGGCGCGTTGCGCGTCAAATTTTCCCGGGCGTGGCCCTTCAATCAACGCAAAGCCGAGCGTGAAGATGCGATGCTGCAACGGCTGCCATTCAATGTGATACTCGGGAGTTTGCCAAATCGTCGGCGGCGTGTGTTCATCGATCTCATGAATGCGCAAAGTATAATCGAAGCCGAAGCTGCACAGAGCTTGATGAAAGCGAATGTACTCCGCAATGCCCTTGGGGCCGAAGAGATGAACGTCTTGGCGTAGATTCGCCATTTGCAAACTCGTCAACAATCCGGGCAAACCGAAAAGATGGTCGCCGTGAAAGTGGGAGATAAAAATATAACGCAGCTTGCTCGGCTTGAGTCCCGCGCGGCGAAATTGCATCTGCGTGCCCTCGCCGCAATCAAACAAAAAAATCTCGCCTTTGCGCAGCAACGCCGTGCCGGAGAGATTGCGGTGCGAGAGAGGAACCGCAGAGCCGGTGCCGAGGAAGACGAGGTCGATCATAGAATAAAACTCACATGCTGCGGGAGCACTTCGATGTCCATCGGAGTCGAGCCGAGGATTTCACCATCCGGCGTCAAAAGCTGCAACAGCTCGGACTCAATGCGCAAACGACGGCAACGAAAGACTTCCACATTCGGATGCTCAATGTGCTTACCCGTGAAAACCGAGGGAAAGGCGCGAAGAAGCCCGAAACGCGAAAGCTCGTTGAGCACAATGACTTCCATCAAGCCGTCGTCAATCTCTGCCTGCGGCGCAACCCGCATATCGCCGCCGGTGTAGCGCGAGTTACAAATCACGGCGAACATCGCAGTGCGCGCGAGCGTTTGGCCGTCAAGCGTCATGCGCAAACGCACGGCTTTAAATTTTTGCAGCGTGACCAACAATCCCAAAACATAGGACACTGCGCCGAGCCGCTTGAATTGCTGTGAGTTGATGTTCACTTCCGAAACGAAGCCGAGGCCCATGACGTTGATAAAGTAGTAATCATTTCCATGCCACGTTTCCGCGTTCCGTAAACGGCAGCGCAACACGTCGACAGGAACGGGTTTGCTTTCGAGCAAGCGTTGCCATGCCGGTTGCTCGAGGCCGTTGCGAAATTCTTTCGAGAACGAATTGCCGGTGCCCGCGGGGATGAGGCCGAGCGGCACGGCAAAGCCTTCATGTTTGAGACAACAGTTGAGCACTTGAAACAAAGTGCCGTCGCCGCCCAACGCAACGACCGCATCCCAAGGCTCGTGCAAGCGCGGCGGCAAAACTTCAAAGAGATAACCGCCGTGCTGCGAAACGATGACTTCGGCTTGCACGCCTTGTTGCGCGAGGCCGCGTTCCGCTTCACGCAAAATATCGGCGCCTTTGCCGCGCGCCGAGCGCGTGTTCGCCGCAATTAAAATTCGTTTCACGCTTTTCCTCTCTCCGAAAAAATAGCCAGGGCCACACCGAGCAACGTCAAGCTTCCCCCGAACATCGTCGTCGTTCCTAGTTCTTCTTTGAAGAAAAAGAAAGCCAGCAAGCTCGCGCCAATCGGCTCGCCTAATAATGCGATTGAAACCGTGGGCGCGGAAAGATGTTTGAGCGCCCAATTGAAGCTCGTATGCCCGATCACTTGTGGAATCAATGCGAGCGCGAGAAACGTTGCGAAGGTTTGCCACGAGTAATCAAATAGCGGCAGTCGCATTATCAATACGCCGAGCAGCAAGATGATCGCAGCAGCCGAATAGCACAGCGTAACATAGGGCGCGGTGTCCATCTCTTGCCGCAGCTTGCGGCCGATTAAAAAATATATGCCAGCGAAGAGAGCGCCCGCGAGCGCGAGGAGATTGCCGAGGAGCGAGTTGTTGCCGCTGTCAGCCTCCTGCGAAGTGATCACTGCCGCGCCGGCGAACGCCAGCAACAATCCCCAATACAGCAGCGGTCGCGCCGTTTCGCCTAAAATGAATCTTGCGCCGAGCGCGACGAAAATCGGCGAGGTGGCGACGAGCACGACCGAGTTGGCGACTGAAGTATGATTGAGTGAAGTAATCCACGTGGCGAAGTGCATAGCCAATGCGATTCCAGCAAGTCCTCCCCACCGCAAAGTTTTGACGGGAAGGTTGTGAAGCTGCGTGAGATTGGCGCGCTTGCTCGTGATCCAAAAGAAAAGCGAGGCGAAGAGCAGACGATAGAACGCGATAACCAAGGGCGGGGCTGCGCACCAACGAATCAAAATCGCGGCGAAGGATACGGCAACGACGCCGGCAGCCAATACGGCCATGACACGATTCATCGCAACGGGAGGGTTCGTTTCATTCATTCAGCGCGAACTCACAACGGATGGCAATAGTGTTTGGCAGCGAATAAAGCGGCAACGAATGAGCTTTGTTGCGCAAGTGCCCGGCGAATTATGACCATTCAGCCGCCAGGCGGAGGTTTGACGCAGGATAAGATGAATGCGCGAATGCCGGCAAAATAATTCTCTCCGCCGTTGATAAAAGAATCATTGTGATCGACGCCTGCGAGCGTGACGAATTGCTTCGGCTCCGCGGCTTGGGCATAAAGCTCTTGTCCGAGCGCGAAAGGAATGATGCTGTCCACATCGCCGTGCAGGAAAAGCTTGGGCATGGTGAGTTTGGACACTTTATCAACGCTCGCCCATTTCATCGAAGAGAGCCAGTGCATAGGTAAAGGTCCGAACATCAGCCTCGCCATATCACGCGCATGCGTGAAGCTGGATTCGACAATCAAACCTTCGAGCGCGCGGCGTTGCGCCAACTCGATGACGACCGCGCCGCCGAGGGAATGGCCGTGCGCGATGATCGGCAAGTTCGGCGTTTTCGTTTTCAACCAATCGTATGTAGCTTCGGCGTCGCGATAGCAGCCTTCTTCGCTCGGCGAGCCTGCGCTTTTGCCGTAGCCGCGATAATCGAACATGAGCAAATTGACCGGCGCTTGCGCGTGCAAGCTTGCGAGCCAATAGGCGCGATGACTCAAATTGCCGGCATTGCCATGGGCCATAATCAAACTCGCAGCCGCAGAATCGTGCGGCACATACCAGCCGTGAATTTGCACGCCGTCAGAGGTCGTCATCCAAACTTCTTCCACCGGCATGCCGAGCGTATTGAGGCCCGGATCCCTGTCACTCGTTTTACTCGGGAAGAAAACCAAATGGCGTTCGGCGAGGCGAAGAAGAACGGCGAGAATAATGATGACTAGAATCGAGCCAATGAGGAAGCGGAGCATGTGCAGTCATTCAGAGTGAAAGGGCGTTTCTCTTTTGGATAGAAATTTTCGATCATTGAAGTTTCACCTCGATTAAGCCTTTGCGTCGCAGAGGGTCTTGTTATCCCGAAGCGATTTGCAATTTCATTCATCTCCGCCAAGTGCAAACCTAGCGGCAAGAGGCCATCTTCATTGAGCGGTGGAATCGGCATAGTTCGCTCGATATTCTTGGTTGATAAAAGCTATAAAAGCCGTCTCAAAAATACAAACAGAATTATCCCGAACGAAAGGCTCTCCTCCAAAATCAGGCCGACGAATCGCAATAAGAGGAACCTCGCGACAAATAAAAGAGCCGTCTCAAGTAAAAAGACCGCAGCAAGCAAATAGCGTTTGAAGTTCACGACTGCAAAACAAAAGGCCTTTCAGGTTTGATCACCCGAAAGGCCTTTTCATTTCTAAAAGAAAGCAGAGCTGGACGCGCGCTTAGCCGAACGCTCATCCAACTTCACGCCTCATCCTCCGGTAACTTCCGACTCCGGCCTGGGTGTGAACGGAACTCTGATATCTCCGCCGCGATCGAGCGGCAACGTACCCAGCTTGTCGTAGCGCCGCACGTCAATCCAGCGATGGCCCTCCATGAAAAGCGAATAGCGCTTTTCATAAAGCAATTGATCCAGAGCATTCGCCGGGGTCAGTGTTATCGCGCCCAAACCCGCCGGTTGTCTGATGAACTGATTGATATCCGCTTCTGCGGCGCCAAGCTGGTTCAATCCGATATTGGCCTCGGCCCGCAGCAGAATCAACTCTTCGTTTCGAATGAGGGGCAGCCGATCCGTCGAGCTGGCCAGAATGTTCACGGCCAAATTGCTGCTCAGGTTGTCGAAGAATATGGTGTCGCGGACAACGGTTTTTGTCGAGAAGCGCGTGTCACCCGGCGCTGCCTCTGCTCGAAAACTGGGGTGCGCCACGAGCCGGATCGACTCGGCCGACGGGTCTTCCCAGGTTTCGTTCACTTGATCGTTGGCGCCGGCACTGTACACGTGATAAACGCCCACTTGGAGCGAGGCGCCGGTGTTGAGAAAAGAATTGCCCAGAGCCGTCAAGGCGGCGTTATAATCCTTTTGATAAACCGCCACTCGGGCGCGCAACGCGCGGTTGAATTGGCGGAACGTCGAGGGTTTGTTGAAGCCCGCGAAACCGCTGGAAAGCTTGAAACCGAAATCGTCGCCCTGAGTAATTGCGATTGCCAGGTCGCCATCGGCACTATCGAGCAAGCGCGCGATTTCAGCATAGCTTGCGTCCCGGCTCACAAAGGGCGTGCTCACGTCATCCGAGAACACGATCTTGACGCCGTTATCATACGTCAAATTCAGGTTCAACAAAAGTTGATGTGCGATGATCGTGTTCGCGAAAGCGCGTTTGCCCGCCTCGTTGACCTCGCGCTCCGCCGGCAAAGCCAGAAGCTGTGCGCAGTTTTTGACGACGCGATAACGCGAGCCCCAGGGCCGGTTGAGCAAAAAGCCGCCGGCATCAATCGGGCCTCTGAGCAATTCTCCCGTATATCGCGGGTCCGCGGGTTCGAGATAATAAACCTGCCGGCCGAAGATCTCGACCACACGCAAATAAATCGCATAGTCAATGCGCATGCCCGCCTCGATGCCCGTCACCAGCTTTTGCACCGAAGGCGGATTATCGAGTGTGGGATCATTCGGATCAGTGAAATTCAAATCTTGACAGCCGATCAAAACCAAAGTGAAAAGCCAGAGCAGGATCCGGTTTCCGTTCTTGGCGATGCGGCGGCCTTGAGAAAAAATATTTTTCATCATGGTTTGCTTTCCTTTCCCGAATTATAAGCCAAAGGCGACGTTGAAGTAGAAACTCCGCGACGACGGATAGGGAATGGTGTCAACCGAGCGGCCAATGGCGATGCCGCCGAATTGGCTGACCTCGGGATCGTAGCCGGTGTAATCGGTGAACACCAACAGATTGCGGCCGGCAACGCCGATTTTAAAGTTGGACAAAGAGCCTCCGAACCAACTCGCCACCGCGGTTTTGGGAAAAGTGTAAGACAGGCTCACTTCTCTGAGTTTGAGATACGTGCCATCTTCGATCCACGCGTCCGTGCCAAAATCGCCGCGCAATCGGGTCGTGGTGTAGCCCGTGAGCTCACCAGTTTCGTCATCAAAAACCGGCACCTTCACGCGATCGTAATCCTCCGTCGTGCCGCCGAGATCAGTGATGAATCTTCCTAGATTGATCACCTCCCCGCCTTGTTTCCAATGCCACAGGAAACCGAATTCGACGTTATTCCAATAGAGCGTGTTGTTGAAAGAGAGCTCGAAATCCGGCGTTTCATTCCCAAATTCTGTGACGTTCCCTGCGGGATTGAGACCGATAATGGTCGTCGGCGATTTGCCCTCTTCGATGCGGTACGTTCCCAACGAAGTGGCGAAGCCGCCTTTGTTGAAAGGATCAACGTCCAGTTTGGTGATTTCGGAAGAGGTTTTATAAAAACTGAACCTGGAATTCCAGCGCATATTCCTTTGGCGGATCGGGTTCAAGGTCAGTCCGACTTCGACGCCTTGCGAGCGCATTTCACCCGCGTTGCTGAATTGCTCTTCGAATCCGGAAGAATAAGGCAGTTGCGAAATCAAAATCAAATCGCTGATGTTCTGCCGGTAATAAGTGAGCTCCAGACCGGCTCTGCCGCCGAAAAGAGCAGCGTCAAATCCACCTTCGATCTCTTTGGTGCGTTCCGGTTTGATTCCGGCATTGCCGCGCCGCGCGATCACGATCAAACCTGCGTTGCCGTCGATGTTGACCGGAACATAGGTGGTGAATTTGGCGTTCGGCGGCGGCGAGTTGCCGGTTTCGCCATAGGCCAGCCTAAGCTTGAATTCATCTGAGAAAGAAGACAGGCCTTGCCACATGCCGAGCTGCGATAAGCGCAGCGAGGCGGAGGCCTTCGGATAAAAGAAGTATTTTTCGGTGTCACCGTGGCTGCTGCTGGCGTCGCCGCGCATGCTGGCCGTCAAAAACACTTTTTCTTTGAGATTGACTTCTTGCTGCAAATAAAAGCCGCGATCGTATTGTTTAGCGATGGTTTGAAACCCGGTGAGAGCGGCGCCTTGATCGATGTTCGTCTGGCCCACGTTCAAGCCTCTGGCCTGCACCAGCGTGTTGTTCAAATGCTGGTTCTCGAATTGTACGCCGGCGGAAGTCCGAAAATTGAGATTCGAGGCCGTGATGATATTGTAGGCCAAACTGAGATACACGTTGGAATTGGTGCTTCGGGTTTCGCCGTCCAGCGCGGAGCCAGGTTGATCGCTGTCGCGCTCGAATTGCAGCTCCGGCGGCGAAAACACCTGGTTGAATTGTGAATAAAAATCGAAGCCGGCTTGCGTAATGAAATCCAGCGACTGGCGCTGCGTGCGCAAAAGATTGAAATTGAGGCGGCCCGAGTTGATGGTGCGATACACCACCTCGTTATTCAGGAGCACGTCACGTGAGTGAAGCGGATTGGAAAAAAAACCGTCGGGATAAATGCCGTTTTTCGGGCTAAGATCGACGTAGCTCGGCGTGAATCCCAAGACGAAACCAAAAGTGGTGAAGCTGTTATCGTTGCCCGTGATGCCGCGGTCGGATTCGCTGCGCAGAAAATTGCTGAAAATATCGACGGACAAGCGATTGCTGAAGCGATGGCTCACGTTGACCTTGCCGGAATACTTTTGATATCCGGTCTTCGCGATAATACCCTCTTCGTCCTGCACCAGCCCGGACACGAAGAATTGCGTATTCTCCGAGCCGCCTCTCAGACTGAGCGTGGTTTCAAGGAGCATGCCCTTCTCGCCATACAGAACCTCTTCCTGGTCGATGAAGCGGCCGCCGTTTTGCTCGAATTGTTGCCGGCCGGCCGGGCCGTTGGTTTCTTCCGCGGTTTGTGCGGTAAACTTGCGGGTCCCGAGTTTGTTCAAAATGCTATTGAAACCAATCTGCTGGGTCACGTCGAGCTTTGGGCGACCGCTGGTGCCGCGTTTGGTATTGATGATCACCACACCGTTGGAAGCTTTGGCGCCATATATTGCAGCCGCGCTCGCGCCTTTCAGCACTTCGATGCTTTCAACGTCATTGGGATTGATGTCGGCAATTCGATTCGTTGGCTGGCCTTGCGGGCTCGCGCTGCCGGCACCGGTGGCTTTTGTCACCAAATCGATGCCGGATTGATTCGCGGAATTATTGATGATCACACCATCTACAACGTACAAAGGCTGGGTCGAGCCTTCTATAGTCGAAACGCCGCGGAGATCGACATAAATACCGCCGCCCGGCGCGCCGGTGTTTTGGCTCACGGTTACGCCAGCGAACTTTGCGCCCAGCGCGCGGTCAAGCGTCTGCACGGGAGCTGCAACCAACTCGCTCGCCGTCACGGTCGCAACCGCATTCGCCAAATTTTGCCGCGCTACTGTAGTTGCCAAGCCCGTTACCACGATTTCCGAGAGCTTGAGCACGTCTTCTTCGAGCACGACGTTCACTTCTTGCGTGCCGCCGGCGGAAACTTCCACGGTTTTGTAGCCGATATAGCTCACTACCAATGTCGCCTGGCTCATTCCGGGCGCTTGCACCCGAAATTTTCCGTTCGCATCTGTCGAGGTGCCCAACGTCGTGCCTTTCAGTTTGACGTTGGCGCCCGGCAGGCCCTCGTCTGAATCCTTCGCCGTCACGGTGCCGGAGACGTTAAGCTCCTGTCCCATGACGAGATTCGCACAGACAAGGAACGCTGCGACCACGAGCAACCACTTGCGGTCAGCAACTTTCATAGTTCCTCCTTCTCTGAATAAACAGCATTTGTGGATTGATCGACTTGGCGGGAAATGAAATCAAGATATTTGCGAGTGTCTGAGGTCATAAATTCACTCATTGCATGTTTGCAATTTAGCGATCTACAGGCCAGTGTCAAGAAAATTTTAACGAGGAAGCGCAGCGCTTTGTTGTTCGCGTTGGAATATTAAGCAGCTTGCTTCATATAAATTTTTCGCCGCCGTCGAGCTTGTTGTTTTCTTCAAGAAAGAAAAAGTGCAAATCGTTGCCGCCCGTTTAATCGGAAACTGCACAGAGCAAGGCAGTTTGGATTTTGATAGAGGCGGATAAAAAAATCGAAAAACCTTTTGCTTCTTTGCACCGCGCCTTGTATAATCGCCGCTGCAATCTCACTCAATTAGGGAGAAACGCTATGCCGGCCAAATCTCAAAGCAACTCCGAAAAGATCGACCGTATCGACAAACAGATCAAAAAGCTTTCCAAAGATGTGACGGGTTTGAAAACCGATGTCTCGGGCTTGAAAACCGATGTCTCGGGTTTGAAAACCGATGTCTCGGGTTTGAAAACCGACGTCTCAGGTTTGAAAACCGATACTTCAGATTTGAAGTCGCAAGTCGCTTTATTAGCTGAAAACCAACTTCGTTTTGATGAAAAGCTTGAAAACTACATGGCCCTAACGATGAAGCTATACAATAATCAAGACAGGCGGGCCGAAGAAGAACAAGAAAAGAATACAAAGTTTCGGGATATGATATACTCACTTATTGATCGTGTAATCGGGGATTACAAAAACTTCGAAGTGGAAAAACTCGCAGTCGGGGCCAAGCAGGATCGCTTGGAAACAAAGCAAGAACGCATGGAAGCGGAGATCGAAACGCTGCAAGATTCTGATGAGAAGCAGAATCAAGTCCTCGCAAATCTCGCGGTCCGTTTGGAGCACGTAGAGGCGAAGGAGCGGTAAGCACCTCTTCTATTTTCCGTCATAACGCTTCCTCCGAAATCACATCGAAACCAGGGAACGGCGCCATGATAATCCAACCTCAATCTACTAAAGCCGAAAAAATTAACCAAACGAACAGCGACCGGGAAGAGTCTGAAGCAGACTTAAAAGAGCGGCTCTGGGCCATGGTGAAAGAGTCGTCCAGCCCTGAAAATGGACGAGATCGTCTCGATCCGTCAGTTGCAGAGTTCATAAGGGCTGCAGAGGAAATACATAATCGCATGTGGGAAGCAGCAGACAAAGAGCGGGAAGAGCAAAGAAAATTTCTCGAGTTCATGCGTGCTTGGGCAGATCGCTTTGTAGGAAGTTGGAAAGCAGAAAAACCTGCGTCACAAACCGCTGAAGTCACTAACTCGTAAGCACCCTCACCTCCACCACCGTGTTATAATCCGGGATGCCGCAAAGCGGATCCGTCACTCCGCGCGCGATCAAAACATTCCCCTCCGGCCAGTGTACCTGTAAATTCCCCGATCTGATCTCCGCCAGTTTTACTCGCCCACGATATTCACCGATTTCATTCTTGAGCAAAATGGGATGACCCTCGCGCAGTTGCAAGCGCGCAGCGTCTTCCTTACACATAAGCACGTCAGCGCGCGAAGCGCCGTTGAGCGGATCTATTTCAGCTTGCAGCATGCTGTTGAACTGCTTGCCGCGGCGCGTGCTCACCACGAACTTGCCGTTCTCCGTTCTGTGCAAAGCCGGTTGCAATACCGCGAAGTTTGCGCGCCGGTCTTGCGTTCCAAAAATTTGGCTTTCACAAAGTCTGGGGCCTCCCCATTGCATCGCGTCGCCTTTGGCTTTGAGGCTTTGAATGCCGTTATAAAACGGCACGGCTTGCGCAATCTCTTCGCGAATCTGTTGGGCGTTTTCAAAGTGAATCTGTTCGTGACGTTCGGGGTAAACCTGCTCCGCCAATTCCATGAAGATTTCCCACTCGCTCTTCGCTTCGCCGATGCGGCGGCCCGGAATTTCCGGTGAAAAATAAATGCGACGCTCCGTGGAAGTTTCGGTGCCTCCTCCCTTCTGTTCATAGCGCGTACACGCGGGTAAAAGAATCACCGTCTCTTTCGGATCAAGCAACATTTGCGGCGTGAGCACGAGGTCTTGATGCACGCGCAGCGGCACGTTGAGCAAAGCTTCGCGCACGTACTCCGGCTCGGGCAAGGTTTCGAGAAAATTTCCGCCCGCGATATAAAACATATCGAGCTTGCTTTCATGCGCTGCGTCAATCATCTCGACCGCAGAATAGCCTTTTGCGCTTGGAACCGGAAATTCCCACAGCGTTTCGAATTTCTTCGCAGAGTCATCATTCACGGGAACGCCGCCGGGAAATTGATTCGGCACGGCGCCCACTTCCGCGCCGCCTTGCACCCCGCTGTGGCCGCGAATCGCCATAAGCCCGCTTTTTTCCTTTCCTACAAAGCCGCGCGTGAGCGCGAGATTGATAATGGCCTTGACATTCTCGACGCCGTTGCGATGCTGTGTGATGCCCATGCTCCACACAAACACGGCGCTCTTCGCGTGCGCAAGCATTTCAGCGAAGGTTAGCATCTCCGCTGTGCTTGCGCCCGAAGCGCGCTCCAGTATTTCCCAAGATTGCTGCGCGAGTGCGGTTCGCAGTTCCTCAAAACCATTCGTGTGGTGTTGAATAAAATCCGCGGCGATCCAATCCTTCTCGATCAAATGTTTGAGGACGCCATTGAGAAAAGCCAAATCGCCGCCGACGTGTACTTGAAAAAAACGGTCCGCGAGTTTGGTGCCGAACATCGCGCTTTCGAACACTGACGGCACCCAATAACGCTCAAGCCCCGGTTCGCGATAGGGATTGATGACGACGATCCTCGTGCCTTGCTGCTTGGCGTAATACATGTACTTCGTGGTGACGGGCTGATTGTTCGGCGCATCGCTGCCGAGGAAGACGAGCAAGCCCGTGCCGAGCCAATCGCTATACGAACACGTCGAGGCCGAAACCCCGAGCATCTGTTTGAGCGCGACCGTGCTCGGCGCGTGGCAAATGCGCGCAGAGTTGTCGATGTTATTCGTGCCCAGGAAGCGCGCGACTTTTTGGGCGACGTAATAAACTTCATTGGTGAGGCCGCGGGAGGTGAGATAAAACGCGAGCCGTTGCGGCTCAGCCACGCGAATTTTCGCGGCGATGTGAGAGAATGCTTCTTTCCAATTGATGCGGCGAAAGCCCGCGTCACCCCGGCGACGAATCATGGGATAGGGCAAGCGGCCAAGCTCGCGCAGTTCCGAGGCGTTCTTTGCAAGCAGTGGTTGCGCGTTTTCGAGTTGGCGAATATCGAGGCCGGGCGCAGTGTTCAAGCGCATGAGATTGAGCCGCACCATGCAAAGGTGCACGCCCGCCATCGTGAAGTCGCGCATGCCCGTGGTGCCGAGCGCGCAACCGTCGCATACGCCGTTGTTCAAAATGCGCCACGCGTAACGCAGCTCACCGCGATTCTTGACCGCGACTTTGAGCATGTCCCAATAATGATTCGGTTTGACGTGGCCGAAGCCGTTCGGAATGAACGAGACCCAAGTGGAAGGCGACCAGAGTTTCATGAGCGCGATTGTGGATGAAGTTCGAACTTTTGTTCGAACGAGTTCATGGCTTGTCCTGAGGGATGATTGCGGCATTGTCCTGAAAACGCGGGCGCATGCTAATCAAAAGATGAAGCAAAAGCAATGGGGCATCTGAGAGATAATTAAATTTCGAGCGGGTTCAACAAAAAATACCACAGCGGCAGAAAGTGAATTACGCCTTCGACGACTTCCTCCTTGCCGTATTTTTCTTCACTGATCAACCAAGCTTCAGCGGTTTTGAACTCGCGCATGAATTGTGTGAGACCTTCCATTTCTCGCGGCGGAAGGGTTTCAGAATAGCAGACATTGATGGGGAAAAATTGGTTGCCGCGCACCACGACGAAATCGACTTCGTTGGTTTGCTTCCAGTAAAAGACTTGCTCGTATTCGGCGCGCAGCTTAAGATAAACCAAATTTTCGGCAAGGCGGCCATAGTCTTTGGTAAACGAATATGAGACCGCGTTGCGCAAGCCGGTATCACACGCATAAATCTTGCGGTTGTTCGACATGGACTTTTTCAAAGAAAAGGCGAAGTACAGAGTCTGGTGCAACAGCCCCGCATCCTCAAGATAACTGAGGTATTCTTTGCCGGTGTCTTTACTGAACTCCAGGCTTTTTTGCAGGGTCGTCAGACTCAACAGGTTGCCGCTGTTTTGCATGAGATACGCGGCGAGGCGTTTCAATCCGAAAGTCTCGCGGATGCGATAGCGCGCAATGATGTCCTTGTTGATGATGTCATCGAAGTATTGTTGCAGTAGCCGTTTTTTTTCGTTTTCATCTCGCGCCAGCGTTTCCGGGAAACCTCCCCAGGCGAGGTAATCCATAAGATGGAATTTGATTTCAGCTTTTTGCGGCGCAAGGGCGAAGTAGTCGAGTGGCGGCCTGCTCGTCAAACGCATGCGCACCGAGAGAAACTCTCGAAAACTGAGAGGACGAACTTGAAAGCTGAGATTCCGTCCGGTCAGCAAAGTGGAAAATTCGGATTGCATCAGTGAGGAATTGGAGCCCGAGACGAAGATTTGCAAATCCGTTCTCTTGTCATACTCCGCGCGCACCCATTTTTCCCAGGCGGGCAGATGTTGGATTTCATCCAAAAAAAGAAAGGCCTTGCCGTTGGGGCATATACGCTCGCGATAAACGCGATAAATTTGTTTGAGGAGATCGAGATTCAACTCGGTCAAAAACGCCGGCTCTTCGAAATTAACGTAGAGACATGCTTGTGGAGAATGCCCCTGCGAGATGAGATGGTTAATGAGTTGATACATCAAGGTGGTTTTTCCTGATCGCCGAACGCCCGTCAGAACTTTCACTTCAGGCAAATGGAGCATTTTGACCAAATCATCCAAGTAGGCGCGACGGTGCCCAACAAGAGATGAGACCTCGCGATTCCAGAAGTTCCATTCGTAAAGAATCTGTAAGAGGTTATCGTTCGTCATGTTCCTATGGGCGATTATATTCGACGGATTCGGAGGAAATCGGCGATTGTGATCGCCAATTTATCTTTTGGAGTGGCGGAATGCAAGCGGTATCTCAGTGAAGTCAAAGTCGCGTTTCGTCGCGAGGCGGACGTGAAGATTCTCAACACGCTCGAGCATTTGCCGTTGATTCAAGAAATCATTTCAAAAGGCATTTTGCTCTGTGATCGGCAGCCGGAAGTGCGTCGGTCGTTTGTCGTGAAGAAGAACCTCGAGTATTTGGATTTCTTGCCCCATTACGAGCGCATCTTGAACCTCTATCGTGAAAGGCTGAGGCAGCGTGGTAGCAGAAAATCTCGTGTTGAATAAGATCATGATCAGCGGGCCAGGCGACGTTGAGAAGTACGTTGATGCTTTCGTAGCGTTCTGCAAGCTCTAAAAATCTTCCCCCTTCAAAACACATCCTGCAATCACGCGGAAGCTACACGAAACAGAGTTTCACGGGCAATGGCGTTCCCAATCCGGACAGCCTGTGTGAAAATGCCCTACGCTCAAGTTATTCTGAAGGAGCGCAGTGAGCACGGCTGATCTGGGGGGTTAATTTTGGATATGTATGTCTTGCTCACGTTTCATCGGTTTGCGTTTTCGGAC
>Ga0247727_10006667_pt1 | contig 22550 bp, 18 predicted proteins | sample WisWelCaveWW1625_FD_202498 | JGI IMG/M metagenome (GOLD analysis project Ga0247727, IMG submission 202498) | Biofilm microbial communities from Wishing Well Cave, Virginia, United States - WW16-25 | ecosystem: Environmental > Aquatic > Deep subsurface > Groundwater > Cave microbial mat | place...
TCATCGTATTGAGGAAAGAATCGGTAACATCACGGCCATTTCTTTGCATTCGGAAGCTTATACTTTGATCAAATGAAAAATTGATCGCGACTTGATAACTTAAAGCAATCGCGGTACCAACACTATAGCCGACAGAGTCTCCCGGTTTAATATCACCAAAATTATCGATGTCGGTACGCTCGAAATTATAGGTATAGTTTAAACTGCTAAAAATAACGGCCGGGTCGCTGGCCTTAGCCGCAATCAAGGCCCCGCGAATCGCCCAATGTCCGGTACCTAAAGCGATATCGCGGTTATAAGGATCCTTACCGCTTGGTGTTTTAACGCCAAATGACGCGATCAAGTCCGGCATAATTCCGTGTTCCCAGCCAATTTGACGGCTGATCCCAAACTCAATATCCCCTAAACCAGCGGCAGATCTATCTGACTCCGAAGTAGCGGAATTTGTTATAAGATCATACTCAGCGCGAAACGGGATTTTTAATTCTGTCTGAAAATTATCCATAAGACCATATTTAAGCGATGTGGTTTGAATAAAGACATCGCGATTAACTTCATCTACCGAGATGTCTCCGACAACTAAAACAGGGAGAATGCTAAAACCCTGGATGTTGATGCGGTTCGATGAAAAGTGGGCATAGGTAAAGCTGGGTTCAACCTGCAAGGTCCCTTTTGGAAGAAGAATGCTCCCTCTTTGCTGAAGGGTCCGCTCCAATGATTCAGTACGTTCAACTGGAGATCCCGCTGGCTTGTCAGATGAATCGGATTGTGTCCTTGATGATGCCCCACCTGAGGTATTTTGGGCCAATTGCATTGGACTGCCAGTAGCAGACTTCTGTAATCCCTTTTCAATACGGACATTCGGTTCAATACCGGTTCCAGCTGTGTATCCGGCAAGTTCTTTATCGGTTAAGCCAATATTCCCTATATTCTCGTTAGCAACAATCTCCATGATCATCTCATGAATAATTTCTTTAAGATTTTCCGGGAGTTTTTGATTTTCGGACGAGTTTAATACTAAATTGTCCTTGGTTTGTATCTGACCGGCCATTAACTGAGTGACTTCATTCTGGACTTCTTCTCGGATAAGGCTGGTCACCTCAGGGCTTTGAATCTGGGTAATTAACTGCGCGTGGAGATCATCATAAACTTCTTTTTTGATTTCCTCGTGGATGGTTTGGGCCATGTCTTTATATCTGGCTGGCTCGAAATAAATCCGATCGGCCGTGATGACAATGGAGCCAAAGAGGATTGAGAGAAAAGTAATTTTTAAAATGGATACGAAATTCTTGTTCATAATATTAAAATTCACCAGGAAAAACGTTTGTTCTCAACATCTTTTGATCTATGACTCTTTTCATTAAATCGTAATGCGCAATTATAACGTCTTGCTCTTCTGGTTTCAAGGCATAATTTCTATTTTCTTCGCCCTCCTTCTCAATTAAAAGGGCAATGCCATTGGTCCATATTTGATTGAATTTATCGATTTTCATCGTCATGTTTCCAGCCGCGGGATCGGCAATAAAGACCCGGTCCGCGACAACAGCTTTGACAATGACAAAGTGATGGTATTTACGAAAGGAAATCGGAACGAGGACTGGTTTTTTCTGTTCTCGAAGGAATTCAATATCCATTTTGTATCCAGTGACTTTATAACCTTTGGATTCGGCGAATGCTTTAAGATCCAAAAGGGAAAAACCTTTCCTCTCCTTTATTTTTTCTAAGGGCACAGTATTTAAAAGCGAATTAATGATTTCCGCTTCGCTGACTGGATCATCTAGATAATAATTTAATAAAGTCGATAATCCCGCGGCCCCGCAACTAAAGTCCAAAGATTGTGTGACAACATTTTGCCGTTTAACTTCCCGCAGCGGCTTGACATTTTTCTTAAGTCTCACTCCCCCCGCGATAAAACTGTTGGCAAAGGAATTTTGCGCACCAAAAGAACAAAACAAAACGGCCGTGGTGAAGAACACAGCCGCTTGTTTGTATACTGTATTGATTTTCCTTCGCGAGGAAGACGTATGTCTCACTGTTGGTAGACTGTATGATTTGTTACATTACTTAAATTAAGAGAGTTATTCATATTGAGATTTTCAACGACCGCACCTTCCCCAAGAAAAACTAAGTTTACCAGAACCCCAACAGCTCCGCCAGCATTATTTATGTTGGTTAAAGCGCTGAGATTTTGCTGCGCAGTTTCTGAAACATTTATCTGGTTTCCAACTGTGGAGGCCAGAGGAATCACAGAGGATGCGTCGTTTGGCTGTATACCGATATTCGACCCTAAAGTCTTTCCATTGGAAATTACATCCATGACAATAGTCGGATTGGAGGTCAGGTCGGCTGGTACAGAAGTATCAGTGATTGTTGAGTCAATTACCGTTGATGTGTCTACATCCGCAGGAGAAGATATTGGTAGACTGTTTTCTACGACATCAGTTTGCGCGGAATTTAAAGCTAAATCCGGCGAAATATTCGCTGGATCATTAGCAACGCTTGTGTCCGGAGAAGTATTAAGAGAACCGGCGGAGATATCAAGCGGATCTCCCCCAGTCAAATCCTTAGCTAAATCTGTTGGTGTAGAAGTTAAATTTGTTGGAGCATTCGGTTCTGGAGTTACTGAAGAAGTTGAAATCGGAATATTCGTTGTGTTTGTTGAAGAGGATATTTGATTGTTATTTGTTGGTAACGACGATAAATCTGGCTCTGTTGGTGCTATTGGTGCTGCGGGTGCTGCTGGTGCTACGGGCGAAGATGGTCTTCTCGTCGATGTATTAACCCTCACTCGTGAATTGGTGGACGTATTATAATATCGGTTTGTTGGTTGAACTGTAATCTCGTATGGGTTGTTCAGGTCACGCCGCAACTGATCTTGACTGCCCACAGCTCGCTCAAATGTTAGATTTAATCCACCAGCATGGACAGCATCCAATTCGGCATCGGTTAGGATAATTCCCTGTCCGGCAAATACCAAGGGAGTTTGAAAAAAGAACATGTTAAGAACCAAAATCTGAGCTGTCAATTTTCGGCTGGTCATCATTATCCCTTTCAAAGATTGTTTCTTTTTAATTACCATATTCTTTTTTGCTTCCACGATTTATACGTGATTTTATATTCGCGATAGAGGGGAGATTACTCTCCCCTCTATAGAGGTGAACTTATTACAGACCGTTCTGAACTACTGCGATGTTCGATTGAAGCATGTTACCGCTGACGGTATTAGCGCTCGCGATATTGCTTTGAACAGACACAGCAGAACCAACGGAATTAAGATTGCTCACAGCTTGAATTTCTGACTGTGAACTTCCGCTGACAACGAGTTTGTTATACACAGATTTGGCCTTGCTTTTTGCGATCTTCAAATCTGAGTTAACAGTTAAGGTGTTGTCTTTGGTGGTTTCGTATGTTTTGGTATGGTCAATTGTTTTCTTTTTGCTTGACTCATACGAATCAGTTTCGGAATGATCAAAGCTTTCACTGGTTTTCAGCGATTCGCTCTCATCCGAGCTGAAGTTTTTTGTTTTGGATTCGATATTGCTGGTTTCCTTGTTCTTAGCGACCGAAGCCTCATGTGAACTGGCCTTGTTCTTTGATTCGACATCGGAACTTGATGAAGTATCCGAAATCAAAAGAGACGCATCCAGTTTCTTTAACTCATCGTCAGACGATGACTTGCTGACTTTTTTATCATCATTGACGGTTTCGCTGGAGTCATAATTCGTAGATGCACTTGACTTATAAGCGTTTTGCTCATCACTGGTCTTCTCAATGTTTAATGCTTTAGCGGACTCCTTATTCTTGGCCGCTTGATTATCGTAATTTAACGAGAAGGCGTCATTATCCGTTGAGCTCTTATTAACCGACTTTGTATCAGAAGAAGATGCGGTCTTGTCAATCGAAATATTCGCAGCTTCATTGTCTGTTTTTGAGAATGAGTCACTTGTGGTGCTTCCGTTACCGCTGGAAGATGAGTTAGTCATATCACCAGTTTGAGTATGATCCAATGTACTTCCTTCACCTTCAGAAGAAGCTGTTGTTTTCTGTTCTGAGGATTGAGTGTTGCAGTCAGTGCAAGTTGATTGATTTGTTGATGCGGTTTTTTCAAATGATGCTGTGCCAGTTGTGTTCACGGCATTTGTATCAGATTGAGTTGCGTCCTTTTGGACACTATTATCCGTACTTGCGGAATTGGATGTTTTTGATTCCGCATCTGAAGCACTGGCATCCAATGAAAATGCTTTATTGGATGTTTCGGCTTTATCTTTACTGAAGTTCTCTGTATCATTATTAGTCTTACTGATATCGAGACTGGTTCCCTCTGACGAGCTGTATTTGTCAGATTCGCTTGCAGTTAATGAGAATTTGTCATTATCAGATGATGATTTTTCTTTTGCTTTAGCACTATCATCATTGACCGTTTTATTGTAGTCATAATTCTTATCTAATGAGAAATCTTTCTTCTCATTATTTGTTTCCAACGTGCTGATTTTTGCATCTAGGTTGTAAGCTGATTGCTCTTGCTCATTGTTTGTTTTTGAAAACGTGCTGGAATCTTTCTCTGCACTATTGAAAGATTTTTTGTATGTTTCAGCATTGTTGTATGTCGAAGAGGAATCCTTCGATTTAGAAGCAGCTGCTTCAAAAGAAGCATCCGTTGAGGTATTTTCTGCTGAGGATGTTTTTTTAGTTTTTTCGTAGGTGATGATATCATTCTCAGTTGTTTTCTTTGTCTCTTTGGTGCCTTTGCTTATATCAAGGGAAGCATCAATGGACAAAGTGTCTTTCGGGTTTTGTTGATTCTGGACCGTAGCATCGTTCTTTTGATCCATGTGAATAGCGCCATTGTTGGTACTGGTCACGTTATTCTGGATGGAAACGGCGCTGTCTACGGCATTGGCGTTGCTGACAGCCTTGATGTTGGTTTGAGATTCACCTTTGATCTTGAGGACGTTATTTTTTTCTCCCCCATCATAAACATATTCTTCATTTTGAGCTGAAGCTAACACCCATTCGCCAGCGGCGATGTCATCCAGCTCGCTATCCGTTAAAGCGACGTTTTCTGCGGCGAATGCCGGGACAGTAAACGTAACAGGATAAGCCGCGAATAACAGGGCTAAAAGACTGATTGTAATTTTGTTTTTCATTTTTGAAACTCCTTAACTAAGTTGATATGATTTTTGTTTTTGGTTCATGGGCGCTGGGAATTCGTCCAGCAGTAACCCGTTTTAATCCATGTCCACGACTTGCGTACGTTCTTTTTCACCCCCTTCCGTTTTATTTATAAACAAAGGTCCGACGCTTTTATACAATGATGTCGAGTGACGAAGCAGGAGCGTCGAACGACAAAAAACCCAAGTTCTCGCCGTGGCTTTCGGAAACTTGGGTTTTGTTCGTTTGATTCGTTGTTGAATGAGAAATCATAAGTATTCTTTAAAATGCGTTAAGACTCAAATTGTTCTTCTAATGTTGAGAAGGATACCATGTGTTAAAAATTTAGCAATGGAGATATTTGTCGTTGTGTTGGAATATTTTGCTTTTAAAATGTTTTTCAAAAGAGATCAAAAATTATGCTGTGAATTGTTTAAATGAGCAAATGCAACAACCAAGGCGCTATATTAGCAATTGGATGATTTTAATCAATGCAATATTTTGCGTTTTGTTTGGAATTTTTTGCGTTCGTAATGACTTAAAAGGTCTTCCTTATTTACGTGATCGGTGAGGAAGTTTTTTATTGCGGAAACTTATAGGGGAAGAGCCAAAGGTGCCGCGAAACACTTTACAGAAGTAGGCTGGGTCTTCAAATCCGCACGCGTAGGAAACCTGGCTGACGGACAAGCGCCGGTCTTTAAGCAAATTGGTGGCCGCTTCCATGCGGATTTTATTGCGAAACTGGGCAAAAGTGGTCTTTAATTCTTTCTTAAAAAGTCGGCTGAGATAATGATAACTGATACCGCTATTGGTGGAAACATCGCGAAGAGATAATTGATTAGACTGGAAATTGTCGCGAATAAATTTTATGACTTTGTTCAGGATTTCCTGCTGGCGGGTTAAAGAGCTGCCCATGATCATGTTCAAGGGGTTGAGTTCATTGCGAATAATGTAATTAGTGAATTGCAGCAAGAGATTTGAGATGGTGCTGCTTTGCAGGCCATTAAATCGAAAATTGGAGTTCTCCCCCGTGAATAAAACCCCCACGACCCGCTCATTTAAAATTAAGGGTACGACAATTTTTCTTAATCCAGCGGGACAAACATACATTTGCGGCTCATGCGTTTCCTGCAATTGATTAAGAACATCCTCATTAATTTTGGAACAATTAAAGGTGGTGTGGGAACAGGCGGGACAGATCAGATTACGTTTAAAATGACGTACGTTGAACTTAGACTCAGCACTCAGCGGTGTGCCATCCGTTTGCCGGATTTCAACTTCAAGCCCGCTTAATTGCCGGAAGAGGTCTTTATACTGCTGGACGATTGGGTTCTTATTTATTTGTTCCAGTAAAAAGTCGTCAGACATAATAAATAAATTTTTTGAAAAGGGTTAATGGAACGGCGCGCACAAGTTTTATAATCACTATCACGAGATCTGTCAATAGGACAATAGTGGGCAGCATAGGACAGCGCATAAGTGGGGGACATCCCCTGACACAAGAAACGTAAAATGATCATTCTACGTCGAGAATTATAAGCGGATCGCCCTGTCTCATTGGGTGGGTTGCTGAAATTTGATGATAATGTCTTCACTTTTATTGAGCTGTAGTCCAGCGGTTGCGTGATGAGGATCATCGACTTTTCTTTCGTTTTCAACACTCTGAATCACGGTGTTTATTTCCTGGCGCAGAAGGCGCAGTTTGTCCTGTCTTTTAAGGTCAAAAAACGAATCCATAATCAATAAATATTCAAATAAATATTTAATGGCAATCTGGAGATTATGCAGAACCCCAATCATGGAAGGAAACGGGTAAAAGATGAGATTATGATCCTGATGGTTCATGTATTCCTGGTCTCCGATAATACTCGGATGTGAAAAGCGTGAGGACAGCCGGAACGTTGAATCATACTCCTCCAGCCACTCTCGGTTGATCATCCTGGCCATATCCCGCACCGATCGGCCCGACCAGGTAATCAGGGCGCGATCAGAGGTAATTTTATATTTTTCTTTGAATTCCTTAATTTTATCGATAATTAATGTCTTTTTGGTGATGAGCTCTTGGCGCAGGGCATCCGTGATCTGACGGGGGTCTTCTTTCTCTTCGGGCAGGTAACGCTTAAAAATAATCCATTTATACTCAACAAAACGCGCCGCCTTTTGGTCCGCGGACTGTGGATCACTGAGGATGTATTTAACCGAAATAAGATTTTCCAAAAGTCCTCTCAGTAAAGTCGCGATATCCTGCCCGTATCCTTTTTGGCAAAGGAGCCGGATCGCGGAGAAGGTTTTGATGGCCCGGGTAAGGAAAAACAAAAAAATCCTTTGATGGGGCATAAGACTTTTAAGGTGTATCTCCCGGGAATTAAAATCTTTTAAGAGCGAATTTGCCTCGGCAGAGATTTTCTCTGCCAGAATAAAGAATGGATGGTTGCCGGATATTTCGTTGTTTTGTGTCGGGGATTCAGGCATCGGGACACAACCCTTGTCTTTCGTGACGTATTTTAGGGTGATGCTTTGGGCTGGACCGAGCTTATGGCGGCGGAGGTCAGTCTGGAAAGCATTTGAATGGTATTCAAATTTTCATCCGTTAATTGTGTTTTTTCATTTTTGGTGTGAATGTTTAAAACACCAAAGACGCGGTTTCGTAAAGTGATGGGCGCCACCAGCGCATGTTTGATTTCAGGGCGTTTTAAAAGCGGCTTTATCCGATTATTGGTTGATTCGGTCCCATGGATAAGGAAGGATTCATTTCCCTGCGCCGCCAAACCGGCGATCCCTTCTCCTATCTTTATGTGACTTTGTTGCGCGTCTGGTTTAATCCCTCGGGAGACACTGACGGACAAATCACCCTGTTGCGTGTTCAGTAACATAATCGAACCGCATTCAGCCTTGGTTATTTTTAAGGCCACATCAAGCAGCATTTCGAGAAGTTCGGTAATATTTGTGGCGATTTTTTCTGTTGGGGGCACGGGGGCCGGCTTTGCCTTTTCCAAATGCATCTGGATAGAATAGCGGACCACTTCGTCCAATAAGTCCATAATCGACTTCATGTCCACGTGGGAGACCACCCGGACCTCATTCATGGAGTCAACGAGTTCTTTGGAATTGACCTCCATATTTTTGGCGATCACTTCGTATTCGGCATTCGTGCGGCGCTTATTAAGCAATACCGGACCAATAATGAGATATCCGATGATTTTGCTTCCCGGCGCGACAATCGGCAGGGCAAAATTATGGAAATCGAGCTGGCTCTGGAATTCCCGGTATTGTCCCTGCTCCTTGAAGTGGTGCATCTGGATGAGATGATACTGGAATAGTTGGTTGCCCACCGGAGAATTCGCCAGGAGTTTCCAGCCATAACGGTCGGCGTAGGGCATAATCAGGGCCTGACCATCGGGACTGACTAAGAAAATATTAATTTTCAGTACATCGATAAACCGCTTGATAATGGATGTCCATTTCTCCCGGTCGACATTACCGATAATAACATTTTTGGGTAAATCTTTATTCATAGTCCGGCACTCTCTTAAAAGGAATTTTATGTTTTTTCATTTTATTATACAGAGTGGTCCGATTGACGCCTAAGGCGGCCGCGGCCTTGTTGCGATTCCAATTGTAATTGTTGAGAACTGAGATAATGTGCTCGCGCTCGGGAAGTTCCAAGGCTCGTTTTAAAGGTTTTCCATCACCGGATTTAAGCACGGGCGCGTGGCTAAATTTTTCGAAATTCGGGATGTCCCATTTGTTGATGATATCGGTTTTCGCCATGATCACCGCCCCTTCAACGGCGTTTTCTAACTCACGGATGTTGCCCGACCAGCGGTATTCTGAGAATACTTTTTTTACTTCAGCTGAAATGCCTTTAATCCTTTTTTGATTCTTTTTGTTATAGGCTTCAATGAAATGCTTGGCAAGCAATTCGATGTCTTCTTTGCGTTCCCGCAAAGACGGTAGTTCAATGGCAATGACATTGATTCGGTAATAAAGATCTTCCCGGAATTTCCCTTTGGCGACTAAATCAACCAGATGTTGGTTGGTGGCGACAATAATACGGGCATCGGTATGACGGGTTTTATTTTCGCCGACACGTTCAAAGACCCCGTCTTGTAAAATCCGTAACAGCTTCACCTGGAGATTAAGGGAAAAGGCGTCAATTTCATCTAAAAATATCGTCCCACCATTGGCAAATTCAAATCGGCCTTCTTTGTCTTTGATGGCCCCGGTAAACGCGCCTTTCACATGACCAAAAAGTTCGCTTTCCAAAAGTGTTTCGGAGAGAGCGCCGCAGCTGACCTCCACAAATGGTTTGTCTTTGCGGTGCTGGTCGCTTTGATGAATTGCCCGGGCAACAAGACCCTTCCCCGTTCCGCTTTCTCCTGTAATCATGATGGTGGCGTTGGAGCTGGCCACGGATTCGATGATGTTATAGACCTTTTGAAGTTTTTCGCTGCTGCCAATCATCCCGCAAAATGCGGTCCGTCCGGTTTTAGCAATAAACTGCCGCAGGTCGCGATTTTCCTGAAGAATTTGTTTTTGATTGATGATCTTGTCGATGATAAGTTTGATTTCACTATCGATGATGGGCTTTGTAATATAGTCATAAGCGCCTTTTTTCATCGCTTCAATGGCTGTTTCAATACTGCCGTAACCGGTGGCCAGGATCACTTCCGTATCCGAAAAATCGTGTTTGACCTTGGTCAGTAATTCCAAACCGCTCATCTTCGGCAGCATCATATCGGTAATGATAATATCCATCCGAGTGTTTTGCAGGGTGCTTAACGCTTCTTCGGCGGTTTCCGCCATAAAGGCATGATACCCAGCAATCCGCAAAATTTCATAAAGCGACTTGCGGATCAGCGGCTCATCATCCACCACTAAAATATTAAATCCGGAATGCCTTTTCAACATCGTTTACCTTGATGGGTAGTGTTATGGTAAATGTCGTTCCCCGCTGGGGTTCGCTTTCAATCGTGATACTACCGTTGTACCCTTTGACGATTTCACTGACAATGGTCAACCCCAGCCCGCAGCCTTTGTCAATGTCCTTGGTGGTAAAAAACGGTTCAAATATTTTCTCGAGCGATTCTTTCGGGATCCCGCAGCCATTGTCGGATACCTTAAGGACCAAAGACTCATTTTCAAAATGAGCGCCGATTTTAATCTCCCCTTTATGGTCAACGGCATCAATGGCATTGCGTATCAGATTCGAAAGAATCCGTTCCAGGCCTAAATCAGTAATTTCCGGTAAATCCGCGGCCAAGTCTTTGGTGATCTTAATACTTTTATGAAAGATTTCGGATTGGACACCGGCGATAGTCTCACGTATAACATTTTCGATATGGATTTTATTTTTAGCAGGCATCGAATTACGGGAACAGGCTAAAAGACTGCGGACGATATTGACCATTCGGTTAAGTCCCTGTTTCGCTTCCAAGAGATAACCACGGATGATGTCGTCTTCCTTTAAATGTTCCAGGGAAAGGTTAATATAGCGCAAGACTCCATCCAGGGGGTTATTTAATTCATGAGCGATGCCGCCGGCCAATTTGCCAATTGAGGCCAGCCGGTCTTGGACTAAGACTTGTTTCATCAGCCGATTCGTCACTTCACTGGTTTTCCCTAATTCATCCTTTAAATTTTGTGATTCCCGGACAAGATGTTTGAATTTTTGGTAGAGTTGGGTGCGGCGGTAATTTAAGGCAATTTGGCTGGCTAAGAAATCAAGCAGCTGAAGCTCATCTTTGCTGAAATGTTTGCCGCAGTCTTTGTCGGCAATATTGATGACTCCAATCAAACTGTCTTTGACCATCAGCGGCGCGCAAATAAACGATGGCGTGCGATAACTGGTACGCGGTTTATAATCCTGGAAGCGGTTGTCCTGGGCAATATCTTCAACAATCACCGGCTGCTTCATCTCAGCGACCTTGCCGACAACTCCCTCCCCTAATCGTTTGACCATGCTTTCCTGCTCGGCCATCTTCATGCCCTTGGCGATTTTTAAAATTAATTCCTTGCCGTCATCGCTTAAGATAAAGATCGATCCACGGTTGGCGCCGAATAGGTCCATGGTTTTTTTAAGAGAGATTTCTAAAAGGGTCTTGGCGGTAATGGCGGACGTGACGGCGGAACAGATGTCGCTGATTTGATTGAAAAGCTCTGTTTGGTTAAGTTCGCCGATGTTTTTCTTAACCGCATGACTGTTCATTTTTTGTCCTGAAGTTTGACCGAAATATTTTTATCTCGAATAACCTGAAAACTGGCGATCATTTTTTTGAGCGTGGTATTGAGCGGATGTTTCGGGTGCTTTCTGATAAATTCCTTATAAATGTTCGCGGCTTGGTCGGAATCACTTAAATAGAGAAGCGAGATCTGGTTAATCGCGGCCAAAGTTGTGAGGACGGTTTTCCGAGTAGGATATTTAATTAAAATCGTTCCCATCGCCTGGACTGCCTCCGACCATCGTTCCAAGGAAATATAGAAGTTCGCCAAAAGATGCAGTACCTTAAATTCAAGGATTTCATCAGGAGTGCCGGATAAAATACTTTTATAGAACCGGATGGCCCGGTCGGTTGCGATTTTGGTGTTATCCGTATCCTTATTAGCCCGATAACGGTTCACAATATAAATCGGTGTCATCAACCCAATATCGGTGGTTGGATATTGGTTGATGACCTGCTCGTAGTGTTTGAGTGCTTCCGGCCAGTTGCCTTCGATTTCATACGATTTGGCAATTCCCATGGTCGAGTCCGCGCACGCCACGGTATCTTTGGGAAATTTTTTACACACATCCGTAAAAAGCTGACGGGCGGTTGGATAATCTTTTTTGATCAGATAAACATTCCCTGATAAAATCGCGGCCTTCGATGCTTTACGAGTGTGGGTAAATTGGGTCGTGACTTTTTTGTACTGGGCGGCGATTTGTTTGTAGACGCTATCTGGAACGGCTTCAGGATTTCGTTCAACTTGAGCGAGTTTTTGATTGGTCTTCCATATAATTTGTTCAGCGACATACTCACTTTTGCCATCCAAAAGTGTTAAGAGGATGAACAATCCTGTCAGTATCGCCAAAAAGGTTAAGAGTGTTTTTTTCATTTATCTTCCTTTTTGTGCAGATAAAAGGTGGTCGTGGCGGTCAAGACCGTCGCATCGATAAAAATTGTTACGAGCACGCTCAACATCAAAACAATGAATTGAAATATCGGCATGTTTTGACTGACCGTTGCCATGAAATTACTTCTTAATAAAAGGATTGGGACATAAAGTAAAGTCGGCAGGAGGACAATCGTAAAGACAAAAAATAAAGATCGCAAAAGCATTCGAAAATTTAGAATCAAAGCCGCGAAGATTTTTTTGCGCTCGATAACAATAATTGGAATGGTAAAAGCTAAGGCCGTGGTGACAATTACCCCTAAAAGCAAATCAGCGTACGGAGCGCCATAGAGAATGGTTTTTTTGATAATAGATAAAATACCCGTTTCGGCCCTTAGTTTGAGCGCGCGTTGAATCAATAATCCATACGCTTGGGATAATCCAAAGACAGCCGACAGTGAAAGAATCGAAAGGATAAAGATGTGTACGTAGGCCGGCAGAGTTTTCCGAACAGCCGTCTTGAAGGAAGTTCTTTTCTCATTATTAACAGCCGCGATAATTTCAATGGCGACCGCACTTAAGAAAGCCCCGATAAAAATATAAATCAACAGCTGGGCATAATAGAATAGCTGTGGTAAAAGAGCGAAGTTAAATGGATAATGCAAATATCCCTCCGACCATAGCCGCCGGACAATGGGCCCAAAGAAAACATTCAAGGGAAATCTCGGATAAAAATATAATAATTCAAGGGTGAGGAGTTGAATAAAGGCGATCAGAAGAAGCGGATAGAGGATGGTCGAGTGACCAAGAAATGTATTAACTGATGTTCTTAAAAGCGTGATAGATCGAAAACTAGTTTTTTTATTTTCCATATGATTAACTGTTGTAAGACGATGTGAATTCTAACACAGTAAAAACTTAGGTGTCAAATAGAAAAGCTTTTAAAAACTTCTTTACTAAAAAAATAAGGCAGGCTGTGGTGAGCCTGCCTTATTTTACACATTGAGTTGTCACGGTCATCTATGTGAGGGACATAAAGTGAAAAGTTATTTTGTTAACTTATTCAGTTTATTTTTTCTTGGCTTTCTTTTTATTCGCGAAGGCCATAGCGATTAATCCGCTTCCCATGAGGAGCATGGTGCCTGGTTCGGGATTGTGAATGGCGGCAAGATTTCCTGAAACACCTCCGCCACCACTACTACTAATCAATCCAGCGAATCCTGAACCTCCGGAACTTCCGCCTCCTCCGAAGATACTTCCCAGTAAACTCCCGAGTCCGCCCCCGCCCCCGCCTCCACCACATCCACTAACGAGAGGCAGAATTAAGGCCAGAATCAGAAAATTTACTATTTTGTAATAGGCTGTATTCATTATTTCGTATAACCTCCTTCGCAATGATTTTGGGCTTTTGGAAATATTTTGCCCAATGTATTTCGCAAAGATAACAGGATGTTCCGTTATTCAAACGAAATAATTGAATCCAGCCACGGATTTTTTTTAGTATTTTTTAAAGAACAATAAAGCTAATTACCAATTACTTTCAAAAAAATTATACATTCCTTTTTCGTAAACGTGAACCAACTAAGCCAAGCAGACCGCTGCCAAAGAGCATCATGCTCATGGGTTCGGGTACAGGTTTCACGCGATCGACAAGAAAAATTGTATCGTTGAAATCCTCATCACCCAAAAGACCACTGCCGTTGAGATCTAAATCTTCCCAAGCCAGCAGGTATGGATCATCGAATGTATATTGGACAGGAGGATTAGCACCGATTTGAATCCAGACTGTTTGTCCAGATAAGCCATCTAAATGATAGGTAAGCATGTGATCTAAACCAATTTGGTCATTTCCAAATACATTCTGTGTTGGGTCGGAATCCCAGCGAATGGTATTGCTTTCGGCATCGGTGGTGTTTAAAAACCAACCGAAATTTGCTCCAGGTGCTAATGGGGACAATGCCGCATCAAATGGATTACCATTGCTACCATCACCGGAAAATAAGAATCCTGTATTAGGTCCGAGAACAGGTATATCTGGGCCACCACCGACTTCATAGACACCGAGTGTATTGCTATTTGCAGCTGTAATGCTAATGAAGATAAAGGTTCCATCATTGGCATCTGTGCTTAAATCAACCCACTCTTCATCGGCACCCCATCTGAGGCCATCGATTTGTTCATTTGCTGTATGACCGGTTCCTAAAAGCAAATTGACGGCATCATGGATATTCTGATCCACGGCCGTATCTTCGGGTGTTGCGACGACATCTGGCGATGAATCGTACGTATCACCCGCCATAGTCGGCGTGAACGGTTGCGCCCAGACATTCGATGTAAAGGCGACTACCGCTACGGTTAAAACTAAATTCATTAATAACTTTTTCACTTTTGTTCCTCCTTTTTGTTGTCTCTCATTGTTTTCAATGTTACACCACATTTTTATGTCCCTATATATAAAACATCGCTTTGATGTTGAAGGTTGGAGCAGCAAGATGCACGCGCTTATGACATTAACTATCGTGCCCCCTCACCGGTTAGGACCACTCGTACCGTGCGAAACATAATGCGCACGTCGGTCCAAAGACACATTTTCTTGATATAAAGCAAGTCGTATTTAATCTTCTTTTTTACATCTTCGATCGTTTCATCATATTTATGCCAGACCTGGGCAAGTCCGGTGATGCCAGGTTTGACTACAATTCTCTTTTCATATTCAGGGATTTGTTTTTTAAATTGTTCAACGAAAACGGGGCGTTCTGGTCTTGGGCCGATGATGCTCATTTCACCTCTGATGACATTAAGAAATTGGGGAATTTCATCGATATGCGCTTTGCGTAAAAATGCACCGACAGGAATGAGGCGATGATCGTTCGCCTTCGCCCAAACTGGACCGGTATGTTTTTCCGCGTCCACTTTCATGGTACGGAATTTGTAAATCTCAAATTTTTTTTCATTTTTGCCCACGCGTGTCTGCGTAAAAAGAACCGGGCCCTTTGATGATAATTTAATTAAAATTGCGGTCATTAAACATAATGGTGAAAGCAAGATCAAGGCAATTAAAGAGCCGATAATATCCATTAACCGCTTAAAGCGTTCATAGCTTCTCTGGACAAAACGAATAATGATTCCAAAAATACCACTTCCAAAAAGAGCCATCGTGGTCGGTTCGGGCGCATGTGATTTTTGCTGATTGCGTTCGTTTGAAAGATCATGTGTTTCCGTGAGTTGTGCTGGTTCTGAGATGCCATGCGGTTTTATAAAGGAAAGTGTGGCCCAAGCGGTGGTGACGCATGCACAGGTCAGAACAAAAACAAGTGATATAATAAATAATTTATTCATGTATTTAAAATTTATAGCTAATAGGGGTGACTTCATGTGTTTATATGGAGCAAATACTGTGCCAACATTCGTTATTTTACAGCCTGATTGGAGTAGTTTTATAACATTCTGATATTGCTATATTTATGAAATAGAAATAACTAAAAAATCTTGCCAAAGTTGGATAAGTATAGACAATGTAGGACAAACCTACCTTATTTGGCGTTGATTTTTATAGACATGTTTTAGAAATTCATCGTATTACGGCAAATATTGCTTTAATTCGGGGATAATACGAGCCGAAAATTCTTTAAGTAATTCCTTGGTTGCCTCTTCCCCTTTCTGGGTAATATCTGCGGAGATCCGAATCATGGCACTGCTGGCTGGCCGGCCCAATAAAGTCTTCAGGGCAATCAAAATTTGTTGTTTCCAGTAACTGGAAGTAAAGGAATCGCCGACTTTAAACCAATAAAAAGCAATCTCATTAAGGTTCCCTTTCTGCAACCGCAATTCATTGACCGGCATGGGGTGCGATGCTCCAGGCATAGAAATCATATTGACAGTTTTACCTAAAACACTTACTCCACTTCCCGTATAGCAGACTTCCGGAGGATGCGATACTTTACGATTATCCTGGGAATAGACAATAAACAAAAATACCTCTCTCCCATCAGGGTGCGTATATTGCCGAACAAAGGCATTACGGGTCTCCAAAATCGCGTATTCATCATCCGTAATCGGCAGGTTGGTGGATGTCCAGTTATCCAGTGTGGTCGGAAAACGAAAAATGTCGACAGTATCTTTAGCCGTATGAGCTTTGAAATACAAGCTCGAGGAAAAGAAACAGGCCAATAATAGAATACTAGCAACTAAAATATAATTTTTATCTTTTATCTTCATTCGATGAGTTTGGCCACACCAAACAATAAAATAAACGCTAATCCGAAAACCATGAATCCCGAGAAGTCATGAATAAAACCCACAGCGTATTGCGGGCCCCATACCTCACTGATAAATGACAGAAAAACAATCCGGCAGACATTGGTGATGATCGCGATCGGAATGGTCGACAGAAAAAGCAGGATTTTTTTAAAGATTCCGGATTTCATCCAATACGCGAAAATAGTTCCCAGTGCCGTCAAGGAAATCAAAGAGCGTAAACCGCTGCAGATATCATCAACGATGACATAAGCATGACGCATCTTTAAGATACTACCCTCCTGCACCGCGGGCAGCCCGATTCCGTTGAGCACGGTTTTGGCAATGGTGGCGGCAAAGAGCTTCATCTGAAAACTGATGTTGGTAATTATCACCATCGGCAAGGGGATCATAAAAAACAAAAAGGCAATGGGGAAGCTGATTTTTTTAAGGATTCGGATCCCGTAAAAATGGGCAATCAAACCAAATAAAACAATGATCATCGAAAAGCCGGAAGAAAAATAAACGCGCAGGATTGAACTTAACAGATGAATGATGAGCCCGAAGACGATGAGGACAATTCCCAGGGGAGATTTCTCCGGTTTGAGCTGGGTCAGCTCCTCGCGTTTTTGCCAGATCAGATACCCGGTCACAAACGGGATCAGGATACCGTGACTATAGTATGAATCACGCGCAAACCAGCGGTCCCACATCCAAAAAATAGCCGGTAGATAGAGGAGAATGAAAATTATTCCTAAAAGGAGTTCGGCAATGTGGTCGCGCAGAAAGCTATTGATAATTTTTAATTTATTGTTTACTGTGCCCGTTGCCATGATAGGACTCCCCTTTTACTTATAAAAACGCCATAAGGATATCATATTTTTTGATTATTTTCGAATCTTAAATTCATCAATCCAAAACTCATCCGTGTTCTTGGCATTGCCGGCGGTGTAGAATTGAAATTCAGCCAGACGTTCAATGCGGGGTAAAACACTGCGCGCCGAATCTTTAATGTTTATCTCAATTTCATGCCAGGCATTATCATCAACTAAGACATGATTGTTCGTTGCCATTGGGTTTGGACATTGATACGTCTCTGTCCCGCCAACACAGATCCAATCTTCAAATCCCGTTTTTATGCGCATCCCGACCGGAGTCCCGTTGGGAATTCGATAGGCAAAACTTAGTAGTGGAAAATGCTCTACATTCCAATTAGCCGGGGCGATGCCAAACGATAAATTCGAGGAGACGAAGTTCGATTTAGCGTGAAGGGCGCTGCCGTTCAAATAGATATTCTCCATATCGACTTCAAGACTGACATCCCCGGAGTTTTTGAATTTACCCCAGGCTTGGTCAAAGCCTTCATAAAACAAGATATTTTTATCCGCGAGTGTATCAGCGGAAACAATCTCATTGAGTTTACTTGGTTGCCGGCTTAAACCCCCTTTGATATAGGCTAAAAAGTGAGCGCTCGAACGGTGGCTCTGGCTAAAATGTTTTCGGCGTTCCACATACGCATCTTTAATCCCCCTTTCGAAAACCTTCATCCCCACGTCCAAATAGTCCTGTCTTTGGTAACCGCTGATTTTGTACCCATAACCAAAGGCATGCACGATTAAAAAATCCAGGTCGGGTGTTCCGTCCGAATCCCGGTATTTATCGGCGGTCAGATATTTAAACGAATCTCCACTGGCTACAAGGCCTTCATTGATGAGCCAGTCTAAAGCGCGGAAGATGGAATCCGCCGCGGTATCACTGTGCGTCATCCGATGATATTCGATGATCGGTTCTAATAATGTCCCTGCCATAAACGGCGAACCGCCGTATTCATCCGGCCGGGCCCCTTCTTCCGGGTCGTGGGCGTATAAATTATGAATAAATCCTCCCCGGCTGGGCCACTGTAACTGGGATTTATAAAGATTTTCCATGAACTCATCGGCAGTTGTGAGATAGTCTTTATCCAGCGTGAGTTGATAAAACGTGAGTATTCCCAGAAAGGCAAAGGCCTGATTCCGCTCCGTCCAGAATTTAGTGGAATTTTTGGGATAAAATGCTTTTTGAGGCAGAAAATTCTTCTTTATATATTCTGCCATGTAACCGGCGACTTGCAAGGAACGCGGATCACCGGTGAGCAGATAATCATCGGCCATGGCATCGAGATAAATATACATTGAACTGGAACTGGCCGTACTTCTCCCCCGGTTTTCGCCTTCGAGGATAATTTGGTTTTCCCGGTAATGGAGCAATTCCTTCCGCGCCGCGAGAAAATATTTTAACTCTCCAGAGCGGACATAGAATTGATAAAACACATGCACGATAGAATAAAATCCATCGTCATTTAAACTCCCGGTCCATCCTTTATCCCTTATTTCCGGGAATTTTCCTTCGAGACGGTTATCATAGGCCGGAACAATGGATTGTCCGATGGGAATTTGCTCCCCAATGACCTGGGAGGCGCACAACCATTCTTTGGGCATGACAATAAATCCTTCCGGGTATTCCCAGACGGGTTCAATGATTTTTAAATCTTCGCCTGTCCGTGGCACTCCCCATTTCATGGTCGTATAAGCATAGATATTTTGGATCTTGTATTTCAATTGAACCAACACCGAGCGGATGGAATTATCGTGCGGCCAGCGGGCCAATACTTTGACCGCGATGGGAATGGGATCGCCCTCTTGTGTAAAAAACGAAATATTTTTTTCGGATGTTAATTGTCCCGGGGCGAAGGGGATTCCTCCAGAAATCAAAAGCAGATTGTCGGGGACTTCTTTGAGTTTGGCGAGCGGGACTTTGATCTCACCTTGAGTTACCGCCGGTAGCGGGGGGAGTATAACCGCTTTTCGGGTCGGCAAGGGCGCGCGGGAACTATACGGAGTCCGGGTATCCGAAGCGGTTTCTAATCCGGGAATTAAACCGGAACGTTCCAGGCGCATATTATCAAAAAAGAGTGTGTATTTTTGGGATGGTTCATTTAAAAACAGAACGACGAAATGGATGTTGCCCGCGTCAATACCAGCACTGATTTGTGAACGGTTAATGCGGACTTTATTTAAACCACTGTGCAGATTATAAGCGATATTTTTTCTTAGCCCGGAGGCGTCATCAAGCCGTACGGTAAAATTTAAAGCCTCATTCTGCGGATTAAAAATATCAACGGAAAAATATTCGTAGTTGCCCCAATCGTGCGCAAGTTTCCGGGTATTGATGCTCGGCAGTCCGCCTTTCGGAAAAACCACTTCCAGCGCATGTCTCCCCTGGGTCACATGCTGATTGGATATCTTTACGGAGAAACCATTCTCAGGTGAGATCTCCCAAGGTTTAAGGGTTTCAAAATCACAAAGAACACCGCCCTTCGCCTTGGCTAAACCGATGATATCTTTTTTTCCGCATCCCAAACGCAGGAGGAGAAAAAATAAGGTCAGGCTCAATAAAAATATCGTTTGTTTGCGTGTTAAATTCATGGTGGTTTTACCTTTCTTTTACAAAAATTTTAGAAAAGAAATTAAAAATGTATTATACTATCGCACAAATGCCTCGATTAACCATCATTACACCCGTCTATAACGGTGAACGCTGCATTGAATCCTGTCTTAAGTCCGTGATTGATCAAAAATGCGCGGACGTTGAACATCTCATCATTGATGGCGGCTCCAGCGACCGTACGGTTGCTATCCTCAAAGAATATTCTCAAAATCATCGGCATATCCGTTGGGTTTCTGAAAAAGACACAGGCCAGTCGGACGCGATGAACAAAGGTATCGGCTTCGCGTCCGGAGATATCCTTGGTTTTCTCAATACCGATGACTTTTACGAGCCGGGTGTTTTAAACCGCGTGTTAAAAATTTTTAAAGATCTACCGGAACCGAGTCTTTTAGTCGGCAATTGCAATGTTTGGAATAACCAAGGTATTATGAATGTTAATAAACCTCAAAAAATACTATTATCTGATTTACTCATGGGTTTAGATATTTACCCCAACCCCTATAATCCTTCAGCTTATTTTTACCATAAATCATTACATCAAAAAATAGGCCCTTACAATGAAAATGAACATTTTGCCATGGATTTAGACTTTATCCTTTCTGCGGTTAAAGTAGCGCATGTCAAATATGTCGATGAAACTTGGGGAAATTTTCGGTTCATTGAAGGCACTAAAACGTTTGAAGATTACAAAAGTGGTGAGTCGCAAAAGCGTGCCTTTAAAATTCTGGATCAACATTTTAATGCCCTTCCCTGGTTTGATAAAACCCGCATCGGTATTAAACGGTATTGCGTGCGCTGGCTTTATAAACGACGTCTCCTCTGGTATTTCGTTCACCAGATCGGATTTTATTTTAACCATCCCATCGAGATTTCGCGATTCTTCGTGCGCTGCTGGAGTCGAACGACTAAATTTTCTTAATTAAATAATCCCGATATTGGTGCGGATTTCCCGTTTCTCCTGTCTCCCCGGCCTTGATCATGTTATACATCTCCCGGGCGCTGACATAATGAAGAATAAAATTTTTACCGTCATTGTAAATTGTTTCCAAATACGAAAACATTTTATCCATACTCTCTCCCAGAAGGACTGGCAGATTGGATTCCTGGGCACCGTGCGTGTGTACCTTGACAAAAATCCAGTCTGATTTATTTTTAATCCCAATCCTCTGTTCAATCCAGAGGTTAACCCGTTCAGTCGTTGGTGGATTAACGCCCGTGATATCACCGTTTTCAATCTTGGGGATAATTCCCCATTTTCGATGACGCCAGTTGAATGTGAGCGGGCCTTGAATGATGATCGGTTGCGTGGATATGATATGACGTAGGGGCGGTTCATGAACCGCCCCTACCGCAACCGGAATTCCCGTGTTGTGTGATTTTGGTTTGGTCTCATCGCCATTCGGATAATAAATTGTATTTATCGTGATGGTCTGCGTTTCACTGGGTGCTGATGGCAAAGTAAAATCCGCGTAACAGCCGCACGCTTTTAAGATGGACGTTTCATTGTTCACCCCGCACCAGCGGCCGTCTTTTCTGGAATTATTTAAACACCAATTTCCATGGATAAAGGCAAAGCTAGTCTCTCCGGTCAATTTATTTTTGCCTAAAAAACCATGCCGGATGAAATCATCTTTGGCTTTTTGTAATTTTTGCCGAAGGCCCCCTTCGGTATCATTATCATGATGCAGATGAATTTCAACCTCGCCTAATCCCTGGGCACATATTTTATTTAATTGTTCGAGATGTTCCTTGACATAAACTTCCGCCGGATAAAAAAAGGTGTGCTTCGGGGAACAGCCATCGGCATCTTTGTGTTTTTGCGCGAGTTTGGGGTAACGGTTGATCCATTCGGCCACCCTTCGACTTTGCGTGTCTGCATCCGCGCTCTGCCATTCAGGTTCATAATGATCAACAAAACAAAACATAATATGTGTTGGTTTGGGTAAATTCCGGGGACGCATCAAACGCTTTAGTTCTTGCGCGATGTAGCTTCCTAACCAGATGTGGACATTTTTAAGCATTTTATCGTTCTGTCCGTTCCCACGTCACGCGTTGTTTTCCAGCGAGAAAACGAAAAAAACCCAACAACAGCGCCAGGTTCATCGAAACAAAATAATAACAGAGATTCAATACTTTAATCTTAATTCCAGACCAACTGAGGATTTGTCCGGCAATCGCCAGAACGTAAAAAAAACATTGCCCGATGAAAAAAATATAAAAATAAGGTAGGGACGGTGCATGCACCGTCCCTACTAAAAATAGGTTGGTCCCAAAGGCGGTGATCATCAGAAACGGGACCAGCCATCGGATCACCTTGTGCGACCAAAATGCGAATGCCGGAAATCCTTTCGCGGGATTAAGCATGGATTTTAACATGAAGAGGGCTTGAAAATCACCGGCCCCAATTCGGATGCGGCGTTGCTTTTCTTGAATGATGTGTTTGGTGGTTTCTTCCAACGCAACAGCGTGCGGGTCATAGAAAACTTTATATCCTTTTTCCAATATCTTCATCGGGATAACAAAGTCTTCTACAATCGTATCCGGCGGGCAGGAATAGAATAATTCCTTACGGAGCGCGTAAATAC
>Ga0247727_10006668_pt1 | contig 22549 bp, 23 predicted proteins | sample WisWelCaveWW1625_FD_202498 | JGI IMG/M metagenome (GOLD analysis project Ga0247727, IMG submission 202498) | Biofilm microbial communities from Wishing Well Cave, Virginia, United States - WW16-25 | ecosystem: Environmental > Aquatic > Deep subsurface > Groundwater > Cave microbial mat | place...
CGAAATGGGCGATTTCATCGATGCCCAGGCGATACGCCTGCACGTTTTCCGCGCCCATTTCGCCAAGCTGTTGCAGCGTCATCTCGTGGTTGAAGCTGATAACTTGGTGATCCATGCCCTCGTGCTTGTGGCTCGTCGTCGCCTCGAGCTTGAAGTTGTTGCCTGAAAACCGGAACGAGATTTTGCGCCATTGCTCGGTCAAATCTTCCTTCGTTGCGCGTAGCTTGATCTGGCCGTTGTCGAGAAAGGCCAGTTCGTCGGCCAGCCGGCTGATGTCTGACAAAATATGCGTCGAGTAGAAAATAGCCCGTTCGCCGTCTTCCAAAACTTCAAACAGCACCTCGAGCACTTCGGCGCGGACCACCGGATCCAAGCCGGAAGTGGGCTCGTCGAGCAGCAAAAGTTTTGGCGAATGCGCGAGCGCGGCAATCAAAGCCAGCTTGACGCGGTTGCCGCCGGAGAGTTCTTTGGCCGGCTTGTTCAACGACAAATTGAAGCGTTTGGCCAAATCGACCACGAGCTTATCCGACCAATTCGGATAAAATTGCGCGAGAAATTTCAATTTTTTTCGCCGGACCAGTTCTCATAAAAAACGTGCTCGTCGCCGACGTAGCCGATGTCCAGCTTCCACGCGGGTTGATTCGGATCGTTGGCGCGGTCGAAAACATGCATCTCGCCGCCATCGGCTTTGACCAGGCCGACGAGGCAATGCAAGGTCGTCGATTTGCCCGAACCGTTCGGCCCGACATAGCCGAGCACGGTGCCCGGCGCCAAATCCAGATTCAACGGCCCGAGCGTGAAATCCGGATAGGTTTTGACGAGATCACGAATTGAGAAGGCGTTGGTCATTTTAGCGCTCCTTTTTATTTTAACTATTCGGAATCATTTCACATGTCATTCTGGAAGCCTGCCCTGCCAAAGGCTCTAGGCAGGCCAGGGAATCCTTTTTAGTACAAGCACAGTTTTTGAAATGAAAAAGATTCATTCGGAATGACAGGCTTTTTTGTATATGGCATGGTTACTTTTAATCCAAAAAATAGATATCAACCGCCCAGTCGGGCCGACTGGGTTACACCATTTTTCTTGAGAACAAGATCGACAATTTCCTTGACGTCTTTTGGCCTCAACCCTTCCGATAGAGCGGCGCCGATGAGCGGCTCGACGTTATCCAACAGCCGCTGTTTTGCCATGGATTTTTTTTCGTCATCCGCAAGCTCGGAAATAAAAAATCCCTTGCCGCGGCGGGAATGAATCAGGCTTTCGCGCTCCAGCTCTTCATACGCGCGCTGCACGGTAATTACACTCACCCGCTGCTCGCTGGCAAGAGCGCGGATGGAAGGCAAGCTTTCTCCCGCCGCCAATTCGCCGGCCAGAATGGCGGCGCGAATTTGGCGGATGATCTGGCTTTGCAGCGACTCCGAGGAAAGATCGGTTAAATTCAAAAGCATTGTCGTCTCAAGCAAAAGCTCTTTGAACGCGGATGACGCGGATCATGCAGATTCTCGCGGACTTTTTATCCGTGAAAATCCGCGTCATCCGTGTTCAAAAAAATAACTTACCTTTATCAAATTATTTTCATCACCATCATCGTCCGGTCGTCTTGCAACAGCGCCGAGCCGCGAAACGCGTTCAAGCCTTCGATGATCAAACGGATCAAGTCATTCGCGCTGCGCCGGCGCTGGCGAACGAGCAAATCCTGCAAACGCTGCTCGCCAAACTCTTCACGGCGGCGATTCATGGTCTCCGTCACGCCATCGGTGTAAAAAAGCACGCCGTCGCCGCCGTTTATTTTGATCGTTTGAATTTGATGATCGACGCCGGCAAGGACGCCCAAGGCCGGGCCGGTGGTTTGCAGAAATTCCAGTTGGCCGTCGTGGCGCGTAAGAATGGGATGATTGTGGCCGGCGTTGGCAAATTCCAGCACGCCGGTGCGGTCATCGAAAATCCCATAAAACAGCGTGACGAAATGCTTGGCCGAGCTGTAGCGCTTGACATATTGATTGAGGTTTTGCAGCGCTTGCCGGAGCGAGCTACCATGGCAAATTTCGTTTTTAATGATGGCCTGAATTTGGCAAATCAGCATCGCCGCCGGCAGGCCCTTCCCGCAGGCGTCGGCAATGACCAAGCCTAAGCGATGCTCGTCGAGCGGCAGACAATCGTAGTAATCGCCGCCAAGCGGACGCGAGGCTTCCGAATATGCCGCCAACTGCAAGCGCGCATGATTCGGGAGCACGCCGGGCAGCAGCCGCGCCTGAATCTTTTGCGCCATCATCAGCTCTTCTTCCAACCGGCGGCTTTCCTGCGCATCGCCCAACAAACAATGGGTGGCAAGCGCCTGCTTTTGCGCGGCTGAAAGCGCCTTGACGTAAGCGCCCGCGCCATTCGCGTAGGTGATCAAGCCTTCCCGCGCCAAATCTTGATAAGCGCGTTCCATCGTGTTCGCACTGATCCGCTGCTCGCGCGCCAATAAGTGTACCGGCTGCAGCGCGGCGCCTTGTTGCAGATCGCCGGTTAGAATCTTCGCCATAAGCTGCTGGCAAATTTGGCGGTGCAAAGGCTCATTAGAAAAGTCTGTGGTGTGGATCAGCATAGTGATTTCCTTTCGGTGTCCATTTTGTTCATACTGTGTATACTTAATATATACACTAAAGTTTCAAAAGTCAAGAGCTTTTTTGAAAAAAATAATAAAGGCCGCGACTTTGTTCCTCGGCCTTTTTCGTTGCGGTTCCCTTTTCGTTGCAGGTTTCAAACGCCCTTGTTTAAAACCTTCCGTCGCGCGTTTCATAATGCGCCGGCTTCGCCAAGGTCGGCCCGCCAATCTTGACCCAATGCGCCACCCATTCGATCATTTGCTGCAGCGAGATGGCAGGATAACCAAACCGTTGATGACAGCGGCTGGCATTGCTCAGCAACGCCGTCTCCGCTTCGGTATTCTCCAATACGGGTTCGATTTGAAAAATCTCGCCAAACTTTTTTGCCAGTTGCCGAATGGCAACCGTTTCCGGCCCCGTGACATTCAAAATCGCCGGCGGGGTTTGCGCCATGGCAAAGGCGCGCAGCACGACGGCGTTGGCATCGCCCTGCCAGATCACATTCACGTGTCCCATGCTCAAATCAATCGACTGGCGCTGAAAGACTTTTTGCGCCACGTCCAGCAAAATTCCATAGCGCAGATCGATGGCGTAATTCAAGCGAATGACGACGCCCGGAATGTTTAGTTCCCGGCTGAAGTATTCAAAAATTCTTTCCCGTCCCAGCGCGGATTGCGCGTATTCGCCCACGGGATTGATGGGATCAGCTTCCGTGCAGCCGCCGAATTTGACCGGCGTCAATGGATAAACATTGCCGGTTGAGAAAAGTACGATACGCGAATTTTTAAATTTCTGCGCCACCATTCCCGGCAAATACGTGTTGATTGCCCAGGTTTCCGCAGCTTTGCCGGTCGCGCCGAATTTTATTCCCGCCAGGTAAATGAGGTTTTCGACCTCGGGCAACTGTTGTAATTCATTCGCCTCAAGCAAATTGCACGAAATGGTTTCAATTCCGATCGCTTCCAGCCGTCGCCGCTCAACTTGATTGGAGAAACGCGACACCGCGATAATTTTTTTCCGCGAACCCGCAGCCGTAACTGCGCGTTTTGCCAGTTCAGCCAGCGACGGCCCCATTTTGCCGCCGGCGCCGAGCAGCATGATATCGCCAACCCAACTCTTGCAAGCTTCAATCAAGGCCTCGGATGGCCTCGACATGATTTCATCGAGTTCAGCAACAGCATTGATCGAAAGTGGCAGCTGCATGGTTTTGGTCCTTTATAGTTGTCTCTGCGCTTGACTTCATAAAGAGATTTGTGTATCTTTTGTCGTACCTTTGGCAAAAATAATCAATTGCGTTTACCTTTGCAAGATACAAAATTTTGTCCATTGAAGAATTGTCAAAACTACGGCGCGAAACTCATTTGTTGAGTCATAAATAGATGACGTGTATTCCATTTTGGGATCCCCGATCATAAGCGCTATTTCGCGGGGTCTTATTTAAGTTTGATTATACCTCAGAAGCAACTGTATCTTTGGAAAAAGTTTTATTTCATCGAAAATTCGATGTGGCGAGAAAGGTTCTGGGAAGAACTGAATAACGGATATGTTTTCCGCTTTTTTATAAAAAAGTGTGGTTTAATTGAGGTATTTCGGTCATGGCGTACCGGCTGCCGTCTATTCCGTGCCTGCGACTGCGTTTTACGCTCATCGCTCAACAAGAAGCGTTTCTGCCTTCCTTTAAAGGCTCGCTGTTGCGTGGCGCCTTTGGCCATGCCTTGCGCCGCGCGGTTTGTGTCATGGGCCCGCAGCAACCGTGTCCAACCTGCATGTTGCGCCAACAGTGCGTTTATCCTCGCCTTTTTGAAACATTAATCGAACCGGACGATCCTGTCCCGCGTTTTTTACGCGGCCTTCGCACGGCGCCTCGACCTTACATCTTCGAGCCTTTTGATGAACGGCGTTTATATCGCCGCGGCGACGCACTGCAATTTGATTTCATTCTCCTCGGGCAAGCCATCGAGCTGCATCCGTATGCGATTTTTGCCGTTTCGCAGATGGCTGAACGCGGGCTGGGTTTCAAACAAATTCCCTTTCGAATGGCGAGCTGCCAGTGGCAAGAGGCAAGGGGCAAATTGCAAGGGGCAAGTGACGAAGGAGAATGGCGGCAGTTGTATGACGGGGTAAGCAAACGCCTGCTCGAGACTCCAACCCCACAAATAGCCAATCAGCCAACCGGCGAACCGGCCAGCCGGCCAACTGGCAAACCGTTAAACTGTCTAACCGTCAACTTCCTGACGACAACCCGGTTGAAATTCAACAATGATTTGACTATGGACTTCACATTTCGTATGCTCGTCTTCAAAATGCTGAGTCGTCTGCTCGAGCTCGCACATTTCCATATGCCGGGTTCAGTCATTGACTGGGAATTTCATCCGCTGTTAGTCGCCGCCGACAAAGTAAAAATCTTGCATCGTGATTTGCACTGGTTGGATTGGGAACGCCGCAGCAATCGCCAGAAGACTGAAATGATGATGGGCGGTTTCGTCGGTGAAATGGTTTTGGCAGGCGATCTGGCGCCGTTCGAAGAGCTTCTGCGAACTTGCGAGGTGTTGCACGTGGGCAAGGGCTGTGTGTTTGGGAATGGGAAGATTGAGATAAACAGCAAAGAGCAAAAAGAAAATAGCAAAGAATAATGACGCCCCAAGTTCTCATCGCCACGCTTGGCTCGGAAGCGCAGGTGGTGTCGTTGTGTTGGCAAAAATTGCAAGCGCTGGGTTATCCCATTGGCGAAATCGTGGTGATCCACACGGCCGCGGAGAATGAACCCACGCGCTCGGCGCTCGCCAAGTTGACGCAGTTTTTCAATCAAACCCAACTACCGCCGGTTCATCTGCAATTCGCCGTGATTGGCGGCGAGCGTCCCGTTGCCGACACGTTGATTGAGGCAGATTTGGAGGCGGTGTTTGTCACGTTGTATCGCACCGTGCTGCAAAACAAGCGCGCGCACAAAGCCGTGCATCTCAGCATCGCCGGCGGCCGCAAAGTGATGTCGGCGTACGGCGTCACCGTCGCGCAACTGTTGTTTGACGAGCAGGATCATCTGTGGTATCTGCTCTCCTCCGGCGAGGCGTTGGCCGCAAAACGCATGCTCGCGGCAGACGGCGACGACGTGAAATTGATTCCCATTCCGGTTTTTCAGTGGAGCACGATTGCGCCAATTTTGACTCCGCTGGCGGAAACGGATGATCCGCGCGAGGCGCTGCAGCAACAGCAACGATGGCGACAGCACGAAGTCTTTCTGCGCAAACGCGCCTTTGTTGCGCACGTGCTCACCCGCGCCGAACGCGACGTCATCACCCTGCTCGTGCGCGAAGGTCTGAGCAACGAAGCGATCGCGCAGCGTTTGCACCGCAGCGTCCGCACTGTCGGCAATCACCTCAGCCACGTTTACGACAAACTCCATGAATTTCTCGGCTTCCGCGACGACGTGCCGACGGACCGTGGCGTGGTAATCGCGGAATTGGCGCCGGTGTTTTTTGCCGCCCCGCGATGAATCACGGGGCTAAAATGTGGAAGGACGCTAAAGCGCCCTCTGCTTTTTAGCGCCATTCATGGCGCTTGCACATTTTAGCCGGATGATTCATCATCCGGCGATTATCCGGCGTCCGGCGGCGGGAATACAAAAATGAGTCAAATGACTCAGGCGAAAGTCCACCGATATTTGTACAATAAAAGGCTGGAAATCTGCCCAAACCTGGCATTTATTCTTTCATTCTAATTATCGGAGGCGTTATGCCCAAATACATCTTCTCTCTTGGTCTCATCCCCGTTCAAGATTTTATTGCCGAAGCCCGGCGCTCGCGCGATCTGCGCGCCGGCTCGGCGATACTGTCGTGGTTCATGCGCAAGGCGCTGCTCCATCTAAAAACCAAATGCAAGGCCGACATTTTGATTCCACATCAAAGCTGTTTGGAGGGTGAAGAGCCTACTTTTCCAGCCATCATGGATGAAGTGGCTTATTCTCTGCCCAACCGCGCCTCGGGATATTTTGACGCGGTTGACGCCGATGCAGTTTTTAGCGAACTTCCCAAAGCCTGCCTGCAAGATAACTGGGAAACTTTATTCGAGAAATACTGCGAAAAGGATCATTATGTCAAAAGCAAAATGGAGGAATACGCGCAGGTTTTTTCCGATGCTTTCCAAAACTCAGGACCCCCGATTGATTTGATCTGGGTCGCGAAAGCCGCCGCCGGCGCCAGTGATCGAGAAAATTTGGAAATGATCGACCAGCTTTATGACAATCTCAAACGCACGCGCCCGATACGAGAATGGTCCGGCAAAGCCGTCGGCAAATGCGATCAATGCGGCAAAAGAGAAGCCGTCGGGCCGGACAGCAATTATGACGCGTGGTGGGATTGGCATAAAAAATTGCGCGACGAAAAATGGGCGAAAAGCGGCGCGCGTCTCGATTCCGGCGAAAGATTGTGCATGGTCTGCTTCACCAAAAGATTTGCCGGATATGCCGGCTATGCCGGCAGGCGAAAATTTCCGTCGACCAGTGAAATCGCGGCTCGCCCGTGGGCGCGCCAATTGGAACATAGTAAAGATACAGACCAGAAATTATGGGTCTCTTTTCGCCAATATGACAGTTTCAGAAAAAATGAAGATCTCGACGATTTGGAAAGTTTTTACTACAGACGCAGTTTGGAAAAAAGGCTGGCTAATTATAGCAACGATGATAAAACCGAGAAGGATCTGCTGCTGCGGCTGAAAAAGACCCGGCAGCAACTTGTCGAGCAAATCAAGATGAGACCTGATTTGAATTTGAAACCGGAACCTTCCAACTATCTGGCGGTGATGACGTTCGACGGCGACGGCATGGGAAAAAAAATAAAACAGCATTTTGACAAGCTGCCTGAAAAGCTGCTCGGATTTGCGCAAGCGGTTCGCGGCAAATTTATGCCGGACGGCGCAGATCGTCTTGCCGAAATTTTTTACCTCGGTGGTGACGAAGGGCTGATATTGGCGCCGATCGAAGCCGCGCTACAAATTGCTTTTGACGTGAATACCCTGTTTCATGAAACCGTTAGCGAAAAAATCGGCGAGAATATGACTTTGTCGATCGGCATGACGATTTTTGACCGGGAGCGGCCGCTCGGCGGCGCGATTCGTTTGGCGCACGAGGCGCTGAAGAACAAGGCCAAAAAGCTCAAGGGGAAAAACGCGCTATCAATCACTATTCAAACCGCCTCCGGCAATGAGTTTTCCACGACTGCTTCCTGGAAAGGCGATTTCTGGAGGCGAGTCAATAACGCCATTCGCTTGATGAATGAAGAAATCCCCGAAGTTCCGCATTTGCGTCTCTCGGTTGGATGGGCTTATGAAGTCGAAACATTTTTGCAAACACTGCCGGCCGGCCGCTGGGGAGAAGCGGATTTCTGCCAAGCCGTGCGCGACGAAATCAAACGGCTCACCTTTCGCAAGCTTCATGTGACGCGACCTATGCCGGCGCAGGAAAAGCGGCGCAAAAAAATAGAAGCGTGGCAAAATCTGCTGGCCGGAGAAACCTGGTTTGAGCCGAATCTCGACAATCAAGATGCCGAGACGATTTCCAACACACTGCACACCATCGCTTTTCTCTGCCGGGAAAGCGCTTATTTGGCCGAAGAGCAAACTGAACCAACCGAAGGAGAAGTCTGATGGAAACGATTTATCAAGTCAACCTCATGCCGATCGAGCCGATATTATTTTCCGATAATCGCTCCGCCCGCGCCGGTGAAGATCATCTCATTCGCGATCAGGATCCTTCGCCGCACACCATTTACGGCGCCATCGGCGCGTGTCTGGCCGGCGCGTTCGGCGCCGAGATCGATCAAAAGAAATGGACCGCGGAAGCGAAGAAATATCTTGGAGACTTTATCACGGATATCAAAAACGGCTCAACCGAGCGCGCCGAGCTGATGGGCTTTTTTTACAAGAATGCGCAAGACGAGTTTTGGTTTCCCCGGCCGCTGCACGTGCGTTTGCGCCAGCGCTATGCAAACCAGCCCGTTGTCGCCGGCAAGCGCATGCGAATCAAGCCGCAAAAACCGGGCTTGGCCGCCAGCTCGTTGCAGGATTTTGAAAACTATTTGTTTTTCGAGCGCGACGATGACGAAGCGGAACTGGATGATTACCTCAGCGCCAATCTGCTCCAGAATATTCTCTGCGGCGTCGACCTCAGCAACAAGCTGCTGCTGGAAAACGAGCGCTTGCCGCTGGAGAATATTTACAAATCCGAAACGCGCCTCGGATTGGGGATGGATAACGACGCCAATCGCCCGCGCCGCGGACTGCTCTTTTCACGGCCATACCGGCGCTTCTCATCCAGAGCACATGCCGAATCCGGGGAATGGCGCAGCGCCGGCCTCACGGCTTTTTACAAAACCCGGGAGCCGATTCCGCCGCAAAAGATTCCCGCAAACCAATTGGCTTTTTTAGGCGGCGATCGCGGCCGCGCGCTCATTCAATTTGTTGAGACTTCGCAGCCGTTGCAAAATCTTCGCCTTGCGGTTGAAAACGCGGCCGCACCAAGCGATGGCTTTTTTTGCTATTTGTTGACGCCCGCCGTGCGTGAAGCCAGGTGGCCTTTAATTGAACGGCAGCAGCCGATTGCGGCCGCCATTGGCAAAGAAAAAGTCATCAGCGGCTGGGATCGCGCGGCGTCGCAACAGCCTCGCCCCATTCGCAAATTGGCGCCAGCCGGCTCGACGCTGTTTTTTAACTGGCCCGCTCATCTCGACCGCGTGGAATTGATTCGCAAATACTGGCTGCAGCCGATCGCTGCCGACCAGTTCCGCAATTCCGGCTTTGGACGCATGTTAATCGGAGTATGGAAAAATGAAGATTAATCAAAAGCATCAGCTCGTTCGCCTGCAATTGCTGAACAACGGCAATTTCGGCGCTGCCGGCGGCCGGGTCACGCTCGACCGGCCGACGCAAACCGAGGCTTATTTCGGCTTGCCCTACATTCCCAATTCATCCTGGCGCGGCGTCTGGCGCAATTGGTGGGAAGTGAAACCAAACGCCGCCACCACCGCAGACGTTATTTTCGGCACGCGCGACGATCCCGAAAAACCGCAACGCCTCGAGCCGGCGCCCGGAAAATTGATCGTCGGCAACGGCGAGCTCCTGTGCTTTCCGCTGTTGTCGGAAGATGGCGAGCGGTGCTGGGTTTTTCCTTTGCATCATATCTGCAAATATGTTGCGCTCGAAAAGTTGTGCGCGCCAACGGCAAGCATAAATCTCAAAACGGTGGTGACCGCAGTTTATGCGGAGAAAAAAGATCACCGCTTCGTGCTGGGCATGCCGAAGCTGCCGGCGCTCAACACCGTCTTTACGCTTGAACAGGCGAATCCCGCGCCAACGGAAATTCAAGCGCTGCGCAACTTGCTGAAGCGCTGGCATGCAGATTGGCTTTCTGAGCATGAAACGATGCTGGTCGTGGATGACAAGGTCGCCGCGCATTTATGGCAATGCGCCTCGGAAGTGCGCGACTTGACTGCGCTGGAGACCAACAAAACCGCGCGGGCGCAGTCGTTGCGCCGGGTTGAAACGATTCCCGCCGGCAGCATTTTTCTTTCTCTTTTAACCTGGCTCGGCGAGGTGGATTTGGATTTCGGCAGTCAAGTCATTCAACTCGGCTCCGGCGAAGGTTTGGGAAACGGCTTTTGCCGTCTCGCTGCGGTGGAAACGACAGCCGTTGCCGCCGCTGCTGCGCCGTTCGAAGAAGGCGAACAGGGACCGCGCGAGCGCAACGACAAGGCCATGTCCGAAATGCACAAAGCCATCGCGGCCATCGCGCGCGGCGAAAACGACAAACTCAAACAAAAAGTTCGTTCCGCCATCGGCAGTTTCGGCTGGCGCCTCAAGCAGGAAGGATGGGAGCCGGCTCTCGCGTTTGCGCTGGCAAAAGCGAAACCCTCGTTAAAAGCAACTCCCGAAAAGAAAATTTCTGATGACGTTGAGGCTTATCGCTGGTTGCTGCGAAAATTGTTTAAAATCGACGGCGCGCTCGATAAATATCAGGGCGAGCTCTGGTTTACCAAAGAAATAGGCGCCGGTGAAAAATCAGCAGTCATGCAGCGTTGGCAGTGGCTGAGAAAATTCAGCGAAGTTGAGCTAACGCCCGCATTAACCGAGGAGCAATAATTATGGCCAAACTCATGGTTGTCACCGTCGGCACCTCGTTGTTTCAATCTGCAAGTTGGAACAAAGACGACGAAAATTTTAAAGAGGTCCTGGGCAGCTACTGGGAAAGTTATGCGAAACATTGGGCGGCGGATGAAGATGACAAAGGTCTGCGCTTCCCGGAATATCGCAGAAAAAACGACTTTGGTTTGGAAGCGTTATTCAAGACGGAGCTTACCCACAACAATGCCGAGACTTGGGCGCAGTGGCTGGCGCCGTATGCAGGGGCGCCGAAGACGCACAAAATGCGCTACAGCGGGGAGCTGACAACGATTCTCAGTTTTGCCGAGAACGAAGCGAAAGCGGCGCGGCAATCCTGGCAAGATTTTCTCCGCGAATATGAAATTTATTTCGTTCATGACGCCGACATGAACGCGGAGACGGCGCGCGCGGCGCAACATCATGCCGTTTATTTGCAAAAATGGCTGCAGCGCGAGGCGGAATCCGGCAACGTCAAATGTTGGAAAATTTCCGGTTTCTCCGGCAAGTCGCCGCAGGAACTTAGCGAGGGCTTGCGAAGCTATCAAGATTTTCTCCAAAACGCCAGATTCGACGTGAAAAAATTTGAGTGTATTGACGTCGTCATCTCCGGCGGCTATAAAGTGTATGGTTTGGTGGGATATGGTTTTTTGCCGGATGCGCGCTTTCGCGTGGTTTATCAGCACGAAGAATTGCTCGAAGCGATTGTTCAAAGTAAAGATAAATTTCAAGTTGGCAAAACGCCGCCAATAGACTTGTCGGCCTTTTCGACCATCAACGAATAATGGAGTCATTCGCTCGTGGAAACAAGCCCGTTCAATCCTTCGCCCTGGCGGTATGTGGATCCGAAAGGTTCCTTTGATTGCTTCAAAACCATCTCCAACGAAGATAAAGCCTGCTTGGCCAAAGAGGCTTTGGCCGGCGGCTGCTTTCCCAATGGCAAAGAGGCTTTTGGAAGAGAATTTCATACCTGGCTGCGCTGGGTGCAAAGCGATCATCCCCGCGCCATCCTTTGGTGGCATTGGCTGGATGAAAACCGCGATCCCGAAATCCTCGATCGCGATGAGTATGTCGTCAAACTTTGGAAGACGATCGAGGCGCCCAATCATCCTAATCGCCTGGCAAAAACTCAGGTGAGCGAAACCACCGCCTGGTCTTTTTACCAGCGCCATTTCTTCAACTGGTTCCTCAACCGCTACAACACTGTCGATGCGCGGCGCGTTTTCAACGGCAGTTGGCTCAATCGTTACGTGCATCTGCCAGTGAGCTTGTTGGCGCTGGCCGCGGTGGTTTGGTTCTTCGGTTGGGGTTGTCAAACACGCTGCGAATGGCTGGTGGCGGCGCTGGCGATCGTGCTGGTTTTTGTTGCCGGCAATTTAGCGTCCGGGATTCAGCCAGCGTATTACCTGCAAGCGTTGATTCCACGTATGGCCGTCACCACCGGGCTCGGTTATTTATTTCTCTTTTCGGCGAGCGGACTGGTGGCGGCGATTTATCACAATCCGCTGCCGGCTATTTGGCAGATCATCATCAGTCTAGCGTTGGCGCTTTTTGTTTTGATCTACATGATTCAAGTCATCCAGCGCCGGGTCGTGCCGCGCTTGAATCTTTGGCAGGCTTGCAAGCGATCTTTCCACTTGCTGTCGCTCGGCCTGGCTTACAGCGCCATCGGCTTGCTCATCTCCGCGCCGGTGTTGTTTACTTCGACTTTTTTAGATGGCAAACCGGGCAACACCATCCCGCCGGCTTCGTCCGCGGCGCTGTTATTGACCGCCACCATTGTTTTGGCCATCGGCGTGGCGTTGCAATTGGTTTGGGATGATAAACCGGTGACGGAGCCGTTTTGATCGCCGGTCGCCGGTGTTGCCGGTGAATCGCCGGTGGATGAATCCACCGGCTCAGAGGTGGAAGCCGCCTGAAGGCGGCTGTTGGGGCGGCGTCTTTGGGGAATTTTTGACGATCGGAACAATGAATCATTAGTAGTAAACGAAAACGCGACATCAACAAAAGGAGATTCATTATGCAACCATTAGATTTTGCTGTGAAAATCGTTTCCCCCGCCTTCGTCGCTGGGGCGATGGAGGAAACTGTTGAGATTACCAGAAAAAAAGGAGAGAAAACCATTAAAACGCAAATCCCTTATCGCCGAATCGGTCCAAAATATGGCGATGGTTTGAGGGTTCCATCACTGCGTGGCGTATTGCGTTTTTGGTTCCGCGCCATAAATGGGCATAAAGATAGCAAACAACTTTTTCAGGAAGAAGCCTATATTTTTGGGGATACAAATTCCGGGCAGGGACTTCGGTTAATTCCCTGTGGACCGGATGAATGGTCTGTAAAAGCAATAAGCGGCGGCGCTGCGGAAGGGTATTTGGGATATGGCCCCTTGGGTTTTAAAGATCGTGAGTTTAAATCTCACAATAATAACGCGCAGCGAGATGCGATTGTCACAGGATCGCTATTTCGCTTTCGGGCTTTGGGCATGGAGAAACAACAAATAGACGCACTTAAAAAATGCCTGGTTATGCTGCATCTTTTCGGCGGCATCGGCTCCCGCTCGCGGCGCGCCTGGGGATCGCTCTCCGTTACCGCCAATGCCACCGACACCGGAAATTTTATACCGCCCGTGGATGAAAATAATTTTGAAGACTGGTTCATTGAGCGGTTGAAATTCGTTTTCGCAAAATTGCCTGCGCATGCAACATCACATTCGGCTTTAACTCTGGACAGCGATATCCGTTATTTTTCCGTGCTAAAAAAAAGCGAAGAATCTTATCGCGACATACTCAAGGAATTCTTCAATCAATTCAAGGAGCTACGCGATTACAAAACCGGCGCAATCGGTGTGTTGGATGTGAAAAAAGAACATGAAGATTTTGATAGCAGCCAATTAACCGCTATTCCAAAACGCGTCGCCTTTGGACTTCCTTATCAACCTGGAAAAACCAAAGAATGGGCGCTTCGCTATTTGGGCAACGATTCCCCAAAAATCGACCGGCGAGCATCCCCATTGATATTGAAGGTGCTCGAGGGAAAAACTCGTTTATATGGAATTGCACTTTTCCTGAAAACCACGTCGTTCTTCGGGAATCCCGCCACCAAAATTGTGGCGGAAAAGTGCGAAGGTGAAATCAAAAAGGACAAATGGAAGCCTCTGACCGGAAATGCGATATTTAACGACTGGAAGGCCATTGACAAATTCTTGGCTAAAAAAGAATGGAATCAAATTAACCTCGAAAAAGCCTTTTCGTGACCAAACTTTATGGCCAATCCCAACTGGCAATCCATCAAATTGCCGTAACGTCATTCTCGCTGGCGATTGAAATCGCCAGGCGCAAAAAATGCAAATCATCTAACCAGCCGGCTTCAGCCGGCTTACAACTTTTAGCGTGATGATTCATCATCACGCGATCTCACGCAACAGGAGATTATCATGAACTACCAACACACCCTCCTCCTCTACCGCGCCGTTACCCCGCTGCACGTCGGTTGCGGCCAGGCCGTCGGCGTCGTCGATCTGCCGGTGATTCGCGAGCGCGCTACCGGTTATCCATTCCTTCCCGGCTCCGGCATTCGCGGCAGCTTGCGGGATTGTTTTGAGAAAAAACGTGATGCGCTCACCAAACCGGAAGAGGCGGCAAAGAAACAAGAATTAGAAGAAATGATTTTAACGCTTTTCGGCCCGGAAGCCGATCCCGGCGCCGATGAAGAAAACAAACACGCCGGCTGCATCGCCCTGCACGACGCGCGGCTACTCTTTTATCCGGTGCGTTCGGATAAAGACGTGTTTCTCTGGGTCACCTGCCCGCAGGTTTTGGAGCGCTTCAATCGCGATCGCGCGGCTTTTCTGGGCGAGACTGCAATTACGCTCGCCGGTTTGCAAAATATCAATGAACAATTTTATATCGGACAACAAACCGGCAAGCTGCACCTGGAAGAATTCAGCTTTTCACCGGCGACAAATTCCGGCAATGGCCCGGCGAATTTAAAAACATTGGCAGGCAACATCGGCGGCAAAATCGGCATGCCCGAACTCGGCGGCCGCGCCGTGCTCGTTTCCAACCGCAGCTTTTATCACTTCGTCAATTACGCCACCATGCTCATGCAGCACAACACGCTCACTTCCGCCAAAACCGTGAAAGACGGCGCGCTCTTCTCTGTGGAAAGCCTGCCGCCGGAAACGATTTTTTACGGCATGTTCGGCGCCACCAAAGAACGGCGCAACACCAAAACCGGCAAAGACGCACCGAAGATCAAAGACGCTTTTAAAACCACGCTCTTTGGGCCGGCCGCGACGGTTTATCTGCACCTCGGCGGCAAAGAATCCACCGGCCTCGGTTTGACGCAATTGACTTGGGCGAATTGAAATTTTCGTGCCTTTACATGTCATTCTGGAAGGATCCTTTTAAGCGTGATCACCACGCTGACGTCAAAAAGAATTCTCCGAATGACAAATTACTATGGAGAAAAACCATGACCAACTTAGAGCAAATCCGCGCCCAGAGCGCCTTTGCGCGCGCGGCAACCGCGGCCGACTTTGGCGACAAAGATCGCGAAGAGTACTTGAGTCTCGCCAAAGATCTTCCGGCCATGTTTCAAAACAACGGCTTGCTGGCAACGTGGGTGTTCTTTTTATCGAAAGACAAAAAAGCCCATCAAACTCTGTTAACGGCGCTGCTCGAACATTTGCAAAAACACTTTCGCGATCCGCAAGTGGAGTTCACCGTTGTCGCGGCTCTCGCTCCCAAAGAGGCCCTGACAAACTATTGGACGCGCTCCGGCAAAGAATTGAGCGGCGCGCAACTCATGCAGCTCACCGCCGAGGCCGTGGCGTTTAGCGGCTGGCTCAAACGCGCTGCCGAAGCACTGTGCGATAAATAAGGAGAACCGCCATGAGCGTCTATACTCGACCTCGTTCGACCGAGAAACCCAATCCCGCCACTTCATCGCCCGGGCTGATTTTTCACAAGTGGCAGGCTTGGGATAGCTTCGTTACATTTAAACATGAAGAGGCGCGGCGCGACTATTTCAACGACGTCGCGGCCGCTGTGCAAAACATTTATCAAAGCAGTTATCCGCAGTGGCATGCAAAGTATCTTCGCGCCTTGCAGGCTTTGGGTGTGGAGACGCAAGCTTTTCCCACCGTCTGGCGGCTGCTCGTCGGCTGGGGAAGCAACCCGACGCTCGAAGCCGGCATGACGTTGCACCATCTCTACGGCTTTCCGTATATTCCCGGTTCCGCCGTCAAAGGGCTTTTGCATCATGTCGCCGAAATGGAAGTGATGGAGAAGTTCCCCTCTGTCATTTCACCAACTGAAAAGAAAGATTTATTGCAAGCGCTGCAGAAGCTTCGGATTATCAAAATTCTTTTCGGCTCGATCCATTTGGAACAAGGTTTAAACAAAAAAACCAAGAAGAAAGAATTCGGTCCCGAATGTCCCCGGCCGAGGCTGGAGAATCTCCGCAAGCAATTGCAGGATTCAAAACTCGATGAAGCGCCGGAGTGGAAACCAATCGTCGAGACGATGGACAAGCTTTTGAACGAACACACCGGCGGCATGTTGTGCTTTTACGACGCCGTGCCGGAAGTTCAGGAATCTGAAGATGTGCCGATACAGAAGTGGCTCCTCCAAACCGACATCGTCAACTGCCACTACAACGACTATTACGGCAGCGAAGGCACGACACCGCCTTCCGATGATCAAAATCCTAATCCCGTCACCTTCCTCGCCGTCAAGCCCGGAACCGAATTTACTTTTCCATTTCGCCTCGCCGATTGGCCGGCAACACCGGGGCGGGATAAAGAAGAAAAGGAGCGGCTGCAAGTTCTGCAAGCTTTCACGCGGCAAAGCGTGACCGCGCAAATCAAAACCTGGCTGCAAAAAGCCCTCGGCGAATATGGCCTCGGCGCTAAAACTGCCGCCGGTTATGGCTATTTTCAAACGGGCGCGATTCCGCCGCCCGCCGCCGAGAATCGCGACAAGACCGAGCCGCCAACTGCAACTGTGCCGGAATCTCCAATCATCCCCGCTGAGCCAGCGCCGTTCAGATCGACGGTGAACTCCGACAGCAAAATTTCCGGCATCAAGCAGCCATATAATTTTGCCCTTTGGAAACGGCTCGCGTCCAATGCTTACATTTTGAAAATTGAAGGAAAAAATTATCGTGTGGATTCCTCCGGCACCTCTCTTCCACCCAGGAGAATTTTGAGCAAAGATGGCAGAACCATTCAGGTTTTCTACCAAAATACAAATTTCTCCTGCGAAGTCGAACTCAAATTGCAGGAAATTAAAAATCCGTCCGAAGCCCAGCATCTTTGGGAAAAGGTGATCTTGCCGGAATTGAGCAAGTTGCAAGTAATAAGTTGAAAGGCAAGTGGCAAGTCGCAAGTTGAAACACAATACTTGCCACTTCTCACTTGCCACTTGCTCTTTGCCTTTTTCTTTTTGCTTTTTATTATGAACACGCTCCTCCAACCCCTCGCCGCCCTCCCCAACCTCCAAGCTGCCTTCGCCCGCGTGCAGCTCAACGCCGGCTGTCGCGGCAGCGATGGCGTCACCGTGCCGGTCTTCGCCGCCAACCTCCCGGCCAATCTCCGCGACCTCAGCAACTCTTTGGCCAAGCAAGAATATCATCCTTATCCATTGCTGCGGTTTCCCATCCCAAAGAATCGTTCGACGGTTGGACAGTTTGCCGGTTCGCCAGTTAATCAACCAACGGGCCAACTGGTAAACAGGCCAACCGGCCAACGCTTTTTGTCCGTCCCCACCGTCCGCGACCGCACCGCCCAAACCGCCGCCTTTCTCGTTACTAAAGAAATTTTCGAGGCGGAATTCGAAGACGTTTCCCACGCCTATCGCGAAGGCCGCGACGTCCGCACCGCCGTCTATGACATCAAAGAATGGCGCGACAAGGCAAAAGGCAAAAAACAAAAGGCAAATGGCAAACAATAAATTAGGAGACAAACGATGAACACCCAAAAACCTTTTGACCTCAAAGAGCGCACTTTTCAGTTTGCGCTCGCAGTGTTGAATTGGGCCGAAAAATGCCCACGCAATTTTATGACGATAGAAATGATTCGGCAATTGATTGATGCCGGCACTTCTGTTGGCGCTAATACGGAGGAAGCCGAATATGCCCAAAGCGACCGCGACGAAGCCGCCAAGCTCGGCATTGCCTTGAAGGAGACCGCGGAAACCCACTATTGGGTCCGGCTTTTCAAAGCCAAATACAATGTCGATCACGGCGCCGATCTGCTCTTGGCCGAAGCCGAAGAGTTAAAGAAAATTTTGAAATCGCGTATTCGAAATCTACGAAGCTCCGATGAAGATCCGTGATCAATTGCTCTTTGCCCCTTGCTTTTTGCCTTTTTTTTCACCGACATGATGCTCGAAGACTTGCAGTTGGATTTGAACCCGCTCAAAACCAAAATCGTCCACTTCGACAAAGGCTTCAAATTCCTCGGCGCCATCTTCCTGCGCGACGGCATCTTTCTGCCCTTCCCGCAAAAACGCGACAAAGAGCATCCGCCGCCAAAGTTGCCGCCGGCGTTGACGCTCAGGAGATATTTGGAGTTAAAAACAAAAAATGATAAACACGGAGGCGCCGAGAACGCGGAGAAAGCGCGGAGCAAAAATAGTTTTAAAAAAATAGATTGCGCTCCGCGGAACTCCGCCAACTCCGCTGCTCCACGTTGAAAAAACCTGGTGATTAACCCTTTACTTTTACCGGAGGTTATTCTTATGCTCTACGAAAACCTGACTGAACAAATCATCGGAGCTGCCATTGAAGTACATCGCCACCTCGGCCCAGGCTTGCTGGAATCCACTTATCGGGCAGCTCTGGCCCACGAATTCTTTTTGCGTCGTCTTGCTTTCCGAAAAGAAATCGAATTACCGGTATGCAGCACGCGAAAATTGAAGTTGGGCTTCTCATTAACTTCAACGTTGAAAAACTGGTCGATGGTGTACACCGCCTGATAAAGACTCTTAACATGCCCCTTAACTAAACTTGGGTTTTTTCAAACACGGCGTCTCCGGGTCTAATAAGGATTCCGTTCATCATCTCCGTGTTTGCTCGCTTTTCTCCGTTTCTCCGCGTTCAATCGCACGATTGAATCAACAAGAAACTTTAAAATTTTTAACGAGATGCAGATTTTTTTTTGACGACCTTTATGACAACTCTCTACTTAATCGAACAAAACACCGTCCTGCGCAAAACCGGCGACCGCCTGCTGCTCTGCAAAAAGGTCCACGGCAAAAGCGGCGGCCCGCGCGTGGACGACATTCTGCTGGACCTGCCCGGCGCCGACGTCGACCACGTCATGCTCTTCGGCAACGTCCAGGTCACCACCCAGGCCCTGCAGGAAATGCTGGAGCACGGCATCGAATTCGCCATCTTCACCTTTTCCGGCAAACTGCTCGGCCAGCTCACCCCGCCGCAAACCAAAAACATTCCGCTTCGCATCGCGCAGTTTCGAAAGCACGACGACCCGGATTTTTGCCTGCGTCTGGCCAAAGCCGTCGTCCGCAACAAAATCGGCAACGCCGCCGGCATGTTGCGGGAGCACCGCAAAAATCATCCCGACAGCATGACCGCCGCGGAAATTGACGCGATCACAACTCTGGTTGACCGCGCCGAGAACGCCGCCAACCTCGATTCCCTGCGCGGCTACGAGGGCAGCGCCACCGCGGCTTATTTTCAGCTCTTCGGCCGCCTGCTCAACCCGCCGTGGACCTTCACCACGCGTACGCGCCGCCCGCCCAAAGATCCCGTCAACGCCGTGCTTTCCTTCGGCTACGTCATCGTCGGCGCGGAATTACAGGCGCTGCTGGACGGCGCCGGCTTCGATCCCTATCTCGGCTTTTATCACGCCATTGATTATGGCCGGCCCGGCCTCGCGTTGGACTTGCTCGAAGAATTTCGCCATCCGCTGGTGGATCGCCTCGCGCTCAATCTCTTCAACCTCGGCAGCATGACGCCGCAGGACTTTGCGCCCCAGCCCGAAGGCGGCATTTATCTCAACACCGCCGGCAAGAAAAAATTTTTCACGCAATACGAGCGCATGCTCGGCGAGCTGGCCGGCCCGATCGATCCCGCCGGCAAGCCCCGCGGCTTTCGCGCCGCCTTTCAAGACCAAATCGCCAAACTCGGCAAAGCGGTTGTGGACGGCGTCGCGTATCTGCCCTTTCAACTGAAATGAGAGATCGACTCGTGACGAACTTTTTCCGGTGACGCTTTATGAAAAACCTCATGCAGGAACTTACGCAAATCCAAAACCTCGAAGCCGCCTTCGGCCGCGTGCAGCTCAACGCCGGCTGCCGCGGCTCAGACGGCATCACCGTGCCGCATTTCGCCGCCAACCTCCCGGCCAACCTCCGCGACCTCAGCCACGGCCTCGCGACCGGAGAATATCATCCGTATCCGCTCATGCGGTTTCCCATTCCGAAGAACAGCAAAGAGCAAAAAGAAAACAGCAAACAGCAAAAAGCAAACAGCGACAACTTGCCTTTTGCTTCTTGCTCTTTGCCTTTTGCTTCTCACCGTTTCCTCTCCGTCCCCACCGTCCGCGACCGCACCGCCCAAACCGCCGCCTTTCTCGTCACCCGCGAAATCTTCGAAGCCGAATTCGAAGACGTTTCCCACGCCTATCGCCAGGGCCGCGGCGTCAAAACCGCGGTGTGGGACATCAAAGAGTGGCGCGACAAAGGCTATCGCTTTGCGGTGGACGCCGACATCACCTCCTATTTCGACAACGTGCCGCATGACATTCTGCTCGCGAAGCTCCAAAAGCTCATCCCCGACCCGGCCCTGCTGCGCCTGTTTGAAAAATGGATCCGCGCCGAAATTTACAACGGCGAAAAAATTTGGACGCTCGACCAAGGCATCCCCCAGGGTTCCGTCGTCTCCCCGCCGCTCGCCAATCTTTTGCTCGACGAGCTCGACGAAACCTTGATGGGCTTCAAAATGAAGCTCGTGCGCTACGCCGATGACTTTTTGATTTTAACCAAAACCGAAAAAGCCGCCGAAGACGCCATCGAGCTCACCGACATGATGCTCGAAGACTTGCAGCTCGACCTCAACCCGCTCAAAACCAAAATCGTCTCCTTCGACAAGGGCTTCAAATTCCTCGGCGCGATTTTTCTCTACGACGGCATCTTCACGCCCTTCCCGCAAAAGCGGGTCAAAGGCGAGCCGCCGAGATTGCCGGAGGCGTTGACGCTAAAAAGATATTTGGAGTTGAAAAACAAAAGTTAGACAGTTGGACCGTTTGACGGTTTGACAGTTAACTGTCCAACCGTCCAACCGTCAAACCGTTAAACCATCAAACAAAGGAGCCTCCCATGACCTTCAAACGTTTCGAAGAAATCGAAGCCTGGCAACTCGCCCGGCAATTGACCAAGCAAATCTATCAGGAATCGCGCAAACCTCCGATGCGGCGCGATTGGCGTTTCTGCTCGCAAATCCAGAGCGCAGCCGTTTCGATGATGAGCAACGTCGCTGAAGGCTTTTTATCGCAAACGAATAAGGAGTTCATCCGCTTCTTAACTTACACCATTCGCTCTTCCGGCGAAGTACAATCCTTACTTTACGTCGCGCTCGACAGCGAGTACATCAACCAAGCGCGCTTTGATGATTTTTATGAGCAGGCCAAACACGCAGCGCAGAAAGCAACGAATCTGAAAAAATACTTAGAAGGGTTGGACAGTTAGACGGTTAGACGGTTGGACCGTTCAACAGTTTAACGGTCCAACCGTTGAACCATCAAACCGTTGAACCGTCCAACCGTTGAACCGTTAAACCGTCAAACGCTTTTAAAGGACTCTCTTTATGCCCGTCCTCTACCTCATCGACCAAAACACCGTCCTCCGCAAAACCAGCGACCGCCTCGTGCTTACGAAAAAGCCGCCCGGTGCGCGGACGACCTCCAAAAGCTACAACCAGAACGACGTCCTCCTCGAAATCCCCTGCAACGACGTTGACCACGTCATGCTCTTCGGCAACATCCAAGTCACCACCCAGGCCCTGCAAGAACTCTTGGAGCACGGCATCGAGCTGGCGCTGTTCACATTCTCCGGAAAGCTCCTCGGCCAGCTCACCCCGGCGGCCTCGAAAAACATCACCCTGCGCATCGCCCAGTTTGAAAAACATCGCGACCCAAAATTCGTGCTCGACGCGGCCAAAGCCATCGTGCTCAACAAAATTGGCAACGCCCTCGCTATGCTCCGCCAGCATCGCTGGAACCATCCGGAAATTTTCACCGACGCCGAGCTTGCCGCCCTCGACGACCTCAGCCAGCGCGCCGACAACGCCGACAACCTCGACTCCCTGCGCGGATACGAAGGCAGCGCCACCGCAGCTTACTTCAAGCTCTTTGGCCGCATGTTCAAAGCCCCGTGGAAATTTTCCGCCCGCACGCGCCGCCCGCCAAAGGATCCCGTCAACGCCGTGCTCTCCTTCGGCTACGTCGTCGTCGGCAGCGAGCTGCAATCCCTGCTCGACGGCGCCGGCTTCGACCCCTATCTCGGCTTTTACCATGCCGCCGACTACGGCCGGCCCAGCTTAGCCCTTGACATTCTCGAAGAATTTCGCCATACTCTCGTCGACCGCTTGGCGCTCAACCTCTTCAACCTCGGCATCATGGAAAAAACCGATTTCATGAATACTCCCGGCGACGGCGTCTACATGAACACCGGCGGCAAGAAAAAGTTTTTTGAACAATACGAAAAAATGCTCGGCGAACACGCTGGACACATGGACCGTTCGACTGTTGAACCATCAGACGATCTCATCGACGATCAGTCCGGCCC
>Ga0247727_10006669_pt1 | contig 22546 bp, 17 predicted proteins | sample WisWelCaveWW1625_FD_202498 | JGI IMG/M metagenome (GOLD analysis project Ga0247727, IMG submission 202498) | Biofilm microbial communities from Wishing Well Cave, Virginia, United States - WW16-25 | ecosystem: Environmental > Aquatic > Deep subsurface > Groundwater > Cave microbial mat | place...
CGACCGTTGGGATGTGAACGATATGTACGCCCCGGAGTGGCGTCGGGCTGGTAAAATCAACAACAAGCGCGGTGGATTCGTCGATCGGATCGATATGTTCGATGCTGGATTTTTTGGAATTTCTCCACTCGAAGCTACGCGGATGGATGTGCAGCAACGGATGCTACTTCAGGTTACCTACGAAGCATTTGAAGATGCCGGTCTTTCGCTCGATGATCTCAGCGATTCACCAACTGCGTGTTTTATCGGAATTTCTGCGCACGACTACGGGGACATTCAAAATACGCCGGGTGAACGGGTCAATATCGGTTCGCACACCAACGTAGGTGGAGCCTTGTCAATAGCCGCAAACCGCATTTCCTATGTTTTCAACCTGAAAGGAGTCAGCATAGCGCTGGACACTGCCTGTTCATCCTCACTAAACGCAGTCCATATGGCCTGCCGTGCCATCTGGTACGGTGATGCCACAATGGCAATCGCTGGTGGGGTTAACTCTATTCTGAAACCAGAACCTCAAATGGGTTTCTCCAAGGGAGGATTCCTCTCGCCTGATGGTACGTGTTACTCCTTCGACGAGCGCGGTAATGGATACGTCCGTTCGGAAGGTGCGGGGATGATGGTGATTAAACCACTCGCTCAGGCCGAAGCCGATGGGGACAAAATTTACGCCGTAATTCTTGGAACTGCAGTCAATCAGGATGGGGCCACGAAAGGTATTTCCGTGCCGAACCCTGTTGCTCAGGAAGCACTTTTGAAAATAGCTTACGACGACGCAGGAATTGATCCGCACGACGTATCGTACGTTGAAGCGCACGGAACAGGAACGTTCGTCGGTGACCCGATCGAAACGGGATCTATTGGCCGCGTCATTGGGACTAATCGCACTAACTTTTGCTACATCGGATCCGTGAAGTCGAACATCGGACACCTTGAGCCTGCCTCTGGTGTTGCCGGTATCACGAAACTGGCGCTGGCGATGTACCACAAAAAAATTGCTCCGAACATCCATTTCCAGAAGGGCAATCCGAACATTGCCTTCGATACGCTTAAATTGAAAGTTCCTACTGAAGTTTTGAACTGGGAAGTAAAAAATGGCGACCCGCGTTACGGTGGAGTCAACTCCTTCGGATTTGGTGGCGCTAACGTTCACGTCGTTCTTCAGGATTACCAGGGAAATAACGAACTCAAAGCAAATAAAATCGATGGACCGGTTATCGCGACCATCTCAGCACGCGATCCGAAAGCACTGCGCACGCTTGCCACGGACTATATGAACCTGATGCTGGATAAAAACTCACCGGATCTGGTTGATCTGGCAGCCGCGATGTCGCAGCGCAGAACGCATCACGCAAAACGCCTTGCAGTCGTTGGCGAAACCAAAGAAGAAATTGCAAACAACATTCAAATCTGGCTCAACGGCGAAACCATCAACGAGGTTGCCGAAGACAGCGCGAACGAAACAAAAAACAAATTCGTTTTCGTTTTCTCAGGTCAGGGACCACAATGGTGGGCTATGGGCCGCCAGTTACTTGCAAAAGAAGAACTTTTCAAAGAGTGGATTCACAAACTCGACAAAATGCTCTCGGTACACGCCGACTGGTCTCTGCTCGAAGAACTCAATCGCTCCGAAGAAACATCGCGCATCTCGGATACCAACATCGCGCAGCCAGCCATTTTCGCAGTACAGATTGCACTGTATGAAATGTGGAAAGCAAAAGGTATTCACCCAGGTGCGGTGATCGGCCACTCGATCGGTGAAGTAGGAGCAGGTTATGCTTCCGGTGCACTAACGCTTGAACAAGCCGTGATATTGATTTTCCACCGCTCGCGCGTTCAGTTCAAAGCCACGGACAAAGGTCGTATGCTCGCCGTTGGGGTGTCGCAGAAAAAAGCAGAAGAAATCATCAAGGGTCGTGAACACCGTGTTTCTGTTGGTGCTGTAAACGGACCTGAAATGGTCTCTTTGTCCGGCGACACCGATGCCATCGAAGAAATTGCGGCAGAAATGAACGCAAAAGACATTTTCCACCGGATGCTAGTCGTAAACGTTCCGTTCCACTCGCACCATATGGAACCGCTCAAGGATGAACTTCTTGAATCGCTTGGAAAAGATTGGAAACCTGCGAAGTCTAAAATACCGTTTTACTCCACCGTCGCAGGAAAAATTGTTCCGGGCGAAGAGCTGGATGCGACCTACTGGTTCCGCAACGTTCGCGACGCCGTGCTCTTTACAGCGGCCGTCGAATCGTCGATTAAAGACGGTTTCGATACGTTTATCGAACTCGGACCGCACCCAATTCACGCAATTGGCATCAACGATTTGCTTAAGAACAACAAAGTGAAAGGCCTCGTCCTTGCATCACTCCGAAGAAAAGAAGACGAACGCAAAGTATTCCTCTCGGCGGTTGCAAAAATGCACGTTTGGGGCGCAAAAGTCGACTGGAAAAATTTCTACGGAAAAGTCGGACAACGCATCGAACTACCTCGTTACCCGTGGCAGGAAGAATCGTATTGGCTTGAATCGGAAGAAGGCCGCAAAATGCGTCTTGGCACGATCGAAAATCATCCACACCTCAAGCAGGACAATATCTCTGCACGTGAGAGCAACAACATTATCTGGACCGTAGATCTCGACCGCAGAACATATCCGTACATCGAGGATCACAAGGTTCAGGGACCGATTGTTTATCCGGGCGCCGGTCATATGGACCTGCTCGCGGGTGCAGCACGGGCTTCATTTGGAGATAAATTTGCTTTTGTAGAGGACGTGAACTTCGAAGGAGCACTGTTCCTTCCGGATCAAGGCGAACCACCGCACATTCAAATCGACATTTCGTATGACAACGGCGAATGGTTCCTCTACAGCAAACCGCGCAAGAAGGATGCGCAGTGGACAATGTGTTCGAACGGAAAGATCAACCACATCGCCGATCATTTTATCGCAGAACACATCGATCTCGAAGCGGCGAAAAAGCGTATGACAGTCGACGTTCCGGTCAAACCGCTCCACGACGAACTACTCGAAAGTGGGCTTTACCTCGGGCCAGCTTTCCGTGCAATCAAAAAGCTTTCACGCTCTGCAACCGATTGGGAATCGTATTCCGAAATCGAAGTGCACGACAGCATCAAGGATGAATTCTTCCAGTTCAATATTCATCCCGGTGTGCTCGACAGCTGTTTCCAGACAATGTTTGGAATTTTCGGAATGCAAAACGATATCGCGGACAAAATGGGCGTTTACATTCCGCGCCACATCAACCGAATCAAGTGGCACGGCTTCTGCAATTCGTACAAATTGCAAGTTTACGCACGTCTCACGCAGTGGTCAGCTGACGACGCAACGGGTGATCTGTGGATTTTCAATGAGGACGGCTCATTAATCGCCGAGTTCCAGGGATTCCGTTCACAGTATCTGAAAGGTTCACGCGGTGAAGTTGCCGGACAATCCGACAAGTGGTTTTACGAATACAACTGGAAAATGAAATCGCGTGCGGATCTCGATCTGTTGCGCAACCCAGGTGAGTTCTTGCCGAGTCCGAACTCAATCCGCAAAAACGTTCAGCAAACGATCGACGAAATTATAGCGCGTCCAACCAACAACGAGTACTTCAAACAGTATGAACCAGATCAGCATATGTTGACGATGGCGTACATCTGTGAGTCGCTCGAAAATATGGGGATGGATTTCTCCGTTGGAGCGAAAATAAACGTTGAAGAATTAAAGACGAAACTTTCTGTCATCGACAAACAAGCACGACTGTTTAACCATATGTTCGTGCTGCTCGAAAGAGTTGGAATTATCAAAGGCGGCAAAGGAAATTATACCGTAGCAAAAAATCCGCAGTTCCAAAATTCCGGTATCTGGATGACGGAACTTGCTGCTAAATTCCCGCAATTCCATCACGAATCGACATTGCTTGGACGTTGCGGACCTGAAATCCAGGGCGTGCTTCAAGGTACAGTTGATCCGATCCAGCTTATCTTCCCCGAAGATCAGTGGGACGGTATTGTACAATACTATGTCGAAGGTTTTGCCTTTGGTAAATACAACGACATTGCAAGCCGTGCGGTGAAAGAACTTATCGCACGTCTGCCAGAAGATCAAACGCTGCGCGTTCTCGAAATTGGCGCCGGTACAGGTGGTATGTCACAGGCTATTTTACCTGTACTTCCTGCCGACAGAACAGAATACGTTTACACGGATTTGTCGCATATGTTTATGCTAAAAGCACAGCAACGCTTTGCGAAATACCCATTCGTGAAATATCAAATTCTCGACATTGAGAGCAATCCAGGTGATCAAGGCTTTGATTTGAATTCATTCGATTTGATTATTGCATCGGACGTACTTCACGCAACGCGACGACTTGATGTAACCTTAGCGAATGTCCAGAATTTGCTGGCTTCGGAAGGTGTGTTGATGATGTTGGAAGTAACCAACAATCCGGTGTACCTCGACTTTATTTTCGGAATGACCGAAGGATGGTGGTTGTATGAGGATCTCGACATTCGCCCGGATCACGCAACGATGGGACCAGAAGCCTGGAAGCAAGTTTTGGAAACAAATAAATTCCACGACATCGCATATTACAGCGATGTACCAGACAACTCGATTTCGTGTCAGAACATTATTATGGCGCGTTCCGAAAAACGTGACTTGTCAGCTGGTGAAGTCATCAATGCAAAACGTACATCCGAAGCGGACTGGATTCTTTTTGCCGATCAAGGTACTGTTGTCACTGACATTGCTGCACAACTGGGTGGATTGAACAAAACCTGTTACATTGTCCGCAAGGGCGAAGTGTACAAGCAACTTTCTGACCAGGAATTCGCGATTAAACCGTTATCGCAGGCCGATCTCGATCGCGTGGTGGATATGGTGAAAATGCGCGGAAAACTGCAGGGATTCATTTACGGATGGGGACTTGATCTAGTTCAAAATGCCGATCTCAGCAGAGCAAACATTGTGAAGGGCGAAGACTCGGCCTCTATGACGATGCTGAACATTATGCGCAAATTGAACGGCGCAAGTTTCAGCGAGAATCCTTCGATTTGGACGCTCTTCAGCGGAAGCCAAACCATTGCAGGATCACCTGAACTGATCAAGATGTCTCAAATGGGACTTCGAGGTGTGGCTCGAACGGCGCTGAACGAATTCCCGAATTATCGTACCGTGCTGGTCGACTTTAGTCAGCCGGTCCAGAAGAGTGAAATTGATGTATTTGTTGACGAGTTATTCGCAAACGATTTCGTGGATGAAGTAGCGTTCCGTGGTCGCAAACGATTCATTTCCCGTCTAGAGCGCGTTTCGCCTGAGAACGTCATCGAACAAGCGAAACGCCACGTTCCAGCAGATGGATCCGCTTATTCGGCCTCTATCACGGATTACGGCGTTCTGGATAACATCACGTTGCGCGAATCGCTGCGTTTACCTGTTCCGGAAGGAATGGTCGAAATACAAGTAAAAGCTGCTGCGCTGAACTTCCGCGACATTATGATGGCGATGGGATTGCTCTCCGCCGAAGCAGTAGACGGCGGACTTTACGGCCGTAATTTCGGACTGGAGTGTGCCGGGGTTGTTTCACGCGTCGGTAAGAAAAGCGGTTTCAAAGTAGGGGATGAAGTGCTGGCCTGTTCAAAAAATTCAATTGCCGGATTCACCGTTGCGCACCGCGATCACGTGGTGAAAAAACCGACCGATATGGATTGGGGACAAGCCGCCGGCTTCCCGATCGTTTATCTGACGGCCTATTATGCGCTGGTTCATCAGTGCCGGATTGAAGCGGGCGAAAAAGTGCTCGTACACGCTGCCGCCGGTGGTGTTGGAATAGCCGCGGTGAATATCGCAAGAGCACTCGGATGTGAAGTCTACGCAACCGTCGGATCGAAAGAAAAACGCGACTACGTGATCAGCCTCGGGGTGAAACCGGAGAACATAATGAGTTCACGGACGCTCGATTTCGCCGATGAAATTATGCAGAAGACCAACGGTTATGGAGTAGATGTAGTCATCAATTCAATTGCCGGAGAAGTAATCTATAAAAGCGTACGCTGTCTCGCCGCCTATGGCCGCTTCGTGGAAATCGGAAAAACAGATATCTACCGCAACTCGAAACTCGGTTTGAAACCATTTGGTAACAACATCAGCTACTTTGGTGTAGATATCGATCGTTTCCTGGGCCAGCGTATTGCCAAATCAGGCAAAATGCTCAAGGAATGTCTCAAATTCTTTGTCGAAAATAAATTTGCAGCACATCCTTACAAGGAATTTCCTGTAAACGATTTGGCGGATGCCTTCCAGTATATGGGCGGTGCACGCCACATCGGAAAAGTGGTTGTGGCGATGAAAGGCGAAGTGCAAGCCAATCCACCGCTCGAAATTCGTTTCGACGACAACGCGACGTATGTGATCACTGGAGGTGCCTCAGGATTTGGTCTTGAAGTGGCCAACTGGATGCTGAAAAAAGGAGCGAAACACCTCGCGTTATGGAGCCGTTCAGGCCCTAAGTCCGATCACGAAAAAGAACTGATCGAAAAAATGAAGGCCTCTGGTGCCGACATTTATATGGCAATGGGCTCTATCGACAATGAAAAGGACGTGAACCGTATTTTCAGGGAGATCAAGAAAACAATGCCGAAAATAAAAGGCATTCAGCACGCAGCAATGGTGCTCGATGACGGAGCCATTCCGGATATCTCACGCCAGCGTTATATGAATGGCTTTGTTCCGAAAGCTGTCGGAGCCTGGTTACTGCACGAGAAAACGAAGGATATGAAGCTGGATCACTTCATTATGTACTCTTCCATCTCGTCCATGTATGGTAACCCGGGTCAGGTTAGCTACGTCGCCGCCAACCAATTTCTCGACAACCTCGCGCATTGGCGGAGGGCGCAGGGACTTGCTGCTACAACCATCAACTGGGGTGTTATCGGGGGTGCCGGATTTGTACACCGTTCAGGTGTCGTTGGCGGACTTCTCTTCAAGCAAGGATGGAAACAATTCACCATCAAAGAAGCCTGCGGCATTCTCGAACAATGTTTGCTCAACAATCCGGTACATCGGATGTGTGCGGACTGCGACTGGAAAATCATCGGAGGATTTTATCCGCACTCGGCGAAATCGAGCCGTTTTGCGCACCTCATCAACGAAGAAGAATTGGGTGGAAGTGGAAGTTCAGGAGCCGGCGACGGTGCGCTGAAGGCACAAATCCTCGATTCGAAACCCGAAGAGCAATTGGGCGTTCTTCTGGTCAACCTCAAGGATACGTTCGCACGGGTACTCGGTACCGTTTCAGATAAACTTTCAACGGCTGAGCCAGTCACCAAATACGGTTTGGATTCCCTGATGGCGAACCAAATCCGGAACTGGGTGCAGGCGTCCATCGGTGTTGATTACTCGATGATGAAAATTATGCGAGGGCCAACGATGGAAGAAATGGCCGGTCACGTGCTCGACGAATTGTTGGGTCAGGGATCGGGTGGTGGAGCAACCGGAGAATCGCGCAGCGAACTCGATAAGTGGATAGTTCGGTCGAATATTGTCGAAAGTCCAAGAGTGCGTTTGTTCTGCTTGCCATATTTTGCCGGTGGAGCGTCAATCTTCAACTCGTGGCACGAGCCTCTGCCGAACGATGTGGAAGTTTGCGCCATTCAAATGCCAGGCCGCGAGGAACGTGCTGACGAACGTCCATTCGACGACATCAACAAACTTGTGGAAAAAATGGCCGAAGTGATGGAGCCGCTTTTGACAACGCCGATTGCCTTCTACTCGCATTCTTCAGGTGCAGGAATGTGCTTTGAATTGGTGAGACACTTGAGAAGGAAATACGATGTAACGCCTGTTGCCTTTATGGTTGGCGGATGGCGTGCACCACACCTCGAAAGTCCATTCGAATTCCTCAACGCGATTGGCGACGACGAAGTGTATGCTGAAAAGAACATTGTGAACATCAAAAACCACATGCGCTCTTTGGCCATTCCGGAATCGGTCATCAACAACGAAGCGCTCTTCAACGAAATGCTTCCTTCGCTCCGCGCCGATATTTTGCTCGGGAAGCGATACAGATACAAGGAAGAAGCGAAGTTCGACTGTCCGATCATTGCCTTTGCGGGAGCCGAAGATCCAGTGTTTGATGCCGACCAGATTAAATCCTGGAAAGATCAGGCTGCTGGAGAATTCAAGTTCTTCCAGATCGGTGGCGGACACTTGTTCTGCCGCGACAACAAGGACGAATTGCTCGGAAAAATTGCTCCGGAGCTCTCAGTAGAAGTTGACGCTCAATAGTGAACTAGGTATGATCATTCAACCCCAGACCGTTTTTGACTACGTCAGAGATGGCTGGGGTTTTTGTTTGAACGCCAAATGAAGTTTCAGGTAGAAATAGAAATCAATCTTCCACGGAAAAAAGTCCTCGAGCACTATACCAATCTGGACAATCTCCAACATTGGGTTGACGGCTTCATTAGCGTAGAACACGTCACAGGCGAAGTATGTAAACCAGGCGCTCGTTACGAAGTAAAATTCCGCGTAGGCAATCTCAACATCCTCGCCACGGAAACAATCACCCGCAACGATTTACCCGAAGAACTTTGGCTCGAAGAAGAGTGTGACGGGCTTACCAACCTGGCTAAAAACTTTTTTATTGACCTCGGCAATGGTAAAACCAAATGGGTCATTATCTCTGACCACAGCGGGGAATTTTTGCCTAAGATTGGCGCGAGCGCGTTCAAGAAAAAGACGGTAAAGTTTATGGAATCGTTTAAAAAATTTATGGAGGCGTTATGAATTTTAAAGTTGAAATAGAGATTAATCTCCCAAGAAAAGAAGTCCTTGAGAAATATAAGAATCTCGATAACCTCAAGCATTGGGTTGACGGCTTCATTAGCGTAAAACATATATCAGGTGAACCCTGCCAGCCAGGGTCACGGTACGATATAAAATTTCGCGTCGGAAATCTCAATATTCAGGTTTCTGAAACGATCAGGCGCAATGCGTTACCGGAAGAACTCTGGCTGGAAGAAGAAAGTGATGGCCTTAAAAACCTCTCCAAAAACATCTTCGTCGATTTAGGCAACGGTAAAACCAGGTGGGAGATTATCGCTGATTACAGCGGCGATTTCATCACAAGGATCGGCGCAAGCGCGTTTAAGAAGAAGACGGTGAAGTTTATGAAATCGTTCAAGGGGTTTGTGGAGGGGTGAAGCATTTTAACTTTTTCATGATTTTCTTATTTTCAGTAACTTTACGTTTATGCCGGTAGTACTTGTCGTAAACGGATTTCGTTTTTTCTTTTATAGCAACGAGAATTTTGAACCGCTCCATATTCATGTGCAAAAGGCCGAAGGGAATGCAAAATACTGGCTGGAGCCTGAACTTGAAGAGGTCTATAGCTATGGATTTACGATTGGACAGCGCAGGTCAATTCAAAGAATTGTAAATGAAAACAGGGAATTTTTAATTGAAAAATGGTATGAGTACTTCAAATAAAATAGTCAACAAAAGATCATCCGATCCTATAGATCGACTTATTTTTGAGAACAACCTTCGCGCAAAGAGTTTGCTTGTTGACAAGGAGCTCGGCATCATCGTACTTATATTCAATACCGGCAATGTTTTGAAAGCTAATATTGCTGACTTTCCAAGATTAAGGAAAGCATCTTCAAAAGAACTTGGCAATTGGAAGCTCACCGGCGGTGGAACTGGAATCCGTTGGTCCTCGCTTGATGAAGATCTTTCAATCAGAGGTTTTATTAAGGACGCCGCAGTGAATGAAGTCTTGAAAGATTTTCGCGTTGGAGCAGGACGCGGGAAGAATGTAGCTTGATTAGTGACTTCCTTAGAAAAAGACGGTGAAGTTTAAGGGGTTTGTGGAGGAGGCAAAATCTTCACGATAAGCAAACCCGGGTTGGCCGATCAACCGAATAACTCTTTCTTTACCTTTACTTCGTTGTGAAAGCCACAGTTCCGAAAAAGATATCAATAAATGACATTACTGATGTTTCCGTATTTCCTTTGATTGAAAATTCGATGATTCACCTCTGGCGAATCAAGCTGAACGCTTCGGAGGAGATCAACAAAAAATGCCAATCGGTGCTCGGCGAAAGAGAAATTGCCCGGCTCGATTCCTTCCCCTTCGATCGCGAAAAGAAAAGTTATCTCATCTCCCAGGGAATTCTTCGAATGCTTCTGGGCGCTTATACCTGCAAAAACCCGCAGGATGTTCAAATGGGCCGTCATTCGCGCGGAAAGCCTTACAGTGCGGATGATCGCAAGCTCTTTTTCAATATGTCCAATTCCGGGGACTACTGTGTTTTTGCGTTTTGTCGCGTTGGAGAGGTGGGAATCGACCTGGAAATGACGCGGGAATTGTCCGATCTGGAACAGTTGATCAGGACGAACTTCACGGAGTCGGAACAGCGATTCATCAATGCCATTCCCGCCGAACGGATGCGGCGTTTTTTTCTGTTTTGGACGATAAAGGAGTCCTATTTAAAAGCTACTGGCGAAGGAATGAGTATTGCACCGCATAACCTCGAATTTGATGCCAGCGGGAAAGGCATACGATTGCTCAGCGTAAACGGGGTGGAGGATTTCGAAGATTGGTGCTTTGACGAATGTTCGTTTCCCGGTTACGTGCGGATGCTGACGCATAAGGTAGATACAGCCTTGGCGATCCGTGATCTTGAATTGGTCTGAACTGCGTATGGTAATGCTCAGCTGAGTTGGGCGGCCAAATTAGCAGAAAACTCTTTAATCATCTCCCGAACCCTTCGGAATTCATTCATTTTCTCTGCTGCAGTTCCAATAGCTTTGGCCGGATCCGGAAAATTCTGATGGATCATTTTGGCTGTGCCTGGAAAGAAAGGGCAATGTTCCCGCGCATTGTCGCAAACGGTGATGACGATGTCGAAGGTCAGATAGAGGTATTCGTCAATCCGGTTGGAAGCGTGATTCGAAATATCAATTCCATCTTCCTTCATTACGGCAATTGCCAGCGGATTTACCCCGTGTGCTTCGATTCCCGCGCTGAATATTTCCGCCTTTGCTCCACAAAGTTGTCGGAGATAACCTTCCGCCATCTGGCTCCGGCAACTGTTGCCGGTACACAAAACCAGAATTCTTTTCAGGGTAGTTTCCAGTATCGAAGCGTTTACTGAATAAAATCTGCAACAATTTTTCCCGTGTAGGGGTCAATGAGAATGGTGTGCGTAATGATTTGTTCTGCATCGCCCTGCGGATTTGGCTCGGGATAATATGTCGTAAAGTTCCAGTAAAACGATTCGGGGTACAGGACAAAATGTTCGGCCGTGGCGTTGGATTTATCTATGATCGTGCTGTCCGCTGCAAAAGCAATGCTCTCGGCCTGACTGTAGCTTATTATCTTGATGCCTTTTTCTTGGAAATTAGATGGAAGATCCGTGTGATCGAACCGAAGAAACATTCCGGATTGAAGATGTCCCTTACCGGAATGAACGGCGTACAACATCTGAAGATTAATGTTGGTTCCAGCGACGCCCGGAATCGAGAAAGAATAACGAACCGAAAAATCAAAACGGGTTTCGCCATTCGTGTAAATGCGCTTTGTGCCAGCTGACTTTTCAAATTTCAGGCAGGACTCAAAAAGTTTGGACCCCATTTCCTTGATGAACGTCTGATCACAAATTTTCCGAACACTGTCCGGACATTCCACCGAGGTTTTAGAAACCACTTGCGTATGTCCGCTCAAGGTGGTCGTAAAAACTAGTGTTCCTAGAACCCATTTCAAAATTAGGTTTGAGTGATTTTTCAAGAATTTTGACTTTAGCCAAGGCGCCTTTCGTAGCTCATATCCAGAGGGTATCTGTGCAAGAAGGGCAACGAAGGATAAAGTCAAAAGGCGTAGAAAAAGCGCCAATGATAATTTTGAGATGGGTTCTAGTATTAATTTCATTTGCATCGCTTATAAAACGTTGGGTTTCCCGATTGGTTGTCTTTAGTTCCTCATTGCCATTTGTGCCACTTCCGGAAAATCAAATATTCCGTTTAACGCAATCTCTGATTTTATTGAGGACGGCGAAAATAAGAATTTTGGCACAATTGTCTTCATTGATATTAGGTCTGTTTCAGTGACATTCAGCTACTTCGTTAAAAACCTGGCGATATCTGGAGCAAACAATTCTTCGACTTACAACGTAAAACAGTGCAAACCGGACGATTGTGCCGGATTGTGACCTTATGCGTATATTTAAGGTAGAAAAGAACCGTATCAAGGCATCGCGAAACATATTGCTTTTTCTGGCCTTCGTGTTTACACCTCTTTGGGCGCAAACACCGGCTGTTCAATCGCATCTCGCTATTGGCCTCTTCGCGAGTGCGCATTCTCAAATGCTGACCTTTGCGTTTGTGCAAACACGCGAGGGAAAACTCATCGGTTCAAGAATTGTAGGCCAAACCGAATTTATGTATGCTGCTATGGGTTATTATCCCAACGTTGTAAATCTCCAGAAGGTGAACCTATTCAGCACACACGGAGTTGACAGTTGTTCTCTCATTTACAACGAAGCGGGCAAAGTGTGTGGTTGGGAAGCCCCGCCTTTCGACAGCCTTTGGAAAATCCGGTTTTACGAAAACCCCTATTTATTCGACCAACGGGGATGGAGTCAGGGACGCATCACGCCTTCGTTTGTGCAGCGCGATTACATCCGTGAACGGTATGGTGTAAACAACGTAACCTATGAATATTTTTACGGCGATACCCTTTACAAACTGCTCCGCGATGTGCAAGACACGGTGTGGATAGAAACGTACCGCACAATCCTTCCGAAACTGGATACTTCAGCAAGCTCTACAAGTCCGTGATGAAAATCAAGCAAAGTAAAAAAAGTTTGGTGCGGCCTGTACGAAAACCGAAACACACTCTTTCGGCGAAACAGTTGGCTATTGGACTTCAGAACAACGATCGTCATTCGTTGGCTCGACTTATTACATTGGTTGAAAGTACGCGTTCGACTGACCAACAAAAGGCTTGGAGCGCGATCCAATCGTGTACAAAGCGGGCTTCAAAATCAATTCGGATTGGAATAACCGGTCCGCCGGGTGTCGGCAAAAGCACGTTCATCGAATCCTTTGGTCTGCACATCCTCAACCAAGGGCACAAAGTGGCGGTTCTCGCGATCGATCCAAGTAGTACCTTGTCAGGCGGAAGCATACTTGGCGACAAAACGCGAATGCCCAACTTGTCGGCGCATTCTTCGGCGTTTATTCGTCCATCGCCATCTGGCGGTTCGCTTGGTGGCGTGGCAGGTCAAACACCACAAGTGATACAGCTTTGTGAACTCGCAGGCTACGATGTGATTCTGGTTGAAACAGTGGGTGTCGGGCAGTCTGAAACAGCGGTACACGCAATGACCGATTTTTTCCTGCTGCTCGCTTTGGCAGGTTCGGGTGACGAATTGCAGGGGATGAAGCGCGGTATAATGGAGATGGCCGACGCTGTACTCGTAACCAAGGCCGATGGCGACAACATAAAACGCGCGAATCTGGCGAAAGCACAAATTAACAGCGCCCTCCATCTGTTTCCTGTGTCGAAATCAGGCTGGATTCCCAAAGCGGAATGCGTCAGTGCGTACGAAAGCAAAGGAATTTCTCAGGCCTGGCAAATGATTGAAGCATACCGGGCACAAACGTCGAAGTCAGGTTTCTTTTCTCAGAAGCGAGAACGACAGGTGCAGTGGTTTTTCGACCAGGTTCTGCATTTCGAAATAGTGCGAAATACCGAAAAAAAACGAGGCTTTCAATCGGCCTACGACAAGATTCTGCGCCGCGTCCAGTCCGGCAAACTATCTGTTAAGGCCGGTGTAAGCAAATTGTTGCACAAAGGTTAAAAGCCTTTCATTAATTTCGCTTTGTAATGGATTACAGCGAAGAAAAATTCCAGGAACAGATTCGGGCTATCGTTGAGGCTGGTGAAACCGGAACCGAGGAAATCGGCGATCGTGCGTTGACATTGGCGGAACTGAAGGAACTCGCCATCAGTATGGGGGTAACCGAGGAAGGCTGGCAGAATCTGCTCAAAAGGGCGGCTGTACATTTGCGTTCGGCGGATGATCATCTCAAGGCGCGAAATTTTAAGGAAGCGATATCTGAAGGAGAGCAGGCCATCGGAATCAATCCATATCTACCGAATTGCAACGCGATTTTAGCCCGGGCTTACCTTATGCTTTGGATGGAGGAAGAATGCATGAGCGATGAAAAGAAAGCCAAGGCTGAATTTCACGCACGGCAGGAACTGAAAGTCGATCCGCGGGATATGATAGCCGTAAACGTACTCAGCACAATAGAAAAAAAAGCGGGCATTCACGAAAACGAAGCACGATCCAAAAAGTACGTTTTCATTGGTGCCGCGGTCGCGATTGTGATCCTCGTCATACTCTTGTTGGTTATGCTGTGGCCTACGGGCGACGGAGATTCTGCGGACACCGGTTCGAACAACTCAAATTCCGAAATCCGCGACCAGTTGATAGGGGCCGAAGAAGACGTCGCCCTGAAATTGGATCTCGTTCAGGTGGCCATCGATCAACGAAATGGTTTGATTCCGGAAATCACCAAGTCTGTTCCTTCGGATGGGACAAGCGATTCGCTCAACAAAGAAATTTCTTCGTTGCAGAGCCGAATCGATCGATCCAGAGAGGAACAGCGATTTGCGCTGGAAAGTGAAATGACAGTAAAACTGAATGCCCTTGTTGCATTGGGACCAGCAGAAGAAAGGGATGACTGGCGGGAGAAGCTATTGGTGGAACTCGAGGGCTGCGAAAACCGCATCGCTTTCGAAAAAAAAAATTACAACGAGGCCGTAAAGCGTTACAATGTTCTGCTCAAAAAGCATAAGGATGAATTCCCGGATTTTGAAATCAAGCCATATTTTTCGGAATAATCGTATTTTCTTAGTCCTCCTGCTGGTGCTTGTATTGTCACCAGAGCGGGTTTCGGCAAAGAAATACAAACCTGCAGATGTTCCGGTAGCGACTTTTGACAGTACGGGTTTTATTGTCGATCCGGATCATACCATTGAAGAAGAATGGCTCACGGAGGCATACGGTTCACGGAAAATTTATTTTTTCAGCCGGTTCGTCGAACCGGTTTGTGTTGTCCTTCGTGATATTTCAGATCCGACGGATATTGACGCATTCGCGGATAAACTGATCCGTTTGTGGCAACTCGAAGACAAATCAGAAGGGCGCTTTGTGTTCCAGCTGGAAGTCCTCAATCAAAAGAAAATTGTGTATCGCTTCGGATCGAAAATGGAGGAATTTTATTCAGCGCATTTCACCGATTCACTCAAAGCGCGAATCGAAGAAATTCATTATGGAAATCCGACGGGGACCGGAACGTTTGTCTCCATTTCAACTTTGGGATCGAACATCTTTGACGCCATCGCGTATGATTCGGACCTGTCCAATTATGACGGCGGAACACACATTCACAAGACCTATCCAGAAAAAGTCATTCGTACGAACGGCACTATGCAAAGCCTGGTATCTCCCAGCCACGACAATTCCCACCTTCGGGACGCTCAGCAAAAACTGACCTACTTTCAGCCCCTCGAACCGGAAAAGGCTGAAAAATATTACAAACGCATCGTCACCAACGGAATTTGTAGTACAGTCGCGGAGATCAAGAACAATCGGGTTCTCAACGGAAGTCGGGTTTCGGATCAGCACAACATACTCCCGGTGTGGGCCGAGGAACAGATAAATGGCATACTGTTGTTCCTCGAAGACGACACAGACTTTGAAGTGGCTGTGGTTTGTCTGAATTCAATCGGAGACAAAGATCCTCACGATTTTGGAACAGAACTTTTGAATTACTGGGGGGTTGGTGATTCCGACTCGGACAACGGATTGGTGATTTTATTGGTGCACGACGTTCACGCCATCGAGTTTATCACCGGCAGAGGAACCGAGCAATACCTTACCGATGGGCAAGCGTACGACATCCAGCAGGAACATATGGTTCCCTATTTTAAGAAAAACGATTATGTAACAGGAATGATACGCGGAGTTCAGGCCGTAGACGAGGTACTTCACGGAGTCTATTATTATCCTTCGGAGGACGAATATGACAATGGGAGCGGAACGGATGGTAGCTTTGATTGGAAATACGGGTTCGGAATCTACATATCTGTCGCATCTGGCGTTTTGTTTCTGTGGATTCTCGTAATCCTTCTCGCCTTTTTTATTCCAAATCTTCACCGACGGTACCACGTCGTAAAATTGTTCACCTTGAAGATTTTCCCGATTCTGCTGCCATTGCCTTTCTGGCCCTTGTTCTATATCACAAAAGGACTGATGGATCGCTGGCGGAAGACGGTCCGGTTCAGTCCCAAAACCGGCGAGGTAATGCAAAAACTCAGCGAGGAAAGCGACAACGAGCATTTGTCCAAAGGGCAGATTTCGGAAGAGTTTGTAAAGTCGATCGATTACGACGTCTGGGTCAATAGCGAAGGTACAGATGTGCTGATTCTGTCCTATCAAAAGTGGTTCAGTAAATACAACAAATGTCCGTCTTGCAAATTCAGAACGTATTTCCTGGCGTATGACCGGACAATCGTTTCAGCCACCTACACGTCGTCAGGCCGCGGTGAGAAAAAATACAATTGCACGAATTGCGGGCATTCGAAGACAACGTCGTATACCATTCCCCGACTGACAAAATCATCTTCGTCGAGCTCGTCGTCGGGCTCTTCGTCCGGCAGGTCTTCAGGCGGATCGTCCTGGGGTGGTGGAAGTTCTCGCGGGGGTGGAGCGGGGAGTAGGTGGTAAGTGTTGAAAAACCAACTTCCAACTTCCAAAGTCCAACCGTCAACTTCCAACTCCCAAGAGTCGACCAACCGTCATCCAGTATCTAAAATCTCGCGTCTCGTGTCCAGAGTCCAGTGTCCCCAGTCCAGCGTCCAGTGTCCCCAGTCCAGTGTCCAGTGTCCCCAGTCCAACGTCCAGTGTCCAGTGTCCCCAGGCCAGTGTCCCCAGTCCATCGCCCCTGCTTTTTGTTCCTTTTGTTCAAATCCGTGTTAAAAGATTAGCATTGACGAAATCGACATCAAGGGAAATTCAGCAACTTTGTCACCAATGAGTAAATCACCGCGAATTCTGGTTACTAACGATGACGGGATAGGAGCCAAAGGCCTCTCAGCTCTGGTAGAAGCCGTTCAGGGCCTTGGTGAACTGGTAGTTGTGGCGCCAGGCCAACCGCAAAGCGGAACAGGACACGCGATCACTATTCACGAACCGCTTCGTTTGCGCAGATCACAACGGTACACCGACCTCAGTGCCTGGGTCTGCTCCGGGACACCAGTGGATTGTGTCAAACTGGCCATTTATGAAATAATGAAAGGCAGGCCGGATTTGGTGGTGTCAGGAATCAATCACGGATCAAATGCCGGAACCAATGTACTTTATTCGGGCACAATGTCCGCCGCTGTCGAAGGTGCGATCGAAGGAATTCCATCCATTGGGTTCTCGTTGCTCGATCATTCGGCCGATGCTGATTTTTCTGCATCCATCGAAGTTGCCAGAAGAATTACGGAGGCGGTATTGAAAAACGGACTTTCAACGGGAGCTTGTCTGAATGTGAATATTCCCAGAGGCAAGGCCGCTGAATTGAATGGAATAAAAATATGCCGTCAAGGTCGGGCGTTCTGGGAAGATTCATTTGACAAGCGAAAAGATCCTTCGGGAGGCGATTATTTTTGGCTCACCGGTGATTTTATTGAAACCGACAAGGGTGAAGACACCGATATGTGGGCACTGGAACACAAGTACGTTTCTATTGTGCCAACACAGTTTGATATGACGGCGCATCATCTCATTTCAAATCTCAACCAATGGGTTATATAAGCGAAAAACTGAAAAAATTCGACAAGATCGTCGCTGGTATCCTGCTGGGTGGAATTCTACCCATCATCGGATTCATCGTTTCTTATTTTGTAAAAACGGCCAGCCTCGACACGACTTTTGAAAATTACCTGAACATCACCTTCAATAACAGTATGGCCGGTGAGCAACAGGATATTCTGATTTTTAGTATCATTCCGAATATGTTGCTTTTCTATTTCACCAATTTCCGGTGGGGCTTCTACGAGATGACCAAAGGTCTGGTAGGCGTTACGCTTGTCCTTGGTTTAGGACTAGTCCTGATCTCGATCTGATTTCGAGAGAATTGTTCGGAGATCGGAGACTCTGAAAATTCCTGTTGCAAACGCGAATACCAGCGCCAATCCTACGAGTGTGAACAATTCGACCACGGGGCCAGCCATCAACATCCTCGAGTTAAGAAAGTGGGTAGCCACCGTCACGCCGCAAAGTGTTATCAGGGAAGTATAGAGTTTAATGTTGAGCTTGTACTTGAAAGTCCGGTACGCAAAGACAATTTGCAGAATAGCTGCGACCCACTGTGTGATCAGCGCGACAATTGACGCGCCTAGAGCGCCGCCTCGTGGTATCGTTATCAGGTTAAGCACGACGCTGACGACGAGCGCGATCAGAGCGATATAATTAAGGATTTTCAAACTTCCGTTGGCGGTAAGAAGGGTACCAAAAACATAACCGAGCGAAACCGGAATAAAACTCAATATCAGAAATCCAAAAATAATGTCTGCGTTTTCAGAACATTGCGGATATCTGAGTTCGATGATTTCGGTGCAGAGAAAAAAGCAAGTCATCGCAGTAATAAGCGATGCGCCGGTTAGAATTCGAAACGCTAGTTCTGCTATTTCAAAGGTTGATCTTTTTTGGGAAATTAAACGAGAAAAAATCGGCAATAACAACCCGGCAAAAAGAAGTGCGAACATATTGGCAGCATCAAGGAAGCGAAAGCCCTGGGTGTAAATGCCGGCTTGGACATCGCCATCCTCTCGCATCCGTTCGATCAGTACCGCGTCGATTCGGCTGTAGCACATCATCAACAGGATGAGCAAGGCAAATGGAAAACTGCTCTTGAGAACAGAAAACGAAATGGGTCCGGAGAAAAGCTTCAGGACACTCCCTGTTCTTGGGATGAGCAGTGCGACAGAGATCAAAGCTGCGATTCCGTATGCTGCGGTTTGAGCGTAAACAAACCATTCAATCTGAAATTCGCCGTCGATCCATTCTGTCCAAAGCAGAACCGAGCAAAACAAAATGAGTAGGGCGCGGTCGAGGACAGAAATCAGCGAATCGGTTTTGAACAAATGAAGTCCTGCAAAATTCGCCCGGCAAAACTGAATGACCGCAACGAGGAATTGATTGATGGCAAGAACTCCGAGCAGATAGAGGTCGCTTTCCCTGAAGCCGGTGAGGTAAGCGCCGGTCAGCGTAAGCAAAACGTAAGCGAAGAACAGAATGATCCGTAAAGCAAGAATGCTGTAAAACTGTTCTTTGACTGAATTCGGATTCGAGGCAACCTTTCGCGTGTAGTAATTGGAAATACCGAAGTCGAGAACAATATTCAACAGGAATGAAACGTTGAGCAAGGAAAAATAGTTTCCATAGATTTCTTCGCCCACGCGATTTTGCACCTCAGCATCAATCCCGATAATGTAAAATGGTTTTATCAGCAGGTTAAGTCCTACAACAAGGAAGAGGTTAAACAGAAATGTGCGTTTCATCCGGTCGATGCAAATGTATTGTCAGAATGCTTACCTTTCCATAAGAATGAGTCAAAATAAACCGAAAAGTCCGCCTGCTTTTGAATGGGATGCCTGGTATAAGGCTGCAGGTGGCCGGATTATTGACATTCCAGAGGTAAACAGACTTCTGGACGTGATCTACAACGACCAGTACAAACGCTTTAATGGCGAGGTGGCTCCCAGACGGAAAGCGTTCGAATCACCGGAACAGGCCTCCGAACATCTCAAAATGAAGGCCGCTGAATTTGGGGCGGACATCGTCGGCATTTGTGAAATTGAGCCTTCCGATATCTATCGCGGCAAAACGGTCACAGAAAAATTTGCCATCGCGGTAGGCCAAAAAATGCTGTGGCGGGCATTCCAGAAGGTGCCATCCGAGGAATCGGCCATTGAATGCGTGCGGGTTTATCACAGCCTCGGTGAAACAATCATTGCGCTTGCCGCTCATATCCGATCGCTGGGCTATGCCTGTAAAATCGAACACCCAATCGGTGACTCGGATCTGCTACATATTCCGATCGGTCTGAAAGCGGGTTTTGGCGAACTGGGACGGCACGGCTCCATTATTCACCCGAAATGGGGCCCGCTCTTTCGAATGGGCTCCGTAATTACCTCGATTGATCTTGCGGTTGATTCGCCGGTGGATGCTGGAATTGCAGCATTCTGCGACAAGTGTAAGGCCTGCCGAATTTATTGTCCAGCGAACGCGATTCCCGATGAACGCTCTGCAAAAGCCGGAAAGGACCACCTTGGAATCGACCGCTACCAGGTCGATACAGGGAAGTGTTTTCCATATTTTGCCAAGCACAACTACTGCTCGATTTGTTTGCCGGTATGCGTTTACAACCACAAGGAATGGGCGAGAGACTTTGATGGAAATCCAACGAAATTATTTCCTGAAATTGTGATGGAAAATCCACCGGACCCCGTGGATGTTGAACGGACGTTAACGCACGAGTATAATCGGTTGAAGCGGTAGTTGCTGAACTGCGAACTGCCAAAGGTCAACTGTCATTGATGAGAGCCAATTGAAATGGAAATTAGCCAATCGAACCTTATTTATTGCAACATATCCAAGTCCTGTCGCCCAACAATCGCCATAATTTCGACAATTTCTCCTCTGATACGGAAATAGATGCTATCCACGCTGGAGACGCATCGCCTGTATCCAGGCTTAATGTAATCAACCGATTCAAACGAATATGGTCTTTCCGCCATACTTTCAAAACTGTCAAAAAATGAATTGAAATATTTATCGGCTTGTCGAATTCCAAATTTTTTAACGCCATAATGATGAATGCGAATGAGGTCTTTTTTCGCAACCTTACTCAATTTGTATTTACTCATTCAACAGAGCCTTCGACTGCTTTAAGATTTGGGCCCTGGTTTCGTTCGTAAAGCCACTTTTTTCGGCCTTTTCAAGTCTTAATCTTATCCAATCAACTTGTTGTTGTTGACTTCTGGCTTGCCTTACCAGATCATTGATTAATTCACTTTTGCTGGAATATTCCTTGCCGGAAATTTGGCTCCTCAGCCACTTGTCGTTTGGTTCGGTGAATGAAATGCTCTGTCTTTTCATAGCGAATAGCCTTTGGTGCAAATATACACCAAATATGAATCAATGGCAACAGCGACAAAATTCCCAAGCGATATTGAAATTGCCCAGACTGCAAAGTTGAAGCACATCAACGAAATTGAATATTTCACAGGACGACCTCGAACTCTATGGCAAGTACAAAGCCAAGGTTCCCCTGAGTCTTATCGATCCAAAAAAAATTGCGAAAACAAATTGATCCTTGTCACTGCCCAGCAGGGTGGACACGAGAAAGTGTTTTCTTATTTTGCGAAACAGAACGACTCCTCGATTTGTCTGCCAGTTTGCATTATTCCAATCTGAAATAAATTGAATGCGACTCGCCCAATTCAATGCCGTCTGCCTCAAATAGCAGGGTGAAACAATAATTCCCTGGCGCCAGAGCGCCATAGAGATTTTTCAAATTAAAGCACAGACCCTTCTGACTGTCAAAATAGGGAATTTCAACCATAGCTATTGAAAGGGAATCCTGTGCGGCGTTACACTGTAGCGTCTTCCACTGCACTTCATCATTCAGCATTGTTGCATCTCCAAAACCGGACTGAACAAAAATATCTTCGTTCCGGGTGGTCTGCAAAAGCAGGTTTATTCCGTGCGGCAATTTAACCGACTCGCCGAATTTTTTATTGAGCCATATCTCCGGAACCGAACTTCCGGAAAGCCGACGGGAACTGAAGTAACACGATAACCAGATATCCTCATCCTTATTCAACTGTAACATCGGGTTACCAGGTTGCCAGGCTTGTGCCGAAGGCATATCCAGTTTTACATTCAACCCATTAGGAAGTGGCGCCCAGCCATCAACCCAGCTGCCGGATCCTTCAAACCGGCGATCATAATCGTAATAACTTCTCGTAAAAATTCCTTCGAGTTCGTCATCCTTGAAGGTACCTGTGTAGTCGCCTCCAACTACACCATAGTACCGCACCCATTCGCTGTTTTCCAAAACTTCCTCCACCTGAACGATCATTCCTCCATCTTGAACCGGGTAAACACCACCTTGCACCGTTTCCTGCAGATTTTGCTGATGGTACCGGCTCACTTCTCTCACCGGAATGCGATCGAGAGGAACCCTTCTCACAGAATCAAATTCTGAAAATGCGAAAACAGCGGCACCAGCGCTGACGTCCTGCCTGGTGGCCGGGCGCTGCAATTCGGGTATGTCGAATAGAAACCAGCCTTTATCGTCACATTTATAGTGGTGTCCGTAAACCTGCAGGAAATTTATTTGCTCACTGATAATCGAATCTTTCGACGAATCATCCTGGTAAAAAAACAGGGCCCTGGTACCCGTAAGCTGACCAACCTG
>Ga0247727_10006670_pt1 | contig 22542 bp, 21 predicted proteins | sample WisWelCaveWW1625_FD_202498 | JGI IMG/M metagenome (GOLD analysis project Ga0247727, IMG submission 202498) | Biofilm microbial communities from Wishing Well Cave, Virginia, United States - WW16-25 | ecosystem: Environmental > Aquatic > Deep subsurface > Groundwater > Cave microbial mat | place...
CTTCAGCCTGGGCTTGGCCTGGATTGTGGCCAGCCTCCACGTTTTTCTGCGGGACACCGCCCAGGTGCTCTCGGTGCTGTTGACGTTTTGGTTCTGGCTGACCCCGATCTTCATCACCGAAAACCAATTTCCCGAGGGCCTGCGCTGGCTGGTGACGCTCAACCCGATGGTCTACGCCGTGCGCGGATACCGCAACGGCATTCTCTCGACGCGGCTGCCGGCGATCCAGGATCTGATCCTGCTGGCCGTCGCCGCCGGACTCATGTTCGTGGCCGGGGGACTGTTCTTCCGGCACACCAAGAAAGGTTTCGCCGACGTGTTGTAGGCGCCAGGATATCGCCCGGCGCCGCTTGCCATATGGTGTCCTTCCGCTCGGTCTCCAAGAGTTATCCCATCTACGACTCGCCCGGCGACCGGCTGCGGGAGCTGCTGCTGTTCAACCGGCGGAGTTTCCACCGCGACTTCTGGGCGCTGCGCGAGATCAGCTTCGAGGTCGACCGCGGCTCGACCTTTTGCCTGATCGGGGAGAACGGCTCCGGCAAGAGCACGCTGCTGCAACTGGTGGCGGGGATCTTCCCGCCCACCCGCGGAGAAATGGAAGTGCGAGGACGGGTTTCAGCGCTGCTCGAGCTCGGCTCCGGCTTCAACCCGGAGTTCAGCGGCCGGGATAACGTTTATCTCAACGGCGCCATCCTGGGGCTCTCCAGCCGCGAGATCGACCGGCGCTACCGGGATATCGAGGAGTTCGCGGAGATCGGCGACTTCCTCGGCCAGCCGGTGAAGACTTACTCGAGCGGCATGATCGTCCGGCTGGCTTTTGCCGTGGCCATCAACGTGGATCCGGAGATTCTCCTGGTCGACGAGGCGCTGTCCGTGGGCGACGTCTACTTCCGCCAGCGCTGCATGCGCAAGGTGCACGAGCTGCGCGCGCGGGGGGTGACGATTCTGTTTGTGTCCCACAGCATGGGGGACGTCAAGGCCATCGGGGATCGCGTCCTGTGGCTGGAGGCCGGCCGGGTGGTCGAGATCGGCCCGCCCGAGGCTGTGGTAAGCAAGTATCTCGCCCACATGGTGGACAAGGACGCGGCCTACCTGAAGCTGAAGAGCACCCAGACGCGGCCGGGCGGATCGCCGCCGGTCATCGCCCCCCAGATCGTGGAGACCATTCCGAACATCGACTACCGGTACGGCAACCGGGACGCCGAGGTGATCGGAATCGCGGTCTTGGACGCGGCGGGGCGGCCCGCCGGCCTGCTCGAGCCGGGAGGGCGGATCACGGTGCGGATCAGCGTGCGGGCCCGCGCCGCCCTGCTGGCTCCGATGGTGGGATTCATGTTTCGGAATCACCTGGGCCTGGATTTCTCCGGCGCCAACACCGCGCGCGAAGGCTTCGACCTGCCTCCCATGGCCCCCGGAGACGTCTTCACGGTGGACTTTCACCTGAGCGTGCCCGAGCTGTACCCCTCCCACTTCTCCTTCTCGCCGGCCATCGCCAACGGGACCCTGCGCGGCTACGAGATGTGCGACTGGATCGACAACGCCGTCACCGTCCAGATGGGACCGAGCGACGGCGAGATCTACGGTTACGTGAGGTTCCCCTGCCGCATCGAGCTGAACGCCAAGCCGGGGCCGGTTTCTACTCTGAGACCACTAGTCCCGTGACCACGTGGGGCGGGCTTCAGCCCGCGCGGGGCTTTAGCCCCGCTAGCTGCTAGTAGCGGTCTCATACCGTTCAATCCGGCGCCGCCGGGGGCCCGCTGAGCCCCGACCGTCAGGGAGCGGTTTTCACGGCTCGTCGTAGCCCTTCAGCCGGCGAACCCAGATGTTCCGGTAGCGCAGCGGGACGTCGTGGTCCTGCAGACCCAGGGGCTCCTCGGGGCCGTGCGGGGCATAGGTCCCTACCACCCGGTGGGCCATCCGTCCGACGATCTGCTGCCGGTGATGGACCACCACGCCGTTGTGGAAGACCGTGGCAAAGGCCGGCTTGACCAGCTTGTCGCCCTCGAATCGCGGCGCCTCGAAGACGATATCGTAGCTTTGCCACTGGCCGGGCTTGCGCGAGGCGTTGACCAGCGGCGGGTATTGCCCGTAGATAGAGGCGGCCTGGCCGTCGGCGTAGGTGGGATTCTCGTAGGAGTCGAGAACCTGGATCTCGTAGCGCTCCATCAGCAGGACGCCGCTGTTGGCGCGCCACTGGCTGGCCCCGGCGAGCTCGGTGGGGGCCGCCCACTCGATGTGGAGCTGACAGTCGCCGAACTTTTCCTTGCTGAAGATGGTCCCCGAGCCGGGAACGACCTCCATGTATCCGTTCTCGATCTTCCAGCGGGCAGGGCCGGTTTTTCCCCTGTCGCCCCCGCCGCCGCGGGCCATCCAGCCCGACAGGTCCCGGCCATCGAACAGCACGCTGGCGTCGGAGGGCGGCTGGCCGGGACGGTCCTGGGTGCTTTCCGTCCCCGGCGTGATCGCGCGGGGGTGCGGGCGCGCGATGTCGTGGACGCGCCAGCGACTCCCCGGAAGAACCGGCGTGTCGCTGTATCCGACCGGCGTGGTCCGGTAACCCTTGGACTTGGCGGTCTGGGGCGCGGCCGGACCGGCGAGGAAGAGAGTCAGCGCGGCTGCAGTTGCCAGTAAGGGTGCTAGCACGGCAAGATCCTCCCTCCAGACTCTACCAGGCGTTCCAGACTAGCGTCTCCTATGATACTGCGCGTCAACTCTTGGCGCCAGCTATGAACGATTGGATCTCGCCGTCTGGAACGCCGGCTTGTCTCAGTGTACTGGTGACGAACTCGTCTTCCAGCCAGTCTGCTTTTGGAATGCAAATATAATGAGTGCCCCCCACCAGTCCGCCACAGAGTAGTTCGTTTCTGTTGGGTCTTGTAGGTATAATTTAGCGTGCGTATTTTATTGATGTAGGTCTCTCTGCGAACCATGCCCCACCATCGCAGGCAAGAACGGAACGTCAAATCGCACGTCTTCTTGACGATCCGGGATGGCCCCAGCGAGTCGCCAGCCGCCGTCTTGCAGGAATCTCTCTAGTTCATTGGAGGTAAGCAGGTCCTTCAGGATCGCGTTAAGGGCAAGACCGGTATCCTCCATCAGGTCGGCCCAAGTCTCGGCCTGAACTGTGAGCTTGAGTGCATCGCACACTGCGATCCAATTGCCGCCACCTTTGGCTTGGAAGCATTGCACCGCAAGACTTCCTTCGACACGAATAGATCTAACGGGCATGGCCAAACACTCTTGCCCTTCAATCCATTATACAGTGAAAGCCCTTGACAACGGTAAAATTCTCCAATCCGTTGATCAGCTCGAGAAGATAGCTTTCCGACACGGCGGCGCCCCCGAGCCGCTCGCCGGCCCAGCGGCGCAGCTCCGCGAGCGCGGCGACGGTGATCTCGGCCGGCCGGTGGAGCCTTCCGGTAAGGCCGATCAGCGGCGCGGGCCATGCTTCTTCGGCGGGGGCGCCGGCCGCCGGGCGCGGCGCTCCGCCCGCCGGTAGCCGGTCACCGCCTGAGCGTGCCGCTCCAGACTCGAGGAGAAGGCGTGGCCGCCCCGGCCGTCGGCGACGAAGTACAGGTAATCCGTGTCGGCGGGGGCCAGAACCGCCTCGAGCGATGCGCGGCCCGGATTGGCGATCGGACCGGGCGGCAGGCCCGCCCGCAGATAGGTATTATAAGCACTAGGAAAGCGCAGGTCCTCCTTGCGGATGTCCCCCGTCCAGCGGTTCGTCAACTGGAGCGCGTAGATCACCGTGGGATCGCACTGCAGCGGCATGCCGATCCGCAAGCGGTTCCGAAACACGGAGGCCACCAGCGGGCGCTCGCGGTCCACCGCCGTCTCCTTTTCGACCAGCGAGGCCAGCGCCAGGACCTCCAGTACACTCGCCTCCGGACGGTGGTTCTGGCGCAGGGCGCCGTAAATCTGCCGGAACCGTTCCACCATCATTCCCACCAGGTCCTCGGCCGTGGTGTGGCGCGTCACCCGATACGTGTCCGGGAAAAGGAATCCTTCCAGGCTCGGGGCGCCCGGCGCCAGGTCGGCCACGCTCTGGGCCCGCCCGGTTTCCACCAGAAAGTCCTGGCGACTGATCCATCCGGTCCGGCCCACCACCTCGGCGATCTCGAAACGGTTGTGCCCCTCCGGAATCGTGACCGTGTAATAGAACACCTCGCCCCGCTCGATCTTGCGGTAGACCTCCCAGGGCGAGAGCGGGGAATCAAAGCGGTACTCCCCGGCCTTTAGACGGGATCCCGGCCGGGCCAGGCGGATCAGCACAAACGGCCAGGCCGAGCGGATCACGCCGGCGCCGGCGAGCTGATCCGCGATTTCCGAAACACCCCATCCCCGCCGCAGGTCCACGAAGACCTCGCCCGAAAAGCCCGCCCAGGGCCGGAAAACACGGTAGACGGCGAGGGCGGCCAGCGCCATCCCCAGGGCGAGCACCAGGAGAACGATCCGCCGGAAGCTCACGATGGATGGCCGGAGGTCTGGGATTCGGCGGCGCGGCGGCGATCCAGGTAGTCTTCGAGCAGCAGCACCGCCGAGAGCCGGTCCACTGCCCGGGCTCGTTTGGCGATGCTGGCGCCGCTCGAGCGCAGCACCCGCGACGCCTCGCGCGTGGTTAGCCGCTCGTCCCAAAGCTCGACCGGAACGCCGGCCGCGCGCCCGATCCGCTGGGCGAATTCCGCCGCCCGGCGGGAGCCCGGGCTGTCCTCGCCGCTCATTTGCAACGGATTGCCGACAATCACCAGTCCGACGCCGCGGGCGCGAATCAACTCGACCAGGGCTTCCAGGTCGAGGCGGTTATTGCGGCGCTCGAGCGTAGGCAACCCCTGCGCCGTCCAGCCCAGCTCGTCACTGACCGCGAGCCCGATCCGGCGCTCGCCCAGGTCCAGAGCCAGGATCCGGCCGCCAGGTTGGGACACGCTCCATTATATCGGTCAGGCGGGGAAGCAGGCCGTTTTCACCCGGCTGCTACAATGAGAAAAACCTCATGGCCGATTTTCGGATTTGCCCGCACTGCCGGGCCTTTGTCCCCACCTCGGAGCGAACGTGCACCGAGTGCCAGCAGCCCATGGGACGCCCTTATGCCGGCCGGCCGGCCGGGGCGGCAGCGCTCGCCGGCCTGGTTCCCCCCACCCACTTCACCACCGTGATCCTGCTGCTGATCAACAGCGCTCTTTTCGCCGCGACGCTGATTCTGTCCGCCCGCTCGTCCGGCGATTGGGGGGGCGGGCTGTTGAGCGTCGATGGCTTTGTGCTCTACAGCCTCGGCGCCAAGCTCACCCGCTCGATCCGGCTGCGCGGCGAGTGGTGGCGGCTGGTAACGGCCGGATTCCTCCACGGCGGTGTGCTCCACCTGCTGATGAACTTCTGGGCGCTCTACGACCTGGGCGCGCAGGTGGAGGAGGCCTTCGGCACGGCGCGCTTCCTGGTCTTGTACCTGGTCTCCAGCGCCTGCGGATTCCTGGCCAGTTGCCTCTGGACTCCGGCGCTGTCCATCGGCGCGTCGGCGGCGATCTTCGGGCTCATCGGCGCCATGATCGCCTATGGTTATCGGAGCCGAACCACTCTGGGGCAGTACACCCGCGCCATTTACACGCGCTGGGCCATCTACGGACTCCTGTTCGGCCTGATGCCCGGACTGCAGATCGACAACGCCGCTCACCTGGGGGGACTGGCGGCCGGCTTGGGCCTCGGCTACCTGGCGGCCCCCAGCGCCGGCGCGCTCAACTGGCTCTGGAAGGCGGCGGCCGCCTTCGCCGTCCTGATTGCGGTGGTGTCGTTCCTGTTCGTTTGGATCCGCTTCCCGGCGAGGTGAAGCGCCTCCTCCCGATTCGCGATAAGATGTCCGCGGAGGGTTCATGGACCGGCGAGGATTCATGGGACGGACACTGGCCGGCGGGTTGACGCTGGGCGCCCCGGCCTCGGCTGGGCCGCAGCTCTCTCCCCGCGAGTTGGCCCAACAAGCCGACGTCATCGTCGAGCGCGAGCAGCCCGGGCGCCCGCACCAGGGCAAGGTTCTGGCGGCCATCCAGCCGCACTGCGACGATATTCCGCTCCGGGCCGCCGGCGCCGTGCTCAAGCTGATCCGCGAAGGCTACACCGGCCTCCTTATCCGCACCAGCAACGACGAGATGGCCGGCCAGGGCGCCACCATGGGCGAAGTGGTCCTGAACAACGAGAAGGACAATTTCGAAGTGGCGCGGCGAATGGGGCTCGGCAAGGTCTTCGATCTGCATTACCGGAATCACGAGTTCGACGCGGTGGGCGCCGCCGAGCTCCGTCACCGCTTGATCTTCATCTTCCGGTTGATGAAGGTCGATACCGTCATCTGCTATGACCCCTGGGGCCATTACGAGGAGAACCCCGACCACTATGTCACAGCGCGATGCGTGGAAGCGGCCTGCTGGATGGCGGCGAGCCGCCTGGATCTGCCCGAGCACTTCGAGGCCGGCTTGAAGCCCCACGCCGTTGCGGAGAAGTATTACTTCGCCCGCGGTCCCCAACTGGTCAACCGGGTGGTGGACATCAGCTCGGTGGTGGACCAGAAGGTGGAGGTGAACCTGGCCAACGTCACCCAGGGTCCGGCCGGGGTCAGCGGCTCAAGCTTGCGCGCGCGGCTGGCGGCCGAGAAGCGGCGGCTTCCCATCTTGGGCAACGACGACGATACCGCGAACCGCCAGTTCATCAAGCACCTGGTCCTGAAGGGAGACGCCGATCTGGGACAGAAGTACGGTTTGCAGTACGCCGAGCCGTTCCACTACATCGGCCCGCCGCCGCGGACGGTGGATGATTACGTCCGGCAGCACGCCGTGCCGTTGTGAGCAGAGGGCGCCGTTTCAGGCAGGCTCCCCGTTCCGCTCGACCATCAGCCGGTTCTCCCCCTTTTGCACGACCTGGCCCCGCTGGTTGACGACCTCCAGCCCCAGCGTCACCAGGCCCCGGTCGGGCTTGCTGCGCGACGGGCGCTTGTCACGCACCTCGAGCCGCACGTGGATCGTGTCGCCCAGGAAAATCGGGCCGCTGAACTCCCAGTTCCAGCCGAGCGAGGCGATGGCGCGGACCTGAAACTCGGAGCGGTTCTTCAGCCCGTCGGCCAGCGCCAGGCCCAGCAGCCCGTGAGCCACGCGCCGGCCGAACTGCGTCCGCCGGGCGAATTCCTCGTTGGTGTGCAGCTCGAAAAAATCCATGGACAGGCCGGCGAACTGCATCACATGGTGTTCGGTCACCGTGACGCCGGGCGTCCGATGCTGCTCCCCCACCCGGATCTGGTCGAAGAATCGGTTGGGCATGAGGAACTCTCCTGCGACAATGATGTTCGGTGCGGTTTGATCGTAGCAGACCGGTGGTGACGCCTGAGCAAGCGGTCGCTCACGTCCGGGACGGCCAGACCATCGTCATCGGCGGGTCTGGGGCCGGACACTCGATTGCCGAGAAGTTGCTGGAGGCGCTGGGGCGGCGCTTCCGCGCGACCGGCTCGCCGCGCGGGCTGACGCTCGTGCATCCCTTCGGCGTGGGCAACCAGAAGGACCGCGGCCTGGAGCATCTCGCCGACCCGCGCCTCATCCGCCGGGACATCGGCGGCCACTGGTCGATGTCCCCCTCCTTGGCGCGGCTCGCCGCGGAGAACAAGATCGAGGCCTACAATCTTCCGGCCGGCGTCATCGTGCAGTTGCTCGGGGCCGCGGCCGCCGGCAGCCCGGTCTGGATCTCGGCGGTAGGTCTCGATACATTCATCGATCCGCGGCTGGAGGGCGGCAAGCTGAATGCGGCCGCGCGCGAGGATCTGGTCGAGGTGATCCGGCGGGAGGGGCGTGAATACCTCTGCTACAAGGCGTTCCCGGTGCATGTGGCGTTCATCCGCGCGACGGCGGCCGATGAGGCCGGCAACCTCAACATGGACGAGGAGGTCTCCCCGTGGGACAACTGCTTGATGGCGCAGGCGGCGCGGGCCTCCGGCGGGATCGCCATCGCGCAAGTCAAGCGGGTGGTGGGGCGGCATGAGCTGGATCCGCGCAGCGTGCGCGTGCCCGGCATCTTTGTCGATTACCTGGTGGTGGATCCCGATCAGGGGCAGACCTACCAGATCCACTACGACCCGAGCCTGTGCGGAGCGGCGCGCAAGCCCCCGGAGGCGTTTCCGCCGTTCCCGCTCAGCGTGCGCAAGGTGATCGCCCGCCGCGCGGCGCTCGAGTTGTTTCCCGGCGCTGTTCTGAACCTCGGCTTCGGCATGCCCGACGGGGTCATGAAGGTGGCCCGCGAGCAAGGCATCGACGACCAGGTGACCCCGACCGTCGAGCACGGCCAGATCGGCGGGATCCCGGCCGAGGGCCTGGATTTCGGCGCCTCCTACAACAGCACCTCGTTCCTCGAGACCCGGCACGTCTTCGACTTCTACCACGGCCGGGGCGTCGACCTGGCCTTTCTCGGCTTCGCCGAGGTGGACGCCGGCGGCAACGTCAACGTGAGCCGGATCGAGTCGGCGGTGATCGGCGCCGGGGGTTTCATCGACATTGCGCAGCAGGCGCGGCGGCTGGTGTTCTGCGGCTCGCTCACCGCGCGAGACCGCCCCAAGTTTGTTCCGCGCGTCAGGCAGGTGACCTTCAGCGCGCGCCGCGCCCAGCTCGACGGCCACCAGGTCCTCTACGTCACCGAAGCGGCCGTCTTTCGCCTCGCCGCCGGCGGGGTGGAGCTGATCGAGATGGCCCCCGACCTGACGCCGGAGCGCGACGTGCTGCCCAAGATGGCCTTCCGCCCGTCGATCGCCTCGCCGCTCAAAACGATGCACCCCGAGTTGTTCCGCCCCGAGCTGCTGCCGCGGTCGCTGTTTTCCCGCTTCTAGCCCCCAAGACAAACCCAGGTCTCACGCGAAGCGGATCTCGCAAACTGGCACAGTGATTTCTTAACGAGCGCTTAGCCGGCGGGGGACTTCCGTCCCGCGCCGCACTTGCAGCGCGGCTGGCAGGCCGGGCAGAAGAACCTGCCGCAACCGGGGCACGCCGCCCAGCACTCGGCGCAGAGGCAATGAATCTTCTCGCACAGATACAACGGATAGGCTGTGCCGCAGCAATGTTCGCACAGCACCGGCTCCAGGCGCCGCAACAAGGGGTTCCAATGCAGCACTCGCAGCCGCTCCTCCTTCTTTCGGATCAGGCGGACCGTCAGCGCCCGAACCGGCAGCGAAGCCCCCAGCAGGCCCCAGGTCTCGATCCGCACGCGGAGGGAATATTTTAGGCGCAAATCCTCGAGCTTGGCCCGCAGGTCCGACTCGGTGGCCCGGGCGCGGCTGCGCTCCTTTTCCGCCGCCTCGGGATCGGCCGCCCGCCTGGCGATGCGCTTTCGGATCTGCTCCAGCAGTCCCCGATAGTAGGACTCGACCCGCTCCGCATCCCGAGCCAACCGGCGATTCGCGCTGTTTTCGAACGAGTCGGCCGGGCCCCGGAGCTGAACGTGAGCCGCCCGGGCCGCTGCCGGATACATCCGGGCCAGCTCCTCAGCGGGGAAGCGGAACGTGGGGTCCTCTTCGAGATCGTCCCGGACCAGCGAGAACAACCTCTCCGGTTGGGACACCACCGAGCCGGCAGTCGAGTTCAGGCCGACGGTCACGAACCCCATGCTGCGCTCGTCGGATTCGATCGTGTACAGGAAAGTCAACAGGAGATAGCGCGCCACGGCCGAGGAGTCTTCCACCGGCCGGCAGACGCCGTTCTGAATCGCCAGCCCGCCGGTCAAAATCGCCGCGCTGTCGACGGGCGGCGCCGGCGGGGCGGTGCGAAGACGCGTGGTGGCCAGGCCGGTGGCCGGCAGCAGCCCTCCCAACCGATCCAGCCACTCGCCGGGATCATCCGCGGCCGCGCCGCCGAAGTCGAGCGAGAGCCACTCGCCGCTCCCCAGCGCCTTGGCCAGATCCTGAGGCAGCAGGGCGCGGAGAGCTTCCCCTTCCTGTGTCTCCACCAACGCCCCGCGGCTCAACAGCAGGTCCCGGGTCCACTCGCCAATACCTAGCATGGTTTATGCTTCGAAATCGCGCCGGAACAGCGCTTCGTCCAGCTCCTTGGTCCGCGCATAGTTGTTTTTTGCCGCGATCAGGCGTTCCGCCAACCCGTCGAAGGCCTCTTGCCGCCGGTCCGTATGGCCCGCGGACATCCACAATTCGAGCACCAACTGGGAAAAATCTCCCTCCTGGAGCGAGCCGACGATGGCGTCGATCTCGCCGATCACCAGCTCAAACATGTTGATCTTCTCGTGCAGGATGCGCAGAAGCTGCTCCTCGATCGTGCCGCCCTGGCAGAAGTTGAATACAAAGACTTCTCGCGTCTGGCCAATGCGGTGGACGCGCCCCACCCGCTGCTCCAGCCGCATGGGGTTCCACGGCAGGTCGAAGTTGATGACCGTGTTGGCAAACTGCAGATTGCGGCCCTCGCCTCCGGTCCCGGTGGACAGCAGCACCTCCGCCTCATCGCGAAAACGCGCCATGGCCGCATCTTTCTCGGCGCGGGTCATGTCGCCGGCGAACCGGGCGCAGGGGACGGAGTGTTGTTCGGCGATCCGGACCAGGTAGTCCAGCGTGGCAGTGAACTCGGTGAATACGACGATCTTGCCCGAGCGGGCGGCCAGCATTTGGCCGAGCCGCGCCGCCTTGCTGCTGTCGCCGATCTGGGCGGACAGTTCCTGGATGGCCTCGAGCTCGCCTCGATCGCCGCCGGCCAGCCAGCTATCCGCCCCTCCGTCGACTTGCCCCAGGGCGCGGCTTGTCGAGCGGCACAGCGCCTGCGGACTGCTCCCCGCCTGGCGCTGCAGCCACTCCAGCGCCAGCCGGCCGCCGGCGCCCCCGGCACGCTCCGAGGGGAAGCGCTGCCGGACGAAACTGGAGACCATCTCGTACAACTGCGCCTCCCGGGGCGAAGGCGACACGACCACGCTGGCGGCCACACGGGGAGGCAGGCGGACGTCGGCCGCCGCGCGAGTGTTGCGCACCATCACCTCGCCCAGCAGCGAGCGCAGGCGCTCGGGATTGCGGGGAGCCGTGGGTCTGGAGGGCCCCACAAACAGCTTGCGAAACTCCCCTTCGGTGGAAAGCAAACCCGGCTTCAGGAGCGTAATCAGGTTGTACAGCTCGATCAGGTTGTTCTCCACCGGGGTGGCCGTCAGCATCAAGATGAATTTCTTCTGCAGCGCGTTGACCAGCTTCCAGTTCGCGCTGCTGCGGTTTTTCAGGCAGTGCGCCTCATCCACGATCACCAGGTCCCACGGGATGGCGGCCAGGATTCCGGCGTGAGGCTCCAGGCGAGCCATGGCCATGGAGGCCACAATCAGCGGCTGCTCTCGCCAGAACCGCGCCGGGTCCCGGCGGAAGGCGGGGCCGTCGGGTGAAGCCGGCGAAAAACCGAACTTCTCGGTCAGTTCTCCCTTCCACTGCGCCACCAGAGACGGCGGCGCCAGCGCCAGCGCGCGCCGCACCATGCCGCGCATCCAATACTCCTTCAGCGCCAGGCAGGCCTCGATGGTCTTGCCAAGGCCTACCTCGTCGGCCAGCAGCGCGCGGCCCTTGAAGTGCCGCAGCACCTTGCGAACTGTCTCCTGCTGGTACACATAACTGTCCACGCCGGTCAAGGACCCCAGGCAAATCAAGTCCTCAAAGCTTTGCGCCAGCCGGAGCTCGAGGAATCTTCGCCGCAGGAGATAGTCGGCCAGCGGCGCCGCCGGCTGGTCCCGGAAGTCGGGAACCGGCGCCGGGAGAAACTCTACGGTCACCCGCGGCGGGGAAGCCCGCGGCGGAAGTTCAGGCGCCGCTGCGGCGGCGGCCTCCGGCTTCGCGGGGGCGGGATCGAAAAGCGCTGTCTGGCGCGGCGGCTGCGGAATCGGTTTCTCGCCGTCGGCCAGTTGCTTCAACCAGTGCCGAGCCTCCTCGATCAAGGTCGCCCATCTGGGCTCGGAGAGGCCGCGGGCCACAGCCAGGAACTCGCGCAGGTCCGCCGCAGCCTCGGAATGCCGCCCCATCTTCATGTGGGCCAGGCCGCAGTTGTAGATGGCAACCGGGTGGGCCTGAATCTTTCGCCACAGGCCGAAGTAGTGCGCCGCGTCCGGGTACTGGCCGGCCTGAAAGTAGATCCTGCCGGCCACTTCCAGGGCCGGGGCATGCTGCGGAGCCAAGGCCAGCGCCTTCTTGGCGAGTCGCAAAGCCTCGGGCGCTCTTCCGGCGTGGAACGCCGCCAGCGCGTCCTCGAATAGGTAGTCGGCGGAGTGTCGATCGTCCTTGCGCTGCTGGGCAGCCTGCCGTTGCTTCAGCCGGCGGCGGCGGCGCGCGTGCTTGTCCAGAGCGCCCACGGAGAGACAGACTATGGTACACCCGAAGCGGGTGATAAAATCTCCGAAAGAGGAAAGAGTCTTCATGCGCTCGCCCATCGTGTTAGTCGCCGTAGTTCTCTGCACGCAGCTTCTCGCCCAGCAGAAGCCCGCCGTCACACCGGCAGACTACGGGAAGTGGGAGTCTCTGGGCCAGGGAGAAATTTCCCCGGACGGGAAGTGGCTCGCCTACCAGGTTCAGCGCGCCAATGGCAACCACGAGCTTCGCCTGGCCGGGCTGGCTGGCGGCAAGACCCACGTGGCGGCCTTTGGCGCGAGCCCCGCTTTCTCCGAGGACTCCCAATGGCTCGCTTACAGCGTCGGCGTTTCCGAGAAAGAGGAAGAGAAGCTGAAGAAGGCCAAGAAGCCCGCGCGGAAAAAGCTGGGACTGGTGAGATTGGCTACCGGCGAGACGAGCGTCTTCGAGAACGTCTCGGCGTTCTCCTTCAGCAGGCAAGGCGCCTATCTGGCGATGCACCATTATCCGCCGGAGAAGAAAGAGGAGCCTGCGCCGGAGGACGACCCGTCGGCGGCCTCTCGAGAACCCATCGGGTCGACGCTCGTGGCGCGCAACCTCGCCGCCGGCGCCGACAACACGTTCGGCAGCGTCTCGAGTTACGCCTGGCAGGACCCGGGCGCCGCGATCGCTATGACCATCAACGCCGAGGGAAAGGCCGGCAACGGAATTCAGGTTTTTGACCCGGCCACCGGAGCGCTGCGCGTGCTCGATTCCGCTTCCGCCATCTACACCGGCCTGGCCTGGCGCAAAGACGCCAATGACCTGGCGGTGCTTCGCTCAAAAAGCGACCAGGAGCGCGAGGAGGATACCCACCTTGTTCTGGCCTGGAAGAATCTGGCCGGCAAGCGCGTCTACGACCCGACGTCGGATTCCTCGTTTCCCGCCGGCAAGCGCACGGTAAGGTTCCGCGCGCCTTCCTGGTCCGACGACGGCGGCAGCATCTTAGTGGGCGTGGCGGAATGGCCCAAGAAGCCGCCTGCGGTCAAGAAAAAGCCGGAAGCCAAGACTGACGGCGCCAAGGAAAAGGAGAGCGAAGAGGAGGAGGAGCCGGCCAACGTGCAGGTCTGGCACGCCCGCGACGCCCGCGTGATGTCCGAGCAGAAGCTCGGCGCCGCGCGCGATCGCCAGCGCCACACCGTGGCCGTCTGGCACATCGACTCGGCCCGGCTCGTGCCGCTTTCGAGCGATTGGCGCGAGCAGGTCCACCCGGCGAAGACGAAACGACACGCCGTTCTCGTGGATCCAGTTCCCTATGAGCAGGAAAGTATCTTCGGCCGGCGCTCCGCGGACCTCTATCGCCTGGACACCGTCACCGGCAACCGCGTCAAGATTCGGTCTCGCGTGGAGTATCACTCGGCCGACCGCCCCTTCGGCCGCCACCTGCTGTACCTGTTCGAAGACAACTACTGGGTGTGCGACCTGGAGACGGGCGCCGAGATCAACCTGACCAAAAACCTCAAGACCTCGTTCGTGAATCGCGAGTTCGATCATCCGGTGAAGCAGAAGCCGCCCGCCGGTCTGGCCGGCTGGACCAAGGGCGCCAGATCCGTGATCGTCTACGACGAGTACGACCTTTGGGAACTCGCCCCCGACGGCTCGAAGGCCGTCCGGCTCACCAACGGCGCCGGCGAGCAAGTGCGTCACCGTTATGTGCGGCTCGATCCGAAAGAAGAATTCATCGATCCCGACAAGCCGCTCTACCTGACCTTGCAGGGGCGCTGGACGAAGAAAGCAGGCATCGCGCGTCTCTCTCTGGCCAAGCCCGGAACCGCGGAGCGCCTGTTGTGGCTGGACAAGCTCGTAGGCCGCCTCGCCAAGGCCAAGTCAGCGGATGTCTATGCCTACACCGCCGAGGACTTCGACGATTCCGCCGACTATTTCGCCGGCGGCCCGGACCTGAAAAACGCCCGCCAGGCGACGGAAACCAATCCCTTCCAAAACCAGTACGCCTGGGGCCGCTCGGAGCTGGTCGAGTACAAGAACAGCCATGGAGAGCGCCTCCAGGGCGCGCTGTTCTATCCGGCCCACTTCGAGCGCGGCCGCCAGTATCCCATGATCGTCAACATTTACGAGATCATGACCGGCTCCCTGCACCGATACAGCGCCCCCTCCGAGCGCGCGCCGTACAACGCCGCGGCGTGGACCAGCCGGGGCTATTTTCTGTACCAGCCGGACATTGTGTTCCGCCCGCGCCGCCCAGGGCTGTCCGCGCTCGACTGCGTCACGGCTGGCGTCAGGAAGGCGCTCGAGACGGGGATGATCGACCCGCGGCGCATCGGCCTGATCGGCCACTCCTGGGGCGCCTACGAGACCACGTTCATCTCGACGCAGACCGACCTGTTCGCCGCCGCCGTCGCCGGGGCTCCGCTCACCAACCTGGTCAGCAGCTTCGGCGAGATCTACTGGAACACGGGCGTCCCCGAGACCGGCCACGTCGAAACCGGGCAGGAGCGGATGGAAGTGCCGCTATGGGAAGACCCGCAGGCCTACGTCCGCAACTCGGCGGTCTTCTTCGCCGACCAGTTGAAGACGCCGCTGCTGCTGGCGCACGGCGACAAGGACGGCGCCTGCGACTGGCACCAGAGCATCGAGATGTACAACCTGGCGCGCCGCGCCGGCAGGCAGGTGGTGATGCTGGTGTATCCCGGCGAGAACCATTCCCTCCGCGTGAAGGCGAACCAGATCGACTACCACCGGCGCATTCTCGACTGGTTCGGCCATTACCTGAAAGCGGATCCCGCGCCGAAATGGATCAGCGAGGGGGTTTCCTTCCTGGAGCGGGAGAAGGAGCTGAAGCAGCTCAAGAAATCGAAGAGCGGTTCCGCGCCGCCGGCGGAAGAGAAGTAATTCGGCGCGAAGTCAATTCGGTCACAGATCGGCAGGTCCCAGGATCCGCGCCTCGCTGGCGGCCCCGCGCGCAACCGAGCAGGCGCGCCAACGCCACGTACTCGGCGTCGTCGTAGGTCTTCGCCCACCCCAGCCGGGTGGCCACGGCCCCGCTCAGCTCAGACTCAGTGCAGGGAGCCGGCGCCGCCGGCGAGCTGATACAGCTCCCGAACCTCGGCCTCGCTCAGCGCCCGGCTGAAAACCGCTACCTCGTCGAGCAGACCGACATAGTTGACGCCCAGCCGGATGGCCGCTCGCGACAGGTTCCAGGTGAAAGGCTCCCCGATCCCCTCGGCCGTCCCTTGCAGGCGGCCGTTCAGATAGAGCCGCGCCGAGCCTCCGGCCCCGGTGTTCAGCCCGGAGTGAGTGATGACCACCTGGGTCCACTGGCCGCGGGCGAACGGGGGGCGCGTCACCGTGATCAGGCGCCGGTTGAAGTCGGGATTCTTGTCCGGCGGCAGATTGCTCGGGTTCCAGGCCTTCAGGTCCCCGAAGACGCCGAGGCGGAAATGGCGGGGTCGTTCGTCCTTCGTGAAATCGACCCACAGGGCGGCGTCGTTGTACGCCTCCGCGGTCACCTGGATCGGATCGCAGAAGCCGGGCTCGAGGTCCTGGTCCGGATCCAGGCTGAGCCAGAGCGAGACGGTCCCGCTCCAGCCGCGCTCCCGGTAGGCCACGTTCTTCTCGGCCGGGTAAAAGATCGCTCGCGTGTTCTTCTTGCGAAACTGCAAGGCGTCTCCGAAGCGGCCGGCCCCGGCGAGGATGCTCACCTCCGGGTTGCCGATGCCGGGCTTGGCGTCTTCCCGGGTTTTGTAGGAAGTGGCGGTGTAGAGGCGGCGGTCGCCGAGGGCGAAGTCCGCCTCGGCGCCTTTGTCGAAGGAGGCGTGAAAGGTCAACGCCTTCCGCATTTCTTGCGCGCGAAGGCCGCCGGCCGCGACCGCCAGCCACAGGACCGCGCAACACGATTTGATCATTGAGCCACCTCCGCCGGTTCAGCCGGCGCACGCTGAATCCAGGCCCTACGCTATCATAGTGCCCGGCCCGGCCGCGTCCCGCGCCCATGCGCTTTCGAATCCCCCGGCTTCGTTACGTTATCGCCATCCTGCTGCTGCTGGCCACCATGATCAACTACGCCGACCGGCTGGCTCTGTCGGTGGTCTCGCCGTGGCTGCGGCAGGAATTCGGGATGGACGAACGGGACTACGGCCAGATCGTGTTCTTCTTTATGACCGCCTACGCCATCTTTTACGCGCTCTCCGGGCCGATCGTGGACCGGCTGGGGACGCGCCGCGGGCTTGCGATCTTCGTCGTGGCCTGGTCCGGGGCGGCCATGTCGCACGCCCTGGCGCGGGGGAAGCGGTCGCTGGCCGCCTGCCGGTTTCTCCTGGGCATGTGCGAGCCGGGCAACTGGCCGGCGGCGGCCAAGGCGGTGGCGGAGTGGTTTCCCGCCGAGCAGCGGGCGCTGGGGGTGGGGATCTTCAACGCCGGCTCCTCGATCGGCTCGGCGCTGGCGCCCCCGGTGGTGGCCTGGCTGACCCTGTCCTATGGATGGCGCGCGGCGTTCCTGTGGACCGGCGCGACCGGGCTGGCCTGGCTGCTATTGTGGCTGCTGCTCTATCAGCCGCCGCACCGCAGCCGCTGGATCACCGGCCAGGAGTGGAACTACCTGCGGGGCCGGGTGCGGCCGCCGGACCAGAAGGTTGCGGAACGACACAGTTGGTCCTCCTGGCTGCGCGTCGCTTCCCGGCGGGAGTGCTACACCCTGATCCTGGCCCGTTTCTTCACCGACCCGGTCATCTACTTCATCATCTTCTGGCTGCCGGAATATCTGCGGAAAGAACGCGGCTACGACCTGGCCATGATCGGCAAGTACGCCTGGGTTCCCTTCATCTTCGGGGACATCGGTTATCTGCTCGGCGGGTGGCTGTCGGGTTATCTGGTGCGCCGCGGCTGGAAGCTGCCTAGAGCGCGCAAATTCGTCCTGGCCTGCGGTGCGGCGGTGATGCCGGCGGGCGTCTTCGCGCCGCTGGTCCCCGGCGCCGCCGGCGCCATCGCTCTCACCTGCGTGATGACCTTCGGCCACGCGCTCTGGATCTCGAACCTGCTGACCCTGCCCACCGACCTGTTCCCGGGCCGGGAGGTGGCCACCGCCACCGGGTTCTCCGGGATGGGCGGTGCAATCGGCGGGATGCTGGCCAACCTGAGCACCGGGTACATCGTGCAGCGGTTCTCCTACCGGCCCATCTTCACCACGGCCGGCCTGATGCATCCGCTGGCGCTGGCGGTGGTGCTGGCGCTTCTCCCCGATCGGCGCTTCGGCGGCAAGGAAGAATGAAGAGCGCGTTCAGTAGCCCTTCTGCTTGTCCACCACGTTCAGCAGCGTTTTGCCGGCGACGAAGCGGCGGATGTTCTCCTGAAACAGCGCGATTCTTCTGCCCGCCACCAGGTCCGAGCCGCCGGCGATGTGCGGCGTGATGACGACGTTCTCGAACTTCCACAAGGGATGGCCCTTGGGCAAGGGCTCGGGATTGGTGACGTCGAGCCCGGCGCCGGCCAGTCGCTTCTCGTCCAGGGCCTTGACCAGCGCGGCCGAATCGTAGGTCTTGCCGCGGGATACGGCGATGAAGTAGGAGCCTTTCTTCATCATGCCGAACTCGGCGGCCCCCAGCATCCCCTCGGTCTGGCGGGTGTGGGGAGCGGACATGAAGACCACGTCGGCGCGCGGCAGCAGCTCCTGGAGCCGGTCCGGGGTGACGATCTGCTCGACGGTGGAGGTGATGGGGATATCTTTGGGATCGACGGCCACCACCTTCATCCCGAAGGCGCGGGCGCGCTGGGCAATCTGCGTGCCGATCCCGCCCAAGCCGATAATCAGGGCGGTCTTGTCGGTCAACTCGATCTGGTTGAAGAAGAACTTGCCGCGCAGCCACTCCTCGCCGGTTCGTTGGGGGATGGCGTGATGGAGGCCGCGGGTCAGCGCCAGCAGCAGGGCCATGGCGTGGTCGGCGATGTTCGGTCCCTGGATGATCTTGCAGTTGGTCAACACGACGTTGCTGTTGACCATCTCGGGGAACAGGTAGTTCTCCGCCCCGGCGCTGTAAATCTGGACCCAGCGCAGCTTGCGGGCGGCGCGCAGCAGATCGGGGGTGATGGTGCCGAAGATAGCGTCGGCGTCGACGACTTTCTGCGCCAGGTCCTTTTCGGTCGCCGCCACTACGGTCGCGGCCGGCGAGGCGGACTGCATCTCCGCCGCCCGATCCGCGAACTGGCCGGTGACTACGATTTTGACGTTCTGCGCCGGCGCGCCAGGGGCCAGGACCAGTGCCGCAACCCACAGCCAAGCCAGTTTCCGCATGTGTCCTCCGTCAGGGCAACGGTAGCATTGCGGGCCGAGATAAGGCAAGCGCCGCGGCCGCTCACCTCGCCCACCCGCGCGCCGTAGGCCCCACCGCGGCGGGCCAACTACCGAGCGCCTAATAGCGCCCGGTCCCGGCGGCCGGCGCGACGGGCGGCAGCCGTTCCAGGAATCGCTCGTACTCCCGGTCGGCGACCTTCCGACCCAGCGCCGCCGCCTCGGGACCGGAGCCGACCGCGCCCCAAACCGATGCGCCGGCGGCGGCCGCGCCTCCAAGCTGGATCAGCCGCCGGCTCCGCCGATACCCGTCCTCGAAATCCTGGGCCCGGATCTGGGCGCTTCGCCCGTCGGGCAGGGCTTCGGCGCCCGGCAACAGCGCCGCCTGGCGCGCCTGCTCCTCATCCTGAAACGTGACGGCGAAGCGATACGGACCGGGGAACTCGGGAAGGCCGGCCTGCGCGAGCTTCTCCAGGGCCGTCCGGGCGCTCAACCTTGATCCATCAATCTCGAGGCCTAACGACTTGGGCATCACCCGCCGCCCGGTTTTTGGGCGGCCGGGTGCGTGCCTTGGTTATAGGCGGCCAATAGTGTGTGTGAGAGTTCTTCCGCCGTTTCCTCCGGGCTGTCGCGAACCAGGTACCGCCGCAGGCGAAGGTCTAATGGAAGGCTAGTCGGATCCAGGTCCTTCGGAACAATGGGGACGACTTTTTTGCCCATACCGATGGCTGCCCCTAGCTCAAAAAACACCGCAGGCTTTGATGGGTACTCCGGGTCCAACAACGCCACGAGCACATCGCTGTTTCGCAAGGCGGATTCCAGCGCGTCGCGCCACGACTCACCTGGCCGAACCTCGAACTCGTCAAACCAGACACTTACTCCTCGTTGCTTTAGGGCTTGAGCGAACGAGCGCGCCCAGTCCACATCTGGTCTAGAGTATGAAATGAAAACGTTTGGTTTTCCCATGGCTGTCATGCTTTGTGCTGCTGCACGCGTGCTTGCAACTGCTCCAAGTATACCTCGATGTCGTTCAATTGGAGAAGGTCGCGCTTTTTAAGCAGCACCGGTATGCCCGGCCGGGTCTGCAGCTCGGTCGGGGTGATTCCGAGCAGGAGTGCCACAATCGGAATGCGTCGGCCCCACGCAGCCCCGATCTCAGCCCACACGTATGGTCGTTCAAGAGCCCACGGCGTAAGCAAGACCACCAACTCGTGTGCCCGCTCCAAGAAATTGAGGATGTCTTCCTCGAAGTCCGCACCTGCGTCGACTTGAGCCTCGTCCAGAAACGGTGCAGCGCCGCGCGCCTCGATCTCCCGGGCGATCTGCTTTGCCACCCACGTATCCCGGCCGCTGTGGCTGACGAAGACCAACCGCCGTCCTGTCCCTGCAGCCTCCTGGGTCACTCAGAGTATTCTACCAGCGACCCGCTTTTGGCCGTCGCCTGCAGCGGCTGGTTAGCCATCACGCCTGTGATCTATGTATTCTCATAGCGGGTCACCATATTAACAAGTCAGAGCCTCATGTCGGCGAGCGCCGCGAGGGGATCCTTCTGCCTGCCCTGAAGAGTTCCTCTGACTAATTTTACACTGCTGCAAGTTGCCAACCGTGGTTCGCAGGCCCACTTCCATAGCCGGGTTAACCCGATCGACACGCGGCTTCTCCATTTACAACCTTTACCAAGCTGGACGCTTCGCCAGTCGGCAGGGCTTCGGCGCCGGGCAACAGCGCCGCCTGGCGCGCCTGCTCCTCATCCTGAAACGAAGTATGTGACCGGAATCCCATCCCGACCGCCACGATGGCGTCGATCGATTGGTCGTAGCTGTCCGTGTAAATGTCGAACGGCGTGGCGCGATAGTGCATGACCGCGGGGGGCGGAAGTTGGTCCTCGAGTACGTCCGGCCCGGTCGAGTTGCCCGAGCCGTGCCCGTCGACCACTACGATCTCGGCGGCTCCGGCCGCCTTCAGGCCGGCGATGGCGGCGTTGACGTCGGCAGTGAGCGACCGGCGGAGGCCTACTCGTCCGAGTGGACGACGGTGGGGTGCCGATAATCGGTTGCCCCGGAGACGCCCTCCATGTCAGTCATAGAGCAGCAGGACGCGGAGGGGCTTCGGCTGCGCGCGCGCCGGGGAGGCCAGCGACAACCCGATCAGGAGACTGATCGCCACCCTCATCGCCGCGCGGGCGCCGGCGCGGGCGGCCCGGACTCGAAGAATTTCGGATTGTCGTACTGGATCTGGACTGTGCCGCTGATGCGCTGAATCTCGGCGCGAACCTTTTCCCCCTGCACGGCGGTGGCGATGCTGGGCGCCACCTCCTCATAGGGCGTCGCGCGCGTGCTCTCCTGCCGGAAGATGTAATAGCCCGCCGGCTGCCGGATCGGGTTGCTGGTCTCGCCCGGCGCCAGGCCGAAGATCGCGTCCTTCAGCGCCGCCGGGATTCCCGTAGCGTTCCGGCGGATCACCCCGAGGTCGCCACCCTTCGCCGCCGAGGGGGTGTCATCGGAGTTCTCCTTGGCCAGCTTGGCGAAGTCGGCGCCCTTTTTCAGCTCGGCCGCCAGGGCCTCCGCTTTGGCCTTGGCCTGCTCTTCGGTCAACGGTATCTTGGCCTTGGGGTCCGCCCCGGGTTTCTTCGCCGCGGCGACGGGGGAAAAGCCGATCAGGATCGCCTTGACGACGGCTTCCTCGTAGTCGGCCTTCCGGCGCTCGTAGTATTGCTGCATTTCTTCGGGCGATCCTTGCAGGCGCTTGCTCAGGCTGTCCAGATAGGCCTGCGCCAGGAACTGCATCCGCAAGGCGAGCAACTGGTCCTTGTACGGGACCTGCTCGGTCAGTTTCTCCTCCTCGGCCAGGCGGGAGAACTTCAGCAGACGCCCGTAGTTCTCCAGGAAGGTCTTGTTGTCCATGGTGCTGGCCGCCTGCTGGAAAGGACCGATCAAGCTGTTGCGCAGTTGCTTCAATCTGGCGGGGGTGATCTTCTCCCCCTCGACTGTGACCACGACTTCATCGGGGCCCGCAGTAGCCGCCGGTGGGGCGGGCGTTTGCAAGGCGGCCGTAGCGGCGGTCAGTGCGAGTAATCCGGCCAAGCGGAGAGCATGAGGGCGCACAGGTTGGGCTCCACTTGCGTGCAGGGGCATGAGGGATTGTAGCAGTTCCCGGGCTATGCCGGGGCGCTAGAGTTATCCAATACAAGATGATAGAATTGTCCAATACAAGATGATCCTGAAACGAGACTTGATTCCAACACAGGATGATCCTGAAAAGTAGTTATGAAGCGGGGCCTGTCCTGATGCGCCGGGCTTCGTGGTCCGTAAAGTCCCTCAGAATCTCCTGGGGTGTTTTGTCCTTGAGTGCTTCAACAAGCCCCCCCGCTCCGCCGCGAGCTCGCGCCGGCGGCGGGTGCGCATCCCCGGTCGCGCGGGAGCTGCCGCAGGCGAAGGAGTCGGAGCGGTCCGGCGAGGCGGCGGCGCTGCTGGGGCGGCTGAAGGAGCTGAACGAGGAGACGCGGCGGATTCTGGGGGAGGCGCGCGAGGGGGTAGCGGGGTCCAGGTCGGGGCTGCGGCCCTGGTTTGGGCCCGCCAGAAGGCCTGGCGACGCTCTCCTGTCAAACACCGCGCAGCGCTACTGTGTGTTATTGATCAGCGCCGAGACGTTGTTCGAACCAAAGTTGGCCACGGCCACGTCCTGCGCCCCATCGCCGTTGAAGTCCCCCACGGCTACGGATTGAGGATTGGCCCCGGCGCCGAAGTTCACCGCCGCCTGGAACGTCCCGTCCCCGTTGCCCCGCAGCACCAAGAGATTGTTGGACAAATTGTTGAACAAGCGCCTGGCCACGGCCAGGTCCTGGGCCCCATCGCCGTTGAAGTCCCCCACGGCTACGGAGACAGGCTGGATCGCGGCGCCGAAGTTCACCGCCGCCTGAAACGTCCCGTCCCCATTG